>Ga0105092_10000402_pt1 | contig 22203 bp, 40 predicted proteins | sample PPLLak2March2015_FD_87021 | JGI IMG/M metagenome (GOLD analysis project Ga0105092, IMG submission 87021) | Freshwater sediment microbial communities from Prairie Pothole Lake near Jamestown, North Dakota, USA - PPLs Lake P7 Core (1) Depth... | ecosystem: Environmental > Aquatic > Freshwater >... | reverse complement strand
GAAATTATCTCAGAGGATGAACTAAAATGAGTAAAAAAGAAAACATTTATAAAGAAAACCTTCATTTCAAGTGGAGCGAAAAAAGGGATGTATTGGTATTGAGTAGTAGGTATTATACTACTACTACTATCTTACTATCATCTTACTTACTACTTGAAAGTTCATTTTCGCTATTTTCTATTTCTACAGGAAGAGGAGGAGAGCATGCCTAAGATTAAGGAAAACTATACCATAGATGAAGATTTAAGCCAATGGGTTAGGAATTTTCCTAAAGAATTCAAGAGTGCTTCTGACTTTGTCTGCTCTATATTAAGGGAAAAGATGAAAAGCAGCAGCGACCCATTCAGGAAAGTTGATAACCTGGATTCTAAAAAGATAGAGCTTGAGGAACAGAAAGAAATATTGCTTGAAGAGATAAAAGAAATTTCTATACAAGGAAACAAGCAGCAGAGAGAGAAAGCTGAAAAATTCCTTGAAGAGCAAAAGAAGAGGAAAGTAGAAGAAGCAAAAGAAATGAAAGAAGTAATAGCTCTCCTGGAAGAATACAACTTCATTTCAGAATTAAGAAGCTGCGGAGACTTTGAAGACTTTTCAAATTTAAGGAAGAAGATGATGAAGCAGAATCCTGAGCTTTTTGACAAGAAAAATAAGATTATCTTTGACATTTCTACTTTAATGAGGATTAAGAGATTTATTGATTCTGCTTTAATTCCATTGGAAAAACAGGAGGCTATTGCAAAATGACTTCCTGCGAACAAACCTTCTTTGAAACAGAGTGCAGGCTTTGCAGCCATGAAAAAAACAGGTATGGAACTTTGATTGTCATTCCAAGAACATTTGTAACCTGCGCTGATGATGAAAACAAGGCAACCTGCACAAACTGCGGATATTCTATTTCACTCAAAAATGCTCAATTAAACAAACAGGAGGTAAAACATGGGAACAATTAAAGACGAAGCAAAGGTATACAAGGCCAAAGCCAGTGTCAAGAATATATCCGAACTTAGCTCTGTTGACACCGATTTGGCTTTGTTTGAAGATGCAGAAGCTGAATTCCCCTACAAATACATAGAAGTTAATGGGGAAAGATACAAGATTCCAGCTTCAGTCCTTGCAAGCCTTAAAGCAATTCTGGAAGAGAATGCAAATCTCAAGAAGTTTAAGGTTAAGAAGTCAGGAGAAGGAATGGATAGCAAATATACTGTTATCCCTTTAAGTTAATTTCACTCGCCCTTTATTTTTCAAGGGCTTTCATAGTTACCTAAAGTAACCATTCGCCGAAAAAGACTAACCCTCTTTTCATGCCAGGAAAGAAACTTTCACGCTTTCCTGGCTTTATACTCACGCCCAAAAAGGGCATAAAACAAACCTTGAAAGGAGGTTAAACAAAAAATAAAAAATGGAAACAGAAACAAACAAAGAAATTGAAGAAACAATAGAAGAAGTTTTCGAAGGAGACGAAGAAGAATCCGATGAACCGAAAGAAACATTGCAGGAAATTTCAAAGATAAAAATGCCTAAAGAGCAAGCAAAAGAAGAATGGAAGAAGTATTGTGATGTTTTAAAAAGAAGGAAGGAAAAGTTCCTAAAGGTAATGAAAGATGCCTATTACCAGATGAAAGAAGGAAAAGAACTTATTGACATTTACAAAATAATGTCAGAGGTAGGGCTTAATGAGAATAACCTTCCAAAGCTGGCTATTGTAAGAGCAGATGCAAAGGAATGTATCTTTGAAAAAAAAGATGCAGGAGCAGGAATATTTGGTTTTTCAAGCAGATACAACCAGATAAATTATAAAGACGCAGTAGAGCTTCCACAAAATACATTTAAGATACACTGGGAAAGAGTAGAAAACAGCTCATGGAATATCAAAGAGAAGTCAGTAAAGACAAGAGTTCCGATAGTTCCTATAGAATTAATGCCAGAGGGAGATTTATCTGGCTATTACATCCTTTGGGAGACTAACAACTGGCAACCAATACCAGAAGCAAGAGACCCCTTGCTGTTAAAGAGAATCAGCGAGAATCTTTTTGCTATACTTGGAAGCTGGGATGTTACAGAATTAGAACAATCAATTATTCGAGGGGGAAAATAATTCCCCTCTTTATATTCATGCCTTTATGGGCATAAAACAAGAAAATGACAAACACAAGAAATAGAAAAGAAGACATAAAAAACATAATAGAAAGCATGATTTCAATATTAGGAATAATTGGAATGACTTTAATCCTAAACTCAAAGAATCCTATTTTAACTTTTTTTATTGTTGCAGGAATTTCAATAATAACAGGAGGAGCATTTACAATAATGTATTTGAAAATAACAAGAAAATGACACCCAAAAAACAAAAAACAAAACAAGAAAGAAAAGATGAAGCATATAAAGAATATGAGAAAATCATAAATACTGTATGGGAAGAGTATAAGAAAATAGAGAAACCTGCATTTAAAGAGTATGAGAAAAAGTGCAAAGAAATTGATAATGAGCCAGAAGAAATAGAACAAGAGATAATTCACAACGGCAGGAAATATAAATTAATTGAGGAAGAAAACCTAAAATGAACAACGCCGAATTAGCAGATAAGATTTTGAAGGAAATTTTTGAAGAATTTGGTTTGTGTTATAATTCTAATAGAGAAATATTAGGAAAAGCCATCACTCTTGCCTTCGCAGAAAAAGACAAGGAAATTAAAGATTTACAGCTTCAACTATATGATTTAAAATCATCATATAAAGAAGCCAAAGCCCAAGAATTGAAGTTTTTAAAGGAACAACATTTGATTTTTAACGACGGCAGTCAGTCTTTTACAGATGTAGCTTTAAGAGCTTGGGGTAATGTTGACAAAAGAATAGAGCTTCTCCAAAAACAAGCAGGAGATGATTTGAAATGATAGATGATAAAGGTTATGTAATGATAAAAGAAACATTAAGAGAAAATCACTTAAGAGGTAAATTAAGGAGAAATGTAATGACTATGTTAGAAAGTTTAAACGAAAGTGTTAAAGAAACAGGAGAGAAAGCTGTGGAAACTGAGATTAAGAGTCTGATTTTTTGTGAGAGAATAAACTTAGAACAAAATGATGATTAAAATGCAAAAACAAGCAGGAGATGATTTAAATGGTTGAACTTAATGATGAAATAATAGATGTAATGAAGAAGATTAAAGACGCAATAAGCGACAGCGATTTTTATATCAATAGTTTTTCAGTTTCAAGTAATGCAGTGAATTTGCCTTATATTGAATTAGATATAAGACAAAAACAAGCAGGAGGAAATGATGAATTGTGAAGCTGATATGAGTAAACCTTATTCAAAAGGGAGTTATAATAAATTTAATGATAAGGAACAGTGGATAAGACTTTCTGAAGGTTGTCCTAATAAATGTCCTTATTGCAGAGAGAGCTTTGAAAATCCTGACTTAAAGGTTTTTGAAATACCAGAATTAGTAAGAAATGAAGTTAAGATTTTAGATATGAATTTGATTTGTCATCCAGAAGCATTAGAGACCATAAAGGAGTTAGGAAGAAGAAAAGTAAATAATAAAGTTATATATTATGAATTATTATGTGGTGTTGATTATAGATTTTTAACTCAAGAATTAGCAACGGCATTGAGACAATCAAGATTTAGAAATATAAGATTAGCTTGGGATTTTAGTTTTTCATTACAGAAAATAATAAAAGAGAAAACACAACTATTGCTTAATGCAGGTTATTCTCCTAAAGATATAATGATTTTTGCTATCTGTAACTGGAAAATTTCTTATGAAGAAAATCTAAAGAAAATGGATCTCTGTAAGGTTTGGGGTTTTCAAATGGCAGATTGTTATTTTGATAATCAATTATCTCCTAATATAAAGTCAATTTATTGGTCTGAGGATCAGATTAAATCCTTTCGTTCTAAAGTAAGAAAACATAACCAATTAGTTAATTTTAAAATTGATCCAGAACAAGCAGGAGGAAATGATGGGAAGGATTAACAAAACTTTACAAGAATTATGTGAATGTGCATTTCAACAAGGATATGGAGATATAGCTAAGAAAAGCCCAGGAGTTTACTTACCGCATATCCCTTGGAATATTTATGACAAACCAAAAAACATCTCACAGGAGGATGATTTAGAATGAAGCTTTCACTCAAGGCAGGAGTTCTTTCTATTATAACAATTGTCCTTGTAAAGATTTTTACAATGATAGGGTTATTTCCTTTTGAAGATAGAGATACAGATTTGGTGATAATGTTTTTGTTGATTTGGAATCTTGCTTTAATTATAGAACATTTTGATAAGAAGGAGGGCAAAGGGAAATGAAAGAACAGAGTAGATATTTTTGGGAGATGGTAATGCTGGTAATCTTAGCAATTATATTATTTACTTTCATAATTATTATATCAGAACAAAAAAATAAACTTGAACAAGAAAACGAGCAGTTAAAATCGCAAATTAAAGATTTTTATGGAAGTGAAAACATTGTATACTATTGTGATGGAGAGATAATAACAATAAAAAGAAATGAGAATTATTTAAATGGCTGGGTTTACATTGATGTTACAAAATTACGCTATTTAAATGAAAACTGCGAGGTACTTTCCGAAGAAAACGAGCAGTTAAGAGCAAGACTTGTAAATTGCCTAAAGGAATATAAGATTGGCTCTTGGAGCTTTTGGGAATGACAGATTTAGGGAGAACAAATTGTGTGATAATTAACAAGACTGATAATGAATGGCTTGAAATAGAAAACTGCGAGGTGCTGGAATGAACACCTACAATCAAAATCATCAGCAATCTCGGGAGAGCATGGCAAAGTCAGGCACATTTTCCCGTATGATGTCCAGCTATGCGGAGAATTCATGTCAGGTTGCTGGTGATGATTATAGTCCGCAGACAAAACCCCTCAATTCGTTGAAACTGTCTAAACCCGACGGGGAAGACTTTGACGGAAATTCCATTTATACGGTTCGGGACAAAACTGCGGACACCCATATTGAACCCTACTTCCTGGAAAGAGCAGAGCAGGAATTATACGAGCAAGTAAAAGATTTAAAGCCATATCAAAGGGAAAAGAAGCTTGAAAGAATTGCAAGCCTGTGGCTGAAAGAGTTGAGATGATGTCGGATAATATTAAAAGAATCCCAAAATACGCAGAAATCAAGATAAACAACATGGTTATAGGGGGAAAGTTTCATTTTAAGAAACGGCTTAGCTTTGATGAAATTGAAAAGCTGATTGAAAAGAGCCATTTTGGATGGGGCATAATGAACCAAGACACAACACCCCAGCTTTATACTTATATTGTAAGAGAGGACACCTCAAAAATATATGTCGGACTGTGGCATACCGGCTCATTCATAATGTCTGGATTAAAGTCAGAAAGTGAGGTAGACATTTATTTCAGAGAAATCTTAAAAGAGCTAAAGAAAATAGTTCCATGCGCCTTTAAGAAAAATGGAGGTAAAGGTAATGGACACTAAAATGATGTACTTTCTTGCCGGCTTGATTCTAGGGGTTGCACTTTGTGCAGTATTTCCCAAAATCCCTATAGGGCTGAATAAGCTCTATTTAAAATATAAACTCCAAAAGGAAATTGAAAAGAATGCAGCAAACAATACTATACCAGAGGCTTCTTAAGTTAATGTCAACCAATGGATTCATAGTTTCCATGAACATTCTAAGGATACTTTTGATAGTCTGGGCAGTAGGAATCACTATTTATCTCATTAAAGAAGTTAATGCAGTGAAGCTATTGGCTTATGATCCCTGCAAGATATGCATGTCAAAGGCAGGCGCAATATGCTATGAATCTGGAAACGCAGTTGAGCAATTAAACTTGAATTTAAGCAACCTTGTGAAATAATGAAAACAAAGACATTCAGCCATAACGAAATAGAAAAATGCAAGATTTCAAAGAAGGACATAAACACAGAAGAGGAGAGATATTCTATTATCCTTGACTGCGACAAGGAGAATATATACTCAATTGGATTCTACAAGACAGAGCTTTTAAAGGACTTGATTAAAGAAAAAGGCAAGGAAGTCGTTAAAACCCTTCTTGGCCGGCAAAAAGATGTCATGAACAATATTCTAAATTCTGATTACTTAAAGAAATTTGCAGCAAGCCTTGCAGGAAATGGAGAGGAGGTATTTGAGATTGGCATTTAATTCAGGGGCATTATGGGGATTGATATGCGTTGCCCTATTGTTTCTTGTGATAAAGATAGTAAGAAAGAGAAAATCTGAAAGGGAGGTGCAAAGATATGGAGACGGACAAATCTACAGGCCAGAAGAGTGGGAAGCCAAGCAAAGAGAGCTTGCAGCTGATTCAGCTGGCGCAGGAAAACCAATTGTTGAGCCAGGAGCTTCAAAGGCTGCAGAACCTGGAAGCGATGTCAGACAAGAGGATATTCCGCCTAAGCCTTCTGCAGTATCTGGGCCAGACAACGCAGGAGATAAGAAACCTCGCAAAGCAGGTAAACGGCCTAGCATTGCAATTCCAGACATTGAACCAATTGATGAATAAGGGAGAGGCTGACAATGAAAAGAGTTGAAATACCAAAAGAGATTCTCGTATATGAGCACCCCTCTATAAAAAATTTAAGGATAGTTGGGAGCCAGATTCCCATTAAATGAAACACCCCCTGAATTTTTAGCATCATGAATTAAACTTCTAATTGAATAAAGAAAGTTAGTTGCCATAGAGTTAGCAATAAGGCTCCATGCAGGAGATAATTCTAAATCTAAAATTCTCTTCACAAATTCTAAATCTAAATCGCTCCAAAGTATTTTTTCTCCCATGTTTACAAAATAGGGTTATTGTGTAACACCCTCTTTTTCTGCATTTTTAAGTGTAATTTCTTGAAGGGGATTTTGTAACACTATTCTCCTGATAGTTTGAAAGGAACATCCGAACTCCTTGCTAATTGACCTGTAGCCTTTACCAGAAGCATACAGCTGCATTATTTTATCAGTATCATATATCTTTTTCTTTCTTCCCCAAATTACCGGAATCCCCTTCTTTTCAGCCTCCTTCCTCTTTGCTTCATAAGTTCTCTTGACTTTATCAGAGGTGATGAGCCTAAATGCTTCAGAAGCCATTGCAAGAGAAGTATGCTTAATCCTGTCTCCTGCTGTCTCCATGTTAATTTCCCCATCATTTCCAGAAAAAACCCCTACATGGGCTTCTTTCAGGTTTCTATAAAACCATAGGAATTGCTCTGTATCTCTTGCAAGCCTGTCCTGGCTCCAAGTCCAAAGTAACTGATAATTATGGGCACGAGCCTTTTTAACGGCATTATTCCAGTCTGGCCTTTTCCAATCCCCTCCACTATAACCATTATCTTTAAAAATAAAACTCAGTTCATGCTCATTTTCCTCAATCCACCTCTTTCCAATCTCAATTTGCTTTTCAATAGGCGGAGCTTTATTCAAATCATCTGAACTTTCTCTGGCATAGATTGCTACTTTCATTTTCTTTTATATCTTCCAGCAGATTTAAACTTAAGCTTCTTCCTTTCTTCAAAGGCATATCTCCAGCACCATGCTTCTTCATAGATAGAGAAATAAGCAAACAATATGAAAGATAATGCTGCGCAGAGCTTGAAGAACTCAAAGAACAAAGCCAGCACAAGAAAGAATATAGTTGCATTAAAAAATACCTGAGCCCTGAAATCGTTTCTCATTCCAAACTCAGAATCATTGTAAACTAAATGTCCCTTCTCATGAAACCAAGCCAGGCTATTTCTTTCAGCGCCTATTATCTTTCTGGTTCTTAAATCTACAAACGCATTCATTTTTTTGTTTCCTTTTTGGCTGCCGTTGATTTATTTCTGAAATTCTCTATCTAATAATTTATTTCAAGGATCAACTGGAGTGAGATTATTTCGATATATTCCAATATCGTAGCCCTTATTTCTTATATACTTGGTATTTATTGAAATTTGAGAGGCTGGCTTTCCTAATTTTCTTCCTATTTCAGTTTGGTTGGTTATTCCTTGTTTCATGAGTTCTAATATCTTTTCCTGCAGCTCTGTCAAGGGCTCTTTCCTTGTATCCATTGAAGTCATGCTCTTCCCGCTTTCATCAAACTTTTTCAATCTTGCAGAAATATTCACATTTAACCTTGTTGTAAACTCTAATTTTTTCTTTTCATATTGCTCTATTAACTCCTTGCCGGGTTTTGGAACATCCCAGTAGAATAATTTTCTATATCTACTGCTTCCATGTTTATCTTTGAATTGAACTATAAGCTGCTTTCTATACAGCTTGTCTGTGTAATCATTGTATTCTAGGAACCTTGGCTTCAGCCTGCAGGTATTATCATTCTTGTTAATACTGAGAGTTTCAAACCCTGCATGGAATAATCTCCTGGTATTTTTATCAAGCAAGGTATCAAAAGGGGTGCAGAAGAATAGAGTAAGATTTCTATGCCTGAAAGTACTTAATAGATAGTTGAAAACTTTATTAGCTTCACTTTGAAATTCCCTTGCAGCGATAGAAACTTGCGGCTCATCAAAGACTATCTTGCTCCCCCTTTTTAACTTCCCGCTATTAATCAAGTCCATCAATTCTCTTAAGCTGAAGATAATATGCTCTATGCCAAAAGGAACACCATCTATTTTGCTCATTATCTCGCAGATAGAGATAGCACTCCATGTCTTTCCGCTGCCAGTTTTTCCTATGAGAGAAACAAGATTATTCTTATTATTCCTCATAGTTCTGGCAACCATCCATCTGGCCCAGCTATTTACCCTGGGTTTTCCACGATAAACAACTATTGCATTTGCCATTATTCTTCATCATCCCCCCATTCCTCTACTTCATCTTTGCTTCCCTCACCGTAAGATTCCTTTTTGCTAAAGATTATTTCTTCCTCTTTTAATGCTGTTGCAACATAAATAAAAATTTTATCGCACTCATTAAAATATTTATTTTTCTTTTCTTCATTCTTCTCTTCTTTTTCAAAATCTCTTTTCACTTGTTCAAGCTTGTCAAATTTCCCGCACAATTCTTCAAATTTGTTTTTTTCAATTATTAAAGAGATAATCCTACGGAGAGTTCTCAATCCTCTATAGAGTCCGGGCAAATCCCAGTTTGAAAAACATGAAAGACAGTAATCTAGACACTCTTTCAATGTTTCTTCAATGCTTTCCTCTAACTTTCTTGTATTCTTCTGAAATCTATAATTATAGTCCATTTTAGAATAATTTCATTCTTTAAAATTTTTAAAGGAAATTGAGCCTATAGGAGTTACTAATTACTAAAATAGTTAATTACCAAAAGTCCTATAGGGGTAATTAGCTAATTAATAAGAATTGGAGAAAAAAGAATGAACGAACATGATCCTTACAATTCTGAAAATTATGAAACACCATTTCGTGAAAAGCCATATGAAAAAGATTACAGGATAAGCCTTGTAAAAGAGCTTTCTCCCCAGGAGCATATAAGAGAGCAGATTGCATGGCTTGAAGGAAAGCTATGGGATGACACTGATAAGAAATTCGTCGCAGTAGAAGGCATGCAGCCATTCATGAACCAGGAAGGAAGGGATATGTATTTTCAATATGCAACAGCAGTTCTTTCTCCTATTGTAACAATGAGCAATTACAGGACTGATGACAAAAGGATTCATGAAATTATAGGAATGGTCATAAAAAATGCTTCAATACACTTTCACTTGCATTGGAGAGATTACGGGATAACAAGAAAGACAAAGATAAAAGTTCTGATTGACAAGCTTATGATTCTTGGATTAAGCGCAATGTATAAGGCTTTGGGTGCAGGAGACAGAAAAGCTGCAACAAGCAATATCTCTGAAAACATAAGCAATATAAACAGAAGTGGCTTTGAACAGCCACAGCCTCAGAAGAAGTTTGGATTTGGAGGTCTTTTTAGAAGATAAAATGCCGTTCAATCTTCAAAGCTTTATTCCTTCCGGAGACATTCTCGGCTCTTTTGTAAAGGTTTTTCTTTATGGTGGAGTGGTTATACTTCTTGTTGTAGTTCTTAAGTTTTTAACTAGTTTAAAATTCAAATATACTTACAGGGCAGAAATATTCAAGAAAAGGCAGGATTACAATGACATCCCTACATCTGTCCATAATTATGGAATCGCAGGATATTTCAAGAAGCGTTCCGGAAAGACAGTGTTTAAAATAAGATATGGAATAAGGCCATCGCAAGTAATAGAATTATCCAAGCTTCCAGATCCATCTTATATGCTTGGAAATAAAGTAATATATCTGCAGCTTAACAAGGATAATTTTGTCCAGGCAAAAGTCAAGATTGACTGGAATGGGGAATATGAACTTGAGCCTGTTGAAGACGACTTGAAATTCTCTGCAGAGCTGGATATTAATGAAAAGCTAAGAGTCTTAGACACTCAGAAAATAAAGCCTGTTATTGTAGGAATGATTATTATGGGAATGATTATAGTTGCTGGAATAATTGTATTTTACTTTTTGAGCAAGGCATAATTAAAGCAAAACCTATAGGAAATAATTACTATTTTTGAATATGACAAAAAGCAAAGGATTAGATTCCTTATCCATGAAAAGAGTTTTTTTAATATTATTAGCTTTTAGTCTTTTGATTGCCTTTCCTTTAATTTCTGCAGAGAGAGGAGTAACAGTTGAATCAGGAGTAGGCGGAGTCTACACAATCTACAATTATGTCAATGAAACCGATACTGCTAATTACTGGGATGCTCTTGACACTCCTGCAGATATCACTCATGCAAGCTTGGGAAGTTTGCAGGGAGGAATAGGAGGAGAGTATTATCATGTCCAGCAAAGCTGGTTTGATGAAATTACCACAGACTTGTTTAATTGGCTTACAGCTTCAGAAGTCTACACTGTTGCAGACTTAAACTACTCACAAATTTATACAGACTTAGTAGGGGCAATTAATGGAAATTATACTGCATCAGGAAACGAATGGAGCCCTGCAATGATTAATAACATATCATTAATAAACACAGACATCAACTCAGCTTTGGAAAGCAACAAGACAATAATATTCCAGACTGCAGATGCCAATTACTCTGCAATCTACGGCTATATGCTTGGAAATTATTCTCTGATAAACACCGATATAAATGCAGCTATTGGAGGAAACAAGACAGAAATATACGGAGAAGCTTATGGAGCTGCTAATCTTAACTATTCAGAAATATACTCCTTAATAACAGGAAACTACACAGCAGGAGAAGGGGCTTATAATTCAACAGCATGGAACAGAACAGGAACAAATGTATTCTTGGCGAATGATGGTGATAGTGTAGGAATAGGAACTTCAAGCCCAACAGCTGATTTAGAGGTTGATTCTACAAATCTCGCAAGCGATGGAGCTCTATCAACTGCTGCTATGGCTTTCACTTTTGATGGCGCTTCTGGAAATCCAAGCACGGATTTAATTATTGGGATGGATAACACTGCTTTAAGACCATTTATACAAAGCCGTTCAGCAGATACGACCTATAGAGAACTTTTATTGAATCCCTATGGAGGAAATGTAGGAATAGGAACAACTGCGCCTCAACAGAGATTAAATGTAGTAGGAGATGCAAACATAACTTCTACATTAACTCTGGGAGGAAACATAACCTTTGGAAAGGAAGATACTGACTACTTGATAACTGCTTTTGGAAATGGCGGTGCAATAAACATAAAATCAGATGTGGACTCTACAAACAGGTATCTTCAAATGGGATTTATTGACAATAACAGAGTGTTTACTCCTTCAATTATAGTATCAAACGGAGGAGATGTGAATGTTACTGGAATGATTTTCTCAAACTTAACTAATGTAGGAATAGGAACAGCAAGCCCACAATCGCTTTTTGAAGTAAATGGGAGTGTTTCAAGCACAAGGATAAGCGACTACGGAAACGAGCTTATTTTTTCAAGGGCAGGGCAGAATTATATTGTTGCAGAGGATGCTGCTGGAACACTAGATTTCAAAACAGGAGGGAGTGCCTCTGAAAATGAAAGAATGAGGATAATGTCAAATGGAAATGTAGGAATAGGAACAACAAGCCCAAATCAAGGAGGGTATTCAGGAACAGTCTTGACAATCAACAGCTCTAATGCCCCTGTGATTGAAGGAATAAGGGGAATGACAGCAGGAAACTCACTTGCATTTACATTCAGGGGAGGAAGCACTTCAAACTCTGCACTAGGAGGATTCACAGTTTATTCAGGAACTACAAACACAAAAGGAAATGTAAGATTCCAAACATCAGACGGAGGCTCTGTTCTAGACAGGATGATAATAGATGAATCAGGCTATGTTGGAATAAACACAACACTGCCAGTAGTGCCTTTGCAGGTTAATGGAAGTGTAGAGAACATCTCAATCATGGCAGAAGCACAAATTGTATCTCCTGGATTTGTAGTAATGAGCCCATCGCTAAGCTCTTATACAGGAAACTTATTAAGCACAATTCCAAAGCCGACAAGCATCTTGGGAGCAGACGGGAAGCTGAATAGATTAACAATGTTTGAAAATGAAAAGCAAATAACTAAACTGAATGTTCCAGATTATTCAAAGCCAACAGAAAACATAGGATATAATGAAGTGTGCGAGAATGTATATCTAAGAGATGATTGTGCAATGATACAGACAGGAGAAACCTGCGAAGTAATTGAAGAAGTTGAAACCTGCACCCCAATCTACGAGGAGCAATGCACACCAGTATATGAAAGGCAGTGCAGCCAAGTGCCTTATACATACATCACATACCCAACAATCCAGCAGAATATAGACAGCATGGAAATATCCAACTTAGCATTCAACAACAGATTATTAATTTCAGAGCTGAAAGAAGAGAACACAAAGTTCAAGAACTGCCTGTCAATAGCAAAAGACTTTACAGAATACAAAACTTGCGCAGGAGGAATATAATGGAAGCAGATGAATATGACGAATTTGAAACAGAGCAATATGAATTCGGGGAAGATGAAGAGGAGGACGATGATGACGAAATTGAAGATTTTGAATAAAAAACAGGAAAAAAACAACGCATTAGAAAGGCAAGGCTGCAAGATAATTGTCTTAGCAATGATAATGTTCATTGGCTTTTTGGCAGTTTTGCCGATGATAAGCGCAGAGATAGAATATAAAGTATCATTAGGAAAAGAGTTTGACATAAAAAGACCATGCTTTAATAATGGAACTTATTGCTCTGCTGCTGCTGAATGCAATCTTACAATCATATACCCGAATGGGACAGCAATGATTGATAATCAATTGATGTCTAACATGGGTTCTTACCATAATTATACAATTTCTTCAGAGCTTAACAATAAGCTTGGAATACTTCTTGGAACACAGGCCTGCAATGATGCAGGAGTTACAGGCTCAGGAACTTTTGAAGCTGAAGTATCTCCTTCAGGAAAATCATTCTCTGCAGGAGAGGGCATTGCAGGATTAGGAATAATTGCTGTTGCGCTAGTCCTGGCTTTTTTCTTTATGTTCCTTGGATTCAAGCTCTCTGAAAATGAACGGCTCTTTCCATTGACATTGTTATTCCTTCTTATCTCCTTTGCATTCGTAATTTATTCTCTGCATTTAAGCTATGCTTATACTGTAGATGTATTTCAATATGGATCTCTTGGAAATGTCTCAAGCGTTATCTATACTTCTATCCTATGGCTGCTTATAGGAGTAGGACTTATCTCTACTATCCTTATACTCATGTCTTCAATAAGAGAACTGGGAAGAGCCGCAAAGCAAAGAGAATATGGGGAAGGGTTCAATCCAATAACTAATTCTTATGATTTCTAGTACCTCTGTTTTAGCCAAGCCAAATCTTTAAGGTTATAAAAAGAGGGAGGAGGGAGAATGTCAGACCTCCTCCTTTCTCCTTCTTATCTTTAAGAATAAGTATGATAAAAATAAAAAAATAAAAAATTAATTTAAGCCTAAGCTCCCGTGCCTGTCCTTCCGACTGGAGCAAATCCCATCAATACAGCTATGATTATTCCTACTACAATTACCAGCACCAACAATCCAAGAAGACCTGGGATTGAAGCGAATGCTGTAACAGTGCTGTTAACTCCAAGGTATGACTCTGCACCGTATTTCCAGGAGTAAGTTATATTTACATCCTCAAATACTAGCTCTGTTGCATTTGCCACAACTCCTGCAGAAGATACAGTTGCGTTAGCCAATTCAATTGTTTCTCCTCCTGTAGCATTTACTATGCCTGTTATAACAGGGGAATTGAATGCCACCGCATCTGCATTATCAAGAGTGTAAGTTGTATCATTAATCCACACATTAGTGTCTGTTGCTGTCCCTTCAAAGCTTGATAAGTCTTCCATGTCCAGCATTTCCTGGACTACAAGAAAACCTACAGCTAAGAACACGGCAGCAAAAATGATTATCATAACCACATTAGGAAGTCCTCCTACTTGCCCTTTCTTTTTTTTGTTCATTTTAAAAAGAAAAAAAATATGAAACGCGTGTTTCATATTCTCAAGGCAACTAAGCTGACGAAGTTCTTGATCCAGGGAACACACCCATCAATACAGCTATGATTATTCCTACTACAATTACAAGAACAATTAATCCCAGCAAGTCTGGAACTGTTGTTAAAGCATCAATAGTATCATTAACCCCTAAATAAGCTGTTGAGTCTGTTCCAGCTATGTCTCCTGTCTGTGTCAGGAATTCCTGAAGAATCAAGAAACCAGCTCCTAGGAATGCACCAATCAAAACTATAGTCATTATAATTCCTGGAATATTCCCTACCTGTCCCTTCTTATTTTTTAACAATTGCCTCATTTTATTTTACCTCCTTACAGTTGTATTCAATTCATAGGCAATTTTTCCCTATGGGAAAGGGTATACCATGGGGCAACTAATGGTTACATACAAAATCCCTATAGCATCTCAAGTCCTGTTTTAATTGAGGAAGAACGAACAATGTCAAGCAGGGATACTATAGTTTCAAGAATAACCAAAAAAACAAAGGAAGAACTAGACAGAATACGGGAGTGCATTGCTAGTGATTTAGGGATTGACAAAGATTTTGTTACACAAAAGCATGCAGAGATTGCCTTGAGAATAAAGGCGTCAAGAGGGAGATTGTTCAAGTCTGATTTAAACGGCATCCTTCTTGGAAAAATTCAATGAAAAACAAAAAAGGGCAGATGGGATTCCTCCCGTATTTTTTAATAGGGATAGTCTTTGTTGCAGTAATTGCAATTTTCGCAGTTGCTGTAACTCACGTCGGAGACAGGATTTTTGACGAGCTGAAAGAAAGCGAGTACATAAATGCGAGCGAGAATTCAGTAGGAAGCATCAACCAAGTTCAGAGTTTCATGACTGGAGCTGCAGACCAACTTGTATTTTTTCTTCTTGGGGCTATACTTCTTGGATTTATTGCACTTGCTATATTCTCAGACTTTCATCCAATCTTCCTGGTAGTTTTTATTCTATTCATTATCCTTATGGTAATCTTAGGGGGAGTTCTTGCAAATGTAAATGATGAAGTTAAAAGCACAGAAATACTGCAGAACAAGTCAGCCGAATTTACTCTTACAAACCAGGTTCTTGGAAATAAATTTCCAATATTCATAGCTGTCTTCGGGGCTGTGGCCATTATAATATTGCTTGCAAAAAGGGGGAAGGTTTCAAGCCCGGTTTAAAATGAAAAAGATATTTTTTATCCTGATGTTTGCAGTGCTTTTGATTAGCGCAGTATCTGCTGAAGCAGTCAAATTTGATAATGTTGTTCAATATTCAAACAATGACTTAACAGCCAATATAAAAAATACTTTTGGACTAGGAAGAGATTTCGGGGATGCAACACTTAAATCTCACAAGTCAGCTGCAGAAGTTTTAAGCGTTGCTGCAGGAAAAGATGTTGCAGTAATGTATTATGAATTTGATTTCAATGAGGAATACAAGAATGGGCTTGGAAATGTGGAGTTCACCAACAAGTATAACAACAGGAATGTTAATAAGGATTATTATTTTGCAGAAGCTGTTTATTCTACAAGGGATATTTCTGTTTGCGAGAAGGCTGTCTTGGCCAATGGCTCTGATTATTTAAAATGCGAGAAGAAGCCTTACACCGAAATAGTCGGCTGGAACAGGCTAAACAGCAATGACATTCCTGCAGGAAAAACAACAATAGGATTAATAACAGATGTCCTGAATGGAGACTGGTATGATGGTGTCTGGGTTATTGCAGGAAAGAGGATCTCAAAGCATGCTGAATGGACTGCTGACTTAAATACCGAATTGGTTGCATATTGGAATTTTAATAACACTGCAGAAGATGTTTATGGCTCTTTTGATGCCACAGTAACAAGCGCAACACAAACAGATAATTCCTCTTGTTTATTGGATGGCTGTTATTATTTCAATGGAACAGCTTATATTGATACTGTTTCGACAATCCCATTCACAGAGAATTTCACAGTCAGTGGATGGGTCAGCTCTTCATATAATGGCTATCAAGCCCTAATAGGACAGACACAGTATGCATGGGAATTTTTAATAAATACCGGAGCAAGCGCAGGAATATTATTCAGCTATGCCCCAGACGCAAACAATATCGGCTCAACAACTGCTGTCAATAATGGAAGCTGGCAAATGATTACAGCAACAAAGAATTCTACAAATGATTTGAGCCTTTACATTAATGGAAACTTAGAAGCAACAGTTGCAGGAATAACAGCAGAACTGGGAAATGATACAGAAACAATGAGATTCGGAAACAGGCCAGGGGGAGGAGGAGTTCCATTAGTAGGATATTTGGATGAATGGGGAATATGGGATGGGGACTTAACGCAGGCGCAGATTACACAATTGTTCAATGAAGGAAATGGAATAAGCTATTTTACAGAACCAGAAGTCCCAACAGTAAATCTTATATCTCCAGAGAATGACACAACAACTACTATAGACAGCCTGAACTTCTCTGCAGAATTAACTTCAAAGGGTTATCAATTAAATAACGCAACAATAAATATCTGGTATTCGAATGGAACCCTGTTCACTCAGTCTACAAATACTTCCATAAGTGGAACATCGGATATAAATGTTTCATTTTCTATAACAGACCTTCAACCAGAAGATTATATCTGGAATGTAGTCTTGAAATATGAGAGCCAGAATTCCACACAGGATAATAATAATTATACTTTCCATTTTGTTCCCTTCAATACAGATTCAGAATATCATGAGCCGTCGGTAATTGAAACATCAAGACAAGCCTTTAATTTGAATGTAACTTCTACTGAAGGGTACACTGTAAGCAATGGGCAGCTTGTTTATAACGGAACAGAATATGATTATGCCACTAAAACTTCAATTGATTCTGACAGCTTCGCCCTTGAGCAGATAATTTACATTCCAGGAGGAACAACAGGGTTTGATTCAGAAAGCAGGAATTTCTACTGGAATGTTTTTATAACCAATGAGATTACAGGAAGCACCAGCACATTCACAACAGACGAATACTCCCAGGATGTTGAAGAGCTTAAATTCCAGGAGTGCTCTGAAGATATTAACATAACCCTTCTTAACTTCACATTATACGACGAAGGAACAGGAAGTATGATTAACGGCTCTGAAAACTTTACAACCTTCCAGGCGACATTTAACATTGGGGCATATTCAGAGAACAAGGCAAAGAACTTTTCAATAAACAACTTCTCTACAGAAAATTCAAGCTTCATATTCTGCTCTGACGTGGATAATGCTACAATTTATGCAGACATGGTTTCTTTAATATCTGCAGAGAATTTCGCTGAAAGGAATTACTATCTTACAAACTCAACACTAACAAATGAAACAAGCGAGATTCCTATTTATTTAATTGCAGAAAGCTCTGCCCTTGAATTCTTCATCACTATAACACAAAATCTAAGGTCTGTAGCTGATGCAGATATTCATGTCGCAAAATACTTTGTTGGAGAAGGTGTTTACAAGACTATTGAAATTGACAGGACAGATTCAAACGGGGAGTTTAATATCTATCTTGATTTGGACAGGGATTACAAGGCCACAATAGTCAAGGACGGAGAAGTTTTAGGAATAAAAACATTCAAGGCAGCCTGTGCTTCTGCTCCATGTGAAATAACTTTGGATATACAGGAAGAAATAAGCAGCGTCTTTGACCTTATAGATTCCCTTTATGCGCAGAATGTGCTTTATAACCTTTCTTTCAGCCCTGAAACAGAGATTGTTACCTTTGAGTTTGTGGACACTACAGGGCTTGCAAACTACTTTAGGATGTATGTCTATAATTCAAATTCCAGTGATGACGCTTCGTTAATCTCAGTGCAGACTCTTTATTCCTCATCAGGAACAATGACTTTCAATGCAACAGACTATGACGGAAACTTTAAGGTAGAAGCTTATGTTTCAAGAAGCCCGGAGATACTTATTGATTTTATAACTTTCATAAGCAATGAATTTTATGATCTCGTAGGAGAGTATGGCCTGGAATCGCTTTTCCTTTTGTTTTTGTTTATAGTAACCATTATCTTCGGGCTTGCGTTCAAGCCTTCTGTGCTTATATTGTCTATTCCAATAAGCATTCATCTTTTAGCAATAGTAGGGCTTTTTCCAATAAGCCCTGTTGTCATAGTAGTATTTTATGTCCTTGCAGTTATAGGGGTGGCTGCAACATTCAACTAAAATGAACATAGGAACTTTTGTCGGCATTGTGCTTATTGCAAGCGTGATTTTTATAGGGTTTAATTTAATTGTAGCTGATTTTGAGATGAATTTAATAGACACTGGAATAGTCAATACAACTCCTTTCAGCAGCAACTATTCAACTAACTTCAACCAGACGCAGCAAATCCAGGAAGATTTCCAGGACATAGAAGAAGGGCTTCAGTCTCTTGGAGATAGTGGAGAATGGTGGGAAGAACTGGGAGATTTCATAGGGGCTATTCCAGTTGTAATTATAGATTTCCCTAAGGTTGTTATCTCAACACTCTATGCTTCAATTGGAAATGTAAGGACAATCTTAAATCAAATTGGAATACCTATAGAAATTATTGTTGTTGCCACAGTTGGATTATTGATATGGATTATATTCAAGCTAGTAAACTTCTGGAAATCTGGAGCAAAGATATAATGATATTTGAAAACCCCAACAACCTGACAAGAGTGACTGAATTAATTACAACTGCGAATAATTATACCGGAGGGTATCTTGGAGTAATAATTCTTCTTGTCCTGGGATTTGGAACATTTCTCCTTACAAGCCAGTTTTCAACAAAAGAAAGCTTTGTTGCGTCAAGCTTTGTAATGTTTACCCTAAGCCTTCTTTTAAAATTCTTCTTTGGGCTTGTGGGAGATATTTGGGTTTATGGCTCTTTGATATTTTTTATTGCTGCAATAGCGTTTTCATTTGCATCAAGAGAAGGAGGGGGGGCATAATTCCTATAGGAATAAAGCCATTATAATTAATAATGAAAAGCGATAATTTGAGAGAAAGGAAAATAAGAGAACTGCAGAGAAAGCAGATTAATTTAAAGGGAATTTTCAGGGAAGACTTACATGAAGCTTCTTCTCCGACAATGACTGCGGCAAGAACAAGAATTATGGCTCAAAGCGTTGGAGTTGCTGATGCTAAAGAGCAGGGACTGAGAGTAGAGAGAATTATGGAGATGAAGTCAGACTGTCTTGGATTGAAAAAGCCGCTGGAGAAGAAACTAAATAAGAGAAGGTTGTATTATTAATGGCTTCGCAGATAGATTTTTTAAAGAAGCAGCAGAGAAGCCTTCTAAGCTCAAGAAGGCAATCTTATTCCCTGCAGGCGCAGCAGGAATCCCTTAAAACTGGAAGGACTGCGATGGAGATTATTTCTTCGCAGGAATCTGAAAAAAGCCAGCAGGAGATAGCAATAGCCTTGCAGGGACAGGACACTCAGGAACTAAGCCTGTATGACAGGACAAACATAATAGAAAAACAATTTAAGTATCTCTCAGAGAAAGAAGCAAGAGAAATCGCAGAAGACCCAGAAGTATTCAACACAGCCCTGGCTTATATTGAAAGAAAAGCATCAGGACAAGGAGGGGCTGGAAGCGTAAGCCTGATGAAAGGATACGGAACTCCTGAATACAACAAGTATGTAAGCATAATTCTAAGAGACCCAAGAATAAAAGAGGCATACTACGCAGGATTAAGCGCAAGAAGCCAGGCAAGAAGCTACGGATTCACAGATGTAGGAGAATTTGCATCTGCACAAGGCTGGGGGGAATTTGTAGTGGCTGAAGGAGCAAAAGGCGCAATTCAGGCTGATGAATCGCAAAAGCTTTTTATGGGCCCAGTAAAGCCAGGAACATCTGAAGAAGCATTCAGGAAAACAGGCAGTTCCCCGGAATTATCCCCCATGGACTTGGTTCCTGAAGGAGACATTCCTGGATTGAGAAGTATAGATACACGAGAAGACAAGATAAACAGGGCGAAAGAAACATATCTTGAAAAAGTAAATACTGCAACAACAAGGCAGCAGCAGGCCCAGGCAGAAATAGAATATGCCAAAGAAGTAAAAGGAATAATACAGGAGAAGCCAGGAGAGCAGAGAGCAAGCCAGGAGTTTGACTTCTTCAGCGCTTCTGGAAGAAAATCCGGAGGATTCGGCTTAGTTTCCGGCATGACAACAGATTCAAAAGATTTAAAAGGAAATGGTGGTTCTGAAGTGCAGAATGTCACTGGCATATCAGATAGGTTATTTTCTTGGGGGAGTAGTAGGAACGATAGAGGGATGGCTGATAGTTCACAGCGTGGAGGTTTTCTTGGCAATATTATTGGCGACATTACTTCTGGTCTTAAGAAGGGTCATGAAGAAAAGAAAGATGAACAAATCCAAGGAGAATCTTATATCCAAGAATTAGGGGTATATGGAAAAACTTCAAGAGGAGTTCCTTTAATATCTGCTTCTACATTAGAGTTAAGGTTTCCAAATCCTGAAGAAGCAGAGCAGATAAGGCATAAAGAGGCTATAGGAAGTTTTGCTTCTCTTCCACAAGGAATTGCTCCTGTTGGATTTGGAGAATCTGTTCTTAGAGGAGGAATAGACATCGGATTGTTCATACAAGATTTTACCACAACAGGAGGGGCGACTATGAAGCAGCTTAACAAAAGGCAGGAAGAGCTTAACAAGGAGATAGAAAAGTTTAATGAAAAATATGGCAACAAGGAGATAACTAAGAAGGAATACAATGCTGCACAAATAGAATCTTCAGAGCTAGAGCTGAAACAAGAAGCAATAGAACAGGAAAGATTGAAGAAAATAAGCTCTCCTTCTTATAAGGCAAGTTCTTTCATGTTCGGAACATTTGGAAGAGGTAGTTTAAATCCCCTCATAGATCCGGAAACAAATGAGCCAATAAGAGTATATGCAGATACGATGGATATAATGCCGGCTGCTTCATTTTTAGGCAAAGTGAAAGAATTGAAATTTGTTGGAGCCCAAAAGGTAAGCAAGTCAGGAGATATTGTAACTGATGTCTTATTCATGGCTGATGATCGGATTGGAACTGCTTCAAGCATTGCAAGAACAAATGAAGATGACTTGTTTGACTTGATTGTCAAGGGGAAATCTGGAAAATATGGTGTTGAATTTCCTTCTGGAAAAGGAGTAATAAAAGATACCAAGTCATTTGTCGGACAAGGGCTTTCAAAGCAGTCTGAAATAAACCTGAAGAAAAGTGTCATTCTAGATACAGATGCTTCCCTGATGAAAATTACAAGTATAGAAGGAGTAGACCTGATGGAAACAGAGGGGCTTGTAGAAACAGCATCAGCCAGAGGAGACAAGATTATAAGAAGAGGGGTAGAGTTCCCAACAGGAAAAATAGTTGAAAAGCCTGCAGTAAGAATAAAAAAAGACTTGACTGCATTTAAAAGCCTTGCAGAACAAAATAATGACATAGCAAAAATTACCGGATATGCAGCTTCCAAAAAAGGAAGCAGGTCAGAGTTCTCTGGGTTCATAAAGCTTCTTGGCTCAGAAGCTGACGATGCTGGAAATGTCATGTCATTCATGGGAGGAGGAAAGAAATCTATTCCATCGCAACAGCTTCAGAATAAGGCAGTATCAGATACAATTGCCAGCATTGCCGGTTCAATGTCAAAGCAGAATGCTCTCGGGAAAGCAAAACCAGCAATCTCTGCAGGTACAGCAGCTCCACGAGTTTCGCAATCACTTAAAAAACTTGCAGATGTTGGAGAGAT
>Ga0105092_10000401_pt1 | contig 22205 bp, 19 predicted proteins | sample PPLLak2March2015_FD_87021 | JGI IMG/M metagenome (GOLD analysis project Ga0105092, IMG submission 87021) | Freshwater sediment microbial communities from Prairie Pothole Lake near Jamestown, North Dakota, USA - PPLs Lake P7 Core (1) Depth... | ecosystem: Environmental > Aquatic > Freshwater >... | reverse complement strand
TCGCCGGCCGCCTGCTCGACCCGGCTCGCCGGGGCGAGCTGGAGCAGGCGCTGTGCCAGGAGCGCGAGACCCTGTCGCAGAGGAAGCAGCCCCAGGCGGCCTCGCCTCCCGTTACCATCCGTCGATCCGTTGACGTGCTTGAATCGGTACTTGAACCGCCCGATCTCGATCGACATGCGCTCGCCCGGATTACCCCCGACGAAGTGTGGCGATTCCTGAATCCGAGCATGCTGCTTGGAAAACACATGGGCTTGAAGGGACGGATACGCCAGAAGATTGAGGAGGGCGACGAGAAGGCCGAAATGTTGATCGGGCTTTTTGAGGAGCTGAAAGCGGAGTGTCGTCACGGGGCGATGCAGATCCAGGGTGTGTGGCAGTTCTTCCCGGCTCAGTCCTCCGGCAACCGCCTGGCGCTATTCGGAAAGGACGGGCAACAGCTCGAAGAATTCGATTTCCCGAGGCAGGGCGATGGGCAGGGGCTGTGCCTGGCCGACTATGTCTGGCCGGAGGATCGCCCGCTTCGCGACTCCGTGTGCCTGTTTGCCGTCAGTGCGGGAAAAGGTATCCGGGAAATGTCCGAGCGGTACCGGGATCAGGGACAGTTCCTGAAAAGCTACGCGATCCAGGCCCTCGCGATCGAATCGGCAGAAGCCGCGGCCGAGTGGCTGCATTCAAAATTGCGCGGCCTTTGGGGTTTTCCTGACCCGCCTGAAATGACGATCAGGGAGAAACTGCAATCGGGATACCGCGGCAAGCGATATTCGTTCGGCTACCCCGCCTGCCCGGCGCTCGAAGACCAGGTCAAATTATGGCGCCTGATTCGGCCAGACGAAATCGGGATCGAGTTGACCGACGGCTACATGATGGAACCCGAAGCGTCAGTGAGTGCCATCGTCTTTCACCACCCGCAGGCGAAGTATTTTTCGGTAAGTGTTTCTTGACAGGATCAACCGGATTAACCGGATTAACAGGATTAGAGGCAATCCTGCTAATCCGGTTAATCCTCGTCAAGAATCCTGTCAAAAAACACCCTGGCCTTTGCACACGTCCACGATAATCTCGACAGCCTTGTCGATGTCTGCCGCGCTCACGTCCTTGTGTGTGACGAACCGAACCTGGGCCGGCCCCGTGGAACCGGCCAAAACCCCTCGTTCTTTCAGCCGCGGCAGAAATTGGCTGCTGGTCCACCCACTCAGGTCGGCTATCAGGATATTGGTCTCGACCGTGGCCGGATCAACCTGAAAAGCGGGGAGCTGCGCCAACGCTCGGGCCAAGCGTTTTGCGTTCTCGTGATCCTCGTGGAGCCGGCACGGCATTCTCTCAAGGGCGATCAGCGCGGCGGCCGCGAGCACGCCGACCTGGCGCATACCTCCCCCCATCATCTTCCTGACGCGCCAGGCTTCCTGTATGAACTCCTTCTTCCCGACCAGCATAGAGCCAATCGGCGCCGACAGGCCCTTCGAGAAGCAGAACATGACCGAATCACAATCGCCCGCGAGTTCGCTCACACGGGTGTTTAGAGCAACGGCTGCGTTGAAGATACGGGCTCCGTCCAGATGAACCGGGATACTCCTCTTATGAGCCTGATCGGTTATGACCTTGGTCTCTTGAGCGGTCATCACCGTCCCGCCCGCCATGTTGTGGGTATTTTCGAGGGCGATCAGACCCGTACGAGCGCGGTAGTAGACCGGAGGGGCGAGAGCCGCCTCTATGCGGCCCCAGCTGAGGAGTCCCCGCTCCCCGCGAACCGGCCGGGCGAGGCAGCCGGAAAGCGCCGCCATGGTCGCCATTTCGTAGTTGTAAATGTGCCCGCGCTCCTCCACAACCACTTCCTGGCCGGGCTGGGTGTGGAGCTTGACCGCGACCTGGTTTCCCATCGTCCCGGTGGGGACGAAAAGGCCCGCCTCTTTTCCAAGGATCTCAGCCGAGCGTTCCTGGAGCCGGTTCACGGTCGGATCTTCACCGTAGACATCATCTCCCACCTCGGCCTCGGCCATGGCTCGGCGCATCTCCTCGGTCGGAGTCGTTACCGTATCGCTTCTAAGATCGATGATTCCGTCCAAAAGTGCCTCCTTCGCGAACGAAGGATAGCTGACAAGGTGACACCCTGTCACCTACTCCGGCTTCTTCTCCTCCTGCTTCGGCTCGGGCTCGCCCTCGACCTTCCCGTACTTGATCGACGTCCCGACCTCGAATTTCTTGAAGTTCTCGTAAGTGATGAACATACGGACGTGGTGCTGATTACCCCGCCCGAAGTCCAGAACGTCGTCCGCCTTGGTCCAGGTAGGAAACCAGTAGACACCATCGATCTGTTCCCGGACGGTCTCAAACGCCGGGAACTTGTTGCTTCCAAGATCAGGGACCGCTTTCCCCCGGGTCATGACAATCTGGAAATCGACCTTGTCGACCCACAGGCGGCCTTGGAAGTAACGTTTCTTCTTGTCGATTTTTTTCGGTTCGACCTCGAACACATAGGTATCCAGCTCGTCAACGCGTTCTTCGCCCTCGTACTTGATGTCATACTCGGGCAGTTGCTCGGTCGTGAGGACAAAGGGTTGAAGGCCGACCGCGTCCCCGATGTCCTCTTTGGTAACCTGCAAAGACCGCAATTCGCCTCGGTCGTAGAGCACCCGCGTCTGGCGTTTGCCTTCGGTCGTGAAGTAGACCTCAATCTCCATCATCCGCCGTTCCTTCACCGCCCCCGAGCGGCCGAGCACCTGGAACTCTACCTTCTGGGTGTAGGTGTATTTCTCCCAGAGGTTCCTGAATTCGGATTCCTTCTGCGCGAACTTGGTGATGATCTCCTGCGGACCCACATTCTGGCCAAAAACAAACGTCGGCGGCAGGAACAGAACGAGCATCCATGTCATGAGGAAAATTCGTCTCATGAAGTTCTTGATGGCGAAATGTAAGAAAACTCTCGAAAAGTTTCGTAGATTTTCAAACTCGAGCGTAATGGTAGTGGAAGCAGATGTTAAGAGCGACACAAGAATACCTCCCAGGTTCGAGGCTTTCGTTGACCGATTGGGAGTCTCTGTCCGATCCGGAGCTGATCGCTCTCGTGTTGGGACCGGGGAGCTCGGAACTGACGTCGTGGCGCCAGGCCAACCGGCTGTTCAGTCGTTTCAAGAGCCTGCAGGCCTTGAGTAAGGCCAGTTACTCCGAGCTGCGGGCCGCCAGCTTGAGCCAGCGGAAAGCGAACGCCCTTCTCGCCGTCCTTTGTTTGCACCGCCGCCTGGGCCAGCAAACGCTGGTCCCCGGCAAGTCCTTTCGCTCGAGCCTCGAGATTTACGAGCATTTTCGCCCGTTGTTCGACGAGCTGAAGAAGGAGTGTTTCTGGGATGTGCTCCTGGACGGCAAGAATCGAATCATAAAGGTCGTTAAAGTCTCCGAAGGTTCGCTTACCGCTTCGCTGGTTCACCCGCGCGAGGTTTTCAGACCTGCGATTCAGGAAGCGGCGGCGGCTGTACTGTTCGTCCATAACCACCCGAGCGGCGACCCGGCGCCAAGCCAGGAGGATATCCAGATTACCCGGCGGCTTACAGAGACGGGCAGAATAATCGGAATCAAGCCACTCGACCATGTTATCATTGGCGGCTTTAAGTACTTCAGCTTTGCTGATCAAGGCCTTCTGACATGATGAGCACGCCACTCGATAAAGTCTTCTTCAACGTGAAATGGCCCGAAAACCGGCCTTTTCAAATCGTCGGCTTCGGCCTTAACGCGGTTGACTGGGTCTGCATCGTCCCCCACTATCCCGAGCACAACACCAAGATTCAGATGGAAGCCCTGTTCAAGATGGGCGGAGGGCAGGTAGCGACGGCGGCAGCGATGTGCGCCCGATACGGCATGCGCGTTCGCTACGTCGGACGGGTGGGCGACGACGAAATAGGCCAGTTCTCCCTGGACGACATGCGCAAAGAGCCGATGGAAGTCTGCGTCGATGTCGTGCCTGACGCTTTCAGCCAGTTCTCCGTCATCATCGTCGATCGGGTGACCGGCGAGCGAACCATCATCTGGGACCGTGATCCGAAGCTCCACTACCTCGATGACGAGATTCCCCGCGAGTATGTCATCGACGGGCAACTCCTGCACATCGACGGTCACGATCAGGCGGCCGCAATCAAGGCGGCACGCTGGGCCCGGGCCGCCGGGATGAAGGTTTCGATCGACATCGACAAGGTCCATCCTGGCGTCGAAGAGCTTCTGGAGCTCGTCGATTTCGTTCTTCCCAGCCAGCATTTTGCGATGCAGTTCGCGGGCACGAAAGACTGGAAGAGCGCCATGCGCACCATGGCGACCGTGACCAAGGGGTTCATCGGCGTCACCTGCGGGAGTGCAGGCAGCGCCGCGTTGTGGGAAGATGAGATTATCGAGATCCCCGGAATCAAAGTCCAGGCGGTGGACACGACTGGTGCGGGGGACGTCTTCCACGGAGGCTTCGCTTACGGCCTTTTTCAGAACTGGAGTGTCGAACGTTGCCTCCGGTTCGCGAATGTCGCCGGCGCCCTCTCGTGCACCAAGCTCGGCGCCCGTGCCAGCATTCCAACTCTCGAAGACATCGTCGCACATATGTGCGAGTAAGCGTTCAGCGTTCACCGTTCAGCGTTCACCGTTCACCGTTCACCGTTCACCGTTTACCGCTAGATAGTGATCGATCCACGTTTTACAGGTACTCTTAACGGTGAACTCTTAACCGTGAACTGAACGCTGAACGCTTAACGGTGAACGCTTAACGGTGAACGGTGAACGGTGAACGCTGAACGGTGAACGGTGAACGGTGAACGCTGAACGCTGAACGATTACACATGCAACAGCTCATCCTTAAGGCCAAAGAAGACAGGCGGGTGCGCCAGGGGCATTTGTGGGTCTTTTCCAATGAGGTCCAGCAGCATCCCCAAGCCCAAGCGGGGGATGTGGTCGAAGTGCTGACTCACGGCGGAGAAAGCCTCGGCAGCGCCCTGTATCATCCCCACTCCCTGATCTCGGCTCGCCTTCTACTTTCCGACGTGGAGGACGTCGATGAGGTTTTTTTCCACGAACGACTATCGGCCGCCGCACAGCTTCGCCGCAGACTCTTCCCAAATGAAACGTGCTATCGCCTGGTCCACGGCGAGAGTGACTGGCTTCCCGGGCTTCTCGTCGATCGTTTCAACGAGTATCTGGTTATCCAAACCATAACGACAGGCATGGATCGCCGGCTTCCGCTCATTGCCAACAGCCTGAAGCAGTTGTTCCAACCACGAGGCATCATTGAGCGCAATGACTCGACGCTGCGGGCCTACGAGGAACTACCCCAAAGAAGCGGGTATCTGTTTGGTGACGACACCGGGCCGGTCGTCATTGAAGAGAACGGCCTGCGCTATCGAATCGACCTCCTGCACGGCCAGAAGACAGGCTTCTTTTTCGATCAAAAACTTAACCGACAAGCCGCGGCTCGCTATGCGCCCGGCACCCGGGCTCTCGACTGCTTCTGCAACCTCGGGAGCTTCTCGTTCCATCTGGCCCGGGGAGGAGCAGCCGAGGTCACCGGGGTTGACGTATCCGAGACAGCGGTCGAGAAGGCCCGCGAGAACGCGGTCCTGAACGATATCCCGAACGTGACCTTTGTGGCTGAAGACGCCTTCTTGTTCCTCGAAGAAAAGGTGAAAAACGGTCAAAGATTCGACCTGATCGTACTCGATCCACCTTCCTTTGCGCGCAACCGGAAGACCGTCGGGCCGGCCAAGAAAGGCTACCGGCGTCTGAACGAGTTGGCGTTGCGCGCCCTGACAGAGGGAGGCATTCTGGTTACCGCCTCCTGCTCATTTCATATCTTCGAAGACGTCTTTCACGACCTTATAAACGAAGCGGCTGTCCGGGCAGACCGGCGTCTTCAACTGCTGGAATGGCATCATCAGGCGCCTGATCACCCGATCCTGCCCGCCATGCCGGAGACCCGGTATTTGAAGCTGGGGATTTTCCAAGTTATCTAAGATTAGCCGGTCACGGCTCTATCGACGCCTCGCAGGCAGGTCTTCTCCGGCGCCGGACCCATGCGAAAACCAGGACCACAAGCAGGAAACAGGCTGCGCCTACGGTATCGGCCAAGATATCCGACCAGGATGGAAGTCGATGCGGGACGAAACTTTGATGAAATTCGTCAGTTGCCGAGTAAGCAGAAGAGATAAAGAAGGACACGGCAGCCCGGCTGAAGGTGATCTCCTTTTTCAGCCCCCTCGTCACACCCCAGAGCAAGGTGAGCGCAAAAAAACCGTACACGAGAAAGTGCGCGACATAGTCCGGCGCCAGATCCGCTCCTGGCGGATTACTGGAACCGGACATGAAAAAAATGAAGAGGGCTACAAAAACGGCAGGCATCCAGTACTTCATATCCACATTACCATGGAATGAAGAACATGACCCAGCCTACGACCAACGAGCCGGCCACCATGTAACCGATCATTGTCAGAAAATATCTGGCCCGCCGATTTTCAGCCTCTTTACTGATCGCCGTGAAGAGGGAGGTCACCACCAGAGCGATAATAACGAGGCTGACATAGTGGTTCATTGCTTCCTCCCGCTCGCTATGTCGAACGTGTCGAGAACCAGCAATGAGTTGAGGAGGCCGGCCGTATAGAGGTATGTGTTGCCGTATTCGTAGCCGTAGGCCCGGATATCTCCCCCTCCCCACTCGAGTAGCCGGCCGAGGAAATAGGGCGCACCGATGCATAGGTCGGCATAGAATTTCAGAAAGCCGAACGGCCCCGGTGTGAGGCCGAAAAGAACTCCCTGCTGGTAAAGTCCAAAGGCAAACAGCAGAATCACGCCTGCGAAGAAAAGGATAGCCCTTTTCCACCTGCCGAGTAACAAGTGGCCCGCTCCCGGCACCAGCCAAGCCACGAAACACGTGAGGATGACATTCGACATAAAAGTGGCATCATAAGGTGTTTAGGCCGGCAAGATCAAGCACCGGCAGGCCGAAAAGGCCGAAAAGACCTCAGTGACCTCAACGACCTCAACGACCGGACAGGTCACCTTCGCTTTGGCCTTTGAGGTCCTTGAGGCCACTGAGGTCCTTTCGAGTTTCCCGGCCGTGGTGTCAGTTCTGCGTGTTAGCCTGTTAAACGCGCGTCATGACAGTAGAAAATGCGTTGAGCCAGCTGAAACCCCTTCGCCGAAGAGGCGATATAACGGCTTGGGTCGAGCAGGAACCAGACCCCGGCAGCTACTCGGACTTGCCCGCTGACCTGGCCCCGTCACTTACCGAAGCCCTGACGAGCAGAGGCATCCACAGGCTTTTTTGCCATCAGGCCGAGTCTTACGGCTTGGCCCGTGCCGGGAAGAACTTCGTCGTTGTCACGCCTACGGCGTCCGGAAAAACCCTTTGCTACAACCTTCCGGTCCTCGACAGCCTGGCCCTCGACCCTTCTGCACGAGCAGTATACCTGTTTCCAACCAAGGCCCTTGCCCAAGATCAGCAGGCCGAGCTTGAGCAGATGATCCAAGCCGGCAATCTGGGGATTGGGGTCAACACCTACGATGGCGACACGCCCGCGGATATGCGGCGCAAAATCCGGGAGCATGGCCGAATCATCCTGACGAACCCCGACATGCTCCACACGGCGATACTCCCGCACCATCCCAAGTGGGTGCAGCTCCTGCGTAACCTCCGCTACGTGATCATCGATGAGCTTCATACTTACCGCGGGATCTTTGGCAGTCACGTCTGCAACGTTTTCCGCCGCTTAAAGCGCGTTGCGGCCTTTTACGGCTCGCAGCCGCAGTTTTTTTGCGCCTCCGCGACGATCGCTAATCCGGCAGAGCTCGCGGAGAGACTGCTGGAGGTGAAAGTCCATCCGGTCACACGTAACGGATCCCCCCGCGCCGGCAAGGAATTCATCTTTTACAACCCTCCCGTAATCAACCAGGAGCTTGGCCTCAGGCGCAGTGCGATTTCCGCAGGGCGGTCCCTGATGGAGCGTTTCCTTCGAGAAAACGTTCAGACGATTGCATTTGCCTCGAGCCGGGTCAATGTCGAGGTCCTGCTTCGTTACCTTCAGCGTTCTTTCCACAAACATCCGGCGGATCGGGTCCAAGTCCGGGGATACCGGGGCGGGTATCTGCCGAAAACGCGGCGGGAGATCGAGCGCGAGCTCCGGGAGGGCGAACTGTTGGGGGTCGTGAGCACGAATGCTCTCGAGCTTGGCATCGACATTGGAAGCCTTGAGGCTTGCATCCTCGTCGGATACCCGGGGTCGGTAGCCAGCACCTGGCAGCAGATGGGCCGGGCCGGACGCCGCACCGGGCGGTCCGCCGCAATCCTGGTCGCACGCAATCTGCCCCTGGATCAGTTCATCATCACCCATCCCGAATACTTCTTCGGCCTGTCACCCGAACACGGGCTCATCCATCCCGACAACCTGCAGATCCTGGTCAGCCACGTGAAGTGCGCCGCCTTCGAGCTCCCGTTTCAGAAGAATGAAAATTTCGGGAAGGAAAACCTGGTGGAGATCCTCGATTTTCTTGCCGATCAGCGGATACTTTGCCGGTCGGGCGATTCATGGCACTGGAGCAGCGAAAGCTATCCGGCCGACTCGGTCAGCCTCCGTCACGTGGCCGATGAGAACTTCCTGGTACTGAATAGCGATGAGGGGAACCGGGCGATTGCGGAAGTTGATTTCGACAGCGCTCCGGAACTGATCCACAAGGACGCGATTTACATGTGCGAAGGCCGGCAGTTCTATGTCGACACCCTCGACTATCCGCGCAGGAAAGCATATGTGCACGAGGTGAAGATTGACCATTACACCCAGGCCATCACCTATTCTGGTCTGCGGGTCCTGAAAATCGATGAGACCAAAGCCGACCGCGGGATGACATCAGAATACGGCGAGGTACATCTGGCGAAGAAATTTCCGGGCTTCAAAAAGATCAAGTTGTACACTCACGAGAATCTGGGATACGGGAAGATCGATCTTCCTGTTCACGAACTTCACACCACCTCGTACTGGTTCTCGGTCACCGAGCAGGCCCTCCCTGCAGCCCTGACACGGACCGAAATCATCTACGCCTTTCTGGGGATCGCTTACGCCCTCCAATACCTGGCCGCCCTGCTCCTTATGTGCGATGTCCGGGACATCGGCCGCAGCGTCGGAGACAGATCGGCAGGGTGGTTTGCGAAACCCGAGCGCGAAGGCCTCGGGTTCTATTCTGCGGCCGGCGGTACCGAAACCGCGGCCGCCGATCAACTCGCAACATTCGATCCGACTATTTTCCTGTATGACAACTACCCGGGAGGAGTCGGGTTTTCTGAGGTTTTGTTTTCGAATCATGCCCGACTGCTCGAGCAAACTCGAAATCTGATCGGTGGCTGCGGCTGCCGGAATGGTTGTCCTTCCTGCGTGGGGCCAGTTGATGAGCTTGGAAAAACGACCAAGCGCCACGCGCTGGAGATCCTCGGGGTCCTGGCACCACCCGAGCGACGCAGCTGAATCCGGAACCTATGGACCTGAAGTCCCGCTTGCAGCAGATATACGGATCGAAAGACGAGGACGCTGGTCTCCGCAAACGTCTGGAAAAGCTCCATCAGCGCGAGACGTTTACGATTGCCGAGCACCTCGAAGGACGCTGGAAGGAAACGGCCTCCGGGAAAATCGTTCGGGTGGAAAAGACCCTGCCATGGTTCTACTCGCACGGGGATCATTCCTTTGATACGCTCTCTTCCCTTTCCGGCCCTGTTGCCGCTCTTCTGACCGGAGATTGCTCTCTTTCAGAGTTCGACGTCTCGTCGGCCCTGTTCCTTGACACGGAGACCACTGGACTGGCAGGCGGGGCGGGAACCTATCCATTTCTGATCGGGGCCGGTTACTTCGAGAATGGTGACTTCCGGCTTGTCCAGTTTTTCCTCCCGGACTTCGAGTCCGAGCATGCTTTTTTGTCCGACTTTTCCGACTTGATTGGCGGCTTCGCCGGCGGAAAGGGCTTTCGGTCCTTGGTCACTTTCAACGGAAAGAGTTTTGACCTGAGCCTGCTCCAGAACCGCTTTGTCCTGCAGCGACTTGATAACCCCTGTGAAGCTCTTGTTCACCTGGATCTGCTCCATCCTTGCAGACTGCTCTGGCGCGGCCACTTCGAAGACTGCAGCCTGCAGACACTTGAAAAGCATGTGTTGAACTATGATCGATCTCCCGACTTGCCAAGCCATTTGATTCCGGTTTCGTACTTCAACTACCTGCATTGGGGCGAATTCGGCCCTCTGCGGGAAGTGCTGGAGCACAACCGGCGGGACATCATCAGCATGGCGATCCTGCTCGGGGTCGCCGGACAATGCGTAGCCGTCTCCGAAATCGTTCCTATAATCGACTCCCTGTCTTTGGCCCGCTTCCATTCCCGGCGCGGGCGACTTCCGGAGGCTGCCGCGTTCCTTGAAAGAAGCTTGGCTGACGAACGCTGCCTGGGGCGTCGAGCCGACGTGCTGTTCAATCTGGCCCGCCTCCACAGGCGGATGGGAGACGAGGATGCCGCTCTGGAGGTCTGTTTTACCCTGATTCGGGAGGATCCGCTCCCGCCGCTTGAAGCCTTTCAAGAAGCAGCCAAGATCCTCGAGCACCGAAAACGAGCCTTTCAAGACGCCCTCGACCTCGTCGCACGAGCGCTGGCCATTTATCCCGAGTCGCCCGAACTGGAGCGACGCCGCTACCGCCTCATCTGCCGCCTGGAAGGCAAGAAGTGGTACTGACTTCTGCTGCCCGCTGCCCGCTGACTGGGTGGTCCGCTCTGCTCGCTTCGCTGTGCGTCGTGCGCGGCTCGGGAAGTCAGGCGACGGTCTGAGATCAGTGGGCAATACGCAGCGGCAATGCGCGTTTGACAGGCAAGTGAGCCGCTTCTATACTCGGCCTGCTAACCGGTGTAACGAACCAGCCAGGAGGCGTTATGAGACTCGGAAGATTGGTTCCGCTTTTCGTCTTAATCCTCGCAGTTGTAGTCGGTTTTGCGGCTCTTGTCGTGCAGGCCCAGTCGTCCAAGGTACATTTTATGAACGAATCGCTGAAGCTAATGACGCACGGCGCCGGCCAAGGGATGCGTGTGACGTTCACCTTCAGCGTGAAGAACGACGGAGCCACGATCAAACAGGTTTTGATCAGAGTCCTGGAACCCTGCAACAGCAAAGGAGAAGGCCGAATTCTGGTGGATTTACCAAATCAGGTCGTCGGCCGGGGGGTAAGTAACTACGAGGTCTCGGGGATCTTCCAAGCTCCGAGCGGAGACAAGAATTTCATGATGATTCAACTGTTTGACCGAAGAACGAAGGCTTCTCCCGCCCCGGTTCTCGCACAGTCGGCACCGCGGCAGTTCGTGCCTATGACGTTCAAGCTCGCCAAACTTGTTCCCTCGTCGTAGATCGATAGGCCATCTCACCCGTCGGTACAGAGCCGCCCGCAGAGTGCGGCTCTGTAGGCCTGCCTGTCCTGCCTAGACGCTTATTGTCTCCGTCAGCGGCTCGTTGTATCATTTGCGGACTATGCGAAAAACGAGGATCTTTACACCTGGCCCTACCCCTCTGCTTCCGCAAGCTCAGCTTGCCTTGGCGAGACCGATCATCCACCACCGGACCCAGGAATTCAAAGAGCTGTTCCTGGAGACCCGCCGGTTATTGCAGGAAATCCTGCGGACCCAGAACGAGGTGCTCATCTTAACTGCTTCAGGCACCGGCGCCATGGAGGCGGCCGTGTGCAACCTGTTCTCGCCCCAGGACCAGACATTGGCGGTTGTGGCGGGCAAGTTCGGTGAACGCTGGGTCGAGATCTGCCAGGCTTTTCAAATCCCGTGCGTCACCCTGACCAAGGAATACGGGGATGCGGCGACAGCAGAAGAGATCGGCGAAGCCTTGCAGCGAAACCCTGGGACTAAGGGTTTGTTGATCCAGGGTTGTGAGACCTCGACCGCTACGGCTCACGACCTGGAAAGCATAGGGAACCTCGTCAGGCGCGAGTTCCCGGAGGTTCTTATCATCGTTGACGCGATCACGACGGCCGGCTGCCAGCCGCTCGAGACCGATGCCTGGGGCCTGGATGTCGTGATCAGCGGTTCGCAAAAAGCTTTCGCCCTGCCGCCCGGCCTGGCGTTCATGTCGCTCAGCCCGCGGGCCCTGCAAAAGCTTTCGGGAGCCGCTTCTCCCCGGTACTACTTCAACCTCGCCAAGGAGCTCAAGAACCAGCAGACTGGACAGACGGCCTGGACGCCGAACGTCTCGCTCGTGGTCGCGCTCAATGTTGCCTGCAAAGAAATTCTGTGCGAAGGTCTGGATAACGTCATTGCCGATGCGGAGCTTATGGCCCGTTGCACCCGCCAAGGGCTGCTTGCCCTGAATTTCCGGCTGCTCTCCCAATCGCCCGCCAGTGCCGCGACAGCCGCCTTCCCGCCGGAAGGTGTGTCTGCTTCTGAATTGAGCAAGAAGCTCGAGTCCCGCTTTGGAGTCAAAGTGGCCGGAGGCCAGGGGGAGCTGAAAGGCAAAATCATTCGGATCGCGCACCTCGGTTATTTCGACACACTCGACGTGTTTTCCGTTCTTTCCGCCATCGAACTGTGTCTTCTGGAAATGGGTCAATCGATCGAACCCGGTGTCGGAATCAAAGCGGCGATGCTGGAGGCAAGGCAGAACTAAACATGAAAGTACTTATTAGCGACAACCTGTCACCTGAAGGTGTGGAGTATTTACAGAAACAGCCCGGACTGCAGGTCGTCAACCAGCCTGGATTGGCGCCGGAAGCCTTGCTGTCCGAGATCCGCGACGCCGATGCCCTGATCGTCCGAAGCAAGACCAAAGTTACCCGGGAAGTGATAGAGGCCGGACAACAGCTGAAGGCCATCGGCCGAGCCGGGGCAGGTGTCGACAACATCGACCTCCCCGCCGCAACCCGAAAAGGCATAGTGGTGATGAACACACCGGGGGGCAACAGCGTCAGTGCGGCCGAGCATGCGGTGGCTCTTTTGCTCTCCCTGGCGCGCAAGATTCCCTTCGCGGACGCGTGCTTGAGGACCGGCAAGTGGAACAAGAACGCTTTTATCGGGCAGGAACTGCAGGGAAAAACTCTCGGCGTCCTGGGGTTGGGGAAAATCGGCTCGGTGGTCGCCAAGAGGATCATGGCCTTTGACACTAAGGTGCTCGCCTTCGACCCGTTTGTCACCGAACAGTACGCTCATGATCTCGGGGTTGAACTAAAGCCCCTGGAGGAAATCCTGCAGCGGGCGGATTTTCTGACCCTTCATCTGCCGATGAATGAGAAAACCCTGGGTCTGATCAACAAAGATCGCATCGCCCTCATGAAGAAAGGCGCTTCGATCGTCAACACGGCCAGGGGCAAGCTGATAGTAGAAGAAGACCTGATCGAGGCTCTGGAACAAGGCAAACTGAACGGCGCGGCCCTCGACGTCTTCGAGAACGAACCCCAGATCAACCCGAGGCTCTTCGCGACTGGCAAGGTGATCGTCACCCCGCATATCGCGGGGTCGACGGTCGAGGCCCAGGCCAAGGTCGGGTACGACATTGCGGTTCAGATCGCTGACTACCTCCAAAGCGAGATCATCTGCAATGCGGTGAACTTCCCGTCGATCACGCCGAAGGAACTCTCGCAGATTCTGCCGTTTGCGCGTCTGGGAGAGAGTCTTGGTTCATTCTTGAGTCAAATATCGCAGATCCGCATTGCCGAGATCGGAATCCGCTACTACGGGGAGCTCACGCGCCGCAACTACAAGCCGATCACGAGTTATATCGTGAAGGCGGTCCTGCAGCCCAGTCTGTGCGAGACGGTCAACGAAGTGAACGCTATGAGCTATGCGAAAGAGCGCGGCATATCGGTGATCGAAACGGTAAGCAGCCGGGAGCGAAGCTATACGAACATGATCAGCATCCAGCTCCGCTCCGGCGAGTCCAGTGAGTGGGTGGAAGGCGCGCTTCTCCACCAGGGGAATCCCCGCCTCGTCTCGGTGGACGGGATTCCTGTCGAAACCCAACTGAGTGGGACCCTGCTGTTCATCCGGAATCAGGACACGCCTGGTGTAATCGGCCAGGTGGGAACAATACTCGGGGATTCGAAAATCAACATCGCCTCGTTCGTCCTCGGGCGCGGCCACGAACACGCAGTGGGTGTGGTCAACACCGACAGCGAAATCCCAGAAGCCTGCCTGAACAGGATCAGAGCCATCCCCGCCGTTCAATCGGCGCAGGTCGTGAAGCTCTAGAAGGCAGGGGAGAAGGGGCGAAGGGGAGAAGGGGCGAAGGGGGAGAAGGGGCGAAGGGGGAGAAGGGGCGAAGGGAATATCGAATATCGAATATCGAATATCGAATGTCGAACAAAAACGATGAGATGTCGAGGGAAAAGGTAGCGCATTCATGCCTTCGACATTCATCGTTTTTTGTTCGATATTCGATATTCGATATTCGATATTTCCTTCTTCCCTTCTCCCCTTCGCCCCTCCGCCTGCCCCTTTGATCCCCTTTGATCCTTTGATCCTTTGCCCCTTCCCCTCCGCCCCTCCGCCCCTTCGCCCCTGCTTTTCCCCCTGAACCCTGCGCCTACCCGCGACATCTAAACTGTTTTAGGGGATAATTTCCCGAGATGATTCCGTTTAGAGACAACATTCCCTCTCGGCGCTATCCCCTGGTCACCTTGCTGATTATCGTCGTGAACGTTCTGGCCTTCTTTTATCAGCTGCTGCTTCCTGCCCGGGCGCTCGAGCAGTTTGTGGGGCTCTATGGGGTGATCCCGGCCAGACTGCAACTCACCGTTCAGTACCCGGCACAAGTCCTGAGCGTGACCGTTACTGCCCTGTTCGCCTCGATGTTCCTGCACGGCGGGTGGCTCCACTTAATCGGCAACATGTGGTACCTCTGGATTTTTGGAGACAACGTCGAGGACAGGATGGGCCATTTTCGGTTCTTGCTCTTTTACCTGTTGTGCGGCATCGCGGCCAGTGCGGCTCACATCGTCTTCAACTTGAATAGCCACGTCCCAAGTATTGGCGCCAGCGGAGCGATTGCCGGCGTGCTAGGCGCGTACTTGCTAAGCTATCCTTTCGCACGGGTTCTCACGCTGGTTCCCTTCCTCATCATCTGGCCGGTTGTCGAATTGCCCGCACTCCTGGTGCTGGGCTCCTGGTTCCTCGTCCAGCTATTCAACGGCACCGCAGCGGTTGCGACGACGACCGAGACGAGCGGAGGAGTGGCCTGGTGGGCCCATATAGGGGGATTTGTGGCCGGCATGATTTTACTCGGCGTGTTCGCGCAAAAGCGCCCTCGCCGTTACACTTGGGAGGAGATATGAAGTCAAAAAGCGCGTGCCTCTTGGTTCTTGCTGGACTGCTCGGACCCGTTTCAGCACAGACAATAGACAATGTGACAATCTCGAAGAAAACCGAGATTTTCATCACACTCGAACGAAGTATCAGTTCCCGCACCGCGAGCACGGGAGACAAATTCTACGGGCGGATCGCTGTGCCCGTTACCGTCAATGACAAAATCGTGCTGCCGGTCGGCAGCTATGTGATCGGGCATGTCGACACGAGCAAGGAAGCCGGACGACTCCGGGGCAAAGCCGAGCTCGGGCTGAAGTTCGACACGATCATCCTTCCTGACGGTACTACCAGAGATATCCGGGCCGTTCTCGCCTCGGCAGAAGGCTACGAAACCGGATCGCCCGACGAAGAGGGGAAAATTCAGGCGAGCGGGGGCCAGGCTGAGGACATCGGTAAAGGAACGTTAGCCGGAGGCACGGTCGGAGGAACGATCGGTGGCCTCGGAAGCCGAAGCTGGAGGGGCGTCGGAATCGGCGCCGGAGCCGGGGCGGCCACCGGGGCAATAATAGGCGCCCTCAAGAAGAACAGGGAGGTCGACCTGCCTAAAGGAGCATCGATAACCGTCGTCCTCGACAGCGATATTCGCTTCGCCAAGCCCGAGCCCCCCAGCCAAGGAAAGCCGCTGTAAAGCAGGTCAGCGGGGGGCGGGTTTCTGAGAAGGGACAGAAGGGATCCAAGAGTCCCTTGTGTCCCTTCTGTCCCTTGTGTCCCTTGTGTCCCTTCTGTCCCTTGTGTCCCAACTGGTAACCGCCTCCTTCGGGGAGAATTTCCCCGCCGATTCCGGCAGCCGCGAACGGGCTGGCCAAGCCATTCTTTAAACACAATGAAATAAAAGGTTTTTGCGTCTACCTGCCTCACCCCCGGGCTGGCACGTCGTTTGCTCGGAACACTGGAAGAAAGCAAGGAGGTAATTTCATGAAAAGGAGTCTCTATCCAACGTTTCTCAGCGTTGTTCTCCTCCTGACCAGCCAAGTCTGGGGTCAACGGAACGTGGACCTGCCACGAGGCACGGCAATCCAGGTTCGGCTGACGGAGCGGATAAGCAGTGAAAAGGCCAAAACTGGCGACAAGTTCGAAGCGGTTTTGGATCAGGATCTCATAGAAGACGGAAATGCAGTGGCGCGCAGGGGGGATCTGGTGCGCGGGAAGCTGCTTCGGGTCAACAATGGCGACCGTGACGAAGGCGACATGATAGAGATGACCCTGACCGAACTGCGGTCGGGCAACCGCAACTACGACCTGGACACGAACAACATCATTGTTCGTACGAAGGACGAGGAAAAAGGCGACCATCGTGACGAAACGATTGTCGGCGGCGGCGCCGGTGTCGGTGCTGTCATAGGCGCGATCGCAGGCGGGCTGAAGGGCGCCATCATAGGAGCAGCCGTTGGCGCTGGGGCAGGAGTCGCCACGATCCTGATCACTGACAATGACAAAGTGGAGTTTGATCCGGAACAGAAGTTCAGATTCTACCTGGAAAAAGATGTCGAGATGGCGACGGTCGGCATCGGCTCCACAACGGACCAAAGCGCCCGTAGCGATGACCGCTATGAGCAAAGCGATGACCGCTATGGCCGGAGCGACAATGGTTCAGCAACCGCGGGGTACAGCCGCGAGAACATTCGCGACCTGGCGTCCGAGCTCGACCGGCACTCGCAACACGTTTGGAGCATGATTCAAGATGACTCCAGGATCGCCGAATCCTCTCGCTCGTCGGATCAGGAGTCCGAAGATGCGACCCGCCTCTACATGGCGATCAGCAATTTCGCCAACTCAACTAAGCAGTTCCAACAATTCGCGCGGAACAACGCCTCGAACCGGATTCGCGGGGCGGCCCAGAACCTGGTCAGGCAGGCGGAGGACATCGACCAGTTGCTGCAGTCCGTGAATACCTTCGGTCATCTTCAGGATGACTGGCGTGAAGTGCAGAGTTCCTTGAGCAGAGTGGCCAGCAACTTTAACCTGGCTTACACGCCGGGTGGTTCATCGACCTATCGGGCAGAGTAGACAGGCATCCCAGCAAAGTAAAAGATTTCAAGGATCTCAAAGACCCCAAGGACAGGCACCAGCCAGGTCCTTGAGGTCTTTGAGGTCCTTGAGGTCTTTTCTGTTTCGGGTCAAACTCTCGTCGTTTCCGCGAAGAGCCCGTCCACAAATGCCTCGGCGGAGAACCGCATCAGGTCTTCCTTCTTCTCTCCGACCCCTACATAGCGAATCGGGATCTTGAGCTCTTTGGCGATAGCCACGACTATCCCGCCTTTCGCTGTGCCGTCCAGCTTCGTTATGATAAGCCCGGTTACGCCGGAAATGTTCAGGAACTGACGGGCCTGAATCAGACCGTTCTGACCGGTCGTGGCGTCAATTATCAGAAAGACCTCGTGGGGCGCGCCCGGAACTTCACGGCCGGCAATCCTGCGCATTTTGTCCAATTCCTGCATCAGGTTGGCTTTCGTGTGAAGCCGTCCAGCGGTGTCCGCAATAAGGACATCCTTGCCTCGCGCCTTCGCCGCCGCTATGGAATCAAACAGAACGGCCGCCGGGTCCGTTCCCTGGGCCTGGCGGACGATCTCCGTCGAGGTCCTCTGGCTCCAGATCTCCAACTGCTCCACTGCGGCCGCTCGAAAGGTGTCGGAGGCCGCGATGATCACTTTCTTGCCCTGCTTGTTGTACCGGTGCGCCAGTTTGCCGATCGTTGTCGTTTTGCCGACCCCATTGACACCGACGACGAGGACGACGTAGGGCCGACCCTTTGCCAGATTCTCTTCGTCCCAGTCGATGTCTCCGCCCAGGATCTTGATTAGTTCCTCGCGGATCATCCGCTTGACTTTAGAAGAGGTGAGAAAGCCGCTCCCCCGCGTTTCCTCCCGGATCTTCTCGATGACACCGGTCGTCGTATCCACACCGAGATCGGCACCGATAAGGATCGCCTCAAGATCGTCTAACTGCGCCTCCGTAATAGGGCTCTCAGACGTCCCCATTACGACGTCGATTTTCCGGCTGATATCCTCGGTCGTGCTCTTGAGGGCTTCCTTCAGCCGCGAAAAATAACCCGGGCGTTCTTTGTAGTTGAAAATGCTCATGATTACCTTATGGGCTCAATCGAACAAGATGCTGATATCTCGTGCCCTATAGGAGTGAGTCAGGGCACCAAGCGAAATGAAATCGGCGCCGGCTTCGGCGTAGGACGCGACGTTCTCCAGCCGGATCCCGCCAGACACCTCGATCTGGCATCGGCCATCCACGATTTTGACCGCCTGTCTGACTTGTTCAGCCGGCATGTTGTCGAGCAGAACGATGTCAGCTCCGGCGGCCAGTCCCTCCTTCAGCTCTTCGAGGTTTCGCACTTCGACTTCGATTCGGTGAAGATGAGAGGCGGATTCCCGGCAGGCACGAATGGCCTTGGCAATTCCGCCCGCCACGGCACTGTGGTTTTCCTTGATCAGGATGCCGTCGTCGAGGCCATGACGATGACTGGAACCTCCTCCAACCCGCACCGCATACTTTTCCAGGTCTCGCCACAAGGGAGTGGTCTTGCGGGTGTCCAGGATCTTAGCGCGAGTGTGGGAGACCCGACCGACAAACTCGCGTGTCTCGCTCGCAATACCGCACATTCGTTGCAGAATATTGAGCCCGACTCGCTCTCCTTTAAGCAGCGTGGCCGGTTCCCCCCGGATGATGCCGATTACCTGGTCCTTGGCAACGCAATCCCCCTCGCCAAAGCGCGGCTCCTCTTCAATCTGTCCCAGCACCCTGAACACACGAACCAGGATCGGCCAACCGGCGAGGACAAGGCTCTCTTTGCCGATGACCCTGGCTGTCGCCTTATCCTGTTTTGATCCCAGTGAACGGATAATCGCGTCGGTGGTGATATCTCCGCGGCCCAGATCCTCAATCAAAGCGTCGTTCAATCGCTCATCAAGACTGAGAAAGTTCATCCAGTTTCTCCTGAAGCACTCGTAGTTGCTGCTCCGCCTCCGCCAGGCGGTTTCGGTTATTTTCAATCACGGGGGCGGGCGCCCTCTGCACGAAATCAGCGTTACCCAACTTCGCGGAGAGCTTCTCGATATCATCGCGCAAGCGGGCAATCTGCTTGCCGAGCCGTTGTTTCTCGGCCTGGATGTCCAGGGCGTCCTCCACGACGAGAGCAAACTCGGCCAGCTTAGCGACTCCGTGGGCGGTCTTCGCTCCTTTTCCGTCCAACTGGGGCACGAACTCAATGTCTTTCAGCTGGGCGAGATTCAGCAGCATGGCCCTCTGGTTCTCGATAGTCCTGGTTCCCTCGGCGCTGGAGACCAGACGGAGTGCCAGTCTGCGGCGAGGGTCGATGTTGTTTTCCGCCCTTGCAGTCCGAACCGCGGTTATCAGCTCCTGCAACTGCTCAATCTCACGGAATGAATCGGTGTCAATCCAATCGGCACGCCCTTCAGGGAACGCGGACACCATCAGGGAGGGGCCGTCATGCGGGCAGAGCTGCCAGATTTCCTCCGTGATATACGGAATGAACGGATGGAGCAGCTTCAGCGAGGCGTCGAGGGTGTAGAGGGCCACTGCCCTGGCTCTCGCCTGTGCTTCCTCATCCCGGTTTCCGGTTATTGCCGGCTTGACCAGCTCGATGTACCAATCACAGAACTCGTGCCAGAAGAAGTGATAAAGCTCGTTGCTCGCCTCGTGGAATCGGTATTTTTCGAGATTTTCGTTGCAGGCCGCGATCACTTGTTGCAGCCGTCCGAGGATCCACCGGTGTTCCAACTCGAGCTTCCCCGACTCCCAAAGCTGGTTGACCTGCTCGACGGAAACGGGGCCGGTCTCGCCCAGGTTCAGCAACAGAAATCGACCGGCGTTCCAGATCTTATTGCAGAAGGCGCGATATCCGGCCATGCGGCTGATCGAGAAAGGTATGTCAGTCCCGGGCACCGCCATCACCGCAAGCGTGAACCTGACCGCATCGGTCCCATACTGGTCGATGATCTGAAGAGGATCGATGATGTTCCCGCGGGACTTCGACATCTTCTGGCCGTGTTCGTCCCGGACTAAACCGTTGATGTAGACCGTCTTAAACGGGACGTCCCCCATGAACCTCAGACCCATCATCATCATCCTGGCAACCCAGAAGAAAATGATGTCGAAACCAGTGACAAGCACACTCGTCGGATAGTAGGTCTTCAACTCCGCTGTCTGCTCGGGCCACCCCAGCGTCGAGAATGGCCAGAGAGCAGAGCTGAACCAAGTGTCCAGAACATCCGATTCCTGCCGCAGTTCGGTTTTCCCGCATTTCGGACAACTGACAGGCGCCTGACGCGCCACGATCATCTCTGCGCATGCATTGCAGTACCAGGCGGGAATCCGGTGCCCCCACCAGAGCTGTCGGCTGATGCACCAATCGTGGATGTTGTTCATCCACTCGAAATAGACGCGGGCATAGTTGTCGGGAACAAAGCTCGTCCCTTGTCTTTCGACGGCCTTGATCGCCGGCTCGGCAAGCGGCTTCACCTTCACGAACCACTGTCTTGACACGAGCGGCTCGATCACCGTATCGCATCTCTGACAGTGGCCGACGTTATGCGAGTAGTTCTCTCGTTTCGCGACCAGTCCCTGCTGTTCCAGATCGGCCACCACGCGTTTTCGAGCTTCCCGCCGTTCCAGGCCGGCATACTGACCCGCGTGTGCGGTCATCCGGGCATCCTCGCCGATCACTTTCAGGATCGGAAGGCTGTGCCGAAGCCCGGCTTCGAAATCATTCGGGTCATGTCCCGGAGTCACCTTCACGACTCCGGTCCCAAATTCCCTTTCGACGAAAGCATCGGCAATCACTGGGATTTCCCGGTTCATCAAGGGGAGCACGACTGTTTTGCCAATCAAGTGCTGATAGCGTTCGTCGTCCGGGTGAACGGCAACAGCGGTATCTCCAAGCATGGTCTCCGGCCGCGTGGTCGCCACCACGACCGATTCATCGCTGTCCTTCACGGGATACCGGAGATACCAGAGGTGGCCTTGAGCAGGCTCGTAGTTCACTTCGAGGTCCGAAATGGCGGTCGAACAACGGGGGCACCAGTTGACGAGATACTCGCCCCGGTAAATCAGACCATCCTCGTACAGACGCACAAACACTTCGCGAACCGCGCGCGACAAGCCTTCGTCCAGAGTGAACCGCTTCCTGCTCCAATCGCAAGAGCAGCCCAACCGTCGGATCTGAGTCAGGATGTTGTTCTCAGCCTGCTCTTTCCAGTCCCAGACGACCGCTTCGAATTTCTCCCGGCCCAGGTCGGTTCGGTGAAGTCCTTGTCCTGCGAGTCTTCGTTCCACGACGTTCTGTGTCGCGATCCCGGCATGATCGGTCCCCGGCAGCCACAGGACATCAAAACCCTTCATACGCTTCCAACGGACGAGAACATCGTGCAGCGTGATGTTCAGGGCATGCCCCATGTGCAGCGAACCCGTGACATTGGGAGGAGGCAGGACAATCGAGTAGCGTGGCTTTGCGGACCCAAGATCGGCACGGAAGTAACCGTGTTCCTCCCAGAATCTGTACCACTTCGACTCGACCTCTGCCGGCTCGTAAGCTTTAGCTAGTTGTCTCTCCACTGGTCACTCCTCAATCTGAACGTCGGTCGACAAGCAGGAGGGAACTTCTCCCGAAGGCACCAGGCCGGACCGAAACCTCAAAAGAGTGGATTATAACAGAGTCAGCTTTCACCGAACCATACAGAGCCGCGCACGACGCGAGGGTGTTGAAAAGGGTCCCAACCACCCCAAAGGGGCATAAGCGCTCAAATAAGAAGCGAGAGTGGGGGCGTCCCCTGGGAGCGCAGGCGTCCCGCCTGCACTGGGGCAAGGGGCGTCCCGCCCCGTCCGCGCTGTCGGCACCATCG
>Ga0105092_10000400_pt1 | contig 22221 bp, 21 predicted proteins | sample PPLLak2March2015_FD_87021 | JGI IMG/M metagenome (GOLD analysis project Ga0105092, IMG submission 87021) | Freshwater sediment microbial communities from Prairie Pothole Lake near Jamestown, North Dakota, USA - PPLs Lake P7 Core (1) Depth... | ecosystem: Environmental > Aquatic > Freshwater >... | reverse complement strand
TTGAAGACCGCGAACTCAAAGCGGATTTTCAGGCGGTTAACTCGGTTGCGCTCACCAAGGATGGCAAGTACGGCCTGATTGCCGATCAGCTCACCAGCACGCTCGCTCCCAGCCCTCTTACCGAGGACCGGGCGTTTCTTTTTGAGACGGCCACCGGAAAGGTGGTGAAGATTTTCAATGTCGGGAACCTGCCGGGCAGCGCGCATACTACACCAGATGGGTCAAGGTTCGTTCTGATCGGTGAGATTTGGGTGACGATTGTTGACACCACTAATCTTGCGATCGGAACGGTCTCCCCGATTTACGCCGACTTTAAGCCGGGAAACCGGCCGGCTTTCTCTCCCGACGGTAAGCGGATGTTCGTTTCAGCTCCGCTGTCCGACCTCGTTTTGGTTTTCAGCCTCGAGACCGGGGAAGTACGACGGATCGTAGACGTCGGAACATTTGTGACTCCGCTCGCGGACGGTGATCCGCTCAAAACGGCCGGGCTTACTGCGGCCCCGCTCGAGGTGACCATGACGCCGGACGGGAAGGTGCTGGCAGCACTCAACTTCAATACCAACACCATCGATCTCGTCGGCGAGACCCTGAACTTCGGGATTCCTTACCTTTATTCTTATCCGCCGCCCACTGAAACGGCGGCCGGGCCGGCGACCCGGTGGTTTACAGGAGTCGCCTTGACTAACAATAGCGCCACAACCGAAGCGTCCGTCAAGACAAACGCTTACTCCTGGGCAGGGATTGCCTACCAGGACGAGACGTCGACAACGGACGTGGTCGAATATACGAATCCCAATACGATCACCTTGGCCCCGGGCAATCAGAAAGCTTTTACGGCCGGGGATCTTCTGAAGCCCGGCAACGACAAATCGGTCGAGGGCTGGCTCGACGTCGATAGCAACGTTTTCGAGACGAGTAGCTTCTTTTTGCTGGGAGATGGGGTTAAGAGGATCGACGGAGGTCCGGCTTTTATGCAGGTGGCGTCGACCGTCGTGATCCCTGAGCTCCGCCTGGCGGACGGTTTTCGGACGGAATTGTCGCTTTTCAATTACTCCTGGACGGCTAATTCGGTTATTGCCAAGCTGTATGACGATCAGGGGCAGCTGCTTGCCACTTCCGAAGCTCTCGCTCTGCAGGGCGGGATGCAGAACACCGGTTATGTGAAGGATCCCGACGGAACAGAGGCGCTAACAGGCATTTTCGCCGACACCGCTTTCGAGAACTTTACGAACGGCTATTTGGTGATCGAGGCGTCCCATCCGATCCTGGCCCTCGAGCGCTATTACGATGATGAGCGGATGTCCATTCTCTACGGTGCTCCGAAGGGAGCTACGTTTAACCAGAGCACGAGATTTTTCATTCCTCAAGTTGCCGCTTTCGAAGGTTCAGAAACGTTCCTGAACTTCATTAACACGGGTGCGGAAACCATGACCGCGACCTTGGTCCTGAAGGACAACAGCGGGAAGGCCGTCGGAGCGCCCGCGACCTTTCAGTTGGAGGCCGGAAAACAGTCCCGACGGAGTCTCGCCGAGATTTTTCAGCTGACCGATTCCGGGAAAACAATGGCTGGCTGGGTGCAGATCGACTCTGACAAGCCGGGCCTGGTAGGGGATGCGGAAATACGCACCTTTGCCGGAAAGGCGATGACGACGCTGTCTATCACTCCGGCCGGCGGCAAGCGCCTGTCTTTCTCCCACGTTGCCGAGGGCCAGGGTGTCTCGACCGGCATCTCCCTTTTGAATCCGGGCCAGTCGGCAGCAACAACTCAGATTGAAATCATGGCGCCGGACGGAACCCTTATCGCCGGCCGGCAAGTAAGCATTCCGGCAGGCGGACGCCTGGTGAATGTGCTCACCGATGAGCAGCTGTTTCCGGACCTCCCGGAGACAATGGGCGGATATGTGCGGGTTACGTCCGATCAGGACCTGTTCGGGCTGGAGATCTTTTTCACCCACGATCTGGAGATGATGTCGCTCGTTCCCGCCCAGGTAATTGGACAGTAGGCGGCGTTTCACGAGAGCCGCGCACGACGCTCGGAATCGTGCGCGGCTCTCGTGAAACTGCGGCCGCACTGTCCGCCAGGCTTCATTGTCTGAACCTTCTCACTCCTTTTACGCATCTACTGCATAGCAAGCGCGGTATGCCATAATGTCACATATGAAAGTAGTCCTGGTTGTCTTGCTTTTGCCCGCCTTTTTCGGCTCCCTGCTAGCCGCTGATGCAGAGCTGGCGCAGTCGTATTACCATTTCACATTGGCCCGGATGTACAGCCAGGATAAGCAGTTTGCCGATGCGTTGGCAGAATACGAAAAGGCGATCAAACTGAACCCGGAAAGCTCGGAGCTCCGGGTCCATCAGGCGATGGCCCTTTACGAGAGCACCAATTATCGCGAGTTTGTGACGGCCTGTGAGAAGGCTATTGAACTTGACCCCCAGAATCCTGAGCCGCATTTTCTTCTGGGCCGGTTCTACTTCACGTATCGTGAAAGCCCTTCAGGGACACTGCTTGACAAAGCGCTGACGGAGTTCGAGCGCGTGATCGAACTGGACCCCAAACACGTTTACGCACTCGATTACCTTTCGCGCCTCTACGTGCTCAAGGAAAACTGGGAGAAGGCGTCCGAGTTGCTGGCCCGTGTCGTGCAGCTTCGACCCTCTCACTCTGACGCTCATTATCTCAGGGCGCTGGCTTTGGTTCGGCTGAACAAGACCGATGAGGCGGTTCAGGTACTAGAAAAGGCTGTCGAGTACGATGCGGCTGATCTTGAGCATCTGAAACTCCTGGGCGGCTTGTATCTGCAGCGCCGGGAAACAGCTAAGGCCGTTGAGGTCTTTCGCAAAGCTACCGAAATGGATCCGCGCGGTGATGACGTCGAGATCCGGCTCGAGCTTGCCAAGGCGTTGAATCTGAGCAGGCAGTATGCGGAAGCCTCTCAGGTCTTGACGCCGTTGTCCAAGGAGGTTTCTGCCAAAGTCCCCAGTGAGCAGAAGACCGAGGCGAATTTCGAGCTTGCAAAGGCGCTGGCGGGGCTCGGCCGAAGATCCGAGGCAGTAGAGCTGTTCAAGAACCTTTTGGATACAAACCTCCCCGAGCAATCGCGCCCGATTGTTCAGACTCGACTTGCGCTGTTGTATCAGGAGTCCAAGGAACATGACAAAGCGATTCAACTCTTCAGGCAGGTCCATGCGCAGAACACTGCCAACCCGGAGTACACGCTCAATCTGGCTTTTGCACTAAAGGATGCGGGCAACGCTCAGGAGGCGCTGGGCCTGGTCGACCAGTATCTGAGTAAGCACCCGGAGGAGACCTATTTCATCGTTGCGAAAGGGCAGATCCTCGGGGCGTTGGGGAGAGTTCAAGAAGCAGTCGATCTGCTCACTGAATCGGGCTTGAAGCAGGAGGACCCGGAGCCCTTTGTGCTGGCCGCCAGTCAGCTCTATATCGACCACAAGAGATACCCGGAAGCCGCCAAGATCATCAAAAAGGGACTCGAAAAGCTGCCCGACAGCGAGACAATGCAATTCCAGCTCGGAGCTATTTACGAGCGCCAGGAACAGTACGGAGATGCTGAAACGAGCTTCAAGAAGGTCCTGGAGAAGAATCCCCGACATGCCCCGGTCCTTAACTATCTGGGGTATATGCTCGCTGATCGAGGCATCCGGCTGGACGAGGCCAAGGACTACATCAATCGTGCGGTGGCTCTTGACCCTCACAACGGAGCCTACCTCGACAGTCTCGGTTGGGTGTACTTCAAGCTTAAGGAATATGAGCAGGCCGAGCGGTTCCTGAGGCAAGCTGTCGAGTTAAATGGTGACGACTCGACTATTCTCGAGCACCTTGGCGACGTATACGGAAAACTCGGACGCTACGACGAAGCCGGACAGTATTATGAGAAGTCCGTCTCCCAGAGTAAGGAATCGGACGAAAGAAAACGCGTCCAGGGAAAACTGACCGGAGTCAAGAAAGTCCTCTCTCAGCGCCGGCAATAAAAGATCTCAACCCCGATAGACAAGCCTCAGAAAGGCGTCAGAAAGGGACGCTCACTGCATTTTTCAAGCCATTTTTCCAGTGACTGTCCCCTTCCTTTTCCCCTTCTCTATTTAGTCAGCGTCCCTTTCTTGCGTTCACTTTCTTGTGTTCTTTCTTGTGTCTGCGTGTTCCGTGGTAAAGCTTTTCACCATCTAGTGTTATCCTTCCCCGGATGGTTCAGACCGGTCCACTTTCCCTTGCGGTTCCTTGCTTCGCCAAGATCAACTGGTTGCTGAAGATTGAAGGGCGTCGCCCCGACGGGTACCACCAGATCACGACGATCTTCCAAACGATCGATCTCGCTGATCGGATCCGTTTCACGGTCACCGAAGATGCTTCCATTCAGTTGCAGGTCGCTGGACGCGAGGTCTCGCCAGGCCCTGATAATCTTCTGTACCGGGCGGTGTCATCTGTAAAACAGAAGGCAGGCGTGGGCCTGGGGCTTCGTATACTCCTGGAAAAGCGGATTCCGGTCGGTGGAGGTCTGGGCGGTGGTTCCTCCAACGCGGCTGTGGGGTTACTGGCGGCCAATCATCTGTGGAACGTCCAGCTGAGCGAAAGCGAACTGGCGAACTTGGGAAGCGCTCTCGGTGCCGATGTCCCGTTTTTCCTATGCGGCGGCACGGCCCTTGGAATCGGTCGGGGAGATGAGATACGCCCGCTACCGGATATGGCGGAGACGCCTACTCTCGTTCTCGTCTATCCGGGCTTTCCCGTCCCAACCAGCTCTGCCTATCAGGCCCGGGACTGGGGCGAGTACCGCGGTGAGGCAGTATTGACAACTTTGGAGGCGGATAATAAAATTCAACGTTTCCGCCAGGCGATGGCGAAGGGCGATTTGTCTTGGCTGGAAAACGATTTCGAAGAGGTCCTTTTCGAACTCTACCCGGCTCTAGCTCAAGTCGCTCGCCTGTTGCGAGAGGCAGGATGTGAGCCGGTAAGGGTATCGGGCAGCGGTTCTTGCGTCTTTGGGGTGGCCGATCCGGGCAGGGCAGCGAAGATAGCCCAGGACGTCTCCTTGCAGGCAGCGGGAGAAGTCTTCCTTTGCCGTAGTCTCCGAAGCCAAGAGTACAGAAACAGTTTCGCTTCAGCGGGTCTCGAGCTTTGAAAGACGCAACTCGTCACTCGCAACCCCAAAGCCGAATAATCATGTCGACGAAACTTAGGGTTTTTTCCGGCAGTGCAAACCCCGCTTTGGCCCAGGAAATCTGCGCGCATCTTGGGGAGTCCCTGGGAGCGGTGAAGCTGAAACGTTTTTCCGACCAGGAAGTTAACTTTCAAATTCTTGAGAACGTACGCGGGATGGACGTGTTTATCATTCAACCGACCTGCCCACCGGTGAATGAGAACATCATGGAACTCCTCATCATGATCGACGCCTTCAAACGATCATCGGCATGGCGCATTACCGCCGTCATACCGTATTACGGCTACGCCCGGCAAGACCGGAAGGAAAAGCCGCGAGTTCCCATTTCCGCCAAGCTTGTCGGGGACCTGATTAGTGCCGCCGGCGCTCACCGCCTTCTGACCCTCGACTTGCATGCCGGCCAGATCCAGGGATTCTTTGACATTCCGGTGGATCATTTGTTCGCCCGCCCGGTTTTGCTGGAATACCTGCTGTGCCTGAAGATGAAGAAGATGGCAGTGGTATCCCCGGACGCGGGCGGGGTGGAAAGGGCGCGCGCTTACGCCAAGCGATTGGGTGCCAGCCTGGCAATCATCGACAAGCGCCGAGTCGACGACAATGTGGCTGAGGTGATGCATCTGGTCGGCGACGTGAAGGGCCGGAACTGCATCGTCATCGACGACCTGATCGACACGGCTGGAAGCATCGTACGGGCGTCCGAGGTGCTGCGTCGCGAGGGAGCGGAGCGTATCCTGGTCGCTGCCACTCATGCCGTCCTCTCGGGTCCCGCCATCGGCCGCATCGCCGAATCGGACATCGAGGCGGTCATCGTTTCGAATACCATCCCGCTCACCCCCGAAAAGGCGAATCCGAAGATTACGGTACTGAGCGTGGCCCCCTTGTTGGGTGAGGCCATCCGGTCCATACATAAAGAGACATCGGTCAGTAAACTGTTCAACTGAAACAGGAGCATCAAAACAAATGGCAAATACAGTGGTTCAGGCAACGGTCAGAGAGGCGGTCGGCAAGAACAAGAACCGACGGCTTCGATCCAGCGGACGCATCCCTGGGGTCGTGTACGGACGGGGGATCACCCCGGTCTCGGTGAGCGTGGATCCGCGCGACATTCATCGGATACTCCACTCCGGCTCCGGGCGCAACACGATCTTCAAGCTCGACATCGACGGGACTTCCCGCGACGTCTTGATCCGTGACCTTCAGCTCGATCCGCTGAAAGACACCCTCGTTCACGCGGATTTCCAGGCGATTGCGATGGATCAGGCGATGGTTTTTGAAGTGCCGGTCGAAGCGCTGGGCAGCGCTAAGGGCGTAAAGACCGGGGGCGGCCTGTTGGAAATCGTGATGCGCACCATTGAGGTTGAATGCCTGCCGGGCGATGTGCCCGAGCACATCCAGATAGATGTGAGCGACATGGATATAGGCGACACCCAGCGCGTCTCACAGTTGAAGGTTGATGCGTCGAAAATCAAGATCCTGAACGACCCCGACCTTGTGGTCCTCAGCGTCGTGTTGCCGGCTGCTGAGAAAGTGGAAGAGGTGGCCGTGCCGACGGAAGAAGCAACTTCCGAGCCGGAGGTCATCAAGAAGGGTAAGGCTGAGGAAGAAGAAGCGGCCAAGGAGTAGGCTCAGGTGTTTCTGGTCACCGGCCTCGGGAATCCTGGACCCCAGTACTGCTTCAACCGGCACAACGCCGGGTTCATGCTGGTGGACCGGTTAGCGGACCAAGCCGGAGCCAGATTCGAGCGGACGTTCAAACGCTCCGTTTCCTGCACTACTGATTGGTGCGGGCGGGAAGTACTCCTCATAAAGCCTCTGACGTACATGAACCGAAGCGGCGGCGCGGTGGCAGAGGTGCTTGACCGCTTCGGATTCTCCCTTGATTGTCTCCTGGTTGCCTATGACGAAGTCTCGTTGCCCCTGGGCAAGATAAGGTTCAGGCGTTCGGGGAGTTCTGGCGGGCATCGCGGGATGCAATCGATCATCGACGTCTTGGGGACCCAGGAAATACCTCGCGTGCGCCTGGGCGTCGGCGCCGGGGAACCGCCCGAGGACTATCCTGATTATGTCCTCTCGAATTTCTCGAAAGCCGAACTGGTAGTCGTGGATTCCGTTCTGGACCGGGCCGGCCAGGCTATGAACTGCTGGGTCTGTGAGGGAATCGAAAAAACGATGGCAAAGTTCAACGGCTAGCAATGACCCTTACTTTTCTGATTCTCCTGCCACTCATCGGTCTGGTAGGTTTGGTCCTCGCATTCGTCCTTTTCCGACATTTGGGTTGCCAACCTCCAGACGAACCCTTTGCTTCCATCTCCCTGGAGATCAGACGCTCCCTCCTGGTTTTTCTCACGAGGGGAGGCCTCGTCCTCGTGGCGTTTCTTTTCCTGGTGCTACTTGCGCTGTCTCGATGGGCGAGTTCCGGCACAACGGCAGGGTTCGTGGGAGCGGCCATGTTGTCGGCCGGAGTGGTTGTCGTCAGCGCCCTGATTACCTCCCGCACGGTGACTTTGACTGTCGCGGCAGCCGGAAGATCGGGCTCTGAAGCGGCCACGGACGTCGCTTTCTCAGGGGCAAGCATTTGCGGACTCGTGACGGCCTCCGTCGGATTGATCAGTCTTTCTTTGGTCTATTTCATGGCCGCTCGAGGGCCGCTGGAGCCCGTCGATCTCGCCGGCTATGTTCTGGGCGGCACAACGGTTTCACTTTTCTGCCGCCTGGGTGGCGGGATCTTCAGCAAAGCCGCCGATCTGACTTCGAGCCTGATCAGTCGGTTCGAGCCAGGAATCGCCCGCGATGATCGTCGCAATCCCGCTTCAGTCGCTGAAAAAGCCGGTGATTACGCCGGCAAATTGTGTGGAGCGGCGTCCGAGTTGTTGGAGGCCTGGGGAGGATCGATTGTTGCAACTGTTCTGATCGCCTCTTCCGGGCTTTCTACGATCGTGAATATCACGAATGAGAACCGCACCGACTATATGTCACTGCCCGTTCTCATCGGTGGAATAGGCCTGGGGGCATCGATTATCTCGTTGCTCTCGCGCTATCTGTTCTCTCGCTGGGATGCTGGCACAGCCTTTCGACTCTGCCACCTTATCGCGGCGGTGATCCTCCTGGTCGGGGTTTTCCTGGTCGTGAATACGCTCGAACTGGAACTCGGGGTTTTCTACGCCGTCCTGATTGGGGTGATCAGCGGCTTGGTGGTCGGTCTCTTAACTGAATGGTACACATCCGGTCCCCCCATTCGCCGCATCGCCCACGCCTCCAGTTTGGGGACGGTGACTAATATTTTGGCCGGTTTCACCGTGGGAATGCAGTCGACGGCGCTGCCAGTTCTGACCATATCGGGCGCGGTCCTGATCGCTTACAACTACGCGGGGATCTATGGAATCGGGCTGGCCGCGGTCGGCATGTTGGCCACGATGGGCGGGTCGCTCACTTTGTCGGCCTTCGGACCGATCATTGACGGCTCGATCGGTGTGGTCCGTCTCGCCGGTGCTCAGCCGGTTTGGCTGGACGGGCTCACCCGCCTTCACATCACCGGTAATTCCACCACCGCTGCCGGCAAGTCCTTGATCACAGGTGTCAGTGCGCTGGCCGCGTTGGCGCTCCTTTCCGCTTATGCCCGGCTGGTCGGCCTGCCGTCGATTGACCTCGTCAATCCGACCGTCATCGTCGGCTTCTTTTTGGGCGGCATTCTCCCTTTCTTTGTCTCGGACGCGATAATTACCTCGATAGGGAAGGCGACCTTCGTTGAAATCGAGGAATCACGACGTCAGTTTCGAGAGATCCCCGGACTCCGGGAGGGTAACCAGCTACCCGATAACCGACGTTTTGCAGAAATGGCGACGTGGGCGGCTCTTAAAGAAATGGCCTTGCCTCTGCTCGTTACGGTCGCCTCGCCGGTAATCATCGCACAAGTCCTAGGCCGATCCACGCTTGCCGGGATGATGGCCGGGGCCCTGTTGTCGGCGATTCTGCTCGCCTTCCTGATGATCCACGCCGGAACCGCCTGGGACAACGCCCATAAACACCTCGATCTGAGTCAGCCGCACGCGGCGAGTACCGACCAATTGACGGCAGCTCAGATCGGCGACCTCGTCGGAGACCCATTCAAGGACGGGTGTGGGCCGGCAGTCATCGTGCTGGTGCGTTTGATGGCTATCACCGCACTGGTCGCAAGCCCTCTGCTTAGGTGAGATAACGACAAAGCTAGCAATACGGGCCGGTTGTGTTAGAATAACCCTTTTTGAGTGAGGAGAAAAAATGTCCATGAGACGATACGAAGTCGTGTTCGTTCTCGCTCCCACTCTGACTGAGGATGAGGTAGAGCAGGCAATCGAGAGCTTTACCAAAACAGCCAGAGATAAGGGGGCCGAAGTTGCCAGTGTCGACAAATGGGGGAAACGCCGCTTGGCGTTCCGTGTCGGCAAACACTCCGACGGTTTCTACGTCGTGATGACCCTGAACGAGGAAAGTGGCACTGCAGTCACAGAGTTGGAACGCCGTTTCAAAGTCACCGATTCGGTTATCCGCTTCCTCTCCGTCCGAACGGATCTTGCCCTCAAGCGTGCCGACAAGTTCAAGAAAGAACGTGAGGCGCGCCGGCAGAAACGGCCGGCTCCCGTCCGTGACCGGGCAGGTCGTCAAGAGATGGAAGATGCGTTGGCAGCAGCCGAGCCTGCGGAGAAACAGGAGGAGTAGCGGGTATGGTAAGAAGAAGAAAATTCTGCAAGTTCTGCGCCGAAAAGATTGACTATATCGACTTCAAGGATACCAGGTTGTTGGGTCAGTTCGTGCCCGAACGGGCTCGCATTCTCCCGAGGAGAATCTCCGGGGTTTGCGCAACTCACCAGCGCAAGTTGGCGCTCGCGATCAAGCGAGCACGTCACCTGGCCTTGCTCCCGTACGTGGCGGACTGATGAGGGTATCGACATGCAAGTTATTTTGACCGACGACGTTTTTGAACTGGGCAAGCGGGGCGAGGTCGTCAAGGTGGCGGACGGCTACGCGCGCAATTACCTGATTCCCCGCCGCTTGGCCATCACCGTCACGACCGGCAATTTGAAAATGATCGAGCAGCAACGGCTCGCCATGGCCAAGAAAGAGGCCAAGTTCAAGGAAGAGGCCGAGCTTCTGGCCGGCGAGTTGAACCAGATCCACCTGATCGTGAGCCGGAAGGCCGGCGATACGGGGGCTTTGTTTGGTTCCGTCACCTCGAAAGACCTGGCCGACCTTCTCGAGACTCAGGGTATCCACCTGGATCGCAGGAAGATCCTGATGGAACAGCCGGTGAAATCAATCGGAAACTACCGAATCGAGGTCAGGCCGCATAGCGATGTGGAAGCCACCGTTCTCCTCTCCGTCCTCGCCGAGTCGGATGAAACCATCGGGCGGGCTAAGAAGAAGGACGAGGAAAGCGACCGGATCGTTGCCGATCTCGAGGCCAAAGTGAAGGAAATCGCGCAACTGACAGGCGGGCGTAAACCCGAACCTGCGGTCGCCGCCCCCGCTGAAGTCGCTCCCGAAGGCAAACCAAAGCGCGAGCGCCGCACTCGCAAGGAGCGCGAAGCTAAGGAAGAAACCGAGGAGAAGGCCGAGTAGCCTGACGGCTGATCGCGCCAACGTTTAAGGGAGACAGGTAGCCATGCCTGTCTCTCCCCGCTCTTTTTGCAACCCTAACCGCTTGATACACAAACCCTTATCTTTCCCCCTTTCTGGTCAGCGTCCCCTGTCCCCCCCTGTTCCCCGCGTCCCCTGTTCCCCCGCACAATCAACGCCAAGGGATTGAAAAGGAAGTCCAGTTGATCAAAATCCGTGCTGGGTCTGAAACACAAGCGGAAACACTCGTTTACGGGGATGGAGGCGCTGGCTCTGTTGACCGTGATGGCGAAGTGAGCTAACCGATGCCCTCAGCCCGAAGGAACCTCGTCCACTCTGGAGCACGGACCTTATCTGCGCATTTGACCTCATTCCCAGGCCGAACGTATATTACTACTCCCTATGGAAAGAGAGAGACAGGAGAACCAAGTCAGGCTTATCTCCCTTGCTGAGGGCTTTCTCTACGCGAATGTGTTGTTTGCGCTTCACCGGCTCGGAGTTTTTCGTCTCCTCGACAGCGGGCCCAAGACACTTCCAGAACTTGCAGCCGTCATGGGCTGCGATGAACACCGGCTGATGCGCGCCTTGAGGGGAGGTCTTGTAACAAGGCTTCTGGAAGTGGACCACGAGAATCGATACCAGGTGAGCGGCGTCGTCAAAGATACGCTTGGGCCGGCCGCGGACCCTTCTCTTGACGCCTGGATGTGGTTTCTTTACAGCGTTCAGCCTGCCATCTGTCAGCTGGACAAGACCGTTCTTTCGGGTCAGCCGATATTCCACTTCTTTTCTCAGTTGAATCAGGCTGAGATTCGGCAGTTCAGCCTTGCGATGCACAACTATGCCAAGTCTCGAGGTGCTGATCTGCCCAATTTTCTCGACCTCAGCGGATACAAAACGCTCCTGGACGTCGGAACCGGCCCTGGTACTTATGCTTTTGAGCTGGCTGCCAAGTATCGACAACTCGAGATATCATTGCTCGATCTGCCTTCGGTTCTTGAAGTTGCAAAGGAAATTGAAGCGCATTACAGCCTGGAAAACCAGCCGCACTACCTGCCGCTCGATTTCGGTCGGGAAGAAATACCAGGCAAATATGATGTGGTGCTCGTTTCCAACACCCTTCATACGATTGGTCCTGCCTCAAGTCGGGCGCTACTTAAAAGGCTTTACTCGAATGTGAATTCGGCAGGGTGCCTCGTCGTGCAAGCCCAGTTCATACCTGATCATCAGCCCGCCACCCGGTGCTGGCCGGTGGTGTTCGACCTGATTCTCATGTCGATAACACCCACAGGCGAGAACCACGGGCTCAACGAGACAATCGAGTGGTTGAAGGAGGCAGGCTTTCTAAATGTCGCTAGTTGCAGGATGAGCCTGTTAAACACTAACAGCTACGTAATCGGATACCGTTAATGGAGCCAAGCAAGAGAGTGAGAGACAGTGACCGCGATACTGTCGCGCGAGAGATTACCGAGTTCATCCAGACCGAGTTTGCTGCCACCACAACCATTGATCACGATACGCCGCTGATTACCCAGGGAATCGTTGATTCAATCGGTGTCCTTCGTTTAGTGCGATTCCTGGAAGATCGATTCCAGGTCAACGTCCAAGCTCAAGACTTGGTGCTTCAGAATTTCCGCTCGGTCACGGCCATGCTCGATTTGGTAATCAATCGTTCCGGCGATTGATTCAGCGGTCCCAACCGCGACCGGCGCGTCTTCTTTATTTGCTTTTCTTGAGTTTCCGGCGGAGATCGTGGAAAAGAGACTTCAAAGACTCCCGGACCGAGTTTACTTCTTGGGCTTGCTTCCGGCATTGTCCCTCCTGCCTCGAAAAATCGCTTGCAGATTAATCCGTCGGCAGGGTCGCCAGATTCAGTCGTTTTTGCGAAAGCACGATCAATCGATTCAGAGCAACCTGGCTTCCTCCGGTTTCGAGGCGCCAGAGGCAATCGCCCGAGCCTTTTTTGAAGTTCTGGCCAGCGAGGATTTGGATGCTTACTACTTCAAACACTGGAATCGCGCGAACATAGACAGGTACTTCGACTTTGAAGGACTCGGCATCCTTGAGGAAGCGATTGCGGGAGGGCGAGGCGCGATTCTGCTCACGGGTCACGTCGGATGTGTTTGTTCGGCCCTTGTTGCGATGGGGATCAAGGGCTTTCCAGTCACTCACGTTGCCCGAGGGTATCCGTGGGAACAATCTCTGCCACCGGCTTTCCTGAACTATGCGCTAAAGAAGGTGTCGTGGATGGAGGAGAAGATGCGGAATCAGCTAATCTACGCACCCGCGGCGGCCGATCCTCAGCGTTCCGCGTCTGCCTCACTTGAGGTGTTGACCTCCGTTCGTGCCAACAAGCTCGTCTCCATGGCGATTGATGTGGTGCCTGACATGGCTCCCCAACGTGAAACGGCGAAATTCTTGGGCAGGATTTGCAGTTTCCCCACCAACTTTCTGAGAATAGCGTACGCGTCTGGCGCACCGATTATCCCGTATTACACGATCAGGGATACCTCTAACTGGGTCCGCCAGCGTCTGACGGTTGAACCGCCTGTGGCTTTAAAAGGCCACTTAAGAGACGACCTGCAGGTCTGCGTCAGCCAATTCGAGCGAGTCGTGAGGAAATTTCCCGAGCAGTGGTTCAGTTGGGATTCCCTCTCAGTATTCCTGTCCCAAGACCGGACACGAGGGTGAGCCGATGGACAACCAAGCCGAGCGGACCGACGAGCATTGGGACGAGTTCACTGAAACTTCTGCAGGCAAGAAGCTGGGTGGAAGTCCCGCAGGTTTTGAGAAGCATAAACCGCTCGATTTCCAGGGATCCTCAGGTCGACTGGACCAGGTACAGCGGTCGGAAGTACTTCTCGAATCGCCTGCCTTTGACTCGGTGCCTGTCACTCGGCTCGGGCACCGGAGAACTGGAACGCAATCTGGCAAGAGCGGGAGCTTTTGTGGAGTGCGATGCCTATGACATATCGCCGAAGCATAGAGCCGGCCAAGGAATTGGCAAAAGGAGAGGGCCTGGAGAATATCCACGATGCCGTACGTGACATCAACCAACCCAGGTTGCCTCGCGATACCTATGATGCCGTCCCTGTTCGACATCGAGCGAGTGCTTCTGCTCAGCGGGAAATTAAGAGCGATTTTGCCTACCTCGTGGCTAGACCTCGGCGAGTGGGAACAGGTAACTTGTGATCGGCTCACCGCCTCCATGCGAACGGGGCGAAACCACCTGGCACTCCTCAAAACGGGCCAAACTGGCCCCTTTTTCACCGGCGTTGATAACTACTTCTGCACGGAGCAGTTCGGTTCGTACCCCGAAGAGTCACATTAGGCCAGCCATCAAACAAATCCGATTTTCCTTCTAGGTGGAATGAAGGTGTCAGGACTTTCAATCTACGATTCCGCGGAAAGAACCCGGTTGTCATGAGGCCTGTCCTTTCCCCAAGAGTTTTAAAAGGGCGAGGAGTCGGGGGTGGTTTGGCCCGACCCCTGTGATTGAATTTGCTTGGTCTCTCCCTCACATCACGAATGCATCGCTCTTGGATGCTCGCACGGCGTTTGGTTTTGATTACATCCGGATAAAATCACCCCTTTCGGCCCGCTCAAGCGGCTTCGGCCCAGGCGTGGTCCGCCTTCCAGGCAATCTGGTGCCCAGCGCCTGATTGCAGACGGCGACGATAGGGTCAAGGTGATAGACGTCTCTGGCCGCTTCCTGATCGCTGGCAGCGAGGTCACTGGTGGGCACGCGTCCCGTGTATGTTTCAAGCGCGAAGTCGGCATGAACCCGAACGCCCCGGTTTGTCGCAGAACGGCGGCCCCGGCAGGGCGCCGTGGCAATCAGTGTGTCCGGCAGTAGAACCGTGGCCCGCCCCTCCTTCATTGATTTTTGACCGGGCCGCAATCAGCTTCTCGGCGTTTTGCACCGTTCTGCAAATTTTCCTTCGTAGATTTTTCAACCAACGGCGCGGCCCTCCCTGAACCCCGCTCCGCCTGAAAAACTAGGCATCCGCAGCGATTTACTGCGGTATTGCACTTGCTCGATCTTATCGGATCCCCCGGGTTTTCCCGGCGGTTTGATCACACTTGCAAGCACACGAAGAGCCGCTGGGAATTACGGCTCAACACGAGATGCGCTTCGTGCATCAACAAATGCTGTAGTCAGCTGTCCGGACTGGGTGTATCCTCGGTGGGGCGTGAACGCTGGCTGTTCATAGGACATCCCCGAGGCCGCCTTGCGCAGCGTCGTTCTTTACTCCATTGTGATCAGCTCCCGTCGACGCGGGATCAATCCGCAAGACTGCCTGACCCACGTCCCCGACCGTTTTACCGGGGATGATCATCAACGAGATTGAAACCATTCTCCCGGCTAACTGGAAGCGCCGGAGCCAGCACGACAACTAAGGCCAGTTGGCGGTCGCACTGACCTCTTGTCCAATCGATCATGTCGACCCCGCCCTGGAATGTACCTCGCTTGATGCTTACGTTCGAAAATGTGGCGTTTGTCTTTGGGCACTATGTTCCGGCGGGGGCGCCCCCGCGATCAAGTTACCGATAGCTTTGGCCGGAAGTTTTGACACCCTCGTGCGGTTCGGGGGGCGTCGGTCGTTCTCACCGAGTCTAACCGGACAGAGCCATGCTTCTAAGACTCCGGAATAGCCAACATGGAGCTGTAAACAATTTTTGGAGAGGATACTTCTAGCCCGCTCACGACGACAGGGAGATTGGCCGTAACCGTTAGGACGCCTTGCTCTTGAGCTCGAGTCGGCAAAGGGTACAACTCCGGCTTCGGCGCTATCTCCGGAAAAAGTGCTGTCAGACTTCGAGCGATCCTGCTTCGCGGTGCTATCGTCAAATGAACCGGCCCATACTGAACTGCATTGTTAGGAGAGCGATGCCAGTCCAAGGCGAGGTCCACTTCGGCTGCTGTCTCAGAGGGATTAACAACAGACAAAGCGCTGGCATCAAGCACACACTGAGCGACGCGGACAAGTGAAACCGGGACATCCCACTTGGGAGCTTGCGGCGAACCGGGAATCCGGACCGATGCGGTCATCGCAGATGTCAAGGGCCATGGGACGGCAGTTGAGGGCTCGTATAGGGAGATTCGGCTACTGACCTCGATCCTGTCGCCCGGATTGGGTCTAATCCGACACCAGCATTCCCTGAACGCACCCGGGCCACTCGTGAACAGTTCAATTACTTGCTTGGGTGGGAGAACTGTAGAGTCCAGATTGAACGCGGGAGTTAGGGTGCCGTCGTTCGAAAAACAGTGAATTGTGGCTTCCGACGGAATATCTGCCAGATTGACGAGCTGAATGCTCGACTGGAAATACTTCCCGTCACCTACATCGCCGAGTACTATATTCGCTACAAGCACATCCCCACTTTGCGCGACTGCTTGTGTTTCGAGCGCCAGGCTGACGGCGACCGAGATGAAAACCAAGAGAATAATCCTACCCATCGCATACTCCTTCCCCCCGGAAAAAAGTCTATACCTACTCAAGACCCGCTTGAGTAGGTATAGACTAACTCCAAACTATTGCGTCGTAACAAAAGAATTAACGAATAGTGTTCCGCTGCCTGGGTTGACGCCGTAGTAGAGAAAGCCCGGCTTGACGTTCGATCCGCCAATCGTCCAGCCGGTCGGATATGGGACATTATCCTTACGGAAGAGTTCCTCGCCGGTTGCACTATTTGTCACCCTCATGATGTAGCTGGAAACCCCAAGACCGATCCCAATCGAAACGTCCTTGACGTTATCCAGGTCAATGAGGTCGGCCGGATCATCATCGTAGTAATGAGTGGTGAACGGGGGATCGAAGTTCACGAAAGCGACGCCCGTTTCAAGTTCTATTCCGGCGATCACCGAAGCCCCGAATGTCGCGTCGTACCCGCTGCAGTTAGAGGCGGTCTTCGAAACATAGTTGAGGAGCCCTGTCCCGATCCTCCCCGACTTGTCCGCGAGATCGGTTCCTTGGGGATCGGAGCTTGGAATAGAGACACGGAGCGTGATCGCCTGCACATAATCCTGCGGTGGATAATTGGCGGTGAATACAGCGCTTGTCCAGTACGCCTCAAATGATCCGGCCACCCCATTGAACCGCGCTTCGACTGCCCGATCGTCAGTTCCATTCACGGTCTTTACCTGCGTGTCGCACAGGATATCCGGGTGATTGCGCGCAACCGCCCAACGGCTTTTTGTAGGCTCTGACGAGAAGAACCCAGTTTGGTCGGTAGCGTCGTCAAAGCTATCCCCGAAGGCGTCAACCGCCGCGTCCGCGTTAAGCAGACCCAGCGAACGAGTCTTCCCCTGAAGAACGCCCCCGGCAACTGGTTGAGCGGACAGCAACAAGTTCTCTTTGATCCTGGCTGCAGTGTCGCTCGGGTGCCTACTCCACATTAGCGCTATCACCCCACTCACATGGGGGGCGGCCATCGAAGTCCCAGTCATTTTTCCAAAACTCGGATCTGGAGCATACAACTGCAGCGGCGAAGGATCGTTCTGGGGGTAGCCTGCGTCTGTCCGCACAGTGCTCAGTATGTCGGTAGCAGGGGCCGCTATATCCACCCTGGTGACTCCCCAGTTCGAACCCGCGCCCTCCTGCCCTGGTGGGGTTTGCGTGTCCCACAAACTGCCGTTCTGGCTAATCCCACCCACGCAGATGATGTTGGAGTAATCCCAACTGCAGGGGTATGATGGAGACACCTCGCAGCTCTCACCGAAATTGCCGGCGGCGAACACAAAGAGTGTTTCTGGATGCTGGGTTATTCCTCCTTGGACGGTGAGGTCCGGATCGTCGGCGAAAACGGAGACAAGCTGGGCTCCACAGCCAAGGACCGTGCACGTGCCGGGCTGGTTGCTCCAAACCCACCAATGGTTGGGGTTGGGGCAGTGCCAATAGTCACGAATCGCCATGCTGCAGTTCACCACTTTAACCCCCTCTCCCGCCGCGTGATCCATGGCGGCTCGAATCAGAGCCGTTTGACACCCCAACTCACATGCCTTCAGCACCATTATCTTGGTGTTCGGAGCCACGCCCGCTATCCCTGCTGCGTTATTCGCATTCGCTGCTATAATCCCAGCAACGTGGGTACCGTGCGAATGGGCGGACCAATCCTGCCAAGCATTGTCGCCACCCCCGGTAAAGTTTTTGGAGTTCGCTGTTATTTTCCCCTGCAGATCGGGGTGGTTGGGGTTGCAGCCAGTGTCGATGATACCGACCACGAAGTTCGAACTGCCCATTGTCGTGTCCCAAGCCTCCGGTGCATCGATGTCGATATCATTGTCGCTGTTCAGTCCCCACTGTTCCCAAAAGTAATCATCGTCGGGTTCGCCCTGGATCTGGTATAAATAGTTTTTTTGGGCATATTCGACTGCCGGGTTATTTTTGTAGGCGCGGATAGCCGTGTTCAGATCCCCAGGGACCCGTACATGGAACAGCCGGGGGGAATGAGGGTAAGTCGTCAGAACAGACGCGCTTACCGCCCGATGCGCCGCTTCCATTGTATCCGCCTGCGCGTTTTGCATGAATTGCACAAGGATTTCCCCTCTGACGTAGCCGAGCGCGATGTCTTCAGGTCCGACTCTCGGCTGCTCCTGACCGCTTACAGTCTCAGAATGGAACAACCCGAACAAACAGAGGGAAATCAGAACGACTCGCTTGGTTCTTCGCATTGGTACCTCCTTCTAGGCGCGGTTTCAAAGACGCGCCTTTTTTGCTTCGTTTCCCGATTGACCGAAGCCGTCGGGGAGAGGGTAGACGGGGCATGTTAGACTGATACGCGCGCGGCCTCGCTCCAAGACGAACCTGTTGTTCTAACAAGCAGCTCGCCCGAGGAGCGAAGCGCCGAAGCTCTGCCGGATTTGCTGGCACCAAGAGCTATTTTGGAACTTCGAAACCACATCCTCCTTTCAGCGTCAATGTTGCTTGACTTGGAAAGCGGGTCGCGAGACATTTCGGTATCGGAGAAGACTCGTGGCGCGAATTTCGGCTGCGCGGAAATCGGATCATCGAAAAGGGGGGAATTGTCGATTTGGCCGAATTTGAGTGGAATGGAAGAAGGGGCCACACAGGCAGAGGGAGAATTATTTCGACTTCTTGAGCGAACGCTCCAACGCGCCCGATAGGGCCGGGCTCAGTCGGGAAGACCTATCTCCAACTGGAAGTGAAAGCGTGCAGACGGTCTGAGTGACAAGCACGTTTGTGGTGACTCAGAAGGTCCTGTGACTCAGAAGGTCCTGTTGACTCAGAAGGTCCTTGACACCTCCCAGATCAAGAGGTATTGGCCGATCAGTTCCGCGAGATAGGGCGCCACGGTGGCGCGTCTGAGGCATAGGCAGAGACGCCGTTCCCCTCTGCTCCGCGAAAAAACCTGCCATTCGTGCTTTTCAAGGTCCCCAGCTTTTGACAGGAAAAATCGAGCCAACAGCGCTCGGTCCTTGTCCGGAAAGTTAATCCAGCCGAGGAATTCGACCGACTCACGGAAGCTGAGCACCAGACACAGTGAGTCTGCTACCGAACGCAAGTAGATTTCTCGCATCCTGAACCAATTGAGCTGGTCCACTTCTTTCAGCCGATCAAGGGACAGGTCAAGCTTGGCCTTCCAGAAAGGCGGCCAGATCTCGGCAATGTCCACTTGAAGGGCTGAAAGAACTTTGTACAAGGTCGCTATGGTAAAACGATAGGCACCGGTCTCCAAGGAGCTGTAGGAGCTAATAGGTAGTCCCGCCAATTCAGCGACTCGGCTCAAGGACAGGCCTTTTTCTTGACGGGTACGCCTGATTTGACACCTGAGGAAGGTGTTAAGCGCGTCGACGTCCATATATCATCGTCCTACTTCTTCCCCCCTCAGAATGAAAAGCCGCTAAAAAAATAACAGGCCACTCTGGTGGCGTCAAGTGGCCAGGGGCATAACATAAGTTTAGTAAGCAAAGGATCTGTCGCTTTCGAAGCGGAGGGAAGTCCTCGGCTTTCGATTAAACGATCGATGGAAATTGAAGAGTGGAAGCGGTAAGCCCCTTGATGCACCGCTTGAGGCACACCATGGGCAGTACACGATTATACGCGAAGCCATTCTGGCGCACTATTGCGAGGCCGAGGGTTCCCACCAATTTAGTTACAGACACAAACAGAAACAAAAGAAGCCTTTATCAACACCCATCAAGTCGGGTGGTGGACGACAACTGTGAAACTATTCCCGGTCTCGCCTTCGACCTTCAGTTCAAATGAGTACGACCAATCCGGCTCAAGGGGATTGCCCTTACCGAATCAAAGACCGCCTTCCTTCATGGGCAGCTACAGTATGCCTGGAGCCCCTTGTTCCGCTCGATGGCAAATTCCGGATCTTTCCAGTCGAGATGTGGTACCGTTCGAAAGTTGGCCGCCAGCAAGCGCTGGCTGTTTGTCCGACATCCGGACCGCCTGGCGCAGCACTGATCTACTCCATCCTGATCAGCTGCCGTCCACGCGGGATCAATCCGAAGATTACCTGCCTGAAGTCCCCGACCGTTTTACCGGGGATGAACATCAACGAGATTGAGACCATTCTCCCGGCTAACTGGAAGCGCCGGAGCCAGCACACCAACTAAGGCCGATTGGACTGTCGCACTGTCCTCTTGTCCGCTCGATCGCTCATGGCGGTCCCACCGCAGGAGATATAGCTCACCTTACCTTAGAGAACTATCGCCTACCGCGAGGCGGATCATGCCGTCACTGCAATCAAGCTGGATCTGCCGTTCGCGAGTAGGCGACCTTAAACCTCGTAATAAACTATGATCAGTGCATGGAGCCGACTCTGACTTGGCCGGGTTTCCTATCAGGGGCGGAAGTCGGCGAATGAAGCGGGCGACCCGTACGCTAGTGAGCGCGTTCGCGGCGAAGCTCGCTTTCGCGCGGTTGCGCGCCCAGCCGCTCGGCCATGCGGACAGGGTTCGATTCGGACTATGCGCACGCCGCCACAACTGCTCAAGCAGATTCGCACGCCAGACGAACGGCGACGCGGCTGGCAAGAGGGCCGGGCCAAGACCAACGAACTCCTGAAGCTCCATGCTGCCACCATTCACCGGGTCGTACAGGAAATGCTCCAGCACGATGTCTTGTACATGAACGAGCTCGTGCTCTTGGTTCAAAGGCCGGATCTGTTCCTGGCCGCGTGGTTCAAGAAGAGCAGCTTGAGGCCATGAAGAAAAGCTCTGAGTGGAACGAACGAATAAGGGGAGGGAGGAATTGGAGGTGCTTTATGGGATCGATTTACAGAAGGAAAGGCAGTCCGTTTTACTGGATCAGCTATTATCAAGACGGCCTGCAAAAGCGCGAATCGAGCGGCTCCGAAAAGGTCACTAAGGCCAAGGAGCTACTGAGGAAGCGCGAGGGCGCGATCGCGGACGGGAAGCCCGTTAACCCGAAGAGCGAAAAGATCAGGTTCAGTGACCTGGCCGCGCTCGTCGTTGACGACTACACGATCAACCAGTACAAGTCCCTGGAGATCATCAAAGCCCGCTTGAAAAATCACATCATTCCCGCCTTCGGCCATCGGAAGGCTACCACCATCACGACCGCCGATCTGACCGGGTACGTGATCGAGCGCCAAGCCGGAGGTGTCAGCAACGCCAACGTCAACCGCGAACTGAGCGTGATCAGGCGTGCTTTCACGCTCGCCATCAAGGCCGGTCTCCTGTTCCATAAACCGTATTTCCCGATGCTGAGGGAAGACAACGCCAGGCAGGGGTTCTTTGAGCTGGAGCAGTTCGAGAAGGTGGTTTCCAAGCTGCGCAAGCCGCTTCAGCCGGTCGCTCGCTTCGCCTATATCACCGGTTGGAGGATCGCAAGCGAGATCCTGCCGCTCGAGTGGCGGCAAGTCGATTTCCGCGCCGGCACCGTGCGTCTCTTCCCCGGCATGACGAAGAACCGCAAAGGCCGGGTCTTCCCGTTTACACGGGATCTGCGGGCCGTGCTGGAAGGCCAATGGATCGAAGCCGTGCGCCTGAAGGCCAAGGGAATGACTTGTCCCTACGTCTTCAACCGGAAGGGCAAGGTGATCCGCGACTTTCGCGCGGCGTGGCGAAAAGCGTGCGAGAAGGCCGGAGTCTTCGGACGCATTCCCCACGATCTGAGGCGAACTGCAGTCAGGAATCTGGTGCGCGCCGGAGTCCCGGAACGTGTCGCCATGCAACTGACCGGGCATCTGACCCGCAGCGTGTTCGAAAGGTACAACATCGTCTCCGAAGGCGATCTCCTGACCGCCGCCCGGATGCTGGATAGGTTCACACACGCCACAAGCACAAACGCGAGCACAAATCTCCAGCCCGTCCTTAAGACCTCCGCGTAAGTCCCACCTTTTCAATGGCCGCGACTGGCTAGAAAAAATACTTTCGTAGATTTTTCAACTCGAGCGTTATAGCTAAGGAGGGATGTTGTGAAGCGCCCTCGGAAGGAGATGCGCCCATGCCCCGTTT
>Ga0105092_10000399_pt1 | contig 22239 bp, 24 predicted proteins | sample PPLLak2March2015_FD_87021 | JGI IMG/M metagenome (GOLD analysis project Ga0105092, IMG submission 87021) | Freshwater sediment microbial communities from Prairie Pothole Lake near Jamestown, North Dakota, USA - PPLs Lake P7 Core (1) Depth... | ecosystem: Environmental > Aquatic > Freshwater >... | reverse complement strand
CTGCGGCCGTCTGGCTGACCCCAGTCTGACCGTCGCTGCAGCGATGGCCCAATTTGATTGGGGAGAATCGGACTGGGACCGGCTCGCCACGGCCACGATTGCCGGGCACCTGATCGAGTGTGGAACCCAGGTGACGGGTGGCATCTCCACCGACTGGATGCAGCTGACCGGACAGGAAGACATTGGTTTTCCGCTGGTCGAACTTTCAGAGGATGGCCGGTTTGTCGTAACGAAGCCCGAGAGCACGGGCGGCCGAGTGTCGGAAGAGACCGTGAAGGAACAATTGATGTATGAGCTGGGCGACCCCGGCTGTTACCTCAGCCCGGATGTCACTGTCTCTGTCCTGGACCTGAAGATCCGGGGGGTTGGACAAGACCGCGTTGAAGTTCTCGGCGCCCGTGGTTCGCCACCTCCGCCGACCTACAAAGTCAGCGCGACCTATCGGGATGGCTACCGGGCGGAAGGAATGCTGACGATCGTCGGGCCGGATGCTGCGCGTCGGGCGCGACGCTGCGGCCAGGTGGTGATAGAGCGGATGCGGGCGGCGGGGCACGCTCCTCAGCGCTGGCAGGTAGAGGCGCTCGGATCGGGAGATGCCGTTCCCGGAGTCCTTCCCGCGCGCGACGACTTGTTTGAGTGTGTTCTGCGGGTCGCGGTCGCTGACCAGCGGCGCGACTGCGTGGAGTACTTTACGCGGCAAATTGCCCCGCTGGTGACCAGCGGGCCGGCTGGAGTGACTGGATACGCCTCAGGGCGCCCGCCTGTCAGGCCGGTCTTCGGTTACTGGCCTTGCCTGATACCAGTCAGCCGCGTTAAACCGGTGTTTCAGATCCTGGAGGTCTGATGGCCCAAGCCACAATACGAACCCGCCTCCGGGAAATAGCCTACGCTCGGAGCGGAGACAAAGGTTCGAGCTCGAACATCGGCGTCATTGCCTATACCGCCGAGGGGTACCGGTACCTGCGCGATTTTCTCACGCCGGGTCTCGTGCAAACATACTTCCAGTCTTTGCGTCCCGTTCGGGTCGACCGGTACGAAATCCCCGGGCTTTGGGCGTTTAACTTCCTGCTTAAAGGCGTGTTGGGCGAGGGCGGTAGCCGGTCCCTCCGTATTGACGCCCAGGGAAAAGCTCTGGGTGTGGCCCTGTTGGCGATGGAACTGGAGTTGCCGGCCGAATTGCACGATCTGTGCGTGCGGAAGAAGGAAATATGAACGACCCATTGGTTATTCAGGAGTTCGAGTCGAATGCGATCGCCGTCGTGTCTCTGAATCGGGTGGAAAAACGCAACGCCATGAACATGGAGGTCTTCCGGGAATTGTGCCGCGTGATCGAGACGACCGAAAACCAGCCAGGCGTGCGAGTCATGATCCTGAGAGGCATGGGACCGGTCTTCTGCAGCGGCCTGGACCTCAACGAGGCCGCTGATCCGGAGCTCGTACAGCAGTCGGCCAAGCTCCTGGCGACGACTCTGAGACGCGTCTGGGATTCGACTCTTGTCACTATTGCGGCTGTTCACGGAGCTGCGATAGCTGGAGGCGCCGGCCTGGCTGCGGCCTGTGATTTTGTCCTGTCGGAGGAAGGCACCCGATGGGCCTTTCCCGAAGTTCGAAGGGGACTGGTCCCGGCCCTGATTGGCGCCGTCCTGGTCAAGCAGGCCAACCGGCGCCTTCTCCTCGATTGGCTGCTGACGGGAAGGCTCGTTGGCGTTCGAGAGCTTGAGCACGCGGGGATCATCAATCGGATCGTCCCACATTCCCAAGTCATGCCCGCTGCTCTCGAGTTGGCTCGTTCCCTCCTTGCGGGTGCTCCGGGAGTGCAGCGCAGCACCAAGCGTCTGCTTGATGAGCTCTCGGGCCAGCCTCTTGCCGAGCTCATCGATCACGCGCTGGCTGATCACCTGGAGTCCCGATCGTCCGGAGAGGCGCGCGAAGGTGTGCGTGCATACTTTGAGAAGCGCGAACCCGGCTGGGCCTCAGATTCTGTAAAGATAAGTAAAGTTAAGTAAAAGTCACTTAAAAGCGTGAACGTCATTTTGGCCGGATTCGACCGCCACAAGGACCGGGCGTGGAGCGACGGCGAACTGACCCGGCGAGAGCGGGCCCGACTGGAGAAGGAGCAGGACATGGCCAGCAAAGACATTGACAGGCTCAAGCACAACGAGCGGGACCGGAAGTAAAGACGGTTAGATAGACCTTACACAGCCGCGCACGGAGCGGAGGGCTGCGAAGCGGTTTGTTGCGGAGCAGCCTGGAGCGGAGTACTCGTTCGCTTTTTTGGAGTGCGGCGGCAGAGGGAGGCCGACGTTTTATCAGGCCTACCGGCGACGCCGCTTAGGTATCAGCAAAGCCCGACCTCTTTCGGCAGCGCTTCTGCAAATACCAAAGCGGCGTCGCCGGTAGGCCTGATAAAACATCGGCCTCCCTCTGCCGCCGCACTCCAGAAAAGCGAACGAGTACTCCGCTCCAGGCTGCTCCGCAACAAACCGCTTCGCAGCCCTCGCTCCGTGCGCGGCTCTGTAACGCGTTCTATGGGTTCGTCTGAGCCTTATTCCGCCGGCGTGGTGAGATTCTTGGCTGTCGCCCCCGAGTTCTTCGCTGCCTGTTGTCCGGCGTAGTAGCCCTTGCGGGTTCTCACTACGAGGTCAGACCGGTTGACGACGGCGACTTTTACTTTTCGCCAGGCTCCGTCCTTGGTGGGGTTTGTCGAGTTGTAGCCCAGCGTGTACTGAACCCGCAGGTCGTCGGCGATTTCCCTGTATGCACCCGAAAGGTCCTGGATCCGATTCGGCGCGTACATGCGGGCGCCGGTCTGCTCGGCAATCATCTCCATCTGCTGTCGCGCTTCCTCGTAGGCCTCGGCATTCCCGCCACCTCTTCTCGGAGACGGATAGCCACCGCCGGGCCGTCTTCCGCCGATACCTCCGCCTCGCAGTATGTCACCCAGGATGTCGATCACCCCGCCGCCCGAACGGCGCGGTGCGCTTGCCGAACCTTCCGTGTTGAGAAAGATCGTGTAGATGAGCGCATCGGCCTCCTGGATTTCGCGATAGAGTTGCGGGAACGTTGAGCGGGAACCGTCGCCTGTGTTGCCTTCCAGTTGATTGTCGACGCCGTCGCTGAACAGGACTATTGCCTTGCGACCTTCGACCCGGCTGATGTGATTAACCGCTTCGAGCAGGGCGTCATAGACCGCTGTCCCGCCTCCGGATCGGATCTGTTCAATGGCATTTACAGCACGCCCGCGGTCTGAAGTGAAATCCTGTCGCAGGCGGTAATTCGAATTAAATGTCGCCACCGCTATCTGGTCTTCAGGACCGATCTGCCGGGTGAACTGGATGGAGGCATCCTGGATCATCTCGAGGTATTCCTGCGTGCTTCCGCTTACATCGAGCAGCAAAAGAAGATGAAACGGCTCCTCGGTTTCCAGGAACCTCCCGATCTCCTGCGGGTTCCCGTCCTCATAGACCTGGAAATCGGTCTTCTGAAGGTTCGGGACGCTCCGATTAGTTTTTCTATCGCGCACGGAAGCGTTCAGATAGATCCATTCAACGTCGAGCTTCAGCTTGTAGCCGGTGCTGTACGTGCCCGAAGCGTCCCTGGAGACGGAACCCTGGCTCGAGCTCTGTCCCTGTCCGTGGTTCGGAGGCGGCAATATCACCGTGCTTTGCGCCGCTGATTCGGAGTCCGCGCGAGGCTGAGGCGGGGCAGGCGGCGGAGAGAGCACCGGTGGCGCCGGCTCCGCGGATCGCTCGGCGAGCTGCGATCGCAATCTGAATTCCACCTGGCCCTTGAGGCTGGAGGCGTAGCAAAGAGGACCGCCCAGTCCTATCTGGCGCTCCAGGGAGCCTTCGTTCATCTCGATCTCGCCGTTCCATTTCAGCTTTCCTCCGGCACGGGCCCAACCTCTGAAGTTCAGGTCGTCCTTTAACTCGCAGAGAATACTGCCGGTGACACTCTCCATCCGGACATCGCTCCCGGGCTGTCTGCGGGCGCGGTACACGATATCTCCGCTGTCCGTCATCAAGGAGGTCGAGGCGGTAAGGTCATCGGCATTGATCGCCCCGCTGAGAGACTGGACTCGGACGTAACCGGACATGCCTGCGATCTGGATGTCGGGATTTGCCCCCCAGACGACGATGTTAAGATCAGGCGGCGCCCAAATGTCCGCAGAAACCCACTCTCCCTGGTAGCTGTAGAAGTAAGAGTTCAAATAAATCTTGTTGCCCTGCTTCTGACCGATGATCTCAATATTTTCCAGCTGCTGCGCTGTCTTGGCCTGTTTTGTCAGGTGGGCTTCCATCTCCCCTGAAGGGCGAGGATGCACGCTCACTTTCCCGTAATCAAGCTGGACGACAAGGGTGTCGCCGGGGGACACGGGAAAACGACGCACATCGACCGGGGAATCGAACCCGAAAGAAAATCGAGCCAGGAATACAAGCACAACCGAAAGGAGCATTACCGCCCTTCGATCGCGTTTAAGCATGATATCCCTCCTCTGCTTCCTCTGATGATTCCTGTGAAGGCGAGGTTCAATGGGGATGATGCTCTTGTTGGGCCAAGAGTTGCATGCGAGGTACAATCTCATGCAGATATGAGTCGAAAAGTGCTCCGTCGCTCACTCCTTGTTACTTTTCTGGGGTTGGCGTTCGCCGGCTCGTTGCTGGCCCAGCCCAAAACAATCTCCGGCACCCGCCAATACCTGTACCTTTCCGATCAGCGGATCTTGACGCTGGAAGTCGTCAACAGCGAAAAGGTCATTCTGAATTACATCAACGTGGGCCAGGCGTATGACCTGGTCGAAGCCCCGAGCATTGTCCTGGTGGACGAACTGGGCGGAAGCTACAGGGGACACGTTATTGCCATTGAGCCAGTGACAGACCCGGCGGAGCGGTACCGGGTGAACGAGCTGCTCGCGCCGAAGAAGTTCAAGGGATTCACGATTCTTGGCAACTTTCGGATGGACGCCCCGGCCAAGACCGCTTACTTCAGAACCGGGGGGCGCGTCATTGAGCTCGAACCGTTAACCGCGGACGACTTTGAAAAAGCAGCAGCTATGGTCGCCGCGATAGATCTCACCACCGATGATCCGAAATTCGCTTTGCAGAAAGCGGGTTTCAAAAGAGGCTACGGGAAGATCTACTTTGCGGGGACGCCCGAGGCGAACGATGTCGAGAAGTGGTTTACCCAGGCCGATGTGCTGGCCCCGATTCCGGTATACCGGCCGGCGCCGAAGCTCCCGGCGAAGTTTGCCGATCTTGCGGACCCGGTGGTTGTCGAATTGAAGCTCTCTGTGAGCAAGTCAGGCGGGCTCTATCAATTCCAGGTGACAAAAAGCCCGAATCCCACGGTCGGGGAGTTGGCAATGGACACTGTTAAGAACTCCTGGCGATTCCTGCCCGCCATCTCCAAAGGACAGGTGGCTGACGCCAGCCTGACTCTGCGGGTGAAGTTCGACAGGTAGGAAGGACGGACAACAAGGACGTAGCGCAGGCATCTTGCCTGCTTGTTCGGGCTGCACGATCGATCGGCGAGTCGGCACGAGCAGGCAGGGTGCCTGCGGCCCCAATGCAGGCAAGATGCCTGCGCTCCCAGCAGGCAGAATCATTCTCCGAGCGGCGGATCCTCAGCTGACGCCCCTGTCCCTGGCCGTGCGCGAATGATGCCGCTATCGTCGGCAAAGAAACTCCGTCTCCCCGACCAGTCCGAGGAAGGATTTGCGGTTATCGTGTAGCCGTCTTCTTGCTTGGTGACCATGAAGCTGTAGCCGTGTTTGCTTCCCAGAGCCAGCCGTGCGTCGATAAGGGATGCCGCCCTGAGCTCACCCAAATTACCGAACCTGCCGTCGCCGGTCGTACTCCGATAAATCCTCTCGGCCGTGACAAGCGTGCGGACCGCGCTTATCGCCGCAGCTTCGTTGCCCGCCTTGGTCGGATTCAGCCCCAGAATGAGCAATCCGATAGATACGACGACGATCATAACCGCCATCGCGATGAGCAGTTCGATTATGCTGAAACCCCGGTTAGTGTGATTCCGATCTCGCACGCCGTCTCCCCCGGTTTAGTGGTCGCGATTATATCGCGAGATCGCTCTCATTCAAACACGTTACAAGGTGACCAGTTCGGTTCCTATTGTTCCGAGCAGATCAATCAGATCCTCCTTCGACTCAATCGTCACCAGCTGGGGGCGGTACTCTCGAATGCCGGGATGCTCATTGAAGTACTTCGCCAGGTGCTTTCTCATGAGGATTGTAGCCTGCGGCTGTCCGTAATAATCCTCCATGAGTTGAAAATGGTACCTGACCGCGTGAATCTTCTCTTCGAGAGGAACAGCGCTCCGTTCTCTGTGCTGGAAAATCCAAGGGTTGCCGATTGCTCCTCGTCCGACCATTACCGCGGAGCATCCCGTCACCTCTTTCATCCTTTCAGCGTCGCGAACCGACTGGACATCCCCGTTCCCCAACACCGGTATCTTCGCCGCCGCCACGATCTGCGCGATAGCATCCCAGTCGGCATGGCCCGAGTAGCCCTGTTCCCTGGTCCGAGCGTGGACCGCCACCATCGCCGCCCCGTTTTCCTGTACCGCGTTCAGGATCTCAAGATAGTTGCGCGATTTTTGATCCCACCCTAAGCGTATTTTTCCCGACACTGGAACGCTGACTGCCCGGGTCAAGCGCTCGAAAATCCGGGCGATCTTGTCCGGTTCTTTCAGCAGAGCCGCTCCTGCGCCCTTGCCGGCTATCTTCGGCACTGAACATCCCATGTTGACATCGATGACATCGGGCCGAAGCTCCGCGACTCTCTGTCCTGCCTCAACCAGACGGCCTTCGTCCCCGTCGAACAGTTGAATGACGACCGGGCGTTCCCAGGGAAGGAAGGTCAGCGCTTTTTTCCAGTGAGAGTGAGCGCCGTTGACTATTTCCTTGGCCGACACAAATTCCGTGTAGCTCAAGGCAGAGCCGAAGCGCCGGCACAATGATCGGAAGGGAAGGTCCGAGTACCCGGACATCGGCGCCAGTACAAGGTCTCCGTAAACAGGAATGCTGCCTATGTAAAAGCTCGGTTGGGGCGGTAGTCCGGGTAGGCCGTCCACAACCACCAGTTTAGGAAATCGTCCGACGACCTGGCAACCTCCAGACAGCTTGAACGATTTTTATGCCGTTTGCGCTGTGCGGTTGTTTATAATGGGGTCAAGGTTGCAGGCAGGAGGCGCAACGCTAGTCGGCTCCGCCTTCTCCGGGTATTGCCGTTACAACACGCCTTCTGAATGCCGCCAGAAAGAGAGGCAAACCATGACAATAGCCACGATTATCGGAGCTGTGATTCTCGTCGGCGCGGTTCTCTACTGGCTGGTTAGGGCAGAAAAGAAAGAAGCCCATCACTTGGATAACCTTCACATAGCACCGACGACGACCGACAAGGATAAGGTTCTATAGGTCTTCGACCGTTTGTCGAGTTCTTCTTTGTGAGCGGGGTGGTGAGCTAGAGGTATCTCGCCGCCCTGCCTCTTGTCTCCAGTCAACAGAGCCGCAAGCGCAGCGTTTTTTGCGGAGCGCGTCGGGTTCGTGCTGTGTTTCCAACCAACGCGCTTGCTTCGGCGCGGACCCGACGCGCTCCGCGATACGCTGCGCTTGCGGCTCTGTTGGAATCGCCCCCCCCGCTCCCGGCCGTCTTGGCTCGTACACACCCCTTCTGCAAGCAACCCCATGCATGCATGCCAAAAGTCGTCCCATCAGCACTTTGTCCACGATGGGACGCCCTTCGATCCCCTGCACAGAAACATAAACCAGGAAGGTTGACGAACTTGACAATCGGATAATCGCGCGTAGAATGATGACCCGGTGAAGTCGGATTCCCGTGGTGCAAATGACTATGAGTTCTCCTCGTCTGGTTCCTTCCAAGTCTATGGATTTTGCGGATCATACCCTCACGACCTGCACGTTTTGCGGAGTTGGTTGCGGGATTTACCTCGAGACTTCTGAAGGCCTCATTACCGGCGCATATCCAAGCATGACTCATCCGGCCAACCAGGGACGGATCTGTGTGCGCGGCTGGCACGTGCACGAAGTGTCCAGCTCTCCAGACCGCCTGACGCAGCCGATGATGAAGAAAGACGGCGAGTTCATCCCGGTGCGTTGGGAACAGGCGCTCGATTTTGTCAGCACTCGCCTGCGGATGATCCGGAAAGAGAACGGCGCCGACTCGATCGGTTTCCTCAACTCACCCCGCTGTTCCAATGAGGAGACTTACCTTCTTCAGAAATTCGCCCGCATGATCATCGGGACAAATAACGTCGACCGGGGCGGCTCTCTCCACCGTGTCAACACGATCGACGTGCTCCAGGAGATGATTGGGATCCCGGCCGCCACCAGCTCTATTGACGAGCTGGACAAGACCGAGCTGATCATTGTCGACGGAATCGATTTGGGCCGCCAGTTGCCCACGATTGGGGGGCGCGTCCTGCGCGCCAAGCTCGCCGGGGCAAAACTGATCGTGATCGGCAGCCGAAGCCATCGCGTGGCCCTTCATGCCGACATGTTCCTTCGGATCAAGCCCGACACGGATCTGCTGCTCTACGGCGCAATGGCGAAAGTCATCGTCGACCGCGGCTTGATGAACCTGAAATTCATCCGGCAGCACTGCACGGGCTTCCAGGAATGGCTGGACAGGGTCCAGGACTTCGACATCCTTTGGGCGGCGGAACACTGCGGAGTTGATCCGGAGCTTATCGAACAGGCGGCGCTGGCCTACGCCAAGGCTTCGTCCGCCATGATTCTCTACTCGACCGGCGTCGAAGCTCGTGGAAAAGGCGCCGTGCAGGCTCTCGTCAGTCTCTGCCTGCTTTGCGGGAACATTGGCCGGCCGGGCGCGGGACTGATGCCGCTGGCCGAGTACAACAACCTGCAGGGCGGCTGTGACATGGGCATGTTGCCCGACCGGCTGCCTGCTTACCGGCGGGTCAGCGACGCGGACGAACGGAAGGACCTCGAAGAGCTTTGGGGAAGGAAGCTTCCGGCTAAGCCCGGGCTGGACATCTGGTCGATGTTCTCCGCCCAGAGCCCGATCAAAGCGCTTTGGATTGACCGTCTCAATCCGATTGTCACGGTTGCCCTTGCTGACGCGGAAGACAAGCTCAAAAAGCTGGACCTGCTGGTGGTCCAGCACATGTTCATGACGGAGACCGCCAAACTGGCCGATGTCGTTCTTCCGATTGTGGCTTTCGGGGAAGAGAGAGTCACATTTACCAGTACCGAGCGGCGCATCCAGGTTGCAGAGAAGGCGATCGAACCCCCGGAGGGGCCGATTCCGGCCTGGGAGCAGATCCAGGCAGTCGCGAATCGCCTTGGCGCTAATTGGAATTATCAGACCGCCGCCGACGTCATGGACGAAATCGGACGGGCTGTCCCGTTCTATTCCGGGGCGAGTTACGAGAACCTGTGGCGCGAATATGGCCGACAGTGGCCCTGCACGAAGGACAAGCCTCTCGGCACGCGTTACTTGTTTGAAGAAGGACTGCCCGAGGCCGGCTTTCACTTTCTCCCCCTGGAACGCCCGGAAGGGCTCGCCAAGCTTTCGGCTCAGTACCCGTTTGTGCTGGCGATCGGGTATTCGCTTTATTACTGGCACCGTAACGTCCTGGTCCGCCACAGTGAAACCTTGCGCCGGGAATATGGAATGCTGCTCCTCGATTACCCGGACGGTTTTGTGGAGATCAACACGGAAGACGCCCAGCGCCTGGGCCTGAGGGATGGTTCTCAAATCCGCCTCGTCGCGAAGACCGGTTCGGTGGTGACCACTGCCCGGGTCACTGACGAGGTCCGGCCAGGGACGGTCTTCCTGCCTTATTTCCAGACGGACATCGCCAGAAAGATGCAGTGGGATGAAGCCGCCAAAGCGCGGACCGGGAACTCCCGGATTTTCGTCCGTGTCGAGAAAGTCTGAGTATGCGCGCGAGAATCATCGACAAGAAGGACCTGATAGAGATCGTTGATCTGCTCCGGAAGGAGTACGAGGTGGTTGCACCCTTCTATGGAAGAGGAAGGGACACCTACTTCGAAGTCGTAACGGACGAGAACAAAGAGCAGATTCAGCTGCACCTCCCCAATCCGTACCATCCGCCCAAGAAATACGTCCTGCCCCAGATCCAGAGGATGATGCGGATGAGCTTCAACGGAAAAGTTCGGATCGAGCCGACCTACGAGGAAAAGAAGAGGGCGATCTTTGGAATCCGGTCGTGTGACGTGGCGGGGATACACCATCTGGACCGAATTTTCCTGGGAGGCACCTACAGGGACATCTACTACGAGCGTTTCCGCAAAAACCTCTTTTTGGCCAATGTGGTGTGCACCCAACCGGGTGTCGACATCGATGAAGACTGCTTCTGCGTTTGTGCCGATACCGGGCCAGCCGCCGCCTCAGATTTCGATCTGCAGCTCATGGATCTGGGCGACGTAATCCTCGCCTTGGCAGGTACCGAGAAAGGCGAGAAGCTCTTCTCAAGCCCGGTTTTTAGAAAAGCGACCCCGGCTCACATCCAGAAGCGCCAGGAGATGCTGCGGGAGGTCCGGAAGAAGTTCGCTTCCGCGACCAGCTGGTACACGGCTGCTGTCCGCTACATCAGCATGGGGAAGGTCACCGAAGAGGTGTGGGAGGAAATCGGGAACCGGTGCTTGGAGTGCGGCGGCTGCAGCTATGTTTGCCCGACCTGCAACTGCTTCACGGTTACCGACCGGAAGATCAGCGAGGGCGAGGTGGAGAGGGCGCGCCTGTGGGACTCGTGCGCGTTAAGCGGCTTCACCCGTATGGCGGGTGGTCACAATCCCCGGAAGGCGGTCCACGACCGGCGCAACCGTCGGTTCTTCCGTAAGCTGGCCCATTACAACATTCAGCGGGAATTGTCGGTCGCCTGCATTGGCTGCGGGCGCTGTGTCAATGTCTGCCACGGAGACGTCGGCATGCCGAGTGTGGTCGAGATAATACGCAGATCGTGCGCGGAGAAGCAGGAGAGATGAGCGAGACGGTGCTCGAGAACGTCTATTTGCCGAAAACCGCGATCTTGGAGCGGGTTGTCGACGAGATAGAGGACGTAAAGACTTTCTTCTGGCGTTTTGAGGAAGACCAGGAGCAGGAGTCCTTCCGGAAGTTCATGCCGGGGCAATTTGCCCAGGTTTCGATTTTCGGCGCCGGCGAGTTTCCGGCTTCGCTTCCTCCGAGCCCCACCGAGAAGGAAGTGTTCTTCACGATTCGGAAAGTCGGGACCGTGACGGCGGCCATGCACGCCATGAAGCCGGGAGACCGCTTCGCGGTTCGAGGCCCGTATGGCAATGGCTTTCCGATGGAGCAGTACTTCGGGCAGAACCTGGTGTTCGTCGCCGGCGGTATCGGCCTGATCCCGCTTCGCTCCTGCATCGTTTATGCGCTCCACAATCGAGAGCGCTATCAGAAGGTGCAGGTCTTCTACGGAGCCCGGACGCCGAAAGACCTGATGTACGTCGACCTCCTGAAGGAATGGGAACAGAGCGCCGGGTTCGAGTGCCACCTGACGGTGGATCGAAAAGACCCGTCCTGGCACGGCAATGTAGGCGTCGTCGGCTCCCTCTTTCAGAAACCGGGTGTCGAACTGCCCGTCGAGAATACGACCGTTTTCGTATGCGGTCCGCCCGTGATGTTCCGGTTCGTGCTCAAAGATCTGAAATCGATGGGTTTTCAGGACCGGCAGATGGTCTCGACGCTGGAGCGCTACATGAAATGCGGCGTGGGCAAATGCGGGCATTGCTGCATCGGCGTGGCCTACGTTTGCGTCGACGGCCCGGTTTTCAACCTTGAGCAGATCAAGAAGTTGGGCGAGGAGATTTGAGCTCCGATCTGCGTGCCGAGCTGGGCGGGAAGCTTGCCGGCCGAACCTGCGTTTTGGGGATTGGCGACAGCCAGTGGGGAGATGACGGCTTGGGGGTCGTCCTGGCTCAATCGCTGCAGGATGCCGGGTGCCCGAATGTTGTCGTAACCGGGAGCACGCCTGAGAACTGGGTTGACTGGGCGAGGAAGGCCGGTTTTGAGAATGTCCTCCTGCTCGATGCGGTGGAATTCCCCGGTGAAGCCGGTTCAGTCGTTTTCTTGGAGTCGGCTCAGCTGCGGAACCGTTACCCGCAAGTATCGACTCACAAGTTCTCGCTGGGTACGCTGGCCAGCTTGATCGAGAACGAGAGTAAGACGCGCGTTTGGTGCCTGGGGGTCAAGCCGAAATCACTGGCGCCCGGCGCGGGTTTGTCGGAGCCGGTCAAGGCGACCGTCGAACTTCTGAAGGAGTTGCTGATCGGGGTGTTGAAGACTAGAGACCCGGAGGTCTAGCCACCTTCCGGGTGCTGAGAGGAAGGAACCAGTTAGAATGAGCCCGAATCTGGCGTTCGTATATGCACTGGCAATTTGTCTGGCCGGCGCCCTGGTGACCCTGCTCCTGTCCCGGTGGAAAACGGTGGCAGGGTGGGCGGCTTTTGCTGCGGTCCTTTCGTCAAGCGCCCTCGTCATTCAGTCGGCTGTCAGTGTTCTTACCGGCGGGTCTGCACCCGGCCTGGTCCTGTTCACGCTACCCCGCCTTGGCCCTTGCCACATAGTCATCGACGGGTTGAGCGCGGTGTTCCTCCTGCTGATCGCCGTCATTGCCCTTCTGTCCTCCCTGTATTCAGTCAGATACATGAGTCATTACGAGGAATACGGGGTCGCGCGGTACTACCCGTACTTCCTCCTCTTCATTGTGGGCATGTACGGGATCGTGGTCGTCACTGACCTGATGGTGTACTTTTGCGCCTTCTGGCAGCTGATGACGCTGCCGTCGTTTGCGCTCGTCCGCTACGAGTACCGGAAACAGGAAAACGTGCGGGCAGCCAACCGTTACCTGGTGATGATGGAGGTCTCCTGCGGACTGGTGATGGCCGGCGCTGCTCTGTTGGGCTCGACTCTTGCTCAACCCGGCGAGCTCGGCGCCTACGACTTTGGAGTCCTGAGCAAGAACATCTCCCTGATGCTTTCGGCCGACGCTTTTACCGCCGGGGCCGCTCTTTTGCTTTTCTTGATCGGTTTTGGAATCAAAGCCGGAATGTGGCCCTTCGGACAACTGTGGCTTCCGGCCGCCCACCCGGCCGCTCCCTCTCCGGTGAGCGCCTTGCTCTCCGGCGTTATGATCAAGACCGGCGTCTACGGTCTCTTGCGCTCTTTCCTGTGGTTGGTTCCTGCCGGTGTATCGGATTCTTACCCGGCCGGCGCATGGGGACTGGTCATCGCCGTTCTCGGCACTGCAACGCTGTTCTTCGGCACTATCCAGGCCCTGAAGCAGGAAGAATCGAAGCGGCTGCTGGCGTTCCACAGTATCGGCCAGGTGGGGTACATCCTCCTGGGCCTGGGCGCCTGCCTGGCATTGCTGCCCGCTGCAGGGAACGACACTTATCGGACGTTCGCCGCCATGGGCCTGGCGGGAGCGCTTTTCCACACGATCAATCACGGATTGTTCAAGAGCCTCCTCTTCCTGAATGCCGGCTCAATCCTGTACGCGACTGGGACTCAGAACCTGAACCGGATTGGCGGGCTGATGAAATACATGCCCGTCACGGGAGTGATGACGCTGGTGGCGTCGTTTTCGATTGCCGGCGTACCGCTATTCAACGGATTCGGCAGCAAATGGACGATTTACGTTTCCACGGTGCTCGGCAGCTCGCATGCCCCGTACCTGGCTGTCCTCGCCTTATTCGCGATTGTGACGAGCGGCCTTACGCTGGCTTCGTTCATCAAGTTCTTCGGGACTTCCTTCCTGTCCAGGGCCAGCCTGCTCGTCAAGCAGCGGTTTGAGAAACAGGGGGGACTCGAGGCGGATTGGACAATGCTGCTGCCTCAGTTGGTTCTGGGCGCCTGCTGCATGCTCTTCGGTTTATTCCCCCAGGTTGCGCTCCGGCTTTTGAAGTCCGGAGTCCAGGCGAGCGAGCAAGGATTGGGCACGACCCTGGCCCAAGCTTTCCCGGTCTCCGAGACACTTGGGGTTGCGGGACCGGCCGGACAGGCCATTGTCATACCGTTGGTGCTCGGCCTCGTGCTGCTGGCCATGTTCGTATTGGCCTGGATGCTGTCGCGTTCCGGAGGGAGTCAACGCAGAACAGCGGCACCCTGGTTGTGCGGGTACGCGATCGAGTCAGAAGGAAACCGCTATACCGCGCACGGTCTCTACGGAGAAGTGAAGCGTTACCTCCGATGGGCCGGTGGGACGGCCAGGAGATAGGACCCTGGGAGCGCAGGCATCCTGCCTGCTCGTGCCGCTATCACAATCGATGTCGGTAGCGGCACGAGCAGGCAGGATGCCTGCGGCCCTGGTGCAGGCAAGATGCCTGCGCTCCCAGGAAGAAAGAGAAAGGTGTTGGACAGATGCCGGCTCGTAATGTTCTAAATCAGATCAAGGACAAGTTTGAACCCTCCATTCTGAGGGTGGACATACCGTCCGACAATCGGCTGTACCTCTACGTGACCCCCGGCGTCGTTCTGGACCTTTGCACCTATGTCTTCCGCGACCTTGATGCCCGTTACGTGATCAGTATTGGCATTGACGATCGCCCCTATTCCGGGCAGTTCACAGTGGCGCACAATTTCGGATTCGAGCGGGAGAAGGTACTTTGCAGCATCCTTGTGAATCTCCCAGCGGATGAGCCCGTGATCGACAGCATTTCTCCGCAGGTCCCGGCGGCGAACTGGGCCGAGCGGGAGTTCCGGGATTTACTCGGGATTGAGCCGTTGGGTTGTCCGTCGATGAAGAGACTGGTGTTGCCTGACGGTTGGCCCGAGGGTGTGCACCCGCTGAGAAAAGACTTCTCCTGGGATTTAAAGCCACCGAAATTCGACGAGAACAAAGTATTCGCGTTTGATGACCCGCCGCCCGGGTGTGTTGTCGTGCCCTTTGGACCGTTTCATCCTACCTTGGACGAACCTGCCCATTTTCGGCTGTATGTTGAGGGGGAGATCGTGCGGGGCTGTGAGTATCGGGGCTTCATGGTCCACCGCGGGATTGAGAAACTCGCCGACACGGTCCTGACCTACAACGAAATCCCGATGATGGCGGAAAGGATCTGCGGGATCTGCGGCTGCGTCCACAGCGTTGCCTACGCCCAGGCGGTCGAACAGGCCGCGGCCATTGAGCCTCCCTCGCGGGCGAAGTACATCCGCACCATCATGCTCGAACTCGAGCGGCTCCACAGCCACCTGCTTTGGGTGGGGCTGGCGAACCACATCCTCGGTTTTGACACGCTTTTCATGCAGAGCTTTCGAATGCGCGAGCCGATCATGTGGCTGTGCGAGCGGATCACCGGAAACCGCAAAACGTATGGGCTCTGCGTCATCGGTGGCGTGCGCTGGGACATCACTCCGGAGTTGACCGAGGACATCAACCGCGTCTTGAATCAGCTCGAGAAGGAGTGGACAGCTGCTGCCAAGGCGGTTAAAGGAGACCGGAACCTTCAGAAGCGAACGAAAGGGGTCGGAATAGCCGATCGAGCGCTCGTGAAGGAGATGGGATTGATCGGGCCGATCGCAAGGGCGGCCGGAGTTCCCCTGGACTGCCGGCGGGATTTCCCCTATGCAGCCTACGAGGACATCGAGTTCGACGTCATAACCCAACCCGGCGCCGATGTCTGGTCGCGCGTGCTGGTTCGGGTCTTGGAGGTCTTCGAATCGATTCGCATCATCCGGCAGTGCCTGGAAAGAATGCCGAACGGACCGATTCAGCTGAAGCTCGACGACGAATTGCCTCCGGGCCGGATCGGACTGTCTTCCATAGAGGCGCCTCGAGGTGAAGCGCATCACTTCGTTGTCACTGGCGAAGAGAATCGGCCACGACGGTGGCGCGTGCGGGCACCCACTTATCAGAACCTGCAGGGTATCCCCGCGATGATCAAGGATCAGCAGTTGGCCGATATGACAATCTCGCTCGGCAGCATCGATCCCTGCTTCTCCTGCACTGACCGCCTGGAGGTTATCGACATCCGCTCGGGCGGTGTTCGGGTCTACGAGCAGCGGGAATTGGTCGAGATGGTGAGAGGAAAAGCACGGTAGTTCTCTGCGTAATTTCCGCGTTCTCTGCGCCTCTGCGTGAGGACAGCCGAACGCCTTAGACACTCAAGAGTGTTGCAGGTAGTTCAGTTTTTCTCAACGCAGAGATGCAGAGGACGCAGAGGTTACGCAGCGGTTACGCAGAGAAAGCTGAGACTGAGGACAGTATGAGTCTGGCGATTCTAAAAGGGATTGCGAACGTCATCCTGGTGCTGGCAGCGGCGCCCTTCTTTGAAGGGTTGATCCGCAAAGTGACCGCCCGGATTCAATCGCGACAAGGTCCGCCGCTCTGGCAGCCCTACCTGGACCTGTTAAAGCTCTTCGGGAAGGAAGACATCGAATCGGGCGAAAGCCCGGTGATGCAGCGGTTGGGCGCCTGCCTCTCGCTTGCCGCGGTTCTCACATTGGCATGGTTCGTCCCGATGGGTGCTGCTGCCCCGCTCTCCGAAGCCGGTGACGCTATTCTGGTTATCTACCTGTTGACTCTGTGCGGTGTTTCAACCCTGCTGGCCGGGCTGGCAGCTGGTTCGACCTATTCGCTCTTCGGAGTGAGCCGAGAGATGATGTGTATGCTGACTCTCGAGCCTCTGCTCGCAGTGGCCATGATCGTTGCTGCGGTCGAGGCTGGCTCGCTTCGATTGAATTCCGTCCTGGGCGCTTCGGTTTACTCTCTCGAGAGCCTGCCGGTCGCAGGCGTCTTGATGCTCGTTGTTTTGCTCTTCTCGTTGCAGGCGTTTGTCGGCCGCGTTCCGTTTGATACCGCCGAAGCGGAGACCGAGATCATGGAGGGCGCACTCATTGAGTATTCGGGGCCGAAGCTCGGCCTGTTCAAGTACGCGCAGATGAGCAAGCTCTTTGTGTATTGCGCGTTGCTGGTCGGGGTCTTCTTTCCTTGGGGCTCGACTTGGCCTTATCCGATCGCCTTAGTGCTTCTGCTTCTGAAGGTGGCCGTCCTGGTTCTGCTCATCACGGTCCTTGGGGCAACGCATGCCCGTTATCGCATCGATCAGGCGATTCGATACTATGCGGCGCTTATGGTTTTGTCGTTGGTGGCGCTGACTTTGGCGCTGGTTGGATTCTAGGGGTTTGGAAAACATGATCAGCAAACTGAAAGAGGCGATCATCTGTCTCAAAGCCGGAAAGGTGACCTTGCCGTACCCGTTTGAGGCGGCGCCGGTGCCTGGCCGATTTCGAGGCCGGCCGGTCTTCCATATCGAGCGCTGTATCGGCTGCGGAGGATGCGCAAACAACTGTCCCGCCCGGGAGATTCTGATCTCCGACGTCTGCCAGGAAATACGGGTGATGAGGTATCTCGGGCAGAGATGCACGTACTGCGGGCGCTGCGCCGACGTGTGCCCCGAGCACGCGATCACGATGAGCGGGGAGTTCGAGACGGCGACGAATGACAAGAAAGATCTGCAGCAGGAGCTGGAGGTTTTCATGGGTACGTGCCAGCGCTGCGGCCGCTGCTTTGCGGCGCCGGGACCGCTCGAACAGCTGATGATGAAAGGCTACCGGATGGACGATCTTCCCGCCGGGCGGTGGATCTACAAGTCCAAGAGTTTTGTGTTCTCCGAAGGTCTTCCGGACGTCGAGATTGAGCTGGATTAAGTCATATGCTGAGGAAACTCTGCCAGAAGGCATTTAAGAAATCGATTTGGGTTTATCACGCTAACAGCGGCGGGTGTAACGGATGCGACATCGAGGTCCTGAACGTCCTCACGCCCTACTACGATGTCGAACGGTTTGGAATCAAGCTGGTCGGCTCGCCCCGGCATGCGGACGTGATGTTGTGCCAGGGACCGGCGCTCAGATCGACGGCGAAGGCCCTCGAGCGGGCCTACCAGGCCATGCCTGCTCCCAAGCTCGTGTTCGCAATCGGGTCATGCGCGTGCGGAGGAGGAATCTGGTACGACAGCTACAGCGTGATAGGTCCGATCGACAAAATCATCCCGGTTGATTTTTATGTCCCCGGCTGTCCGCCGCGCCCTGAGGCGATCGTCTACGGAGTTGCGGTGGCGCTCGGCGTTGTTGATAAAAAAGTCGCCCCGGTCAAACTGAAGCAGCTCGAGTTCCCGATTGCCCGGTACCATCCGGAAGATCTGCAATGCGAGGACGGTATGGTCGTTTACCGGAAACTCGACAGAATTTAGGCCTGCTCCCGCACATCAAACCCCAACTTCTGCCATCATAGATGGGGTCAGAGCTTAAAAATTCAATTTTTGGATGTCCAAGAATTGAATTTTTAAGCTCTGACCCCGTTAAGGTTGACCCCGTTAAGGTTATGCATGAGATGGGAATTGCGATGAGTCTCTACCGGACTTGTCGCAAGGAAGTCGAAAAATACGGGTCTGGGCGCTTGCAGAAGATTCGACTTGCGGTCGGGGAATTGTCAGCGATTGATCCCGAGCTCCTGCGATTTGCATGGGAAGCGACCGTCGACGGACCGGATTCCAAATGCGAGCTCGAAATTGACTGGAAGCCGGCTGTCCAGCAGTGCCCGAAGTGCGAGGAGATCAAGCCTCGTCCAGATAATTCCTGGCTGATGATCTGCCCCGAGTGTGGAAGCCCACTTCGGGTTGAGGGGGGCTACGAGCTCGACTTGCTCCAGATCACCTACCTTTCAGACTCCGAGAGCGGAGAAACGGCATCATGAGCGAGATCCAGGTAAACCGCCGTCTCCTGAGCGAGAACGACCAGGCGGCGGCTCTGCTGCGTGAGAAGTTCGGCCGGGAAGGCACACTTGTCGTCAATCTCATTTCGTCGCCCGGCTCCGGGAAAACAACTCTTTTGGAGGCGACGGTTGCGGCGATGTCCAGGACCTATCGGCTGGCTGCCATTGAAGGGGACATCGCCACGGAGCGAGACGCCGACCGGCTGCGGCGGCACGGCATCCCGGCAAGACAGATCATCACCGGCGGCGCCTGTCACTTGGATGCGCGTCTCGTGCGGAATGAGCTTCAGAAGGGCGGCTTGGACGAAGCCGATATCCTGTTCATTGAGAACGTCGGAAATCTTGTCTGCCCGACCTCGTACGACCTTGGCGAGGATTTCAAGGTGGCGCTGCTCTCCGTGGCCGAAGGCGACGACAAGCCCTTTAAGTATCCCGGCATTTTCTCCAGGGCGGCCGTGACGGTCATTACCAAGATCGACCTGCTCCCCCATGTCGACTTCGACGTGGAGGCTGTCCGGGCGCAAGTTCAGACGCTGAGGCCGAATGCTCGGTTCCTGCTGACATCCGCGAGAACCGGCGAGGGAATCGACGAGTGGTGCCGCCTGCTTTCTGAGAAGCACGAGGAGAAAAGGCGCGAGCGGCTTACTGTCGAGCCGGAGAACCACTCAAATAGCTGAGCGCCTGGGACAAGCAGGTGTCCAGGGCGAGATCCGTATTCAAGCTTAAGGCGGGGAAAGGTAATAGCTCCTGCCGCGCTTTCACTTCCAGGTATAACTCGTAATTTCGATTCGCAGCCGGGTGTCTGCCTGACTCCACGTCCGCTTCAATCCTCCTTCGTGCCGTTTCGTCTGAGCAAATACAGTGGATGACGAATAGCGTCTGTCCCAGTCGCCAGGCCAGAGTTCTCACCTGCTGCAAATCAGATGCCCGCAAGAAAGTGCGACCGTCGAGGATGACCCAGTCTCCGGGGGAGCGACTCAACGTCTGTTCGGTCAGCCGCAGCATCTCCTGGAAGCAGACCGCGTCTTGCGCCTGCGAGTAATCGATGTCGCCGGCGGAGAAGAGCTTCAATCGGATTTCGTCTTTGCTTACCACGATGCCGGGAAGCAATTGAGCAAGAGCTCGTGCGATCGTGCTCTTCCCGGAACCTGGAAGTCCAGCCATCGCGAGAATCACGAGGAGACAGTAGCAACAGATCGGTGGGTGCAGCAACCCTTTTCAGAGCCGGGAGCGACCAGCGCCGAAGGCGCGAGCGACCGGTCATTCCCTGCCGGTACCGACCCATCGCATTGGTGTTGGTGGACACGGGATGACCGGTCGCTTGCGCCTTCGGCGCCGGTCGCTCCCGGCTCTGTTACGCGCCTCGGGCGTGCGGGGAGTTGCGAACACCACTCGATCCGCCAGCAGGAAATTTGCCAGGGAGCATGCGGCTATCGCGACAAGATTGGCGGGAAGGACGCCGAGGCGAAACACCTGCACCAGGACGGGCATAAGCGCCAGGTTCCCCACGAGTGAGACCAGTCCGGTTGTCACGTTGAAGCGGGCCAGGCGCCGGATCCCGCCGGGCGTCGGGCGATCTTTCCATGTCCAGCGTTCGTGCCACACGAAATTGTGGACAATCGCGAGTTCCACTGCCAGGAACGTCGCCGGCAAGTAATGAACCTGAAGGACGGCAGTCAGCAACGAGAGCGCAGCCAACTGGACCGGGACCCCAATTGCCCCGACAGCATTGAACCTCCACCATCGCCTCCATCGGCTCGTGGTCATATCCGCCCGCCGTGCCGCGGTTCCATCCGGTACAACCGGATTGTGTTTGAGACGGCGGAGGCGACGAACATCGCCAGCATACCCACCACTGCGATAGCGCCTCCCACGTCGTAGAGCAGATACTGGCGTCCTGCCAGTGTCGCCGTCGGGTGAACAAGCAGGCCCAGGTTCCCGATGGCGAGCAAGAGCCGGAGCTCCGTGGGGCTGAACTTCCAGAAAGACAGCTGGAAAGTCCCGAGAGCGTGCGTGGCAAGGTACGTGTTGATCGAGAGCATGAAGAAAGCAATCAGCAAGGCGAGCGCGATTCCAGCGCTCATGTAGGGTGAGACAGCCAGACCGAGAACCAGCATTAGGGATCCCGCCGTGTCCGTCACGTGATCGACATAAAAACCGTACCGAGGACGGAGGTGATTCCGATGTCGTGCCAATGTGCCATCCAGGCTGTCGCCAAACCAGTTGAGAAAGAGGCAGGCATTGACCGCATGCAGCCAGGCCGGGTCCAGACCCGTCAGGCCATAACTGATCCCCGCACCGCCAAAGGCGAGGAAACCAAGCACCGTCAAGTGATCGGAATTCACCCAGGCGGGCATTCGGCTCGCGAGCCACGATAAGATCCGTCGTTCAACTGGAGCTGCGAGGCTGGTTTGTTCACGTTTGGATTCCTGAAACGTTCCGCTCATGGTTCCTCCTGGCAACGCTAAGGCAAGAATGGAGCCCATTCCGTGAAGACGCGCCAAGAGAGGACAAAAGAAGAGCTTAGCGGTATTGAGCCTGGTACCGAGGCTCATGGCGCGCTCGAGCAATGCAAGAATCTGCTGCGGGAAACGATAGAGAAGGCGTCACCCGTCAGGGCCGATAGATCTCGGTACGAGGGGCGGGACGCGGCCTTCTGAAGAGATACCGGAGAAAACGGTAGAACATGTAGAGCGCCACGATGAAGACGCCGAGCAAGACCAGTGCCGAGATGAACGCCACGTACGGATGGCTGGAGACGAGCCAGAGCAAACCCATGCTCACCACGTCTTCCGACACACTTAAGAACCAGTTGGTGAAAGGCTCCGGGGTGGAATTGGCCGCGAGACGGGTAGACGCCTTTGCACCGTGACTGGTCAGTGTCACAAAGCCGCCGAGCAGAGCCGCAATCCAGGTGACCTCCGATGGAGCGTTTCCCATCGCCGCACCGGCGAGGAAAGCGCCGGCTGGAACTCGGATAAAAGTATGGACCGCGTCCCAAAGGTTGTCGACGTATGGGACTTTGTCGGCCACAAACTCCACCACGAGCAGAGCGCCGGCTGCCACAAGCACCCAGGGGTTGGAAAGCGGGTGCAACTGCGGGGGAAGAGAGATGATGTCGTACCTCTCCATCAGACCAAGCATGAGGACGGTAATGTACAGGTTAAGCCCCGCGGTCAGGCTCGACCCAAGAGCCAGAGCGATGCTCGAAATGTCCATGGGGAAATAGTAGCACAAGGAAAAGCAAGTCTTTCAGCAGCACGGACTACGATGGACGACATGGACGGTGTGGACGAAGTGGACAAACTCGAATTGTGCCTTGTCCACTTCGTCCACAACGTCCACGTCGTCCATCGTAGTCCGTGCTGAGAGAAATCGGAGGGGCGGGAGACAGGCTACTGACTCAGGGAGGAGACTCCCGCCCCTCCTGGCGGCCGTTTGGGGGAGTCAAACGGCTACTCGCCTAAGGCAAAGTGACGGTTGTTGTCG
>Ga0105092_10000398_pt1 | contig 22262 bp, 25 predicted proteins | sample PPLLak2March2015_FD_87021 | JGI IMG/M metagenome (GOLD analysis project Ga0105092, IMG submission 87021) | Freshwater sediment microbial communities from Prairie Pothole Lake near Jamestown, North Dakota, USA - PPLs Lake P7 Core (1) Depth... | ecosystem: Environmental > Aquatic > Freshwater >... | reverse complement strand
TAAATTTTTCTCTTATTTCTTTACTAAATTGTGTATCATATTCTGTGGTATCGCATAAGAATATTTCTACGGCCCTCTTGAAGTTCCTTTTAATAATCTCTCTACCGACTAGATGAGTAACTAGTCTTTCACTTCCAAATCGTTGAAGACCATAATAATTTGGAATATTCGTAATTTCGGTAATAAATTCTGAAATATCATTTCTAGTTGGATTTGTAATACTTATCTCAAATTGGTTTCCCATAATATGCGATTTCTTAATAGAATGCCTTGTGAATCCAACTAATGATAAATTTGTATGCCTAGTCGTACCTCCTTCATATTTACTGCCCTCACAAGTAGCATATTGCGTAGTAACTGCTTTAGCATCCTTAATTCCCAAAACTCTAATTCTTGTTCCAAGCTGATTGAAGATCTCTATGATGGCGTGATTAGAATCTAATCCTTTTTTGTTTAGTAACAATAATGGAAATCTGTAAGACTTGTCAGGAATTTTAGATATGTCTTTTGAAATTAATTCAGTTAGCAATTCCAGAACCTTAAAATCCTCGTTCTTTTCCTTTATTGAGCCTCCAATTCCTTCAAAATCTGTAGAGTATAATTCAATGCCAGCCATCCTGTCAATAACAGGAACAGTACTATTCATTATCTGTTGATTTGCCAAATACATTATTTTTATTTTTTATTCTTATATTTTTTATTGAATAGATATTATCCATCCATGTCTCAAAAACTTTCCTGTATCTAATGTTTGATGCGATTATCATAGGTCAAAATAAGATCCAATCTTTCAGAAAACACAACTATAAAGCTTAATATATTATTTGAGACAAGTGAAATTGTGGATAGATTAGATTCGAATCCATGTAAAAAGCTCGTAATTTGCGAAAACTGCCTCCATTCTGACAGTATATGCACGTTCTATGATGCCCATAGATATTGTGTAGAATGTTTATGTGACCATGCATGCTGTCCGGAATGCAGCTCTGGGTATCATGCGATCATGATTGCAGATTAGATCTTAAGTTAATTCCATTTTTTCTGACGGTTTTGTGAGTAGTAAGGACCCGAAGGAATTCATATTCTGTAATCTTTCCGAATATTCTACAATACTTTATGTTTTGAAAATAAAGAATTTATAGAAAGAAAGCCACAGATAGGATATGGGTGTAAGTCGGTACGTCGCAAAGGAGATAATGAAGGAAATCGGCAATCGTTCTAGAGAATTCTATGAATTTGTATTACCTCCCGTTGACATTTATGAAGATGGTACAGAAATTGTGGTCATAGTGGATCTTCCCGGATTTCAAAAAAAAGATATTCATGTAAATATCTCTAAAGATATTCTAACATTGAGGGCAAAGAGAGTTATTGATATGGACTCGCATACTATTCATTTTACCCAACGTCCAAGCAAAATCGAGAAGAAGATACCTCTCCCATATTCCATCCCTGAAGATGACAATGCAAAAACAAAGGCGGATTATGCAAATGGCGTTTTGAAAATTAGGATACCAATATCCAACATGACAAATGTACCGATCACTTAAGAAGGCAACATTTGATCTAAGAGGAGTCCCTTTTAACAGTTTTTTCAAAAATAAATTAGTAATTCATGCAACATGTGCAAGTCCTAGATTACTCGTACACTGTTAGTTTTATTATGATTTATATTCAATAAAATTAGTAGTCACATCTTGTTTGGAAGCCAATAGTATTCTTATCATGCTAATGTGGTTGGGAGAATTAACACTAGCAAGTTGGTTACTCTCATATGGTGCTGAACATCTAGCAACCAGGTTTGGTGCAAGGTTCGTAGGAAGAACTTTGCTTAGCGTAGCAACCACACTTCCTGAAATTGCTATAGTCGCATATGCGGCGTCGGCCGGTTCTTACGGTATTGCTCTTGGGGCAGGTTTGGGAAGCAACGTACTGATGATGACGCTGGGCTTAGCAATAATGCTGATAATTGCAACTACCCGACTTTCAAAAAAACCAATCAAAAAAATAGATGTCAGTTCATTTAAACTGGACAAGATTTTTCTCCTATTAACGGCACTGGTAAGTGCAATCCTGTTTATTGATGGATACCACTTTATTGATGGAGTAGTGTTTACTGCTTTGTTCTTTGCATACGTGTTTGTCGCATTTTATGAAATGAAATTAGAAAAAAAGAAAGACAAAGAAAAAATTATCGAAGAATACAGTAATGCTTCAGAAAGTGTTAATCTTCCGTCCAATCAAAAACAATTAATAAAATCAGGAATAATCTTTATGATAGGAACAATTGGTATCTTTTTAGGTGCCGAACCATTTATCGAGTCATTGGTACATGTATCAGTTGAAATAGGCGTTTCACCAATAATCCTCTCAGTGGTAATAAGTCCAATTGCCGGTGAAATGCCAGAAAAAATATCATTGATGCTACTTGCCAGAAAGGGTGCGCAGGGCACATCGATTGCAATTGCCAACGTACTTGGATCAAAGATCTTGAACAATACATTATTACTTGCATTTGCGGTATTTGGAGCCATCTATCACAGTGGTCTGGGCGCTTCTATAGATCGAACCGATATTTTATCACAACAAATGATATTAGCAACAGTAGTTACGTTTATTGCAGTTGGATTATTATTTAGAAAAGAAATCGGAATAAGGACGGGGCTTGTGCTTTTGGTAATGTATATTGTAAGTATCGGATTGCAATTCTTTATGAATTCATAATCTAGTCAAAGCAGACTCTAGCTTGTCCCGATTCCCATAGAGTAAATCTCATGTGTCGGATGATTCCGCAGAAGGGTTAACTATACGGATCTTTTGCATCTTCGGATTTAGTACTATTATCCGATTTAGTACTATTACCACGATCTCCCAGCAGAACATTAAGATCCAAATATGTCTGGTTTCTAATAACAGTGAGATTTAGCTTCTCTCCGGGCTGTTTATTTTCATCTATGTATGATACCAGATCCTCCATGTAAGTAACGTTATGACTGTCAACCGCTGTAATTATGTCATTGCCATGTTTATCACCATATTGATCGGTAGTACTACCACGAAGTCCAGAATTATCAGCAGGTCCATCCTTAATTATTGAATCAACATACACTCCCTTGAAATCTCTACTCAAATTTTCAAAATTTTCTGTTAATTTTGATGTTAAAGTGCTGGCAGAAATTCCCAGCCAAGGATGTGTGTAATTTCCCTTGCTAATAAGTACAGGTACGATTTTAGATATAGTGTTTGAAGGAACTGCCAAACCAATTCCAGAAAAACTTCCCGAATCTGAGAGTACCCCTGCAGTGTTCATTCCAATTACTTCTTCCCCGATACTAAGAAGAGGTCCTCCGGAATTACCGGGATTAATTAATGCATCTGTTTGAATCACACTAGGAATACTAAATGGTGAGCCCTCAGTTGAAATCAATCGTCCTTTCTGACTTACGATGCCAACAGACATCGAACCTGCAAGTCCATAAGGATTTCCTATAGCTATGACTTGATCGCCTACTTCTACTGCAGAGGAATTTCCAAGTGTTAAGGGACTAAGTTGTCCTGATATATTTTGTGAAATATCAATCACAGCGATATCATTGAAAGGATCGCTACCTATGACAGAAGCCACGTACCTATTACCATCAATGAAAGTAACATCTACATTCTTAGAATCCCTTACTACATGATGATTAGTAATTATTCTCCCCTCTTTATCGAATACAAATCCAGATCCTAGACTGGTAACATTTTCGTCTCCCGGGGAATCAGGAGAGGCTGACGGATTTTCCCGTGTTATTTGGACGACCGATCCTTGTACATCTTTGAAGATTTTGCTAATTGAAACTAAGCTGGAATTTTTTTCATTTTCTGTCTGGGCGAAAATTTCGAATTTTTCCATTTGGAAAAATACACCTGAGAATATGAAGGCAAATGCCAACATGAGCATAAATACAGGTTTCTTCATATGAAAAATCCATTAAAGTAATCATATAGACTTTTCTATCGATTTAATTCCAGAAAGATAATTGAAGTCATATATGAGCAATCTTTAAAAATGAGTTGGTAATCAAAGTTGGTTTCAGCCTATTAGTAGTTACATCTGGTTCAATTGGCTAACAAAACAATTGGATTGATAAGGATGGCCCATTATCTCATATCGGTCTTTTGGTATTTTTCAGTCAACTTTATTTTAAGTTCGTCTAACTGATCAGATGCCCACTTAACAAAACCATCAGTCATTTCTTGGGGTATTTTTCTTTTTTCAGCTAGTACTAGATAACCTTCAAAAATCTTCGCATATATAGTATTACATACTATCATGTTTGCCAATGCATCAGAAACAAAGTCATCGCTTTTACTCTCCAGAAAATTTCTCTTAAAAAGATCTAAAAGGTTTTTAGTGCGTCTATCTATCTCATTTTGATCCATTCTATTAGTCAATGTGAATTTACACATATTCCGACACAGTTAACTTGACATTCAATTATTAAAATATTCATACATGAAATTTCTTAATTTGTAATTAGGAATCGTATTTGGCTTGGCATTAATCTCGATTATTGAAAACAGCTTTTTAATTGGTATATACATAGTTTAATAGGGTTAGTATATAAAGAAAGGTGATAAAAAAGTGCTGGAATTGGACCATAATGATCCGTTTGTTTTATTTGAAGAGTCGATAAAATCCGAGGCTACCAAGACTATTTATAAATCCAATTTAAAGAAATATTTTGATCATATAGGGTCTGATTTTCAAGTTTCGGAAAATGATCCTAGAGCCATAGAACAAAAGATAATTGAATATATAATTTCTATGAAGCAGCAAAAGAGGAGTTATTTTTCAATCCGTAATCACATATCACCTATACTGGCATTCTACAAGATTAATGATATAGTCGTAAACGTAAATAAAATAGTAAGATACATCCCAGCAAAGAAACGGGCAAATAGAGACAGAGCTTATACACATGAAGAGATTCATAAATTATTAGAAACAGTCGACGTAAGAATGCGTACTGTAATACTGTTATTGGCTCTACAGGTATGCGTGTTGGAGCAATCCCTTTACTACGAGTAAGGAATCTGGAAAAAGTAAATCTAATTCAGGGTTATGGTGAAATCTACAAAATAACAGTCTATGAAAATGACGAGGAAGAATATGTTACTTATTGCACTCCCGAATGCGTTAAAACTATAGATGATTACCTGGATATGCGAAGGCGTTATGGTGAAAAAATTTTCCAAATTCTCTACTGATAAGGGACCAGTTTGATATCAGAGATCCATTTGTGATAAGCAAGCCAAGAGCAATAAAACCAATATCATTATCAAATAAGATAAGAGATATTGCCATAAGAGCAGGACTTCGTACTGTAGAAGAATTTAATAAAATCGAAAAACATCATGGTTCTCTAAGAAAAGAAGTCCCTATTGTACATGGATTTCGCAAATTCTTTACAAGTCAATTAGTAGAAGCAGATGTAAAGACAGAATTAAGATGGTTATTAGAAGGCCATAACTTGAAGGCCAATGATTCCAACTATGTTAGAGTATCAGAAAAAAGATTGCAGCAAGAATATGAAAGGGCTATCAATAATTTAACAATAAATGAAGAAAATAGACTTAGAAGAACAGTTGAAATTCTAAAGATAGAAAAAAGTAGAATAGATAAGCTAGAGGCTAAAATACAAAAGTTAGAAAGAAGACATAGATAAGAAAATAGATATTTGACTTCGCTACGTAGTTTGAATAGGTTATAATATTAAATTAGATAAAAATATTTTTCTACTTTGATTGTGCTAGAATAGGTTTAGCAAAATCAAAGTCATGTAATCCATGCCTTAATGTGGTAATAGTGCAGGGAGTATTGTTTTCCATAAAACTTGACCACATAGCATCACAAGTTCTGCACTTAAATTCCCCTGGAGCGACGTCTGGTTTTATTGTTCTTACCATAGTATATTTATGGCATCTCAGGTATAATTACCCTTGTTTATTTGCTTATTTAGTTGCCAGAATGACAAGTCCAACAATCAATGTTGCAGCCGTTAGTATCAATGATAGTACGGTCCACTTCGATAGGTCTGTAGCCATTTATCTAATCAATGCCCGAACATATAACTCCAAAACAGAGTGTTGGCAAATGCTATAATCCAGAATTTGAATTGCTGATTCATCAAAGAGGGCTATTGATCTGCCTAGTTTGAATGTATTATTCATTTATTCTCCTGTCTCTCCAGTCTCCTCACTCTGTGATCGAGATCTCTAAGATGACATCCAAAGCATTTGAACTCGTCTGCTTCGGCGTTGAGATTGTATAGTTCTTTTACTTCCGAACTGCATACAGGACATTTCATTTCTTATTTGTTATTTAGTCTCCTTTTTGTGCTTTTTGTGCTTCTCCCTGTATCTTATTATGTGCTGCTATTGTCTTTTTGATACAATCATTAATTTCTTCTTGTGAACATTGACCGTAAATATGAGTCGTATAATTATTTCCCCTAGAGTTTGATTCTATTTTGAATGAACATCTAGATTCTGAAGTGTTAACTATTTCTTGCTGTACATTGCTCATTTACTTGTTTATCCTCCCACATTGTGAACATTGATCGAACCCTTCTAGCCACTCGTCACAGGATAAGCAATGTGTGATTTTTTTGTCACTTTAGATTCCTCAATTTGTTCAAGTCTATCTTAATGCCAACAGACTCTAGGCGTTTCAGCAAGACTTCAACACTTAGATCGTCACGACCGTTGGTGTCCTGTTTTGGTTTTAGTGATTCGCATCTCTCTCTAGTATGTAGCGTTCCGTCAGTTTCCAGGTACTTGTTTTGCTTTGTGTCGAATTCTCCTAATTGGGTTTTGCACCCATACTTACAAATTCTAACAACTTGTGTCATTGGTAACTAAATATAGTTACAACCAATTAATAAAGTTCACGAATAACAGTTAACCGTTAAATACTATTAAATACGATACAATTACTATGCGATTGTTGTTAAGCAAAGCGGAACGAGAATTTTTAGAAGATTTGATTAAAGGAAAAATTGAGAAATATTCATATCATTACAAAAAGGTTTTGAAAAGGAGAATTCTAAATAAGCGTAAGGATCTGACGGATGATTTACATTTAATCACTCGTGCCGAGGATAAATTACAATCACTGTAGAAAATTTTTTATAATATCTTTTAGAATATTATAACGGCTTTCAAATAAACTGATGGGAGGATTCTTTTCCTTGTCTAAGGATTGTATCCATTTCAGCCTCCCATCAGATCAGTTAATTATTTATTTTACTTTAAATGAAAATAATATAAAGTTTAATTAGTATTTTAACAATTGATAATCGTTGAACCTAACAGTACTATTTGTTGCTACCACTATCATTTTTGGATTTATATTGATACCAAATAACGCATATTCTGATTCACATGAGTATTGTTATGATGAAGACCAGGAAGGTTACATTTGTTTTGATACGCGCAAGATGTGCGAAAAGGAGCAAAAAAATGACTTGACGGCAGAAAGTAAATGTCATGAAGATTAGTTAATTATTTATTTTCCTTTTTACCAAGATTATATTCCTTCTTTTAAAAGCCTGTTTGGGAGGAAGGATATTTTTTATCCATCACGTCTGAATCCCAGGTAGGTTTTAACTTTTATATAATTTAGTGAGTAATTAGTACTACGCAAACGAAGAACTCAAACTGCGTGGGCCAACATCATTCTATCGCTACCATTTATGGCCTACACAGTTTTCGATAATTTAATGATTATCCAAAATCGTAACAATATTTACCTTTCTCAATTCTCTTTTTATATTTTCATCTTTCTCTTGTTCAATTCTTTTTCGAAGATCTCGTCTATAGGTAGATTCCTCTTTTTCTCTACATAACCATAATTCAGACTCTTCAAGTTCCTTCTTTAGAGTTTGTCTTTGAGAAAAATAAAGGTATTTTTATAAAATGAACCCGACTATTAAAAAGATACAAAAGTCACTACATTCTACGGACGCTAACCTTGATTTTAATACTCATAGAGAACTCGAGGCTCTAGATTCTAATTTTATACAGGCTTATCAAAGATCAATTAGTTTAATACTTTTTGATTTGTTTCCTTATATGGGCTACAATATTCGCTCTCATAAAGATGCACTGATTCTTATTACAAAGCTATATCATTCGTTACTATACCTAAACATTCAAACCTCGACACTTAGTATATTGGACCAGTTAAACCGAATTGCATATGACACTTTGAAAAATGTCAAACCAACACCGTTTACTAAACTCAATAAAATTAACGTTGACTCAGCCGATGATATAATAAGGCTTATCGAGAATTATAAGACTAACTTTCTTAAGGAACCGCATGAAAAATCAGATTAGTTTACTATTATTATTGAACATAAACTCAATAATTCCTTTCAAATTTAATTGCCTTATACGAATACAAAACAGCTATTTAATATAATTAGTATTTTCACAATTTTGTAATGTTTACTCGGATTGTTTCATTTCTTCCAAGTGCAACAGAGATTCTTTATTTGTTGGAATGTCAGGATGCACTATATGGTGTTACTCACCAATGTAATTTTCCTTCTGAAGCAAGGAACAAACCTCAGGTCATAAGGTCAGTTTTTGATTCCGAATCAATGACAAGTTTACAAATAGAAGAAAAAATACAGGAACTTGCAAAGTTACAAAATGATTTTTTTATGATAAACTATGACATGTTAAAAAAAATACAGCCGGACCTTATCATATCTCAGGGATTATGTGATGTATGCTCACCTCACAATAAAGAAATGGATAAAGTAATTCAATTCTTGGATTATAGACCTGATACCTTAGTGCTTGATCCGCATACAGTTGATGATATATTGCAAAATGTTATAGATATTGCTAAAAAGGTTGAGAAGGAGACTGAAGGTATAGAAATTAAAACATCTCTGATAAAAAGAATTGAAAATATTGCGACTGCGAGCAAAGATAAGAAACCAAGGGTAATTTGTCTGGAATGGTTTGATCCATTTTACATATGTGGTCACTGGGTTCCTCAAATGGTCGAAATCTCGGGAGGCATTAATGGAATCAGTAAGACTGGAGAGCGTTCTCATAAAATAGAGTTATCCCAAATAATTCAGTTCGATCCTGACATATTGATTCTTTTACCTTGTGGATTTAATCTTGATAGGATATTGCAAGAATACGGCTCTCTACAAAGAAATCCAGATTGGAAGTCTTTGAGAGCGGTTCAAAATGACAAGGTTTTTGCGGTAGATGCCCTGTCATATTTCAGCAGACCCAGCCCAAGAATCATTACTGGTATTGAGATACTTGCCAAAATTATTAATCCAGATTCATTTGCAAATTTGGTTGTTCCAATAAACTCGTATAGTAGATTGGATAAGGAACCTGACTAAATAATCAAAAGAAAATAAGACTATCGTTACGTTAAAGAAACTTCGATGTAAACATCGTCGGGAATTTTCAATCGCATTAATTGTCTGATTGATCTATCGTCTGCACCTAGATCTATCACACGTCTGTGAATCCTTAGTTCATACTTATCCCAGGTATTGGTACCTTGTCCGCAAGGTGATTTTCTCGTAACGACTTTCATCTTCTTAGTTGGAAGTGGATGTGGCCCTCTAAATTTAATCCCATTTTTTTCGCCTATTCCTTTTATCTCATGGCATACATTTTCTAGCATAACGAGATTGGTACTTGTTAATTTAATACGGGCTTCCTGAGTCATTAACAGGACTCACTTTTTGGCACTTGGGTCGTATTTTTCTACAATAGACTTTACGACACCAGCAGCTATTGTTGTTCCCATATCTCTTAACGCAAATCTACCAATTTCCGGAAATTCTTTGAATGTTTCTATAGCAAGCGGTCTAACTGGTTTTATTCTCACAATTGCTGCGTCACCAGTCTTTAGAAACTTTGGTTTTTCTTCGACAGCTCCACCAGTTTTTGGATCGATTTTCGCTACAAATTCAGACAAGGTGGCTGCAACTTGCGCAGTATGGGCATGAAGTACAGGTGTATAGCCAGGAGCCATTGCAGTTGGATGGTGAATAATTATTATTTGTGCTTCAAATTCTCTTGCAGCATTGGGTGGATTGTCTACAGGTCCAATCACATCTCCGCGCTTGATTGATTTTTTATCCACGCCTCTGAGGTTGAACCCAATATTATCACCAGCCTCTGCAGATTCCATCTGGGTATGATGAGTTTCTATTGACTTTACTTCTCCAGTCACACCTGATGGCATTACAATAACCTTTTGATTGGCCTTTAAAACTCCTGTCTCAACTCTGCCAACTGGTACTGTACCAACCCCCGTGATGGAATAAACATCTTGAATAGGTATCCTGAGTGGTTTTCCTATCGGTTTTTCTGGAGGTTCGAATAGATCGAGTGTCTCGGCTAAAGTAGGTCCCTTGTACCAGGACATATTTTCGGATTTCTTGACTAAGTTATCGCCTTTCCAGCCTGAAACAGGTATAAAGCTTATTTTTGAAACATTATAGCCTACCAATTTTAACATTTTTTCCACTATTTCCTTAACTTCATTATAGCGTGCTTCCGAATATCCTGAATCGTCCATTTTGTTCAATGCAACTACGATTTGTCCTACTCCAAGTGTCCTTGACAAGAATGCATGTTCTCTAGCTTGTCCGCCTGGATCAGTAGCCGCCTCAGTCTCACCTGGCTTTACCGATACCACTAGAACTGCAACATCTGCTTCTGATGCTCCTGTTATCATATTTTTGATAAAATCTCTGTGACCAGGAGCGTCGATCAGGGTGTAAAAATATTTAGAAGTTTCAAATTTTTGGAATGCCAGATCTATTGTAATACCTCTTTCTCGCTCATCCTTTATGCTATCTAACACCCAAGCGTACTTGAAAGTATCACCTTTTCCTGTTTCTTCAGATTCCTTGGCAAAAGAATCAATAGTTCTTTGATCAATGACTCCCATATCCACTAATAAATGACCCACAATAGTCGATTTACCATTATCAACGTGTCCCACAACCACAAGATTCATGTGGGGTTTTTTACTTGCGCTCATTAGATTAAAAGCGATAATAGGGCTTTATTTGTATTTCGTTAAATACAAAAGCAACAAATCCTACTAATCCTAGACCATTAGTTACTAGTCGAGATACTAAGTATTGCTTGCATTTGCGTTTTCCAATATCTACACCCTGTCATAGTCGTCTTCAATTCTGACAATATCGTTTTCATCGAAGTTGCCATAAGAAATTTCTAAAACAATACAACCATAGCTGCTCGCCTGAATTCTGTGTTTTGCGCCAGATGGAATTACGATATTATCCCCTTCACTGATGGATGATTTCTTGTTCTGAACTTCAACCGTACCAGAACCCTTAACTATTTTCCAAAACTCCTTTCGATTATTATGATATTGAAGACTCAACCTCGACCCAGGTTTTATGTAAAGTAATTTTACTGTACATTGTTCATTCTCGTTGAATTTTTCAAATGATCCCCATGGCCGTTTTTCCGAGTAAACTTCCACAAAAAAACAATGGAAAAGTATAATTTAATTATTGTTATATTATTTATAGTAAAAATATACAATAGTTGCTATGAATTACAATTATTGCCTAAATCGTCAATGTGTATTTGTAATAATCATGGCGATTGCAAAGGATTGATAATGGAGCAGGAAGTATTGAAAAATTTCTGTTGCTGTAATTGTCACGATAGCAGTTATATATTAATCCGAAATTCAATTGCATCTAACAAAATTGACAGTCCTGTCAATTCCGGTACAAATCAAAATATGGATTACTAATATATGGTTCTAATACCAGCCATAAATCTACAGAACCACATGAATATTTTCAAGGCAGAAATACACATCTATCCAGGATGATCCAATAAATAAATGGTTAAGGAAGTAACGGTAGTTAATACGTTGCCAATATTCCTAATTTTGGGAACAATATTTCCTACTTTACAGAAATAAGGATTTTTCTGCCATCTATTTCAATTTCCTTGTATTCAATGTCCACTAATTTGTTAGGAGTTATGATTACCTCTTTTACTCTTACGTAGTATGCTAATTCATTTTTATAGTTTTCAAGTGACAATAAATCATCTGAATCTAGATTCGAGATATGTGCAGATGATAGTATTTCTGTAGGAACAAAACCCCTTTCCTTTCTCAGTTGTTGTATATTTCTTGCAATATCCTTCATAAGACCCATTGAAATCAACTTGCTACTTCTAGTGGTATCAATAAACACAGCGACATTTTCTTGCTCAGATTCCATGATTATATATGGTGTTTTTCCAGTATATGAAAACTCCACATCGTCTTTTGACAACTCTATTTCACCAGACATATACTTTAGATTGAAATTGCTTTTTGAATTTAATTGGTCAAACAGATCACCATAGTTAGCTTGATTAAATGATTGTAGGGCATTTTTTAAATCGTTCTTTAATCTAGGAGCAATCTTATTTACTTTGAGCTTGGCACTCAGGCTAACAAGATTCTCCCTATTCAGAAAATTAATTTTTTCAAACAAATTACTAAAATGCACTACTTTAATATCTATAGACATGGTATTGAGTTGTTTCTTCAATATTTCTGATAATCCGCTTGATTCAAGAAGATTTCTATCTTGAGTACAAATTACAACTCTATTAATGGGCCATCTTCTTTTAAATTTCGCCTTCATTCTGGCTGCATTAACCAAAGAAATAACTAGTTTCGATTTGTCTATAGTATTTTCAATTTCATTATTTATCAAGTTGGTGCTAATTTCTGGCCATGATTCGAGCAGAACTAAATCTTTATGTTTGAAACATAACAAATACAAATAATTTGTTATGTAAGGACAATACGAATGAAGGAGTATGTCAATTATCGATAGTGCATATCCAAGTACTCCATATATCACATTCCTTCTCTCTATTGTTTCCATACTGTCATCCCATATATCATCCCTAGTCATAGGAACATAAGTTTGGCTGAGACTATTAATTATGAAATCTTCCAATTCCTTTGCTCCTTCGTTTAACCTACAGGAATCTAATGATAAAGTTACTGTTTTAACCAACGATTGTAATTTGGATAAAATCCACGCTTCAGTCATAGTAAAATTGTTACTTTTTACGATGGAGTCCAGGTCGATATTTTTAGTATCAAATTTGTCATATGTACTATTCTGAATCAAGTATACATGAAGATAATAAAGAGTACTCAGCACCTGATATGGTCTAGCCCTCATTTCACTTAGGCTGAAGCTTAGAGATTCAATAGGTGAAGACTTCCACATGAAATAGAATCTTATTGCATCAACCGAATTATCGACCAGAAGTTTATTAGCGTCCAATACATTGCCCAGACTCTTACTCATTTTATTTCCCTTTTCATCTAATATATGTCCCTGAAATAGAAACGATTCAAATGGTGATTGGTCCTTGTTTTGCAATATTACATTTTCCATGAGTAAAGTATATGCCCATCCCCTAGTCTGATCTATTCCTTCGGTCAGAAATTCAGCAGGTATTAGATCCTCGTACTCATCATCCGAAAATGCAGCATAAGGCGATGCACCACTGTTATGCCAGGTATCAAGAACGAAGGATTCTCGAATCATAGGGATGTTACATTTTGAGCAATTAATCTCGATATTATCTATCCACGGTCGATGCAATTCAAATTGCTCTCCGTCAGGCAACTTTGATGCTCTCCTGATAATTTCACTTCGGGAAAACAAAGGCTCTTTCAAACCACATTTGGTGCAGTTCCATATTGGAAGAGGAGTGCCCCATACCCTTTCTCTCGATATGCACCAAGGTACCTGTTCCTTTATGATTTCCACAAATCTGTTTTTTGGAGATTCAAAAAAGAAATTAACATTTGAAACAGCATTCACTGGTTTATTATCCAGTTTATCAATCATGTAAAAATATTCACGCCTTGCAAGCCAGACAACCTTGTGATTTGAACGCCAACAGGTTGGATACTGATGTTTGATTCTACCCAACTTCAAGTAAGCTCCTGCTTCCTTCATTTTTTCGACAACCAAAAGATCCGAGTCGCGTACAAATTTTCCGCTAAATGTGCCTGCCTTTTCAGTAAATTCCACTTTATCATTAATGGGCACAAATATTGGAACGTCCCGTTTGACAGCTATATCAAAATCCTCTTGACCGTTTGCAGGTGACAAATGAACTATTCCGCTACCAGTACTTGCATCAACGAAATTTTCTGCAACTACAAAATGTACTTTCTTGTCGTCACTTAGTTCCTTTAGTCCAGGTATCATTGCTAATAGTGGATGGAGGTACCTTTTGCCATCCAATTCTATCCCTTTAATGACGTTTTCAACAGTAAAATTTTGAATTTCAAGTTCATTCATCAAACCATTCAATCTGTCATATCCAACAATCCACATTTCGTTTTCAATTGAAACATAAGCATAATCGGCCTCAGGATTAACGCCTATCAGCTCATCAGTTACTAAAGTGAACGGCATAGTGGTCCACACAATTAGAAAAGTATTTTCTTCCTTTAGCTTCATTTTGTAATAAAAGGATGGATCCTCTAGAATTTTGTAGCCCTGATTAACTTCTGCATTGCTCAATGAAGTTTGGCAGGAAGGGCAGTACGCGACTACTCTAAACCATTCTTTAAGAATTCCCAGTTCCCAAGCTTTTTTAAGTACTTGCCATTCCCTTTCGATGTATGCATCTTTAAAAGTCCAATACGCCTTTTCATAATCAAAAGACATGCCAAGAAGAGCGTCAACTTTGATCCATTTTTCAGCATTAGTTTTGATTAGATCCTTGCATGCCTCTACAATTCTTGGGATACCAACTTTTTTGATGTTTTCAGCTTTACTACCAGTTAATCCCAAATTTTTTTCTGCCTGTAATTCGACTGGTAAACCTTGGGTGTCCCAGCCTGCTCGGAATATAACTTTATATTTTTGAAGAGTTTTGTATCTGAACCAGAGATCTTTTATGATACGTCCTCTGAGATGACCCACATGTGGTTCGCCATTTAGGGTAGGTGGCCCCTCAACAAACCCGAGTGTTCCTTTGGGAGATGATAACTCTTTGTCAATTAATGATTGTATTTCAATCTTGTTATGGTAAGAATTAATTTGAATTTCAATTTCCTTTGGATCATATTTTGCTTCTAGTTTCATTAATGCGAACGTCAGTTCTATTTTCTCTTTTATAACTTTACGACTCAATTTAATTTATAATTGTCAAAAGAGTTAGAATTTCTTAATTTACTCAGTTGATTTAGTCTCTGCGGACCCTTGGTCAGACGACAAGAACCCAACACTTGTGAATAGTTCGGGGTTTAATGAATAATGAACATACCTGTTAAAGTATTATAACTGTTATTGAGCTTGATTTATGATGTCTGAGAACATTGCATGGCTACTAGAACTTCTAAATTGAGAAACCCAAAACGGTTTTTAATAGTATTAACTGTAACAATTATCTCTTTAGAGATAACTTTCATACAGGTATCATTTGATAGTCTGTCGAAATCTGGTAGATCGGCCCTAGGTTTGAGAAGCCCTCTTCGTTTTAAGATCTTCTTATTCCGGTCCTACTCATAGTTGTGATGTTTCGTTCTGCATCATTATTTACTAGTGTTCTTTATTTATTATCAACATATACGTTGGCGCATTTAGAGCAATATCTTTCAATCAGCTTGGCTCCATCACCTGCATCAAAGAATGCTGTCCATTGAGCGCTTCCACCACAGAAGACACAAAAATACTCCTTTTCAGCGTTTTCTATTTTGATCAAAGTCCCCTTTCTTTTTTTTATTATTGTTGAAGAGTTATTCGCCATAATGTAATTGTAGCATACATTGCGTATAACTATGCTTGCCTATTTTTCCTCATGCTAACGGTCTGAAGTCTTAAATGTTATAGCTTTGCTAGGAAGATCAATGCATGGAAAGGACAAATGCAGTGTTTGTGGAAATTATACGGATATAGTAGCCAAAGTTACCAGTGATCCATATATTCTCTATTGCAAGGATTGTCGCGATGAGGAAGTTCAACGGCTTAGGAGAAACTTTGATATGATAAAATTCGTCTGTATTAGATGCGGATCCACCAATGTGAAAAAAGATGATCTACGAACTGGAATTAATGAGGACGTGATCAGTGTTAATAATTCAACCACTGATTACTTAATTGCAGTATATGCAGTTGCGCGTTTATCCTGTATTGATTGTAAAAATATTTTCCATGTAAATGTTTTAGACAATGGTCCCAGAACCAAATAAGGTGATAGTTTCCACGGTGTTAGTAAAGAGGGAAAGAATTGTATAGATAAGAGTTCATGTTTGCTTTGATTTCTTTTCCTCTAGTTTCCTTCTTTGGATTTAACATTTGTTCCATTTCTATCATCTTACCATGCTCGTATCCTTTCACATCTTTATTGTGGAACTGATTATGGCATTTAGGTATCCTGTTCTAGTATTTTATTATAAAATTCGTGCGGAATTGGTTAAGGGTAGCTGAGCCTTCAAAAATGTCATAAATTCGACAAAGCAATTGTGGAATTTGTTTTTGTGATGAAATGTGCTAGAGAACTAAAATTAGATCTACTAAAACGCAAACCGAATGTAAAACAAGATAATGTAGAGGCAATATATGATAGTATGTTTACATGAAAATAGAAAAATGAGTGATGTAATTGCAGTGGAACGTTCTGCTAAATTAGGAGTGATGAAATGAATTTATTTATTCTGACTGTTTCATTGGTGTTATTCGGCTTAACTATTTCTTCTAGTTTTTCATTTGTCTTTGCACTAAACCAGTCATTAACATATGAAGATCCATCGCTTGGATTTAAATTCCAATATCCAGCCCCATGGAAGCAAATATTGGAAAAGGATATGGAGGGAACGGGAGTTGCATTCTCTCCGTTGCCCACTTCACCTACGGAACATTTTGCTGATTTATTGATTTACACAACTGACCATCAAGAGAATATAACCCTGAAACAATACCTCCGTGAATTTATTCTTGAGCAATTGTGTTGCGTTGATAATCAATCCCTGAAGTATAACGAGACCAAAATAAGTGGTATCCCTTCAATCAATGCGTCTTGGAATCTTACTAAGGAGAATAACCAAGTATATGGGAAGGCATTGTTGAATTTTGCCATAAAAGATGGGATCGGCTATTTAATTCATTACGATGCAAATTTAGAAACATTTGCCCGATGGCTCCCAGAAGTAAAAAATATAATCAATTCATTTCAAATTATTGATTAATAATTTTATCAAATATCTGTCTTAATTTGTTCTTTTTTGAAAATCATTAGTTATTCTAAATGGTAAATTCAATTAATCTATCCAGAACCTTTTCGAATATAAATAGCGCCTATTAAGAAGATAGCATGACAACAAATCAAGGAATTGGCTCTATTAAACAATCGGCCGGTCAGTGCACAGTAATGATTGAAATCCCAAAGGGCAGTAATATAAAATATGAATATGATACAGAAAGTGGTTTTATCCTGGTTGACAGGAAACTGTTTACTGCAATGTATTATCCATGTAATTATGGATTCATACCAAACACACTTGAGAAAGATGGAGATCCGTTAGATGTTTTAGTACTAGGAGAAACTCCGTTAGCACCATTATCTCTAATAAAAGTAATACCCGTAGGCGTACTACAGACTGAGGATGAAGAAGGTCGAGATTCAAAAATAGTAGCCATACCGACATCCAAAATTGATCCTAGTTTCTCAACTGTTCAAGATATTGAAGATGTGCCACAACATCTGAAGGACCAGATAAAACACTTTTTTGAACACTACAAGGAACTGGAAAAAGGAAAATTTGTGAAAATATCAGGATGGGAAGGAAAAGAGTCTGCTGTAAGAAAAATAACTGATGCAATCAGCAGCTATCAAAAAGTAAGCGAGAGTTAAAGAGCCTTAAACTGCTCACTCCATCTAACATATGCTCGAATCATGTCCATACTTACACTGGGTTTTCTCATTTTCAGAATTTCCTTAAAATCCAGATCCGTGATGGACCGAGTATTTGCATCGCTATCTAATCCCTTTCCACTTTGGAATAGTTCATCCACGACACGCAATTGAACAGACTGACATATGTCCTTGACATCACTCCCACTGTAACCATCAGATATCTTTGCCAAATCTTCTATTTTTAAGGAAGATTCCATTTGTAACCTTCTTGTATACTGGTCAAAGAGGTGAATTCTGGATTCCCTGTTTGGTAGAGAAACATAAATCCTTTTTTGAAATCTTCTAAGAAATCCTGCTTCCAAACTCCATGGTTTGTTGGTTGCACCAATGACATACAATTTAGATTCCCTTGATTTTCCATTTATGCCATCCATTTCGGTAAGGAATTGATTTTTTACTCTAACTTCACCCCCAACCTCACTGTTTCTATTACCTAAAAGTGAATCTATTTCATCAACAAAAATCAAAACAGGAACACCTTCGCTATCGTGTAACTTGCGTGCCATTGAAAATAATTTTGAAACATTTTTTTCCGCCTCACCTAACCATTTACTCATCATCGAAGCTGCATCCACATTTATGAAATAACCTTCGATTTCAGCTGCGGCTGCCGCTGCGAGTAACGTCTTTCCACAACCAGGAGGTCCAAATAGTAGAATGCCCCGTGCCCATCCTAACGGAAGTAGATCAGGCCTTATAGTGGGATAAACTATAGACTCTCTCATTGCTCTCTTCGCATCTTCCAAACCAATCACTTCATTCCATGATACCTTCGGTTTATCAGTCATCAGAAGTTCTTCGAAGTACAAGCTGCATCCTCCGTTCGTGTCGTTCCTTTTCTTTGCTGATTGCATGTTGTTAAGTATCGAATTTGGTGAATTTGCAGCTTTTTTGTCAATATGTCCAACTTTATTAATATCAGAATCATATAATGGATTAGACATTAGCAGTGCTTTGATTCTATTCTGATAGGAGTTTGCTCGTTCCATGTAAATTTTATTCAACTTGTAATCAGGATAGATTTGTACTAACTTAACTAATGCTTCAACAGCCCTCTGATAAGCACTAATTGCTTGCCCATTGGAACCTTCCGAATCCAATCTAATTGCTTCAGCAGCATATTTACTAGCACTATTCTCTAGTTCCTGTGGAGCTAAACTCATATATTCATTCAAATTCAGAGTATTCCTTTGAATTACTGCATTGTGAATCTATATTGGTCAAGGGACAAAATAAATTGAACAAAGACTAAAAAAAATTGGCATAGTTTTGTCCAAAACCATAAAAAAATATACAGTATTTACCTCAAAGTAGTATTTTGTATTTGGAGTGAATATCTTTTAATCAATAAATCATCTTGTAGTTATGAAATGTTATTGAATTGTGAGAAAATCCTAAATAAAATCATCTATCTTGTAGTATTATGATATTTCAGCTTTACATTTTTTTTTGTTTTGTCCAATCAAATTGACATCTTGCTTTACGTCCAAAATGTAAAAAAAGTGCACATGATTAAACGCCATAATGATATACCTAATTATCTAGAACTTGTAGCAAATCTAGAAGAGTTTGGACTATCAAAATATGAGTCTATGGCATACATTACTTTGGTTTCAAGAGGAACTTTGGGGGCAAGTGAGATAGCCTACTATTCTAATCTTCCTAGAACAAAAATTTACACAATCCTAAAAAAATTAGAAAGAAAAAAACTGTCAACCATTTCGAGTCAGAAACCAATGATAGCGACAGCGACCCCGCCTAACGAAGCATTCGGAGAGTTAATTACTTTGCAAGAAAGAAGATTGTCATCAATGTATAATATTTTGGATAGCCTGAAAAAACTGAGAGAAGAGGGTAAAAAGTCTTATGAAGAAAAAAAGTACTTAACTTTGGAACCAAATGTAGTGGTACAAAAAATTAAAGAATTGATTTCATCCAGCAAATCAAATATAGATTTGATTCTCGATTCTTGGGGACAAAATGTCGTTTTTCAATGTAGGCCGTCCATAACAGGAGCCACTAAGAAGGGAGTGAAAATCAAAATGTTACTTGGTAACGAATCTATCATCAGAGAGGGAATTGGTACGTTCCCAGACGGAGTAGAAATTAGGTCTGATACTGTTTCCGGAAATATATTGATTTTCGACTACAAAAAAATTATTTTTATCGACAGTACAAATGGAAAAGCTTCATTAATACTGACAGCAGACCCATATGGCTCATCATATGTCAAATTATTTGATGAAAAATGGAAAAAAGCATTGAGGCTCAATACCGTTATGCTTGGCAATAAAGTTCCAAAAGAAGCATTAACTCTATCAAAAATAGTAGAAAACGATCTTTCACAAATATTATTGGACATGTCAATTATGCAGGATAACAATTATACCTCGCTAATCAATGAGATTGAAAAATTTAGCAGTGAAACAAACTGCCAAAGTATTGAGGAAATAGTAAGTATTGTAGATTATGCACTGAGAATAAGCTACTCTGGATATCTAAAATATGAAAACCAAGAGAACATGTTAAAGCTGCATTTTGACTCAAAAGAAAGATCAATGGTGCCTTGGGCCATAATTATTGTGGCCTATGTCAAGAAATTTGGAAATGATGCACAAATCATATATGACAATAGCCAATTGAAAGCAAACACGATATTCATAAAGCTCCTACATCCAGCAGTGATTCACGCAAACTAAATAGTGCTGGATGTGATATGTTTTATTATTTATTCTTGATTTTGAGCAATTTTTGAATCTATCAATTTTTTATATCGTACGCGCAATTTGTTGCCACATAGCGAACAAATTGTTTGAGTTGGTGGATATCCCCTCCCACAGCTTTTACAAAACTTCACCCATTTTCTTCTATCCCTAATACCTTTTGTTCCTAAATTTAGTAAATCAATTGACAAAGTTTTTGCCAAATTACATACTGCAAAGTCATCGGTTACCAGTGTTGCATCGCACTCCTTGGCCAAAGCAACAATTGAAATATCAGCGTCAGAAAGTTGGGTTTCGCCTATTTGTTTTACGACGAGTCTAACGGTTCTTAATGTGCCATCGCTGGGTTGATATATCATTATTCTCCTGTTTGATATCAAACTATCCAAAATTGAAAGATTACTTTGAATGTGGGAAATCTCTGCAAAAACCAACCCTGTAGTAATGCATGTAATATTAGAACGCAAATGAAATCCTTGATAAAACGCAGTTGCGTCTAGCGCAAATCTTGATTCCGTTCTAGAAACCAAGTTTTTCAAGTTGTCTTATTCCCCTTTTACCAATACGGAGGAATACTCCATCATATGGATATTTAGAAATAGTGATGTTATTTTTTTCCTTGGCATCAAATACTTGTTGACCGTCATTAATTATTTTGGAATTATCAGTAGAACTAATAGTAATATCCTTTAATTCGACAATTAATGCAGGTGTTTTGTTAACAGGAGCAATAGGTAATATCATAACACAATTCATGTTTTCATGAACTATGGGCCCACCTAATGAAAGAGCATGTCCGGTCGACCCTGTTGGTGTTGAAATTATTACTCCATCCATTTTTTGGGATATGGGGTAGTCAAATACGTTGATAGTAATTGTAGGAGTCTTGGTCAAATTTGTTCTTGTTATAACTATATCATTGAGGGCAGGACCTATCATTTTACCATCAATATGGGCCTGTAACCTAAGCCTATTATCATAAAAATAATTCCCACTAAAAATATCATGTAGCTGCTGTTCAATGGGCTTTGTATTTGCCTCTGCAAGGATACCTCTGGTACCTCCTATGTTCAAACTGAAAACAGGTGTACTCTTCTTTATCATTCTAAACGCACGAAGGGTTGTTCCGTCTCCCCCAATGGCAAATACCACATCAAGATCAATATTCACAAGTTCTGTAGGATCAACGAAATGAACATTATCGACATCTAGAGGTTCGATTGAGAATATTTTGATCTTTTTTTCGTCTAAAAACTTCGCAATAAACTGTGCCGCATCCTTTGCTAACTCATTCCTAATTTTCGTTATTATAGCAGCCTTGTTGATCTGAACAACCAATTAACAAGTTACTTTCTTGCATGACATAAATGCATTTTTGTCGAATATTTTGATATCCACACGAATAAATATCCTCTAATTAATTCGATTTATGGGCCGATAGCTCAGCTTGGCGGAGCGTTCGACTGATAATCGAAAGGCCGAGGGTTCAAATCCCTTTCGGCC
>Ga0105092_10000397_pt1 | contig 22268 bp, 17 predicted proteins | sample PPLLak2March2015_FD_87021 | JGI IMG/M metagenome (GOLD analysis project Ga0105092, IMG submission 87021) | Freshwater sediment microbial communities from Prairie Pothole Lake near Jamestown, North Dakota, USA - PPLs Lake P7 Core (1) Depth... | ecosystem: Environmental > Aquatic > Freshwater >... | reverse complement strand
CTTGCGGGGACCGAGGTTAATGTCGAGAGCCTGTGCACCTGCCTCTACCTGGCGGACAGCCAGGTCCTGGAAGAACTTCGCGTCCCTCTCCGCCAGCGCCAGCTTGACTTTCTCTGAGATGATGTGTATATTCTCGCCTATGATGTACATGTGATTCTCCTTATGTTTCGTTACAAACGATTGGTCAAAAAACCTAACACGGATTTCTCGAATGGACGGATTTCACGAATTTTCTTGATAGTAAAAATCAATTTACGACACGCTCCCTCTCGACACTCTTTGCACCGAAGTTGACTAAAATACCGAGTCTTAATCCGGTTGCTTTCAAATAGGAAAGAAGCTGCTCTCGATAGACGTCATTGAGTGCTGTTACAGCCTTCAACTCAAGAATTATCTTATCCTCGACCACTAAATCCAAACGATATGTGCCCATCAATTTCTTTTTGTAATAAACCTCAACAACCTTTTGCTTCTCATATGGTATGCCATGTATCTCTAACTCTGTGGCAACCGCTTTTTCGTAGATATCCTCAGTAAATCCCGGACCTAACTGGTTATGAACTTCATACATGATGCCAATCAACACATAAGATAGTTCCTGGTAAAGAAGTCCACCTTCACCGCTGGCCTTTTTCAATTCATTTCGTTCCACCTGATTAATATTTTTCATCAATAATAATTCCAAAAAGGAATTGGTGTAATCTGTAAATCTGTGACATTCGTGTTAATTCTTCTCCATGAGGGCTTTTATGGAGGGGAAGCGGTCGAGGTCGGTATGAGGCAGGAAGAGGGCGGACATAAAAGCATCATAGAAGTTGTTATCGGCTGAGAGCTCTATATAGGTCATACGAGAAGCAATATCATTCAGACGTTGGCGAGCATAGTTGTCGAGGAGAGCATAATACGCACCTCGAACAGAGGTGTTCCCTAAGAACTGGAATTTATCCCAGGGCATATCAGGCAAGAGACCGATCTGGACTGCTTTTTCTACGTTGATGTACTTGCCGAATGAGCCGCCGATCAGAACTCTTTCAACGGCTTCGAACGGAACGCCGACACTTTCTGCCAGCAGGTTAAATCCGGCGTATATGGCAGCTTTGGCGCGCAGCAGGTTGTCGATATCAACATGAGTGATCGAGATATCATTCCCATGCTCGGTGTCTGAACCCCAGGCGACGACGTATTCTGGGCCATGTTCCCCCTCGCGCAGACGTGGAGAACAATGACCGGTCTTTATGCTCCCGGCTTTATCGATCACTCCTGAAATAAACATCTCGGCGATTAGAGAAATGAGTCCGCTGCCGCAAATGCCGCGTGGTTTGACGTTTCCGATTACCCGGTAGGAAGGCTCGAACGTTTCCTCGTTGATCCAAACTTCTTCGATTGCTCCAAGAGTCGCACGCATACCATAAACAACCCCTGCACCTTCAAACGCCGGGCCTGCTGAACAGGCACAAGTCGCGAGCCAATCACGAGAGCCCAGCACCATTTCCCCGTTCGTTCCTACATCGAGGAATAATGTGATTGCAGGATTATCGTCGATATCCGTGGAGAGGATACCTGCCGTGATATCTGAGCCCACATAGCTGGCAACTCCTGGAAGACAGTCTACGGTAGCTTCCGGGTTTGCGATCAGGCCTACCTCCCTGGCAGTCATCAACGGGAAACGGTTGACAACCGTTACGTAGGGTGCAAGTCGAATACTGCTTGCCGGAAGCTCGAGCAGCAGATGCATCATCGTACTGTTCCCGGCAATGGTCACTTTCATCACTTGTTCTGGCGGGATAGATGCCCGTTTACACACACGTTCAAACAAGCTGTTAATGGTATCCAATACACGCTTGCGAAGTTCAGGACCGCCTCCATTCCGGCTTGCATAGACAATACGAGAGATGACATCCTCACCACGAGCAATTTGCCCATTATAGTCTGACGCTTGCGCGGTTACCTCGCCAGAGATCAGGTTGACAAGCCATAGTGTGACGGTCGTCGTACCAATATCGATTGCGGCACCCCACAGCGGCTGCGTGCCAGTTTCACGGCCCGGTAGGACGGTGATCAGTCTTGCCTTTCCCGGTGTACCACTGGTCTCCTCGAGCACATCGAGCACAACAGTCAGCTGGAAATCGTTCTCGCGCAGGGTTGTGCCAAGCTTCTGGAGGACATGCAGCGAAGTGCTGAGATCCTCAATCCCGGTCCGCTGCCTGAGGGCGGTTTTCAAGCGGCTCCAATCATCGGTCTGGTCGTCGAGCTGAGGTGGATCGAGCGGCAAGAATAAACGCCGGACAGTTTGAGAGTAACGAAAATCATAAGCCTGCGGTGGACTGATTTCAGCAACCGTCCGGTCTGTCGTCAGCCGTCTTTCGATCTTCTCCTGCTCGGGTACTTCAACACGGACATCGCCTTCCACCACTGTCTGGCACGCTAAAGCGAACCCAGCTTCGATATCCTGATCACTCAGCCGCAGCGAACTTCGCCGCCGGACGGTTCCTTCGATGACGCGGACCGTACAGCGCCCGCAGCGACCCTGCCCACCGCAGGGCTGTCCAATGTCAATACCAGCCAGGCGCGCAGCTTCGACCAGGAGCGTACCGGTCGGTACGCTTACCGGATCGTGGTTTAAGAAGGTGACTGAATGAAACGCCATTCTCATGAACAGTCTACAGCGTACAGCACGGTTGCCCAGGCAAAAACTACCGGTGTCCGTTCATTTGCTGTACGCTGTAAACAGTTTCGTTCTATTTCAATGCCTGCTTCATGAACGCCGGCAGGTCCACTGCTTCTCGGGGCCCAACTCGGATTTCCCAATCTGGCAGCTCTGCCTCCAATTCTCCAGACAGGACGGCAACGTGTCCCGGCAGGACAATTCGTTTCTTGCTGACCTTATCAGCTACATTGAAGCCTTTGACCGATTTTGCTATACGTTCAGCGTCAAACTTACCGGCAGCCCAGGCCGTCAGTACGCTCATCCCTTCTGCGTCTGCAACCAGAAGCCAGGCAGGTAAACCGGAACCCTCTACTTCATTTGCTACTGAGAAGTAAGTGATACTGAAGTTGGTGGTAACCAGTACCGGCGATTCCGGAGTGGGATTGTTGATGTCATAGATCCCCGGTTGAACCTGGATCGGCTTTTGCGGGTCAGTGTAGATATTCTGGCGCAGGACGAGCAGCGGGTATACAGTTTCAGGTGTAAATTGGTCAAGGACGATGAAACCGCCATACTTGGCGATATTCTGGACAGCCCCTGCAGTGTTCTCCGGAAAAGAAATGATTGGGAAGCCTAAAGCACGGAAATTCTTCTTCAATGCCAGCCGGCGTATCTGCGTGCTGCGTACAAGATTTTCTCCCAAACTCTTCCCGTTTGGATCAAGTACGATATCCTCAACACCTTTGCTCTTGACTTTTTCGGTCAGATCGGCAAGCTCTTCGAGGGTCGGCGCTGATACCGAAATATTTGCTCCGCTTTCTTTCGCCAGATTTGCCAGTGCTTCCCAATTGCTGGAATCTGCACCATAAATCAAAGGCCGCTCGCCAGGAAGAACTTTCAACCCGGCTGCGATCACATCCGGATTCTTCGACATGAGGATCAGAGGCTTTTTGGTTGTTTCCCGGATGGTTTTTACAACCCCAGCAAAACAATCGGGATCGTTCGAAACAGATTCTACGGCAAAACCATCAACCTCCAAGTCAATGCCGACGTAGCTGACTTTATATGCATCAGCAGGAGTGACAAGCGACTTCAATTGGGCGGGTCCGAGATTGTCCGTGAATTTAACAAAAATACCAGGACGGTTGTAGAAAGTCTTCTCATGACGGTACAGGACAACCTCGTTACCAGATTTCACCTCATGACCATCAGCCTTAAGTGAAATCAGGCGAACAGGGGGTGCCGAAGATTCGGCAAGCTGGGCTTTCGAAGCCTCACTGACATGTGGGCAGGAAGCCAATTCAACCTGCTTGGCAGCCAACTTCATTGCAAACGCCAGGCAGGTGGGAAATCCACAATCTTTACAGTTCGTTTGCGGAAGGAGTTTATATATTTGAATACCGGTTAGGGCCATATTACGCTCCGTTTTTTCGAGTTTTGCTAATCCTAGGATTCTGCTGCCCGCGATCAGCTCACGGTCATCAATTCTGTAACGGCTGCTTTCACCGTTTTAATCGACTCGGGATGCCTCAAGACGACAATATCAGCGCCTGATTCAAGCAGAGTCACAGTTGTCATGACTTCCCAATTTATGGCGCGGCGCTCCCAGTCTCCCCAGGCTTCCGGAACACCTTCGCCAACTTTTGATTCTTTGGTCTTCCAGGCCTCAAAACCGGGGGTCACAATCATCGGCAGTTGGGTCATGGCATCTCCCTGTAATGCTGCCAGGCGCAAACGCTCCATCGCTGAGTAACCGTATTCGATGCCATACCCCAGGGCGCCGGTTGTCGGATCCATTAATACTCTATCGAGGGGAAAGCCCATATCGCTGATAAGAATGTTGAGCTGCTTCGCAAGGTTGACATCCATTGGTGTGCGGGCAGTTACAAGATGATCGTTTGCCATAGCAGTTGCAACGATGGTCCGGTAATTTTTATCTTCGCAAGGTCCAAGGACGAGCCGCTCACCCTTCGTGGCTTCAGCAATCGCTACCAAAAGGGTGTTGTCGAGTTCTGCCAGACCGCAACCAAAAACAATCAGCGGCAGCCCGGTTGCCTTCAAGACGGATTTCACAGCTGCAACTGCACTTTCCGCTGTCGTTGGCTGCCCATCTTTCCCTGTCTGACTGAGCGCCAAAACGATCACATCTGCGCCAGCATCTTCACCCGCTTTTGCCCATGTGCCAGAATCTTTCGCAGCATCCCCCCAGGCTTTTAACAGCAGTGGAGACCAATCTTCGGGTAAACGATCTTTGATCTCAACAGCAACGATCGGAGAGTGGGGAGTTTCTGCCTCGAAGTGAATGAAAGGCATGGTCTTTTCTCCACCCACGGTCACCGTTCGGGCGCGTGTCCCACCCGCAGCAGCCGTAGCCCCCATCGTAACAGCTCGCACTGTTCCAGCCCACTTATCTTTGGGAATTTCTATTTGCATGTCTTCTTCTCCTCGTTTCGTTCTGTATTAACATATTGATTGATCAAGAAGTTAGAGGTCAGAGGTCAGAAATCAGAAGTCAGAGATCCGAACATACTGGATTCTTCTTGATCAGGGATTGATAATTCAAGGTTTTCTCCTAATGAATTAACGAAATATTGTCCATGAGTTTCATGAATTTCTTTCTTAGAGCCGTTGCAGAAACCTTCTGGATTTCCAATCATCGAACCTAACATACATCCGATTTCCAGGCATTTGGTTTTTAATATTTCTGCTTTATTCCTCTCAATATATCCACAGTCCACTGCGACACCTATCCAATGTTGGGTCTCTAACTGTTCGCCGTCTGCATCAGAAAGCTTGCTGATAAAATGTTTCATATACCTTTTCTTTGCCCAAGCTTCAGCAATTTGAGCTCCAACAGAGCGAGAAGAACGCCGTATTTGATCCGTCAGAGAATAAGTCTCCTCTCTTGGAAAAGTTTTTGAGATGATATAAATATCAAAAGCTAGGCTTCTAGACTTTTGATAAACGATTAGGTCCCTGAAACTCTTCGCAAAAGGATTTGTTTCTTGCCCTTGCTTATTGACTTCTGTCATCTCTCTTCTTTCTTCGAGTCTGACTTCTGGCATCTGTCTTCTGACTTCTGTTTACCGCTCACTGTTCACTTCTTACTCGCCCTTCTCCTGGCTTCATCTCTCCGCTCGATGAATGTCTCTAAAGGTGCTTTCCGGGCAGCTTTGATTCCCAGGTCTTTTAGATCTGCTTCATCTTTTGCAGCTAAAAAGCGCAGGATGTGGGCATAAGTCAGGACGGCTGCGGGATATTCGATTCCGCCAGCGTGGTGCATCATGAACAGCGTCCTAACTTTAAGATCACGCATGATCTGCACGGCAGCAGGTAACGGTATATCGGGTGGAACCTGTGGCACACCTTCCTGCATGAATTCGGAGGCCTGGAGAATCTTCAGGCTCTCCAGGTCTCCGTCGTGTTGGCTGTAGGCTTTGGTAATCTCGTCATGGCTGACGTAACCAAGAGCATTTCCATCTTCAGGGTTCAAAACAACAACAGCTTCAAGGTCTTTATCCAACATCAAGCGTGTGATATCTATCAGGGCTGCGTCCGGAGGGACCGTTGCAACACCAACTTTCATTAAATCGCGAACAAGAGTCGGACCAGTCATCGTTTAGAAAATTGGATCCATCACTAAAGCTGGATGGTTGTGTTCTTCAAGCCAGGCAAGGAGTTCTTCAACGGAAGTGGCAGAGTTGCCGTCAGCGATCTTATCGATCAAGTCTGGGTCACCTTCGCGCTGAGCAACAACAGCCAGCTCGTCGGCCATACTTTCCTTGAGATTGCTGCTCATCCAAACGATCCGTTTGAAACCACCATCGGCTTTGATGAACTTCGGGCTGATCAGGTAGAATTTGCCTACTCCCATAACACCCGGTGTCTGCAGACCGCCTCCTGCGATCCCGGCCAGGGTGCTGAAGGTCATACCGGCAGGGGTCATGCAGGTGTCTTCACGGCTCACTACCATCACACCGTTGGCTTCTGGGATGAGCATCACGATGCACTCGAAACAACCGCAGGCTGTCATCGGATTTTCCATGATCGAATACATGGAGACTTCCTCAACTGCGCCGTGAGATCCTATCTTTGCATAATCGATCGTGCCTTCCCAGTAACCTTTATCATAATCAATCAGTTTTCCAAGCTTGATCGGCTGGTTCGGACCGGTGGGATTGATGCTGAAGGATGCCTTGCAGTCCAGCCAGTTATAAGCCCCGCACAATCCGAGGCGCTCAGGGCTGACGACGCAAACGTGGTTCGGCGCGAAGGACTGACATAAGGTGCAGGAGTAAAACTCATCCACCTTATTATCCGTCAGATCAGCAAGCCTTTTGTTGCGGTGATCGTAAGCCTGGCGAGCTTTTTCCAGCCATTCTGCATGCTGAGCCGGGTCGGTAATGATTGCAACCTGGACCTTATCAACGATTGCACCGAAATCGGAGTGGAAGCGGGCGTGTAAGATTTTTCCGAAGTGCTCCAGGTTAAACCCTTTGTCGGCAGCACCATTTGAGATACGGATCCAGGCGATGTCGCGCTGACCAATATGTTGAATTCCGGAAGCACCGTTGACGAAGTAGTGGATCTGGCGCTCGAGGACAGGCTCGAAGTCTTCCTGCATTTGGCGTCCGGCGACTTTCGCCACGATACCCATATCCATATGACCTTGAGACTCTATTCCTTCGATTCCTGGACCAATGATCTCAACCTTTCCGTCAACTACCTCATCGAGAGACGCCATATGCAGATATTCGAAGCAGCGTGAATGTTTGCCGCCGAATTCAATACGCATGTCCGTTTTACGAACCACTTCGCCCTCGAAGGCTGAGCCGTAAGGTACAGGAACGGGAACATCGGCGACTTTTACCTTGACACCACGAACCTCGATGCACTTCTGCACCAGGCGTTCGGCTCGTTCCAGGTCATCCTTGCCTTCGATTTCGTTAAAGGGCATAGAGACAACATGCTCGTAGCGAGTAACGCCGGTTGGAAGGATTTCCGGGATGACTGTGTCTGCAATGACCGGGAACCCATAATTGATGGCTCCAGCGGCAGCAGCATATTTGAGATCATCGACCTCACCTAGTGCCAGAACAAAAGCAAAAACACGCTCCCGGTTATACATCAAAATTTCATGCGCCTGTCCGCCTTTCATACCACCAAAGGTGAGGGCAGAACGAGTGGCGAAACCCAGGGCATAGATAGCGCTGATCGTATCGGTTCCAAATGGAACGGTGTACGTATCGTACCCAAGCTCCACACCTTCTTCGAGCAGTTGGTGGATGATACTGCGGCCGTTGACATTTCCGGAAAGGAAGGTGAGAATGTTCCGCTTTTGAAGCTCTCGGACGATCTGCACAGCTACTTCATTTGACTTCGCTGCACCTACGATAGCAGCAAAGCCAGGCATTCGCCCGTCAACGAGCTGGATACCCCAGGCTCTTAGGCGGATATCATCGATGGGGCCATTGAGATGACCGTTTCCATTCGTGCTGTAGCCTGGCGGTAACGCCTCAGGCTGGAGCCCGTAAACAAAGCGGACCGCTTCGATGGTTTCTGCTGCAAGCAGCGTAGCCATACCAGAGTCAAGCGTTTCACCCAGGTAGGGAGTCCATTTGTTTTCTGCTGGCATAGGATGCAGCAGCTGACGAGCATGCTCCATGATTGGTTTGAGTTGTCCCAGATTTTCTACTTGAGACCCTGTCATACCCAAAATTGTCGGCAGGAAGTAAGCGGTGTTTGGAAAATTCACAGGAGTATCAGGTCCCTTCTCTGCCAGAGCTCTCTCCAACATGATTTCTGCTTCATGTACGAGTGCGTTTGCGCCTCGAATTGCGCGTGTAGCAATGTATCTAGACATGTTGCCTCCTTACTATCCTGCACTGCCGTATAGAGCTGCCTTCCGCTCGGTGAACGGAAGTTTCTCAAGCTCGAGCATGCGAGTATCGCCGCTCTTACCAAAATTCTCGGGATCGTACTCGGTAAGACCAAGCGCTGCGCGCTTCTTATCGATGTGTTCCAGAGTCTTGCGGACCATCTCATCTGGATCGGGGATGAACTCCAGCTTTCCGCCAAAGTCTGTTTCCCAACCATAACTGATAATCTTGGAAACCAAATCGCTGTCCGAGACCCGATCTGCCATTCCTGAAACTGGAGAGGATCCACCAAAGATGACATAAGCACCGGAGGCAACGCAGTAGGTCCCGATGGAAAGAGCCTTCTCGCTCATCCACTCGGGAGCCAGACCAACTGCCGGAATCTGGTCAATGTCATCTCCAAGCCCGCCTTCCTCTACCATTTGAGTCAATACGGTTAGAATACGGGTGTTGTCAACGCAAGATCCCATATGGAGAACCGGGGGAATACCAATGGCTTCACATACTTCACGAAGTCCTGGACCCACCTGGTCGATTCCGGCTTCACCAAGCAGCAAACCTAACTTGGCGCTGGCGATTGCACCGCATCCAGTCTGAACGACCAAAACATCGTTTTTCAACAGCTCCTGGACAACCTTCGTATGCACGTAATCATGTTTACTGCGCGCGTTATTACAGCCTACCACAGCAGCTACGCCGCGGATACGACCCGCCATAATCGCATCATTCAACGGGCGGAAAGAAGCCCGGTAATTGCCACCTAACATGTAATTGATATATTCGTGAGAAAAACCGGGGATCAAATCTTCCCGAATATCCGGGATATGGATTGGCCCGCGATTTTTATAGTTGTCGATTGCTGTTTTTAAGATGGTTTTAGCAATCGTCAGGGCATGATGCTCGTCAAATTCGATATGAACAGATCCCTTGATCCTGACCTTCGGTGAAGTCGTGATCACTTTGGTGTGGAAGTTTTTAGATAATTCGACCAGTGCCTGCATAATGCACTGAACGTCGACCACCATAGCTTCGACAGCTCCCGTTAGGATAGCCAGCTCTTGTTGAAGGAAATTGCCTGCTGCTGGAATACCCTGGCGCATCAAGATTTCATTTGCAGTACAGCAGATGCCTGAAATATTTACACCTTTTGCTCCTGCCGAGTTCGCATAAGCGATAATTTCCGGATCTTGCGATGCCGCCACGATCATCTCGCTGAGGGTAGGTTCATGACCATGGACGACAACATTTACCATGTCATCCTTCAAAACACCCAGGTTCGCCTGCCCTAATACAGGCGCAGGTGTACCAAAAAGAATATCGGATATATCCGTTGCGATCATGCTGCCACCCCATCCATCCGAAAGGGATGTCCGGACTGCATGATTGAGGATGTGAGCAGCTTCCTGGTCATCACCGATATGTGTCCGGTGAAGGGTTTCTACAACTTCTCGATCCACCCCTCGTGGAACGACGCCCTTTTCTTTCCAAATCTTCTGACGTTTCAGAGGTGCTCTAGAGATAGGTACAATTTCCCCACGCTGCTGCCCAAACTGGCTGATATAGAGATCGGCCAGATCATTCGCAATCTCGCTGGGTGAACGTTTTTCAATTGGGATACCATAATATGAGGCAACTGTTCGGAGCTTTGCAACATCTCTCAAGATATAACCTTCTGCTTCACCATTTGCTACTGCTTTCAAGGTGAAAGCCATATCACGCCCATGGTCTGAGTGGGCGGCAGCCCCAGCAGCGATAGCGCGAGCCAGGTTGCGTGCCTGGATGGTATCGATCGTAGCACCACAAACACCAGTCTGACCGTCCTTCGTCAACCGGCATGGACCCATACCGCAAATTTTGCAGCACATGCCAGCGCCGCCAATATTGCAAGGCGCCATTTCGTCTGCCCGGTCGAATGCCGTGCTGATCCCGAGTTCTTCAGCTCGTATGAGCATCTGCTGAGCTGCCGGGTCAGATGATCTTTCTTCAATCGTTCGCTTTCCCTTAGCCATTGCCTACTCCTCCATCTTTCTTATCACACCCATCCCAGGGCAATTCCATAGAGGCCGGCCAAGGTAACTGACATGCTGGCCAAATGTAACAGCGCTGCGTGTCTGATCATAAACAGCGGTATGGCGGAAAAATTCCCCTCGCCCATTCTTACTGGCCACGCCTTTTTCAACCGGAACATCGAGGTCTTCCAGGTAGCCAGATAACTCAAGACTTCGAGTTATCTCTTCTTCTGTTATCTGTTGAGGATCAAAGCTCACTTCAACCAAATGAAAAGCGCTGCTGGCATAGACATCACTCACCCCAGGAAGCTCCAGCAATATTCTTCTCACTTCGACGACGTGGTGATCAGCATACATCGCCGGTAGTTCGACTGTCACTGTATTGGTCATCCGTCACCTTCCCTTCTTCTGTCGCTCGTAGATTTTTCAGACTAAGCACAAATGATGAGGCTGCCTATCTACCCCTTTATCAGGATGAATTTATAGGCGATTTAGATTTATCATATGTGAATTGTCTCACAAATATGAAAAGTTTTTTTTATTCCGACATCCGCTGCTTGAATTACTTTGATCCCCTAAAGAACAACGCTGCATCCTCCAGCATATGTTAAATATATAGAAAAGTCCTGATTCTGCTAAGTATTACTAGTCACCATGATTAAGGATATTTGTCACAGACTGTCACAAATTTTTAACCCAAAAGTCATAGATGATATTTTTAAGATTGAGTCCTAATCTCTCGGTTAAGTAGAGTGTTTTGGCGGTTCTTATAACTTTCGTTTCATGTACCAATAGGGAAATCCCTAATGGATAATAGGAACAGTCCCCGTTGAAACTGATCTATGTCAACGATATAGTAGAAGCAGTTCAAAAAAAGGAAAATGGGTGATGAAGCAGGGGAACCTACAATCCCGACACTGCAGGGGGATTTCATGAGGCCTACTACGGGAAAAACTGCCACCCAGGCACGCTAAGGCTGATGCTCTAGTTATCAGGAAGCCAAATAAACCAAAGAAAAACTGTTCGTGCCGTAAATAAACTCTACATAGAAGTGGCTCTCTCATAGCAGCACATTGCACAGTAATGAACTGGAAAAAACAAAACTATAAGGATAGTCAGTATTCATCTGCATAGAAGTAGTGAACCTTACCCTCAAACCTTCTGTTTCGCTGTAATTTTTGAGGGAACCATTTGATTTAGAACTTTTCGTGAGAGGTCTATTTGAATCTGATCAATGAAAACAAACATAAGCTAGGCGCACCAAAGCGAATTATTATCCTCAGAGCTCTACAGCTTGGGGATCTTATGTGCAGTGTTCCTGCATTCAAAACATTAAGGGCGGCCTTTCCTGATGCTCTAATCACTCTGACAGGGCTCTCATGGTCCCGCACCTTTGTCGAACGTTTTTCCGAATACCTGGATGAGTTTATCGAATTCCCTGGATTCCCCGGTTTTCCAGAAAAAGAAGCACAAATCGAACAAATACCATCGTTTCTCCTGGAAGTTCAAGGCAGGAAGTATGATCTTGCTTTCCAAATGCAAGGATCAGGAGCTATCAGTAACCCCCTGGTCATGCTTTTTGGAGCTGATAAGAATGCAGGATTTTATCTTCCCGGACAGTACTGTCCCGACTCTGAGCGTTTTCTATCCTACCCGGTCCATGAAACGGAAGTCGTCCGGCATCTGCGTCTCATGGAGTTCCTCGGTCTCCCCTCTCAGGGAGAGCACCTGGAATTCCCTCTATGTACGCAAGATTGGGAAGAATTCCATGAGCATCAGGCGAAGTACGATCTTCCATCCAACAATTATGCCGTAATCCATCCAGGGGCAAGATCCTTAGATAGACGCTGGCCCGTAGAATGGTTTGCAAATGTAGGCGATGGGTTGGCAGAGCGAGGATTGAGGGTCGTATTGACGGGTGTAGCTGAAGAAACACACCTCACCGAGGCTGTTGCTTCTCACATGAAAGCGCCAGCGATTAATCTCGCCGGACAAACCAGTCTGGGTGGGATAGGCGCTCTCCTGTCTGCGTCAAGACTTCTGGTCAGCAACGATACTGGTGTTTCACATATTGCAGACGCATTGGATATTCCAAGCGTCGTACTCTTTACTGCTTCTGATCCTGCCAGATGGGCGCCTCAAAACAGCGCTCTTCATAGAGTAGTTGCCTGGGCAACTACAGCTATGCCTCAAACAGTTCTGGATCAGGTCGATCAACTTCTATTCAAGGAAACAGTCAGTGACTATCAAATCTTCACCAACACCATCGAACACCCTGTCTGATGAATGGAAAGATGTCCAAAGAATCCTGGCCATCCGATTGGATAACATCGGTGATGTCATAATGCTCGGGCCTTCCTTGAGGACTATTCATGAAAACTTACCTGGGAGGCAGATCACTTTGATGGCTTCACCCGTGGGCAGCCAGGCGGCAGAATTACTCCCATGGGTAGATGATGTATTCCCTTGGGCTTCGTTATGGCAGGAATTGAATAACCGTTTTGGATTGGATCCCGAGAGGGAATTCAACTTTATTAATAAGCTCCGCGAAGAAAAATTTGATGCCGCGATCATTTTTACAAGCTTCTCTCAATCTCCTTATCCGCCTGCATACGTTTGCTACCTGGCAGGAATTCCTATTCGAGTTGGACACAGCTATGAGTTTGGAGGCGGCGTATTAAGTCACTGGTTCAAGCCTCCACCGGACGGCGAGCATCAGGCCGAGAGAAACCTGTACCTGCTCAAATCTGCCGGTTTTTTGGTGAAGGATAGGAACCTGTCGATAACAATTCCGGCGGAGGCACAAAAAGCTGCGGTCGGACTGCTCCAAAATCTTGGTATCAAACCTGGTGACTCATATATTTATTTTGCGCCAGGTGCAAGCGCTGAGTCGCGTCGGTACAACCCAGCGAGATCAGCTCGAGCGGCAACTTTATTGGCAAGGGATACCGGGTATCCGGTGCTGATTGCAGCCACGAGCCGCGAGGCTGAAAATCTCAAGACTGTGCTGGATATCTGCGACGGGCAGAATGTGATTTCCCTGGCAGGAAAAACAACGCTTGCAGAAGCAGCCGCTCTAATTTCAGGTGCGAGCCTGGTGGTAGCAATGAATTCAGCATCTCTGCATATTGCGGATGCATTTCAACTCCCGATGGTCATCCTGTATTCGGGTACTGAGTACCTGACAGAATGGGAGCCGCGACAGTCCCCTGCCATCTTATTGAACCGAGATGTTTCCTGCGCACCCTGCCGTAAATTCTGGTGCCCATACAACAAGGAATGCCTGGATTTCACCCCAGAAGAAGTCCTGAGAGCAGCCGTACAACTACTTTCTACAGTAGAAGTCGAGATGGCGAAACAAGTCAAACTTTAAGGAGGAAGGTCACAATGGGATCAAATAATAACAGACCGCTAAAAATCCTCACATGGCACATTCACAGCAGTTATTTGTATTACCTGCTGCAGACCCCGCACGAATTCTACGTTCCAAAGAAACCAGGCCGCCCAGAAGCATATGGAGGCCTGCCCAAAGGACCCAGCTTCGAATGGCCTTCCAACGCTCATGAAGTTCCAGCGCATGAAGTAAAAAACCTCGATCTGGACGTGATTCTTTTCCAGGTAAAACGCAATTATATTTACGATCAGTTCGAAATTCTTAGTGAAGAACAGCGAATGCTGCCAAGGATTTACCTGGAGCATGACCCGCCGCGAGAACATCCCACTGACACGAAGCACTGGGTGGAAGATCCGAACACCCTGATCGTCCACGTTACGCACTTCAATAAATTGATGTGGGACAATAACCGGTCACCAACCAAGGTTATTGAGCACGGTGTGGTGGTACCTGAAGACATTCGTTATTCAGGCGAGTTGAATAGGGGAATCGTTGTTGTCAACGATATAGCAGCTCGCGGGCGCCGGCTGGGAGCCGATATCTATCTCCATACAAAGATGCACACGCCGCTCGATCTGGTAGGCATCAAAGCAGAAGATGCAGGCGGATTGGGTGAGATAAAACACCATGAACTTCCTGCTTTTGAAGCCAGATACAGATACTTCTTCAATCCCATCCGCTATACAAGCCTCGGGTTAGCGGTTTGTGAAGCAATGATGGTAGGCCTACCCATCATCGGATTAGCAACTACAGAAATGGTGAGTGTGATTGAGAACGGCTATTCGGGTTACCTGGACACAAGTATCGATACCTTGATCGATGCGATGAAACTGTTGGTTGCTGAACCCGATGAAGCCCGCAAGCTCAGTAAAGGCTCCAGGCAGACAGCTCTCGAACGGTTCAATGTCCAAAGATTTTCCTCTGAATGGTACGAAACCATACAGGAAACTGCAGCGAACGGCAAGAGCCAACAAGATTTGCCGGAATATGCTGTAGTGGATCTCCTGGAAGAAACGTTTACATCATACAGCATTCCATTAACCGGTAAATCCACCATAACAACCAGTGAGCTGCCAGAATCCGAAGCCAGTACAGGGGAATCAAATTAAACGTATTATCTGATGGGGGTAGATCAACGAAGAGGAAAGGTGTAATAGAAGGGTATTCATGAAGCGACGAATAGCGATGATCAGCGATCATGCCTCTCCATTGGCTGATCCTGGCAGTGTAGACAGCGGAGGGCAAAATGTATATGTAGCCCACATTTCTCGGCGGCTGGCGGAAATGGGCTACTATGTGGATGTATTTACCCGCCGTGATAATCCTCTCCAGCCAGAGATATACAAGTGGGACAAGGGGCTGAGAGTGATTCACGTCCCTGCAGGACCGGCTGAATTCAGGCCAAAAGAGGAATTGATCAACTACATGCCCGAGTTTACCGCCTACATGGTGGATTTTATCAACAGGGATCCTCATCGCTACGACCTGGTCCATGCGCATTTCTGGATGTCTGCACTGCTTGCGATAGAGATCGAACAGGCGCTTGGAATACCGTTCGTTGTAACTTTCCATGCCCTAGGCAGAGTCAGGCGGCAGCACCAGGGAAGCAGTGATGGATTCCCGGATTTGCGCTTCGATATCGAAGACCGCGCGGTTGCTGAAGCAGAGATGATCATCGCCGAATGCCCCCAGGATGTGCAGGATCTAACCACCCTGTATCATGCAGAACCCAATAAGCTACGAGTTATTCCCTGTGGATTCGATCCAACAGAAATGTGGCCGATGGACAAATCACTGGCACGCCTGCTTCTCGGCATTCCTGCAAATGAACACGTCGTCCTTCAACTTGGGCGGATCGTGCCCCGTAAAGGTATCGATAATGCCATTCGTGGTTTCAGCCGGCTGGTAAAAAACCATGATATTCCGGCAAGGTTGTTGATCGTTGGCGGTGATTCCGAGACCCCCGATCCGAAATATACCCCTGAGATTTCCCGGCTCAAGAAAGTCGCGGCGAAAGAGGGGGTAGCTCGGAAGGTCCAGTTCATTGGACGCAAGACTCGCCATGCCCTCAAGTACTACTACAGTGCGGCAGATGTCTTCATCTCCACACCCTGGTACGAACCTTTCGGCATTACGCCGGTTGAATCAATGGCGTGCGGAACCCCGGTAATTGGCTCGAATGTTGGTGGGATTAAATACACCGTCGAAGACGGCACAACCGGCTTTCTGGTCGATCCTAAAGATCCGGATTCACTTGGGGAAAAACTGGCGTATCTGTATAACCACCCGGAAGAACGAAAGTTGATGAGTAAAAAGGCAATGGACAGGGCGAATGCACATTTCACCTGGGACATCGTAAGCGAATCGGTATCCGAGTTGTACGAGGAGGTCCTTTCCAACCTGCCGCCTGCCGAGGAGGACCGGACTGAAGAACTCTTGCAAGCCCAGGTGGAGCGAAGAATTGCACCTGATTTGATCGAACCCAACACAGTACAAAGAGATTCTCAAATGCTCGCAGACCTTTTTCTACCAGGTACATATGAAAAAGGAACGCAATAAAAATACACAGGGAGGATAGGAAAGAAATGGCTTCATTGAAAGAGAAAGTAATCCTGGTTACAGGCGGGGCAAGGGGTTTGGGCCAGGCTATCTGCCGAGACCTGTGCAAGGATGGAGCAGTGATCATTCCAGCAGATATCCGGCTGAATTTGCTCGACGAAACAGCCAGGCAGCTCGAAAACGATGGAGGAAACGTATTTCCAATTGCACTCGACGTTTGTGATGAAAACGCAGTTGAGCGGGCTGTCCAGCAAATCGTCGAAAAGTATGGTCGCCTGGATGTACTGGTGAACAATGCCGGCACTGATAAGACAGTGTCCATAGAGGAGTTAAGCGTTTCGGATTGGGATATGGTCTTGGGCGTCAACTTGCGCGGACCATTCCTCTTATCAAAACACGTCTTGCCCGTGATGAGAAAGCAGGGATACGGGAACATCGTCAATATCGTATCCACAGCAGCTAAGCGTGCCTGGGCAAACGCTGCTGCTTATCATGCCAGCAAGTGGGGTCTGCTCGGCTTCAGCCATGCTCTCCATGTAGAGGCCCGGCAGCATAACGTGAAAGTCACCGCGGTTGTGACTGGCGGGATGCGAACACCATTCTTACTGGATCGCTTCCCGGATATTGATATCACAACGCTGCAAGATCCTGCAAATGTCGCAAGCACGGTTCGTTTCGTGCTCTCGCAGCCGGAAGGTACTGTCATACCTGAAATCATGGTTTTACCTATGAAGGAAACTTCTTGGCCGTAAGGGTGGGGGACAAAACAATGCATCACAAAGCTGTTTTTATCGATAAAGATGGTACGCTGATCGAAAATGTACCTTATAACGTAAACCCGAAACTTATTCAATTCACAGATGGAATGAAAGAAGGGTTAAAGCTGCTTTCTCAGGCTGGTTATAAGCTGATTATCATCTCCAACCAATCCGGGATTGCCCGTGGAAAGTTCAAGGAAGAGGAGCTGCTTTCACTAGGGGATCATCTCTGTAAAAAGCTCGAAAAAATGGGAGTACCCATTGCAGGCTTTTATTACTGCCCCCATCACCCAGGGGGGAAAATCGAGCAGTACTCGATTAACTGCTTCTGCCGGAAACCGAATCCCGGTATGCTCTTCCAGGCAAGCCGAGATCACTCCATTAATTTGGCAGAGTCCTGGATGGTGGGAGATATTTTAGATGACATGGAGGCAGGCAGACGGACAGAATGCCGCACCATTATGATAAACAATGGGAATGAAACCGAATGGAGACTGACATCAAACCGGAGACCGCATTTCGTCGCCAACAATATGCTTGAGGTTGCCGAGTTAATCCTGGCTGAACAAGATAGGCCGCGCGCCCAAATCGTTTCTCACAAGCTGCTAAAAACCTCTGTCCAGGCTGCACACACAAATGCGAGAGTATAGCAAATAAAAAACACAATGAGTATTTCCGATTTTCATTCTCTGATCGATACGTTCCACTCGATAAAAGTCGCCGTGGTGGGTGATGCAATGCTGGACAGCTACCTGCACGGGATAAGCGAGCGCCTGTGCCGTGAAGCCCCGGTTCCGGTGGTGAACGTAACGAATCATGAGTATGTGCCCGGTGGAGCAGCAAACACAGCGGTCAACCTGAGCAGCCTTGGAGCTGAAGTTCATATTCTTTCTATCATTGGCAACGATTATGAAGGTGAGACCTTGTTAGAGCACCTGGCAGCATCCGGTGTCAACACAGAAAATGTGATCGCCAGCCCCAGGCGCAGGACGATTGCGAAACAGCGTGTACTGGCTGGTCCCCAAATGATTGTCCGATATGACCAGGGAAGCACCAAAAAGATCGATCGAGAGGATGAGGAAATACTGATCGAACGGATGGCGAACCTGTTTGGACTGTTCCATGTTTGGGTTGTATCAGACTATGGATACGGCATCTTAACGCCAAATGTGATCCAGGCATTGACCTTGATGCAGGATAACGACCCTCGCCTCATCGTTGTCGATTCCAAACATCTGACATCCTACCGCAGCGCTCACGTGACAGCGGTAAAGCCAAATTATAGTGAAGCAACCGATCTGTTGAGTCTGGATAAAATCCAGGGAACAAACGAACGAGTTATCCAGATAGCTGCGCATGGTTCGGAAATTCTCGAGCTTACGGGAGCCCAAATCGCCGCGATCACCATCGATGAGGCAGGATCGGTGATCTTCGAAAGGGACAGGCTCCCCTACCGTACATACGCGAAGCCGGTGGACCATTCAATGGCTGCAGGCGCAGGTGACACTTTTGTCGCAGCATTTTCTTTGGCGTTGGCAGCAAACGCATCGCCAGAAAGCGCTGCCGAGATCGCACAGGCCGCCTCTACGATCGTTGTTGGAAAGGACGGCACCTCTGCCTGCTACACCGATGAGCTGCATAATGTCTTTTCCAGCGGGCAAAAGAAACTAACCGATGCCTTCCAGATCGCAGCAAGAATTGCTGCCTATAAGCGTGAAAATAAGCGGATCGTTTTTACAAATGGATGCTTCGATATTTTGCACCGGGGTCACGTTACGTACTTGAACCGAGCCAAACATCTCGGAGAAGTCCTTGTCGTGGGATTAAATTCCGACGAAAGCGTGAAACGCTTGAAAGGACCTGATAGACCTATCAACAGCCTCGACGACCGTGCTGATGTATTGGCGGCTTTAAGCTGCGTGGACCATATCGTGCCGTTTTCGGAAGATACACCACACGAACTCATCAAGCTGATTCGCCCAGATGCATTTGTAAAAGGGGGCGATTACAGCGTAAATACCCTGCCGGAGGCGGAACTGGTCCGAGAAATGGGTGGAACAATCAACATTATTCCATACGTCGATGACCAATCGACGAGCGGGATTATTGAGCGAATAAAAAATCAGGTAAGGAGCAACCATTCACCGGTAACCGGTGATTGATTCAGAGATATGTGGGAAAACGCGAAAAATATCTTATGCGTCAGGCTCGATTCAATGGGGGATGTGCTCATGACAACGCCAGCGTTGAAAGCATTGAAGGAAGCACTACCAGGCAGAAGAATTACACTGCTAACCTCGAAAAGTGGAGCACAGACGGCACGATTGATCCCAGAGATCGACGACATTGTCATCTATAACGCCCCTTGGATGAAACTGCCCCTTCCCCCTGCTGACAGCCGCGGAGACTATTTGATGGCTGCGCGGCTTGAACAGTCTGGTTTTGATGCTGCGGTAATCTTCACGGTATATAGTCAAAGCCCGCTGCCAACAGCATTTCTCTGCCACCTGGCCGGAATACCACTCAGGCTGGCCTACAGCCGGGAAAACCCATACTACCTTTTGAGCGATTGGGTGAAGGAGACCGAACCCGACAGCGGGATTCGACATGAGGTGCAGCGGCAGCTCGATTTGGTAAAGACGATCGGCTGCCAGGCAGAAGATGAATCCTTATCACTGCAAGTCCCCTTGGGCGCAGAAAAACGCGTAACCAGCAAAATGGAAAAGCTTGGCATACAGCTTGATCGTCCCTGGATTGTCATCCACCCTGGGGCAACGGCAGATTCGAGGCGCTACCCGGCTGAGAACTACACCTCAGTTGCCCGCAGCCTGGTCCTGGATCACAATCTTCAAATCTTGTTCACCGGCAGCCGAAGTGAAGCTCCGCTTGTCCGCCAGATCCAGACGGATATGGGCGTTTCCTCATCCTCGCTGGCTGGTGAACTAGATCTTGGTGAACTGGCCGCACTTATCGATCTCGCTCCTTTGCTGGTGACCAACAACACAGGTCCTGCTCATATTGCAGCGGCAGTTGGAACAAATGTGCTCGTACTCTATGCGCTTACCAATCCTCAGCACACTCCGTGGATGGTGCCCAGCCGGGTACTGTTCCACGACGTTCCTTGCAAGTTCTGCTACAAGAGCATTTGCCCTGAAGGGCACAAAAACTGCCTGACAATGGTTCAACCTAAAAAAGTAGTCGAAGCAGCTCTGGAACTTCTGGAAAAATTCGTAGCTATCGTTCCCTGACTGGGGATAACAAGAAGCGCTGAGGTAAAATGATCCCGTAGGGGGACGGGGAAAGACAAGGGAGGAATTAAATGTACACATTGGGAATAAACGCAGCTTATCATGATCCAGCGGCTTGCCTGGTGAATGATGGAGTTGTGGTTGCTGCTGCTGAAGAAGAACGATTCACTCGGGTAAAACACGGCAAACGCCCTATTCCGTTTTCAACATATCTTCTACCGCACCATGCCATCGATTACTGCTTGAAAGAGGCCGGTATTTTGTTAAAGGAAATCGATCATGCAGCATATTCTTTCGATCCCTTCCAATTACTGGGAAAACACAGCAGTGAACAGGAAATCCGTCTACCTCTGGAGCCGTCTGCTCACCCGACACCCGAGGAATGGGAATCTGCCTGGGATCCGCTGTTCCTTTCGTCGATTGTCAATGCACCAAGGCAGCTTATGGATGGAGCTCCTCATCACATTAAAGCGCGCTTTCAGGGCGCACGCGAAAACGGACATTATCACTTCGAATGGCACTTCGTCGATCATCATCTATCTCATGCAGCCAGTGCATTTCTGCCATCCCCGTTTATGGAAGCCGCGATTCTCACCATCGACGGGCGTGGTGAGCGAGCGACAACGACTTATTATCACGGCAGTGGAAACCTCCTTGAAAATATTGGGCAGGTAAATTTCCCTCACTCATTGGGAATGCTGTATGAGAAAGTAACCGAGTACCTGGGATTTTTACATTCTTCGGATGAATACAAAGTTATGGCTTTGGCATCCTTCGGTAAGCCGGAATATCTGACAGTATTTAAAAATATAGTGCAGACCGGAGAGGGGGGAGATTATACAATCGAACCCTTCGACCTGGTGGAACTCTTCGGGGCTGCCCGGAAAAAGGGGGAACCCTTCGAAAAGCGGCATTATGACATCGCACATTCTCTGCAGGTGGTTTTAGAAAAAACTGTACTTCAGCTCATTGCTTGGCTATACGAAGAAACAAGCTCAGAAAATTTATGCATGGCGGGAGGTGTTGCCCTCAACTGCGTCATGAATTCTCGCCTGCGTGACCAGGGACCCTTCAAAAACATATGGGTGCAGCCCGCTGCCGGTGATGCAGGGACTGCCCTGGGCGCAGCGATGATCATCGATGCAAGGGAACGCAGCACCGATCAACGGATTTACTGTATGGAACATGCCTTTCTCGGGCCTGGTTACTCCGATCAGGAGATCGAGGGATTCTTGAAATGGTCGAAGCTTGAGTATCAGAAAGTAGAACATCCGGCAGAAGCCGGTGCAGATTTACTGGCACAAAACAAGGTTATCGGTTGGTTCCAGGGACGTTTGGAATATGGTCCTCGCGCTCTTGGCGCACGCTCGATCCTGGCCTCCCCGATACAGGCAGAGATGCAAGAAAGGTTGAACGAGATCAAAGACCGTGAAGATTTCCGACCCGTTGCGCCGGTTGTCCTGGAAGAGGAAGCATCGAATTGGTTTGTGGATGCAGGCAGGTCGCCTTTTATGCTCTTTGTGTATGACGTCCAACCTGAAAAAGCCAGCCAAATCCCTGCTGTCAGGCATGTAGACGGGACTGCCCGGATACAAACAATCAAACGCGATAAGAACCCTGTGTACTATGACCTTCTTGAAGCTTTTTACCGCCGAACTGGCGTTCCAGTTCTGGTCAACACATCCTTTAACACGAGAGGTGAACCGATTGTAAATACTCCACGTGATGCGATCGAATGTTTCTGGACCTCCCCATTGGATGCCCTGATTATCGG
>Ga0105092_10000395_pt1 | contig 22299 bp, 27 predicted proteins | sample PPLLak2March2015_FD_87021 | JGI IMG/M metagenome (GOLD analysis project Ga0105092, IMG submission 87021) | Freshwater sediment microbial communities from Prairie Pothole Lake near Jamestown, North Dakota, USA - PPLs Lake P7 Core (1) Depth... | ecosystem: Environmental > Aquatic > Freshwater >... | reverse complement strand
TGGAGGGCGGAGTTGAAAAGCTTAGAAGAGGAAATGGATGACTTCTTAGCTTCAAGGGTTAGTGGGTCAACTTATGTAAGGGAAGCGGAGACAAACTAATGGCAACTATGTTGATTCCTGAAAGATTAGCTGGAGAATATCATGGAGTAACTCCGCCGACATTACTACCTGCTGGAGGAATTTCTGGTGGACTAAATGTGAGGAAGGTAAGTCAAGCGGGAGGGTGGAAGGCGAGGAAGGGATGTGCCTTGCATAACACGACTGTTGTGGAGGCAGGCTCGGCGATTAAGTCACTGCATTACTATCACAATCCCTTCACTGATGATGAGCATTTTATTGCTCAGGCGAATTCGAAACTGTTCACCGAGACAGCCTCGAATAAACTCCCTCCAGTTGTGGATGCAGCTTATGGGACAACACTCGGAGTAGCTGTGGGAACAACTCCTGGGTTCTCTTGTCAGGTTGGGGAGTATTGGTTCTATGCAGACGGCTCGGGAAGACCTGTTGCTTGGGGAGGGACTAGTCCGAGGATTAAGGGGTTATTTGTCTATGATATTTCAAATCTGGTTTATTTGGATTATACTCGAAGGGTTACCGATGGTAGAGATGATACGTATGCTGTGATTTTGGGAGCAGCAACTGATACATTTACGATATATACTGAGGAAAGGATCTCTGGAGTAACTTTGGATTTGGGAACTTCGGTGAACTCAAACGCAGTAACCTTGGTTGTCAAGGCTTGGAGAGCAGGAGCTTGGGCAGCAGTAAGTGCTTTAGATGATGGTACAGATAATCCTGCAGGAACGACACTTGCACAAGATGGAGCGGTTAGCTGGACAGCTTCAGCAAATGACTTGATGCTTTCTAATCAAGGAGTTCAGGGATATGCCTATCAATTTAGTTGGAGTGGGGCATTGAGTGGCTCAGTATTTATTAAAAGTATCACTTGTACAATGGCAGCTTCTCTTATGACTAACAAGTTTAATGGAGAGATGAACTATGTAAGTGGATGCAGATTCTATGATCAAAGTATTGATGCTTATGTTGAGGCTTTGGGGAAGGTTACTAATGAGTCCACTTCTATGTATGTTGATCTCTCAGCTATGACGACAAGTGATTTTCTTTATCTCAAAACTCCAGAACCTGCAACTATGTTTGGCTTTGCTGTTGTTGATGGCTATGGAAATACTTCTGCAGCCTTGATTGACCAAGTTGATTACTGGGATGGAGATAGCTTTGAGGCTATAACCACTAATCTTTATGACACAACTCTTGATGGGACAGCAGCAAAGAGCTTTTCAACTACAGGGATTTTGGCTTTTGATGCCTCTGCAGTTACTCCACAGAGATATACTTTAAAAGGAGATCAACTTCCAGGATATTGGTATAGGGTAAGCTGTGCAGCAGCACTGAGTGCAAACACTCGAATCTATGCAGTTTTCTATGCAACCTATCCAGAGACTTTGCCAATCTATGACGGCTGTGTTGAGTTTAAGAATAGGCTTTTCCTTTGGGGAGATCCCGAATGGCCGAATCGACTACGCTTTTCGGCGAGGGAGAATCCCTTTTGCTTTTCGGGCGGAGACTCCGGATATACTGATGCCTTTGGAGCTAAGGATCCAATCCTTTGTGCAGTTAAATATTACAATGAGCTTATTGTTTTTAAGAAGGAAAGTGTTTGGCTCTTGGAAGGTGAGGATTATCCAACCTTTGGAACGCTTAAGATTACAGATAAGGTAGGACTGGCAAGTCCCAAGTCTGTTCAGGTGTGCGAGGTTGGCTTTCCAACGGTGCATAGAGACGAACCTATGACTATTGCAAGCTGGCAAGATGTTGATGGAGTCTATGTCTTTGATGGTAGGAAGACAAAGAAGGCTTCAGGGCCTATTGATAATTACTTTAATCCAGAGAGTTCAAGTTGTATAGCAGCAGCAAGTATTCGAAGCCTCCAAGCTTTTGCTGACCCAATAAACAATGAGTATCATTTGTTGCTTCCAAGTGTAGAGCTGGTTTATAACTATGTAACTGCAGAGTGGTATCCCGCTTGGACAAGGGCTTTGGTGCTGGCCACAGGACTGGGTTTTAAAGCTAATGATAATAGGGAATATTGCTATGCAGGAACAGCTGCAGGCTGGATAATGAGGCTTGAAACTGATACAACTGATAAAAGTGCAGCCAATGCAGATGTAGCGATTAGCCACAATATTAAGACAAGGGCTATTGGTTTTGAGAAGTCAGAACGCTTGGTTAAGTTTACTCTCCGAAGGATTATAGTTGAATTAAAAGCACGGAGTGCTGGAACACTCACCACTACTGTGTTTAGGGATATGGACTCCACAGGCTCAGTTGAGTCAACTCCACAGGCTTTGTCTATGGTAAGCACTGGAAGGAATATAGCTATTCCATCAATAGACCTTTCCTTGGAAGACTGTCATTGTTTTGAGGCACAGTTTGCCCTCAACACAGCCGATCAAGAGATGGAAATCTACTCTTTTTATTATGAAATCTCAGGGAGGGGCATCGGTGAGCAGCCGACGTAGACTATATACAGACCTAAAAGCCTCGATGCTTGAACTCTTCAGAACTCCAGCTTATTACTTAAAGGAAATGACTGGTAAGTGGAGTGTCTTTGAGAAGCCATATCTGGATGAGAACTATGGGAAGATGCAGAGGAAACCTCTTGGCCCAACTTGGGGGAGTGGCTTTAAGGGAGGAGGGAAGCCTTATGGCTATAGGAAGTGGATCTTCCAGTGGGGGCCAAGTCCTTGCTGGGTAGGTGTGGCTAATCCTGAGTGTGGGACTGAGTTTGAAATTGAAGCTGGAATAGCCTTACCTCCTCCACACTCGTTGCAAGCGAGGGCAATTTTTAGTGCAACCTCAAGCGACCCAACTAAAGTTTGGTTAGTTAAGATTGAGCCAAGTGGGTGGAGTAGTTTCGATGCAACTCTTCATTTTCAAGCCAAGGCGGAGTGGGAAGGCACTGTAACTATCTGTGTTCGAGCAAGCCTTGAGGGGCAATATCTAAGTGAGGTGGTTTTCCAAGTACCTGAGCAATATCAAGGTGGGCTAAGCTTAGAACAGGCCTTTTCAGGAACAAATTTAGTCTCTGGTGGCTCGACTTTGGGGGGATCTAAAGAGATAAGTAGGCAGTATCAAGGAGGCCTTTATAACGATCCTGAGGCAAAAAAGCCTGGAGTCTTTGAAGGTGCTTCGAATAGATTAAACTTGGATATAGCAACAAGTCAAATGTCTACCCCCACTTCAGTGGGAGACTCACCAGGAAGAGATGCTTCAGGGAGTATGGACTGCGGGTGTATAGATGTAACAGTTACTTGTGATACCTGTGATGATTCAATGATTGCTTGGGACGATGCAACCTCAGCAGACACAATAGCAAGAAATGGAAGTGCTACAGTTGCAATCACAGATAGTTTAGACAAGGGTTGGACATATACTTGGGGAGTAAGTGGAACAGGGTTTACCTTAGATAATGTAATTACAGGTCAAGGAGTTTTAACTAATACACTTCGAGCAGATGCCACTGCTTGTGGAGTTGCAACAGTTACAGTTACTGGCTGTGATGGAAGAGTTGTTACTGGAAGTGTTCTTTGTACCACAGGAACTTGGGTACTTACTCTCGATGAGGGAGCTATCCCTGGAAACTGTACTTGGTGTACTTGTACTTTATATGAAGGCATATATAAATACGTTACTACTTGGTGTTGGGCTACTCCAGGTTCTGCTCCTTACTGTGGAAATCTTTCTGGGTGTAGACTTGAGGGAAGTTGTGCTGCCTATGGAGGTGGAACAGCCTGCCAGAATCCCCCCTATTGTTGTAGTCGTCATACCTATGAATGGAGGTGCTCGTGATACTTTCAAGTATTGATCCTTTTAGCCCCAAAGCTTGGGGAGAGTTTCTTAACCAAAATCTGTTTTTAATTGAGCATAACTTAACATTATCTGATGTTGAGAAAGCTTTGCTTAATCTCAACGAAGTTAAGTATGATAAAAATATAAAACTCAAGCAGTGTCCTGAGTGTGAAGTAGGTATGCAACTGCTTTCAGTTAATCATGACTTAGCAACTCAAACAGGAGATGACTCAAAGTCTGTGTGGCTATGCCCAGTTTGTAAATATCAAGAATATTCAAAGAAAACTGTAGAGGAGAACTTAAATGGCTAACTATGGTGCAGGAATATTTCTACCTTCGGAGAGCAATTATGCTAAAGACCCTAATCGGTTTAAAGATATCCTTGCTGCTGAGGGAAATAAAGAAGCAAAATACTTGTCAGAGATGGATCAGTTCTTTGCCAATCTTGATGAGATGAAGAGGGAGTTTGATATAACCTCAACACAGAAGAATACTCAGTTCGAAGAAGAGCTTGCTTTTAATAGAGAAAAGCTTGATTGGCAGAGTGGGGAGAATGCTTTGGATAGGTCTGTTAAGTATACAGAAATCAATGCAGGTGAACAAGCTAATGAGCAAAAACTCGGTCTTGAGTATGCTCAGCTCGACCTTTATGGAGGCAAGTTTAAGGCAGAGGCTGCAGCAAAAAGCCAAGAGCTTGAAATGGCTAAAGACAAGAATGATTTTTATAAAAGTCTTTATATGGCTGAAGAACAAAGAACCAAAGACTATGCTACTGCCATTAACAAGAAAGTTTCTGGTGGAGACGTAACTGGAATCTCTGGAATGTATGACTATGGAGTCATTCGCACAGATGAATCTGGAAACCAGTACAATGTCTTTGATAGGGGGTATTAACTATGTCTGACTATGAAATATCAGCACCTTATGCTATTGGAAGTAGAGACAATGCAAGGGAAAATTCGTTCTTAATGGATCAAAGAGCAGAGAGAATTGCTAAGGATAAAGAAGAAAACTCAGAAATTAACTTAGCCAAATCCTCAATAGCCTCCTTGATTAGTTCATACAACACAGCTGACTCTGGAGCTATGAGGGAGCATATAGTCAAATCTATGAAGAGTTATTATAACTATCTCCCCTTTGCGCTCCAAAAGGAGGTTGAACCCTACATAGCCAACGGCCCCACTTCTCCAATGGAAAACAAGCGTAGGGAGTTCTTAAAGCTCAACCCTCCTCCTCAAGAACCTGAGCTTTCCACAGGAGACTCAAAAGAGGTCCTTCCACATTTTGAGCAAAAGCTTGCCGAGTATCAATTCCAAAAGGCCGATCATCGGAGAGCTTTGGACTCTTTCCTTTTTGGCTCAGACACAGCCGGGGAGAAGAAAACTTTTATGCCAATCTCGGAGACTCGAGTAGCTATTCGTTCCAAGGAAGGCCAGGTTATGCTCCTTAACAACGCAGACCTTCAAGCAAAAGAGATAGCCACTAAGTATGGTGTTGACCTCAAAGATGTCTACCTTCGTGGAGAAGCTTTGCCCACAGGAACCAAGGGCTTTGCTATACTCAATGGTAGAAAGATTGACTCCGAGGACACCGTCAATGTCTCCACAGGAAAGAAGGGAACTCGAAATACTGGAGTTTCAACTGTTCCAAAGAGTTCCGAAGAACTCGATATGCCTCCAGCCTTGACTAAATTCCTCCTCAGTTGGAAGAGTAATGCCAAAGATGACTCGGCTACAGAAATCCTTAAAGAGAAATCTATGGATGATCCAGCTGGTGTAGCCAATGAGCTTTCTCAAACCTTCCTTGGTTGGTCATTTAAGATAACCCCAAAGAAGGACAAGCTGTATAAACGAATTCTCGATTGGGCACCAGTTATTGGTTTAGCTATTTCTGTAAATAATGAAGCTTTAATTATTCCAATCAAGGGCCAACCTATTGAGCTTAAAGACTCTACTGGAAAAGGCTATAAATATTACTACGACCCTGACAATAATGTAGTCCGTAATCACCTCAACCAGTCTCTTGGTTCTCTCGAACAGGTATCTGCAGAACTCGCTTCTAAAGACCTTAGTAAGAAAGGAAAATAAGCTATGCCAGAATTAGATAAATATGAACAAGCAGAGCCCTGGGTTGATGAAGAGTCCACTTCTCCCGAAGCTTCCTTTGACCCATATTCCCAAGTTGAACCAATGGAATCCTCAGGCGGTTCATTAAACAAATCGGTTGAGGGGAAATATATTCCACTGAGAGGAGGGGAGGCAAGTTTAGCTCGGTTCTCCCCCACTCTTTATGCAGGAATACATTCTGCTTTGGATCTTATTCCTTATGCTCCACTTTTAGCTTTGCCTTCAGAACGAGATTCTTTTATGCAGTTAGACCAACATGACCAGACTATGCTTTTACTTGAGCATGATTTAGGTCTTGCTCTTATGGCTTTTACTGGACCGCTGGGTAAAGATGCTCAATATCTTATGGGTAAACTGCCTTTTAAAATAGGAAAGCTTTTGAATGCTCCTATGGAAGAACTTGCCGAAAAAGCAAGACTTAAATGGGGAGCTTCCTATGGAGTGCATAAACCAAAGGCAGTTGTTCCTTTTGAAGATGCAGTAAGAAGGATTAATTCTTTGGGGCAAAAAGAGATTGTTACTCCTTTTTCCTATGGGGAAGAGGTTAAAAAGAAATTGCTTAATAAGGGATTTGCTGATGATGAAGCAGAAGCAGTTACTGGTGCTCTTATGGGAGAAGATAGTGGTTTACAAAACACTGTTATGGAAAGAGCCTTCCAGGGAAAGAAAATGACAAAGGCCTTTGAAACTGCAACTGAGTTAGAGAAGGGAAGACTTTATCAGAAGAGGGTATTAAAGCAAGTAACTAAAGATATTTATAGTAAAGAAGCAATGAGTGGAAAGTTTTATGGAAGATTGTTTGAGAGTGTACTTGAAAAAGAAGTGCTTCATACTGTTCCAACGCAGACTACGATAAGAGCTATATTTGAGAATCAGCTAAGGCGAAGCTTCCCCAAAAAATTAGAGGAAGAGGGGGCGAAGATAGGCTATGGAGACTTAACTCCTGTTCAAATGGTTAATCTTGTTGCTGATATGATTGAGAATAAGGCGGTGAGTTGGAGGCTAACTTATCCAACAACACTGGCAACTTTACATCCAGCAAGGGTAGTCTTTGGTATAGGGGAAGAAGCTCTTGGGACAAAGACTCTTATCTATGATAAAATGGCTGGAAGTTTAGGAAGAAAGAATAGGAATTACTTCAATCATAGTCTTTTATTTGCAAAGATGCTTGAACAAAGTGGGGCATATACTAAAATTGTCACCAAAGAGACAGGAGAATTTGTAGTCACTAAAGCTCCTTGGCTTACTGGGAAAGTTTTGGATGAGGTTTATAAAGTATCAACTTTGATGGATAACCTATCCCAGAAATTGCTTGCTCTTGAGCAAACTAAAGGAAAAGAAGAAGCTATTGCAGCGATAAGAAAAGAAATTGGACAAGCTGCTAATGGACTGAGTAAGGAAGGAAGCATTGTTCTCTCCACCACGAGGAAATATCTTGATCATCTTTATAACGAACATGTGAAACTGGAAATTCCACGACAGTTTAGAAAAGCAGGATTGACAAGAATAGGTCAGACAATGGTGGATAAGTTTATGTCTGGACCTAATGGAGTTAATTATGAAGTAGATAGACTTTTCTCCTCTATTGCAGAAACTAATCATACAGAAAGAGTTGCTGGAATGAAAAAAATACTTGAGGGAGTAAGGAAAAGACTTGAGTATGGAGAAGAAATGAAGAAGGAATTTCCTCTTAAAGTTGATGGAAAGTTAACTGAGGCTCCTTTGGGAGCTATTGGGAAACATCCTTATTTTACAGCAGAGGGGGAGGAACTTCAAAAGGCTTTAGGCGAACTTAATCTTAAAATGTCTTGGAATAAACCAGGAGGATTTTTAAATTATCTTGATAATTATATAGCAAGAGTAGCTAATCATGAAGATGTTTTATTACAAAACTGGAGAGCAACTCTTTATGAAGGAAGAGAGGCTTTCTATGCAAAGATTCGCCAGCTTGAAAGAATGAAAGGAGATCCTGTTGACTTTGGAACTATGATTCAAGCCAGAACAGAGGCACAGGCAAAGGAACATTTTCTTTATGATACTATTGATGAGGTAGTAGCAACTACTAAGAAGCTTCCTCCTGCTTGGGTGGAATATACCGAGGGATATCTGGGAGGAATACTTAATACACCTACACTCTCCGATTATAAAGTAGCTATGTTTCTAACCAAAACTGTTGGTGGGTTGGAAAGATTCTTTGGTAAAGCTGAGGGACTCTGGAGTGAGCAAAGAGTACATAACTTAGCCTATACTGCAAACACGTTGGCTTATTTAGGTGGTCTTGGTTTTAAACCTTTTGGAGCTTTGAGGAATTACTTTCAGTATATAATGAATGTTCCAGGAGACTTGGGAGGAGTTAAGGATTTAGGAAAACTTGTCGGTGGAGTTAGATGGGCTTTTAACCCAGAGAACAGACAGTATTTAATTCGTATAGGAGCCATTGAGGAATATGCCCCTGAGATTTACTTAAGGCCAGCAATACTTCCTCAAGGAAAAGTAGTCGCAGGATATGAACTTCCTCAATTAGAAAGAATAAGAGATTTCGGCTTATGGATGTTTAAAGGATCAGATAGACATGTGAGATATGCTACTGGAGGAGCAGCTACACTCAAATGGGAAGGTGTTTATAACTCTTTTAATAAACAAGTTTTGCCAAGAGATGTTTCCCGCTTTTCTAAACAACTTGGTCTTGGAGGAAGATATGAGTGGGTTAAAAGTGAGATTGAAGACTTGCTTTTAAGGGGAAAGCTTAGTGAAGCCAAAGCAGTTTATGTTAAAGATGTAATCAAAGATACTCAATATCTCTATGGAGTTGCTGATGCCCCAGTAATCTTAAGGAAGCATGGGGCTATTGGTAAGACAGGTTTTCTTTTTCAAAGCTGGTTTATGAACTATGGTACTCTACTTGAGAAATGGATAACTCGAGGAGAAAGTCCTGGGAAACAAGCTGAGCGAATGTTTGTTGCTATGTTTAGCCAAGCAGTTGGGTATACCTTAATGGACTATATCTGGGGAAAGAATACTGCAGTAAGGTCGACTTTTCTTGGTCCGTTTCCAAACGAGTTCAATGAGTTCTTAATTCCTCCAACCTGGAAACCTATATATAATAGCTATGCAGCTATAGCTAATATTCAAAGCCCACATATTTCAGCAAAACATGCTAAGGCTGTTCTTGATTCAAGTACTATTATGGTTCCTGCAGGTTTGCAAATGAGAATGCTTTATAAAGGAGCTAAGGCTGATGGGTTTAGCGGATTTAGCCGAGCAATTATTGGTATGAAGCCTTCTGGAGGTGCGGAGCCAGACTCTTGGTTTACTGATGTTGAGCAAGAAGCTGATAAAATATTTGGAGATTAAAGCTAAGGGGAGAGGATTAATTCTCCCCTTATTTTTTAGGTCTGTGGAATTAAGAAAATAGGCTTGCCTATGGGCAACCAAATGTACTTTAGTTTATTATTAAGTGCAATTTCTTTTTGAGCACATTCCCATAGTTCTTCTGTTATTTGTCTTAAAGTTTTATCAGATAAATAACAATAGGCTAAGGTTACACGAATAAGCCGCATAGTCTTAACTGTGTCTTCTTCTGTGATATAAATAGTTAAATAGCCATCACGTACTTCTATTGAGTTAATAAAACTTTCCTTAGTAAGTTCAATCTTTTCATAATCACTTTTTGCCATAACTTGTTTCCTCCTTTTTAGTTTGTTTTCTTATTAATTGTTGTTCCTCAATAAACTCGTCAAGAGTCATATATTTATAAGGCTCTATTGGAAAGTGACGAGTGTATGTCCGCAAGTTTCCTCCGTCTGCGTTGTGGGTAGTTAAGGGAACCCACGAGCCATCGGGGAGCTGGCCCTCCGCCTGCACATGATTCTTGTCTATTTTGTAAAGGCCTTCTCCCTCGGAGATCTTGGTTACAGCTATTCGAGCTGCTCGTTTTGTTCTTATCTCCCAAGTCCATGCGTCTCTGAGTGCATTTGGTACACAAAAGTGCTCGAGGATTTGCTCATCCATAAAAGTATACTCCTATAAATAAAATAAGTGAGATTGTCCAACAAATTACTGCGCTAATTAGCCACCTTGAGATTTTCATTTCACACCTTCCCTATCCAATGAACATAGGTTACTCCGTTGTCTGATTTATACTCAATAGAAATCAATTTCATAGTCTCTAAGTTCTCAAGAATTTCAAGCAAAGTTTTCTTGGTTACATCTCGGTAGTTTAGCTTCAAGAGCCTCCCAACTGTTACTGTCTTGAACATCATTACTTGTTTAGTTACCTTATCCATAGACACAGCCAATGGACTCCGCCCATGAGAGGAAAAGGCCTCGGAAGCTGTTGAGTAAACACTTTTGATTAAGAGAACAGCCTTTTCAATATCCTTTTTAGTAAGCACTAAGTTGTCTTCCTCAGCCACATGAAGGCAAATTGCTGTCTTGATTGCTTGAATATGAACTCGTGAGAAGTTATTAAATAGTCGTTCATCTCCAATCGAGTTCGCCCAGGCTCTAATCGTGGAGTACCATTCTTGATAGAACTTAAAAGCTTCCGGCTCCCAAGAGAGTTCACCAGTAATCCGAGCGATGGTTTCGAGGTCTGCTTTGAGACACTTATATATTCCCAAATCTGGGATTGCTGGCCAAGAGACTTCCTTATAAATCTCTCCTCCCGAAACAAGAATAAATCGAGATGTAAACCCTCCACCGATGGCTTCTTCGGGGAGGTTCCGAGCAATCCAGTCAGGGGTAGTTGCAAACAAACAAGAGACACAGACATTTCGAACAAAGTCTTCCCCTTTTCCACTCGTTCCATAATCCCACTTGTCATGGGAGTCATAAAGGTCAGTGATTCCTTCAATCATAGATTTGCCATCAACGGCTAAGAAAGAGGAGAGCTCTTTGGAGACTAAAGCCAAAGGTGATTGAACTCTTTGGAGGCCATCCCAGAAGAAATGCTCGGTTGTGGAAAGCGAGGCAAGCTTCTTGGTTAAGTGGCGTTTGGTGGGTGAATCTATCCCCACAGGGAGTTGAATATCCTCAATGATTCGCTTGGCAAACCCCACAGGCATCCCTTTTCTACTCCACCCAGGCGGAGCTACGATTAAGATAAACAAGTTAGGAAATATCTTCTCCATTCCGAATGGAAACCAGACCCTCCGTTGCAAAGCTGCTCCAATAGTAAACAATCCTGCCCACATCCAGAAGTGTCTTGGGGATTCTGTATCCTCAACATATTGTCCTAAGGAAGCTAACCAGTTTTTACATTTTCGAGGCATAGGAATCTCTTTTCCAGGCAAAAATGCCATAAATGGCTAAGCAAGTGTAGATAGTAAATAAGATTCCTTGTGCAGGAATACCTTTGTAGAAATCAACTATAGCCCAGGAAGCATTAGTGACTGCCCAAATATAAAAACACCAGATATTCTTTTTGATATTGAGGACAACACCAATGATGGCTAAGATAGTTAAAAGAATAGTAATAAAATTGAAAAAAGTCATGGCTTAGTTTCCTTAGTATAGTCAATATCTATAACCTCTCCAATGTATTCTAATACTAATACCCGTCTTTCCCATTTATCTTTAGCAGTCTTGCCTGTTTTTAAATTATAGTCATCATAAATTTGGGCTGAACAGTTGGAGCACTGTAGTCCTTTAGCTGTTGTTCCATGACCAACAGTTTTTCTTACTTCAATTATTTTCTTGCATCCACAAAAAGGACAGTTTAACATATCAAGCCTCCTTAATTTCAATCATCTCTCCCCAGCTTTTATCACTCCATTTAAAGTCAAGAGGAATATCAAGTTCTCTTCCTTTGATATTTATAGGATAATGAGCAAGCTCAGTAATCTTAGTTTTAATCTTATCTATGTCTTCAAGTTTACATTGTCCAAATCCTTCATCGTGAATATTCATAAGCAGTTCATATTCAGGAATGGCTTCCCAAACTCTTTGCAGAGTTATCTCAGTCAACTCACCTACAGTATTCTGGGGAATAAAGGCATAGGCTGCGTTGAATAGATTAGTATCTAATCTTCCCATGAATTCTCGCTTACGTCCTATGGGGGAAATCAGTGTTCGAGTGGTTGAGACCTCTGCTCGAGTATCCCTCTGCCAAGAGAGAAGATATGGGTTCTTGAGTTTATGTGTCTCAAGGAATATCTTACACTCCCTAAACTCAAAGATAAATCCTTGCAAAGCCAGAACTTCTTGAAGCTTGTACGGCCCCATCCCATAGTTACCTGCATGAACAATAGTCTTCCCAATATCCCTATACTCCTTTAATGTATGGCTTTCCTTAGTCACATGGTCTGTCCACAAAGCTTTGGAGTTATAAGGCATATCTGGAGCCATTCCAAAGATATTCTTTGCATTAGCCCAATGGACGTCGCCTCCAGTTAGGAACATTTTAATCTTGTCTTGGTCTTGGCTTAGCCAGGCAACAACCATAGCCTCTGCTTGCCTACGGTCGAAAGCTAGGAAGACCTTCCCTTCGTCTGGAATAAACAACTGGCGAATCATTCGGCCCTCTTCAGACCTCACTGGTATATTCTGGAGATTCCCACCTTCTCTTTCCTCTTTGGTCCAGCCCCCAAAAGGACTCGATGAGGAATTCATTCTCCAAGTCGAAACGAGGGAATATGAAGTCCGGATACGTCCATCTGAATCGAGCTTCATTTCTGCATAAGTTGAGGCAAGCTTGGCGAATTTCTGATAGTCCAGTATCCATGAGACAATTTCTCCTTCACTTTTTCCGCTATATTTTCTTCTAAGTTTATTAAGTGCATTCTTGTCAGTTGTGGGCTTTCGAGTTCCCCTTTGAAGCTGAATCTCCAAACCCAGATATCCGTAGAGCAGTTTAGCTTTATCCGCTGAGGAGTTCAAATTAAAGCTTTGCCCAACCTCCTCAGTAATCTTCCTTGTACACTCCGCAGCCGTTTCAACAAACTCAACGCTTAGCTTTTCCTTCCTCTCCTTATCTATCCGAATCCCCCTAATCGTCATGCCTAAGTGACAAGGGAGGATACTCATAGTCCGCTTATACCCCTCAAAGGTCTTGAGCTCTCGAGCATTCTGATGAGTAATTGGGAGGATTTCTCTCGTTACAGCACAATCTTTAGCGTTATATTTGAACTCAGAGTCATCGGTTCGAGAACCCAAATTGACCCTGCCTTCATCCTTATAGTATGGCTCCCATGTATAAATTGAAGCAAGGACTTCAAGCTTTTTCCAGAGATATGGATAGCTGGCGTGATGACAATACATAGTATCTTCATAAGTCCCCTTAGCCAAGCGGAGTCCATAATACCTCCCCAAAATTGCTAAGTCATACATTCCCCCCTGAAAGACCTTCTGAATCTTTGGTTCGAGGAATATTTCTGAAATCAACCTCCAAAGCTTAGCCTCTTCTTCAAGGCTCCAAGCAAACTTTCCCTCCCTAATTATTGGGACTACAAAGGCAGAGCTTGGCTCACTTGAAAAGCCAATACACCAAACCACAGGGCCGTTGGCTCCCTGAAGTGTTTCAATGTCGCAAGCGACAAAGGGAGGCCTGACTTCAACTATTTCCGTCAAAGCAGAGATAAGCTCAGAATAACTCAAGTTTGTCACCAAGTCCCTCTTTGGCGCTTCATAGGTTGGGCTCTCCGACTGAGCCACAACTCTGTCCAAATCTATCTCAAATAGGGGCAGAGCATTCATAGAGACTTCCCTCTTCTGCCCCTGCAACTTAACCTTTTCTTCCTCCAAAGACCTCATCACTCCACTTGGGTGCAAAGTCACATAAACCTTAAATCCAGGCACTAAGGTACAGGGGAGAATTGTCCCTCTCCACTTATAAACCCGCTTCTTTCCAGTTAAGTGGAACATAGCTGTTCGGCCTAAAGCTACTAAAACATTTGGCCCTTTCCCAGTTGTGGTTCGGAGCTCCAAAAGTTTGGTAAGCCAAACCCGTAATCTTTCTACGTGTTCCATGCCTTCCCAAGTCAGCACAGTCCTCCCCTTTTCCCCTTTATCTGTATAGAAATAAGAGACATCATTCTTTGGAGGCCTTTGATTAAACACATTAGCTACCAAGATATCTGTCCAGACAATTCGCTTCTTTGCAAAAATCCTTCGCATAAACTGTCCAGCCGTCCCCACAAAAGGCTCAATAAATGAGTTCTCTTCTTCCCCTGGAGCCTCTCCAATAAAACATATCTTGGCTGAGCTTGGTCCACTCGGTGGAACTACATTAGTGGTTAATCGGTTAGTATTCATATTTTAATCCTCAAGTTGTTCATTTAACGAATTGGTTGAGTTATAACGCTTTTGACTTCTGCCATTGAAGCATTGAGTCTTGCTCTTCAGGGTGAGTCTTCCAGTACTCTTTCCAACTCGGTGTCCCTGGAGTTAATGATTGAAAGTCCTTAGCTGCTCGGAAGTCAGCGAGTTGGGTAGGGTCTGAAGCTACACGGATAGGCTCTCCTCCCCCTTCGTCAACGGTCTCTTTTTTGGCGAGCTCTTCATAGCCTTTGCACAGATTCAAAATCTGGAGGTTTCTGAAGTCTTGGTCTTTTTCGATTAGGAACCAATTGAGGCTATGGGTTCGGCTTAAGGATTCCGCTGCAACTCCAAGCATTCCCGAACCTCCCATTGGGTCGAGGATAGTGTCTCCAGGGCTCGCTGAGCGGAGAAGCAATTCCTTATAGATTTGTGGGTGCTTAGCACTGGGGTGAATGTCTTTGAGCTTTGGGGAAGGCATAGGAGTCTCAATGACATTGGCCTTGCCCTGCTGAACCAAAAGCTTCCTTCCCCCTTTGTGGACAAAGCAGATGGGCTCATAAGCCTGTCCTGGCCATTTATATGGGGCTCGACAGGAATGGGCTCCCTTCTTCCACCAGATTATGGGGATTCGGTGAGTAACAAAGCCAACCTTTTCGAGGATATCATAAGTGAAGCCAATACGGGTTATTGCTGCAAACATATATAAGTGAGAATCTGGCTTCATTTTCGAGTAAAGCAAGCGAAGCCAAGGTTCGAGGCTTTGGGTGTAGTCTTCTGGGGAGTCCTCGTAGTCCTTCTTTTCCACAGACTCCTTTTTGTTCTCTTTAAAATCTACTCCCCAAGGAGGGTCGAAGAACATGATGTCTATGGACTCATCATTGAAGGCAGTAATCTTTTCCTCCATTAAGCCAAGGATACATCTCTTGTCGAAGTAAAGGATTTGTTTGTCTACCGAACTTAGGGTCTTTTCAAGGGGAGACTTATTGGCCTCTTTGAATTTAAGCTCAGCCCGAGCGGATTCGGTTAGTGGCGCTCCAAGCCGTTCCTCTTGAACACTTCCCATGACTTTATGGAGAGACTCTGTACGCTTAACCTGTTCGGTAAGCCTCTGGACAATTTTCTTCGCAGTTGTTTTGTTTGGAGCCGAGGCTACTTCTGGAATAGCCAAGAAGCCAGCAAGGATAACATCTTCATAAAGGATAGTCTTCTTGACTCCTATATGGTCCGCTGTGTCTTCAAAGCTATGTCCTCCACGAGCTCCAACTTTTGGCTTACCAAAGCGTTCTTGGAAGATTGCATGAAGGCGTTCCTTAGCTTTAAGGTCTTCCTTCCAATCGAGGTCTTCCCGGCATAGGTTCTCATCAAGCTGGATTTGTTCGAGAAGCAGTGGGTCATGGATTTCTTCCTTGAGGTAATACTTGAAAGGACGCTTGAGAAAGGAACAGGCCTTGAGTCTACGCTCACCAACAAGGAGCTCGATTCCATCTATGTCGTTTTTGCGGCAGACTCCTGGCTGGATTTGCCCGACTTCCCTAATTGATTCGATAAGCTCCTCAAGTGGTTTTCTATTAAAGAGTTGTCTATGTCTATCTGTGCGTACAAATACTTCTTCTGAGTCAATTTCATGAATAACTTCGGTTAACATAAGAACTACCTTTCTGGGGGAAGGGTTGGTTTATTGTTTCTGCATTTGTTTCATAAGTTCTAAGCCTTTGAGAAGCTCGGCTGGAGTTAAGCCAAGAGACTTTTGCATCCCAGCCAAAGTTGTTGGACTCCTCGAGGCCTTGGGAGCAGGCTTGAGGTGTTTGCGTCTGCGGAACTCTTCGAGGCTCTCCCTAACTCGTTGCCGCTCGGAGGAAAGCTTGGTGAGGAAGTCTTGGAAGGTAAGCTCAGATGGAGCTAAACCAATAACTGAGGGGAGGTGGTTCATGGCTTGGTGTCCTCCTCTTCTGCTTCAATTATTTCAACTTCGCTTTCTTTATACCAAAAACTGGAAGAGTATTTTGTAAGAGAAAGATTAACTAAACCGTTGTTTCTTGCACGAAGTTGACCTTCATTAAAAGAGATTAGAATATCAGATAAGGAAGGATCTACCTCTTTTTTTCTCCAGAATACATTTTTAGCCATTTGGTTCCTCCTCTCCCTTAATTGCTTGATAAACCTTATCTGAGACCTTAGTGGAAAAAGTGTCTTCTTCTTTCATTTTGAGTAGATTCCGGATAATCTTTCTTATTAAATCGGTACGTTCTCCGTGAGCTGGAAAAGCTCGATAGAATTTCTCCCAGAGCTCATCAGATACTTGAGTTTTTATTGTCTTCATTCCTTTGCCTCCATTGCCTTCAGAAAGTCCCTCGCTGCTCTGGCGAAGGCTCCGTTGTCATTAGCAAAATAATCTTCAAGAAGTTGGGCGCAAAGAGATTGACTAAAGTAAGAAAATCCTAAGTAGAAAACAAAACTCTTCCAGTTTTTTAGCTTCATCATCAGTTTCAACAGCTGCACCCTTCCGGCTTCTGATGTGAAGTCGGGATTAATATCTACCTCGCATTTACTGGTATAAATACCACACTTTTTGCACTTAAAATGTTCTACTGGCAATGCCTGATTATGAACCCAATCATTAGTCCCAAGTTCATGCCAGCAAATCCCAAGCAATCCGCAAAGCTCCTTGTTGAGTTCATCCTTTTGTTGTTGAGTCATCGCTTCTCCTTCTTCCATATAGCAGGATTAAGTGGGAGCAAAGCCCACACTTCTTGTACATTTTCCAATCCTTGTCTTGAGGGGTGCGGGTCATGCACTAATTCTCCATTTTGATAAACAACCAAGTGTGTGAAGTTTCCTCTTGGAGATTTTCCCATCACTAAAGAATATGATGTTAAGTGTATAAAGTAAGTCCATCTAATTAATTCAAATCCCTTATTCAGAAGCCAGTCCTCCATTTCAAAAAACCATCTTTCTCCATCAAAATCAGGTATTTCGTCAATGGATAATTCAAGGATACTCGCTAATGATGCTGCAAGACAGTTGCCTTTTTGGCTCTCCGAATGAAGTTTCGTTTGGTCAATAGGTATCATCGCCCCTCCATTGCCTCATCTCTGTTATCAATAATCTCAATGATTGGTAGTGGGTCTGTTTTTTTAATATACCTTGACCCTTGTCCTGCCATTAAGATATTATATTCTCTCACATCAATATCCTCAACTTTTAATATTTTAATCTCTTCAGCTTCACCTGTTGGGCAGAATTGAGATTTTTGCACCTTAACATGCTTTATAACTTCGCAATACACCCTGCTCCCGCAAGAATTAGTTGTCCAAAGACTCGGCGGGACTTCCTGTATAAATTTAGTTCCTATTGGTCTTAGATTCATTTCCCCTCCATTGCCTTGATGTAGTCGGAGATTTCTTTGTCGATGTCTGTGCAATGGCTATACCATCCATCGTCAGTAAGGTATTTCAGCCAGCCTTCGAGCTTCTTGATCTCAGCATGTTTTTCATCCATGTCGTTTGAGAACTTTGCAACAGCAAACAGCATTGCTTTTCTTGCGTTCTCAATATCAGCTTCGAGCTTCGCTACCTTCTCGCGCTCATGGGTAAAAGCATCTTTGTATAGTTGCATTACTTTCTCTTCTGATGCGTCCATAAAGCCTCCTTGGTTTAAAGTGTGGGAGCAGGATTCGATACCTGCAATCGGCGTTTACGGCTTGCTTCATAGGGCTTGCAATCCCTTTAAGCACCACCGAATACCCTGTCTCAGTAGCGTCTATCTTATCCACAGGTTGCCCTCTATCTTTACAACCTTGCGCTTCCGCCATCCCACAGTTTTGTTATAGATGCTATGAGGTATTATGAGAGTTTAATTTATTTGGCCTACCTCAAAAGCGGAGGTTCTCCCTCTCCCCTTTACTTTTCAGTATAGCATCTACAGCCTGGCTCTAAAGCTTACCCAGCGGGGCCTCAACTCCTCCCCCAATAGCTCTCGGGTTGACATTCATGGAGATTTCATTCACATCTTTCTCCCCATCTCTGTCCTTCCCCACAACCAAGTAAACTTGCGCCCGTTGCCCAGCAGCAAGGCTGGCCTCTCCTCCCTGAATTGAGCCCCCAAAAGCCTCAACCCATTTGAAGATTATATCTGCTTTCCAGTCTGCCTTGGGCTGTCCGTTGTTCATGTACTCCCCTTCATCGAGCACCGAGGGAAGGCTGAGCCATTTGGTGAAGGTCCTGCCTGAGTATTCGGGGAAGTCAGAAATCACCTTCAAATGAACAACTATATTCTTCCCTGCTTTGCGATTAATCCTCCCTGCTTCCTCAATAGGCAAGTTCTCCCCAGCTTCTTTCCAAGCATTGTTCTTTGCTTCTGTGGGGTCTTTTGAGATTTCCATAGTGTACCAATCTTCGGGGAGTAAAGATGGCTGTTGAATGTCTTCTTTGTTGATTCCTACTTGAAATGTTGGCATAACTTAATTCTCCTTAGTTTGTTTGTTTTGTGTGTTTAGTTGTTTAGTTTAGTTTTCTTTGGGTTTCACTTAATTGAGCCTGTCGGGTTCACCTCCTTTCCAAACCTCCGTTGCCAAAGGTCCTCAAACCCATGAGCTCCCTCAGCGTTGAAGTCAATCTCTACTGGGTCCTTCCAATATTTGCCCAGATTATTTAAGGAGGACTTAAAGAACTCCTGTCTCCCACTTCCTCCAGTTTGCCAGAAGTAACGCAATCTCTGGTCTTTGTCGTCCCGGACTCGATAGCAATAATAAGTCTCATTAAACCAGTTAGCCACTTCTGTTCTGAGCTTCCCTGTAATCTTTGGATAGAACTTATGCGCTCCAGTTTCCTCCTCTTCGAGAAGCTCCAAGTGCCCAGTATAGACCACATTTATTGGCAAGGCCAGGGTAGCCAAAACATACTTACCCAGAGCATCCATCTGAGGGCCATAATGCTGCCTTGCAGCGCTCCCCCCTAACCCACGTCCGGGGTCAAGCGTCAAAGCCCAGTTGAGGGATATCCTTCCCATCATAGTTAAGCCGTCAAAGATAACTCCCGAGTATGGGAAGATTCCTTTCTTAATTTCCGAAGTCATAATCCTCCGAAGGTTCTCTGCTTTGTTCCAAGCTTCGGGGAGTTTCGAGTCAAGCTCAAGACAAGGATAGATGTCTATGTTGTGGCCGGCTAAGGTAGATGCTCGTCCGTCAAAGTCCACCACCAAATTCTTTCCAGGGAGAGTGACAATGCTTTGTGTCTTCCCACTTCCCGAAGGCCCAGCAAGGAATACCTTCCACTTATAAGTTGCCGAATCTATGCTCATGTCTTTAGCAGACGTAACTGCAGAAGCAAATTGGCTTACTGCCTTGGGTGCTGGGATATCTGGTGGAAAGGGAATAGTTGATTCTACATAAGTATCTTTTTCCGCTGTTACTGGACAATTTATAGTCATAATTAAGTTCTCCTTATTTTATTAGGTTCAATCTTTTTCTCTTTCCAGCCGACCTCTTGATCAAACAGTTCAAGTGCAATATTTAATTCTATATGTGCTTTGCTTATATAAACATACAACTCAATAGGTATTTCCTCTTTCTGCATAAGCTGTCTAAGTAACCTAACTATAGCACTAAGAGTTCCCTTAGCTTGATAAAGCTGTCTTTGTCTTCGTCTTGCTGGTGTGTCAACAAAAGGTTTTCTCATTTAAGCCTCCTTCTCAGGTTGTTCGTTAAACGAATAGGTTGAGTTATTTTCCAAAGATCTCGTCTTGACAGGTCTGGCAAATGCCAGAGATTTGATATTCTTTCCTGCTTAAAGCATCTCGGAAGCCGTGAGTTATGTCAATATAGTTTAGGCAAAAAGGACACTTGCCAGCCTTGACAGCCTCGACTTCTTTATCAAAACCCATAGCTTTCATTATTTGCTCGTTCATAGTTAGTCCTCTTCTTCAAGAAAATTGTGAAAAGATTCAATTCTGTTCTCCCTATTAAGAATTGGCGGAAGAAGCTTCATTCGCTGAGTTACTTTATACCAAGCATTAAACTCTTCTTTAGTCTTAAAAGCAATTATATTAAATGCTGGGAGGGTTGGAAGAAGAAAGAGTTTAAATACAGGAGTAATCTCTCCTTCATACAGCTCCTTTGGTGTTGGATAGGTTAACTCGTAAGGAATACCGAGTTTCTCAGCAAGCTCAATAAGGTCTTCTCGATCTTGATATCTTACCACAATGTCGAGATCGCTTTCTTCTGTCTGTGGACCATAAACCATTGAGCCGGTTATGAATAGTTTTAAGTTATCTGTGTCCATAGTTTTCTCCTTAATAAATTAGACGGTTAGTTTTAAGGTTTTGAAGCAATTTGGGAAGTTCATTGGATTTGACTTTCCGAATAGCTTGCCCAGTAGGGAGCATCTTTTGGCTACGAGACCAAGGTTCCCAGCTTTCGCTTCTGATAGTCATATTTGGGAAAGCCGAGGGGTCAAGTTGGGAGGGCTCAAGCCCACTGAGGCAAAACCCTCGATAAAGGCAAGCAGTTTTCCCAATCCCTCCGGTGCAGTTGATTGTGTCTGTGGTTTTGGGGAAGTGCCATCTGTCCCAAGACCGCTCGATGTCTTCTATGTCTCGACGCCAGTCGGACTCAAACTCGACTAAGTCATCCTCACTTCGAGTTTCGAGGGTTCGAGCAAACTGAGGGGTGGTTCCAGAGCCCTTAACTATTTGCTTAGTGGCCATATTAATCAAGGCTCCGTGGACACGCTCAGAACCAAGCAAGTTGGTTAAGTACCAAATATAGCCGGTGATTTGAGAGGAAAACCTCCACTGCATGATGTAGAAGTCAGATAACCAAATCGAAGTGGTCTTCTCTTCCAAAGGCATAAGCCCAAAGCCTGGCCAGTTTATGTAACCGTCAAGTGAGCCACCAAGGAAGTAGCCTGAGGGCCTTCCTCCTTTTGTTGGGAGAGGCCAAAGCCAGCCGAGTTCAGCTCCTCCCTTGACAAGCTTCCAGGGCTCGGTTGGGTAGAGCTGAATATACTTGCCCCAGAGCGCCATTAGGTTCTCACGAGAATTCCCTTTCTTGTCAGGAAGGCTACCTGAGTTGTCCCAAAAATCGAGGCCTTTGGACAAAGCCTTCATTGAGGCGAGGGTCCATTCTGGGGATTTGGGCTCAAGGTCGGCTTCGCTGTGACTCAAGTACCACGAGCCCTTGATTTCATGCCAAGCTGAACCGAAACTGAAATAACTTGGCTTGATGGTATAGTCTACTTGCCTTATCTTCCACCAGTAGAACTTTCTTTGGCAGCCATGAAAGGTTGTGCGGAGAGTATTGTCGAAAAGCTTTGGAGGTCCGGCTTCTCGAGCTTGTTTTTCTTGGGGAGACATTAGGTTTTCCTTTTCAGTGGACACCAGAAACACGAGAACCCTTGCCATCTTTCCTCAACAGCAAGGGTTAAGCAGTAGTCATATTTGGAACAGAAGATAAATCGGTGCTCGGCAATCTCGGTTTCGAGCTCAGCTGGACTGAGTGGATACCACTCGCTTGGCTTTGGTGGTTGATTAATTTTTGAGTCCATGATAAACCCCAAAGCCGAAGTAGATGACTATTAAGGAAAGAAGGAAGAAAAGGATAGCTGTGCTTACCTTCTTGGTTGCCTGAGCTTGCCTGAGCTCATCCTTCTTTGCCCACTTCCCTAATCGGCCTCGGCGAAGGAAGGCTAAGTGCTTAGGCCTTTGTTTTTTAGGCTCAAAAATAATTGGATAAACATTATCTAATACTGAGCCGTCTTTAGCTTCAAAAATAGTTTCAGGCTCAATCCATTCTTGCTTTCCCTCCATTCGAGCCTCTTGGTAAGCTAAGCATTTACAACCAGCAATTGGATACTCGCCTATTAAATTATTGTCCTCAAGAGTCATTGTTTTCATAGTCCTTTCATTATTTAATTATAAATCAATATACCATAACTGGCCATAATTGTCAATAATTGGAGGAATTATTTTTTCCTTGGCTTTCCTACTCTGCGAAACTTAGCTTCAAAAAGAAAGAGAGGAAGAGGTCCTCCATTACTATCTTTGGTTT
>Ga0105092_10000393_pt1 | contig 22310 bp, 22 predicted proteins | sample PPLLak2March2015_FD_87021 | JGI IMG/M metagenome (GOLD analysis project Ga0105092, IMG submission 87021) | Freshwater sediment microbial communities from Prairie Pothole Lake near Jamestown, North Dakota, USA - PPLs Lake P7 Core (1) Depth... | ecosystem: Environmental > Aquatic > Freshwater >... | reverse complement strand
TGATGCTGGAGACGAATATAGAGATTAGCTGGTTGTTTTCGTCGATGACAGCGTTCAGATGAGAGGCTTCCCTTCCTTCGACATTCGCCGAGTCTACAGCTTTTCCCTTCCTTCGACATTCGATATTCGATATTCGATATTCGACATTCTGTCTTTCTTCTTCATCGGCAGGCTTTTGGTTGCGGCTCCGCCGCGTCGTGTAATTCGTGGATAAAAAAACGCTCCTGCACCTGCGCCTCCCCGCGCCGGTTGACCGCCGCTCTTCGCATCCCGTAGCATGTCTCGTGATGGCCGTGCTGGCGAAGATGAACGTCATTTGGCGGGTCCCGCTGATCCTCTTTCTGACGATCTTCATGGGAACAATCAGTGTTCTCTGCTCGCTGTTCGACGGCACCGGCCGGCTTCAGCATGGATGCGCGGTGCTATGGGCTCGAATGATCCTCGCGATTGCCCGGGCGAAGGTCCAGATCACCGGCCTGGAGAATCTTGTTCCGGGCCGTGCTTACATCCTGGCCGCCAATCACCTCAGCATGTTCGATATCTGGGTCTTTCTGGCCTATCTCCCCTTTCAGTTCCGCTTCGTCGCGAAGGAATCCCTTTTCCGGTGGCCCTTCCTCGGATGGCACCTCAGGCGTTCGGGGAACATTTCCATCGACCGACGCAACCCGCGCCAGGCCGTTCACTCCCTGGAGGCGGCAAGCCGGAAGACCGGGTCGGGGATCTCGATTGTGGTGTTCCCCGAGGGCATGCGCACCTGGGGAGAGACGGTGGGTCCGTTCAAGCGAGGCAGCTTTCTCCTCGCTCAGCATGCCGGAGTTCCGTTAGTTCCCGTGACGATCATCGGCTCGCACAGGCTTTTGCCCCGGGGGTCGGCCATGATCCAGCCCGGGGAGATAGAAGTCCGTATCCACGATCCGATCGAGTATCATGAGTACAAGGATCTCGACCTGCAGACTGTAGCCGAGTCGGTCCACCAAAAAATCTTGGAAAGTTACCGGCAGGTATCATGAAAACAACGAATCTCATCGAACAGGTCCAGTCAGCCCTTTCGGCCGCCCGAGTGCCCGGCTGGCTTTTCTATGGCTTCCATTCCAATGACCCGATCGGGATCAGCATTTTGGGGTTCGGTCCCACCTACCATGCCACTCGACGCTGGTTCTACCTCGTGCCGGCTCAAGGTGAACCGATCAAACTGGTACACCGGATCGAATCGGGAATGCTTGACCACCTGCCGGGGCACAAGCTGGTCTACCTGCGCTGGCAGGAACTCCGTTCTCATCTTGAACAGCTCCTCGCCTCCGCAAAAGAGGTTGCAATGCAGTACTCGCCGGAAAGCGCCGTGCCTTACGTCTCAAAGGTCGATGCGGGGACCGTCGAACTGGTCAGAGCCTGCGGCGCAGAAGTCGTCTCGTCTGCGGATCTGGTCCAGCAGTTCGAGACCCGGTGGACTACGGAACAGGCGGATCAACACCGGGCCACCGCGGCAATCCTCACCGCGATCGTCAAACAGGCGTTTCGACAGGGAGCAGCCGACCTGTCCGAAAAGGGAGCATCATCCGAGTTGGAAATCCAGAGGTTCATGCAGCGGAGATTCGAGGAAGAAGGGCTTATTTGCGATTCGCCCCCGATTGTCGCTGTCAACGGCAATGCCGGGAACCCGCACTACTCGCCCTCCGAATCCTCCTACGCTGCTCTGCGTAAGGGTGATTTCCTGCTCATTGACCTGTGGGCCAAACCGGTCGGGGCCGATGCGGTCTACGCCGATATCACCTGGACAGCGTTTTACGGAAGGACAGTGTCTGAGCAGATCACGGAAGTATTTGATGTCGTCCGTCGGGCTCGAGATCGGGGTGTCGAGTTTCTGAAACAGTCCACCCAGTCAGGCTGTTATCCGCAAGGCTGGGAGGTGGACGATGCCGTTCGAGAGGTGATCAGGGCAGCCGGGTACGCCGACAAGTTCTGCCACCGGACCGGCCATTCGCTCGGGCGCGAGGTCCACGGGAACGGCGTCAATTTCGACAACCTTGAAACCCACGACACGCGGAGCTTCCTCCCCGGCGTTGCCTGTACGATTGAACCTGGTATCTACCTCGACGACTTCGGGGTGCGAAGCGAGATTAACGTTCATTTTGGCGTGAATGGACCGGAGGTCACAACCCCTCCGCAGACCTCGCTGCTGGTTTTTGATGTTTAACGACTCAAAAGGACCTCAAGGACCGAGAAGCAGGGGCGAAGGGGTGAAGGGGCGAAGGGGCGAAGGGAAAAGCAGGGAAAATCGAGTTTCTTGTCTGCTTTTCCCTTCGTCCCTCCGCCCCTTCTCCCCTTCTCCCCTGCTTCTCGGTCCTTGAGGTCCTTTGAGGGAGATTTTCTTGATGCCCAGAATGACAGCCCTGCTTCTTGTCCTCTGCTCCGCTCTTGTCTTCGGAGCGGCGGAAACACAACTAACCGGCCGGTGGATCTTCCAGGGCCTCTCCGACAGCGGCAGGAAAGTCCCGCTTTTCATCATCGATTTCCCGGAGCCCGGCAAGGCGGGTCTCGTCAGCACCACGGCGCCGTTCGAAATTAGTGTGAAAAGCGTCTCCGTGGAGAACGGCGCGGTGACTATTGAATTGCTTGCAGATCAGCGCCCGCTGACCCTGAAGGGGACAATCGAGGAGGGCGTCATCAAGGGTAAGACAACCGGGCAGGCTCTCAATGGCTTCTCCTTTCTGGCAGAGCGGACGGAACTGAAAGAGCTGAAGAAGATCAAGCAGCCCGCTGCCGAAGAGCTTGAGGCTTTCCAGAATGCCCGCAACACCGGCGATCTGTCGAAAAGACTGGTCGGTCTGCGCGACTTTCTCGCGAAGTACCCCGAAACGGCCCTAAGGACCTCCGCTCTTCTGGAGATTCTTGATGCGAGCTTGGAAAGCGATCAACCGGACGACAAGATCGCCGAAACCGCCAACGAAGCGGTCGCTTCCGCCGAGGACAAAGCGGTCGTGATGAACGATGTGGCTTTCCGGCTGGCCGAGAAAAATCGCCTGCTGCAGAAGTCGGAAGAACTGGCCCGCCAGGCGACAGACCAGGCCAAGCCCGGATCTCCGGCAAAGGGAAACTTCCTCGATACGCTCGGCTGGGCACTCTACAAACAAGGCAAGCTGGATCAGTCTGTGGCCGTACTGCGCCAGGCGCTGCAAATCCTGCCTCGTGAGGGCGATATCGCTGAGCATCTGGCCGAAGTCTTCGAAAAGCAAGGGAAGAACGACGAAGCGGCGGAGGCCTATCTGCAGGCATATGTTGGAGGAGGAAACCGTCGAGCCAGAAATACGGCACGAGAGCTTTTCAGGAAGCAAAAGGGCTCACTGGAAGGGTTTCACGAGCTCCTGGACAAGACGTACGCCAACCAGCCTCCCTTGTTCGAGGCGGGGCGTTTTGAAGGCAATTACTCTGGCCCTGCCCTCCTCGCCGAGCTCTTCACGGGGAGTCAATGCGGTCCATGCCAGTCGGCCGACTACGCCTTCGATGGCCTCATCTCGCATTTCCCGGAGAAGACGCTCAATGTCCTGCAGTATCATCTGCACGTCCCCGGTCCTGATCCGATGACCAACCCCGACAGCATCGCCCGCGCCCGCTTCTACAAGGTCCGGGCCACTCCGCTTGCCCTCTTTTCGGGGACCGACAAGCACCCGGGCGGAGGACCAATGGCCCGCGCCGAGATGGCGTTCAATGAATACATGGAGGTCATCAAGGCGCAGCTTCAGCCCGGCGAAAAGGCCCGGATCGACCTGCAGGTGAAGGGTGAGAAGGACAACGTTACAGCGAACGGAAAAGTAACACTTCCAACGGGTACTGAAAAAGCGGACGTGCGGCTTTTCGTCGCCCTCGTGGAGAAAACCGTTCATTACACCGGGTCGAACGGCGTGCATCTGCACCGCAACGTCGTGCGCAAGCTCCTCAATGGCGGTGAGGGCACCCGGATAACAACCCCTGATTTCGAGTTCAAGCAGACCGGCTCCGTATCCGCAATCGAGGCCGAACTGAAGCAGTACCTGGACCAGCTGTCCAAGGAGTGGGAATTGACTTTCGAGGAGGCGCCGACCAGCTTCAACCGGGCCGAACTGGCGGTCGTCGCTTTCGTTCAAAACGCCGAAACCTACCAGATTCTGGGTTCCGTCATGGCGCCGGTAGTCTTTGAGGCCGGAGGAGCAGAGTAGCCGGACTTGAGAATTCCGCTCGAACCTGCGTGGCGCTTTGATTCACGCCACTCTCCGTTGTTTGGGCCGCCGGTCGGAGCCGGAAGTGAATCAGCACCGAGAACCGGTCGACCTCTGTCCGCTCGACCTCCTCAAAGCGTGATTGCAGGTCTGCGACCCGGCGCTGAGTGTCTGTATTCCAAGGGAGGTACAGAACGAGGTACCAGAAATCCTCGGGATAGACACTGAGCCACTCCTCGCTCATGACGTCCCCCTTGCGCCAATCGTAGTAGTAGCTCAGGCAGAGAAAATAGTCATCGTCGCCGACAACCACCGGCATCCGTCGGGCGCTCTGCTCGGCCTGATCAGAGATCGCGCGCCAGTCCGGGTGAGCCTGGATGAGCCGTTCCCGTCCCAGGCCCTCCACGTTGTATGCCAGAAACAACACCAGAAGACAGAACCTGATCGGCGCAAGGTTGCTCAAGGATATGCGCAGGTAACCAAGCAACAGGGGAGGGATCAGAAAGAACAGATACTTAGTGCGGGTCAGTGTAATCGTATGGTGGAAGAGGTCGTTCCCGATTAGCAGCCCGTAGGGAACAAATGCCAGCACCACGAGCAGACCGACCGGATCACGCCCTACCACGTTCTTCCATCGTAAGAGCAGGTAAGCCACAACGCTGACACCGATGACGAGCACCAGAGTCCGCGAGGCGAAGGTCGAGCCAAAGACGAGCCGTGAGATTGCATCTCCTCCCTCACTCACCACCATCCGGTAGTAAGACTCCGGATCGTGGGGCCCGATCACCCAGAGGCCGGATTCGTACTTGCGCTCCCTCTGCCGCAACAACTGCGGAATCCATGGAAGAAACAGCAGAGCGGGAACGGTGAGGGCCGAAACAAGTTTCCAGATGCGGCGGCGCAGGAGCAGCCAACCAGCCAGAAACAGTTCTCCGGCGTAGAAGAAGAGAACGTAGTAGTGGGTGTAGAGCCCGAGCGTGTTGACGAGAACAAGGCCAACAAGTTTCTTACTGCTGATTCGCCCTGCTTTGGCCTCGTCATAGAGGCTGACAAAAAGCGACAGCGAGAGGCAGACCAGGAAGAACGCCATACTGTACATGCGCGCCTCTCGCGCCATGAGAAAACAGGCCGTGCTGACGCCGAAAACCAGGAGAACCCAGACGCCCGGACGATCGGCTCCCCAGGTACGGGCCGAAAAGATCAGGACGCCGACCGCCAGGGCGAAAAAGAGAACGCTGAAACCCCGGCCCGAAAACTCCGAAAAACCGAACAGCCGGACCCACTTCTCAAGGGCCCAGAAGTAGAGCCACGGGTGGTTGTCGTTGCGATAGGTGAGCTCGGTATAGGAGAGCCGAAACCCGGATTGCTGGTCGGATTGATTTGACAGACCAATATCCCGAGCCGTGTAGATCTCGTCTTCCCAGTAGCCGTAACGGTCAAGTTCGTATAAGTAAAGGAGAATCAGGCATGCACCGAGAGCGAAAGCGAGAACCCTCCCCATCCTCGAAATCATTCCGGGCAGGATAACACGATTCGGATCGCGGATTCTGGTCCACGAATTGCCACGAATTAGACGAATTTACACGAAGGGGTTATCCACGAACCAGAAAAAGACCTCAAGGACCCGAAGGACCTCAAGGACAAGAAGCTGTGAACCGTCCTTGAGGTCCTTGGGGTCCTTGAGGTCTTTTCCTGGTTCGTAATGTCAGGGCTTCTGACAATCAAAAAGCCCGATACTGCTCGTGGCTTGCGGACTTAGGTGGGCGGCCAGTTGCAGCGCGGCTGCCGTCAGCCGGTTTGCCGCCTTGAACCACGCGGTCGGTCGGCTTTTCCATTCCTCCGTGCCGGAGCTGAGCGTCTGGAAGAGCCAGACGCTACTGAGGGTAAGGCCTCGTTCCAGGATGCTTCCCACCGCCTTAACGCCTCGCACCCTTAACCCTGCCCGCTTGAGCTGTTCGGACAACTTCGAGGGGTTGTACCGTCGGCAATGCCCGACCACGTCGTCGTCCTTGCTCCAGTAATAACGATGCAGTGGAACGGTCAGAATCAACCGCCCTCCAGGCGCAAGCACTCGGCTCAACTCGGCAAGGGCAAGATCATCCTGCGGTATGTGTTCGAGAACTTCTGAGCAGACAACGGTTTGGACACTGCCCGACCGCAGCCCCAGCTGCTGAATATCGAGGATGGTGCACTCGTAGCCCTCGCCCTTCATTATCCGCATACCAGGAACAGACATGTCGGAAAGGAAAGTCCGGGACCCGGCTGGGACCATCGGCGCAATGCCACTTCCAATATCGAGAATAGGCTTCCCACACCCCGAAAGGTGCTTTTCAATAATCCGTTTCCTGAGCTGGTAATTGAAAAGGTGCCTCTTGTACTGGATGTAATTAGGGTTCTCGTAGAAGACGTCAAAGGCGGTAGCCATGTACTGGGATGATTATCCGTGACAAGGTGACAGGGTGACAAGGGGAACGAATTGACGTTTGACGATTAAAAGCGGAGAGCTCACCGCTTCCCAATCGTCAATCGTCAATCATAAATCGTGAATTGGTTACGGCCGGCGCAATATCGCTTTAATCGCGCCATCGCGCGTGATGACATACCCTTCGGGCAGGGTTTCCTCAATTTTCGGCCGGAACCCGCGCACGCTCCACCCGAGGTCGACCAGGCGATCCAAGATGTGAGCTCGAATCCTCGGCCGATCTTCGGAATCCAGATAGGACTCCAATACCGATTCGCGAGCCTCTTCCTCGGGTCTTTTTAAGAAGTAGTCGAGGGCGGCCAACCGGACGTCATCATCCTCATGCAACAGGTAATTCCTGATGGTTTGCTGAAGAGACGGCGTGTGGTGCCCCTCCATCAGCCGGATCATCTGAGCGGTCGGGTCGGGACTAGCCGGGGGATTTTCCCAGTGATACAGGAGCAACTCCTCTCCGGTCTTCGCTATCTGATCAGCCGGCAAGATCGACTGAAGTGCGCGAAACGGCCAGTAGACCTGCCTCTCCCGTTTCAGAAAACGGACAATCGGAGGCACGGCCGTCTCCCTCAGTTCGACAATCCAGTTTAGTAGTTCTTCTTTTTCCTCTTCATCCTGCCGGGAAGGCGAGGCGCTGATGGTGAATCGATCGAGGAGGGCCAATATCGCCGGCTCGCTCCCCATCTCCAGCAGCTTTCGTTCGGCATTGATCCTGGTCGCGGGGTCTCCGTGGGGTTCTTTGACCTTCTTGCGAAGCTTCTCAATCTGCTTCTCAGGTGAGGGGCGAAAGAATGAAATTAGATCCATGGGTGTAGGGGCTAGTATACCTCGCTTCGTCGTCCTGAGTTATCCTGACTCCATGAAAGCCGTTGTTATATCTCGACATGGCCCGCCCGAGGTGCTCCGGGTGGAAGAGATCGATGATCCGGTTTGCGGCTCGTCACAGGTCAGGGTTGCAGCTAAGGCGACAGCACTGAATCGGGCGGATCTTCTGCAGAGAATCGGAAGGTACCCGGCTCCCAAGGGGGTCGACCCGCGCGTCCCCGGCCTGGAATTCGCGGGGGCCGTGGAGGAGACCGGCCAAGCGGTGTCCGAGTGGCAACCAGGCGACCGGGTGATGGGGCTTCTGAGCGGTGGAGGATATGCGGAGAAGGTGGTGACGGAGGAACGAATGCTCCTCAGAATCCCCGATTCCCTCGACTTCGAGGAAGCGGCCGCAGTCCCTGAAGTTTTCGGCACAGCCTACGATGCCCTCTTTTCGCAGCTCCAAATGGCGATGGGAGAACGGCTCCTGATTCACGCCGTCGCGAGCGGCGTCGGCCTGACCGCGCTTCAGCTCGCGAAAACCGCCGGCTGCTTCGTCTTCGGGACCGCAGGCTCCCAGGAAAAGCTGGACCGGGCTCGAGAGCTGGGTCTTGATGTCGGCATTAACTATCGAGAATCTGATTTTGCGAAGATGGTGGCACAGAAGACCGGAAATCAGGGCGTCGATGCGATTATCGACCTCGTCGGCGGAGGATACTGGGAGAAGAATCTCGCCTCGCTCGCAATGCGCGGCCGCCTGATCCTGGTTGGCCTGCTCAGCGGCGCCAAAGCCGAGACGAACCTGGCGTTGATTCTGAACAAGAGACTGACGATCATCGGAACCGTTCTCAGGTCCCGCCCGGTCGAGGAGAAAATAGCACTCACGCAGTCCCTCGGCCGGCACGTGCTTCCACTGCTCGAGACGCGCCGGGTACGCCCCGTGATCGACCGCATTTTCCCGCTCGCAGACGCGGCCCAGGCGCATGCCTACATGGAATCGAATGCCAATGTGGGGAAGATTGTATTGAGGGTGTAAGGCCCAGGGTGTGCGTCACCGCCGCTCGAGGGCGACCACGTTCTCTATGTGGTAAGTGTGCGGGAACATGTCGACCGGCTGAATTTTCTCCACCGCATATTGGCCGGTCAGAACCTCCAAATCCCTCGCCTGCGTCGCAGGATTGCAGCTCACGTAGACGATGCGCCGCGGGCCCAGACGGAGCAGGCTTTCGACCAGATCCGGGTGCATGCCGACACGAGGAGGGTCAATCGTCACAACGTCGGGGGGTGGGGAAGATCGGCCGGCCGTTTCTCTCATGTACGCGGCGGCATCCGATTCAAGGAATTCGCAGTTTTCAGTAGAGTTGGCCGCCGCGTTCTGACGGGCCAGCTCGACTGATCTCGCCTGGTTCTCTACCCCGATCGCCTGAGCGACCTGGTCGGCCAGGAACAGTGTAATACCCCCGATTCCGCAGTACAGGTCAAGAAGGGTCTCACGCCCGGACAGTCGGGCGAAATCCCGGACCACCCCGTACAGTCTTTCAGCCTGCAACGTGTTGGGCTGAAAGAAGGTAGACGCTTCGAGCGTGTAAGCAACGGGGCCGATCTTCTCTACCAGGCTCCCGCTCCCGTAATAAATTTCTTCCTCGCCGGTCGCGACCGGGGAACGGCTGGCGTTGACGCTGTTCACCACGGTGGTGACCTGCGGAAATCGGGAAACGAGCTCTCGCGCGAGAAACTCCATCCGGGACGTGTGCCGCTCGGTCGTGACGAGGTTGACCAAGACTTGCTGGCTAAACTCCGAAACCCTGATCACCAGGTTCTTGAGATAACCCTCGTGCTTGATCGTGTCGTAGGGCGCCCAATCATTGCCCTGGGCCACTCTTCGGACGTGATTCACGATTTCGGAAGTGACAAGGGTAGCGAGATGGCATCGCTCAATGTCCAGCACCTTGTCGAACCGCTGCGGGACGTGCAGACCGAGCGCGAATTCCTTATTTGCAGGCCCTGGATCTGCTATCTCTTCCCGGGTCAGCCATCGCCTGGACCCGAAGGTGAACTCCATCTTGTTGCGGTAGTGATAGAGCTTGGGGGAAGGGAGGGTTGGATTGACCTGAACGTCGGACAAACCGCCAATGCGGCAGAAGAGATCGGCCACCTGCTGCCTCTTGAACTGGAGCTGGAGCTCGTAATCGGCGTTTTGCCACGTACATCCGCCACAAATCTGAAAGTACGAGCAGACAGGTTCGACGCGCTGCGGAGAGGGCTGCAAAATCTGTTCGACGACCGCCTCGGCGTAACGCTTCTTTGATCGTAGAATCCGAGCCAGGACTCTGTCCCCCGGTACTCCGCCACGCACGAAGACGACCAGCTCGTTCACGCGCGCTACCCCGACACCTTCGTAGGCGGCTGAGGTCACCTCAGTCTCGACTGTTTCTCCCTTGACCAGTTTCACTCCGTCACCCGAAAAGAAACGATGATACCAGAGTTGGAAGGGACACAAGGGAACAGAAGGGACAGAAGGGACACACGCGACGGGTTTTGTTTTTTTGTCCGAGAAGAGCGCCAGTTGTCAGCCTACTGGCCCTGTTCTAAACTTAAGGCGGTTTTTCGCTTTTACCCGGAGAGGTGTTCATGAGATCGCTTCTTGGAATCGCACTGTTTCTCACGCTTTTATCACCTGCCGCACAAGCCCAGACGCTCGACATCTATTTCATTGACGTTGAAGGCGGTGGCGCCACGCTGATCGTGACTCCCGAGCGGGAATCGATACTGATCGACAGCGGGTGGAGACGCGACGACGGGCGCGATGCAAAACGAATTGCCGCGGTGCTGAAAGAACAGGCTGGTCTGAACCAGATCGACTTCCTGGTCACGACTCATTTTCATCGCGATCACTACGGATCCGCACTCAAGTTGTCGCAACTGGTGCCAATCAAGGCCTTCCTGGATCGGGGTCCCATCGCCGCCCTGCCCGAAGATCCGCTGTTCGAGATCCTTTATACCGAGTACATGATGGCGAATAAGGGAGAACGGCAGACATTGACGGCAGGCGATGAAATACCGATCAAGAAGGGGAAAGTACCGGTCCATCTCACCTGCGTTGCGGCCCGGGGTTCCGTCTTCAAGAATGAAGGCGCGGCCAATCCGGAGTGCGCCCAGCTGAAGCCCAACAAGAAGCAGCTGTTCGATGAGAATGCGGCAAGCGTCGCTCTGCTCCTTCAGTTTGGCAATTTCCAGTTTTTCCATGGCGCGGATCTGACTTGGAATGTCGAAGGAGAGCTGGTCTGCCCTAACAACCGAATCGGGCCAGTCGACGCCTGCATGGTTGATCATCACGGCTTGAAGATCAGTAATAACCCGGTGCTGCTGGCCTCCCTTTCCCCGGCTGTGACCATCATGGCCAACGGCGAGGAAAAGGGCTGTGACCCGGAGGTCGTCGGCCTGCTTCGCACGGTGCCGAGCGTGAAGGGTGCTTATCAGCTGCACAAGGACGTTAAGAACAAGCCCCAGGAAAACTCTCCTGACGAATTCATCGCGAACCTCACGCCCGAGGCAAGTTGCCAGGGACACTGGCTTAAGCTCAGTGTCGCTCCCTCGGCGGCAGCCTTTGAGGTGACCAACACCCGGACCGGAACTACGTTGTCTTATCCGATAAAATGAATTCGGAGGCCCCCATGACACTTAGTAAAGGAACCAGGCGGGAGTTTTTGCAGATCTCGGGCAGCGCAGTAGCTTCACTCGGTTTTATCACCGGCCAGGACACTGCACAACCTGCGGCGGGGAGCAAGACAATCATGAAAGGCGTGCTTATCAGCATGCTTCCGTCTCAGCTCTCCTATGAAGACCGATTCAGACTCGCCCAGCGCGTCGGATTCGAAGGCGTTGAAGCCCAGACAGTGACTGACCCGGCTGTGGTGGCGGAGATCAAAGAGGCCGCCCGGAAGACGGGAACCAAGATCCACTCAGTCATGAACATGGACCACTGGAAGTTCCCGCTTTCCAGCTCCGACAAAACCGTAGTCGAAAAAAGCATGAAGGGGATGGAAACCTCGCTCCGTAACGCGAAGGAATGGGGAGCCGGCGCTGTCCTGCTGGTTCCGGCCGTCGTTAATCCGGAAACCAGCTACAAAGACGCCTACGCCCGTTCTCAGGAGCGGGTACGGGAACTGATTCCGCTCGCGAAGGAACTGGGGGTGGCGATCGCGATCGAAGAAGTCTGGAACAAGTTCCTGCTCAGTCCTGTGGAGTTCGCCCGTTACGTCGATGAGCTGGATAGTCCCTGGGTCAAGGCTTACTTTGACGTGGGCAACGTCGTTTTGTTCGGGTACCCCCAGGATTGGATCCGCACGCTCGGGGATAGGATCCTCAAGCTCCATCTGAAAGACTTCAATTCCGACACAAAGAAGTTCGTTCCCCTGCGAGAAGGCAGCATCAACTGGCCCGAAGTCAGGAAAGCCCTCGATGAAGTCCACTTCACCGGCTTCGCCACCGTCGAGCTGGAAAAGGGCGACGAAGCGTATCTGAAAGACGTAAACAGTCGGGTGGATCAGATTCTGGCCGGTGTATAGTCAGGCCCGAAAAAGACCTCAAGGGCCTCAAAGACATCAAGGACCTGGCTCACCTTTCCCTGAGGTCTCTGAGGTCCCTGAGGTCTTTTTCGGGCCTGACTATACCCGCTTCTCTCCGCGCGCTTCCGGCTCTGTTGAACCCGGGAGAAATTTCCCCAAACGTATTGACGACAACGCCAATTCTTCCCCGCTACTCCACAAAAATCGAAACTTTTGTTTGCCCCTAACGTCAAATACAGTGTCGAGGGCGAAGCCAAGCCAAGAGAGCCTTCGGCGTAGTCTGCAAGCGAAAGAGAATTTTTTAGACCAATGAGAGCATCCTTCATCGAGAGTGAGGGCCTGTATCCTCAGACAAAAAGACCGGATCCGGCCCTGAGAAATCTAGCCATCGGTATCTTGCTCCAGGCGTTCCGCGACATCGTTGCACCGAAAAAGGCGAGCAACAAGGAATGGGCGGTCTGGCAGCAAGACGCGCTTGACTGGTTCGCCTCGGACGAATATTACCCGGGTAGTTTCAGCTGGGTGTGCGAAGTGCTGCAGGCCAAGGCCGAGGACTTTCGCGTCTGGCTGGAAAACTACCGGGACAGCGATCCCGAGAGCAAGAGGGAGATGGCTCGCAAGCTGATCCGTTTCCAAATAAGACACTAACCAGCGATTGGCCGTTGTTTGATTGACGATTGACTGTTGATCGTTGATGATTGGGATTGATGACTGATGCTTGCCGGGTCGGCGTGTGCCGACTGGCGGCCAGTCATCAATCAACAATAGGCAATCGGCAGTCGCAATCTGTGCTCTTCAAATTCGTCGTATTCGGCATCTTCATCATCTACCTTCTCCTTGTGGCCATCGTCCTGCTGCGCTACCTGAAGCCTGCCCGCTGGATAAAAGCTAAAGTCATTGAGCCGCCCCAGCGCCGACCAGCCACTGAAAAAGAGGTTTTGATTGACGTTGTTGACGTCGATAAATCGTTCGACCATCCGGTTATCGTCGGACTGAACCTTCAGATCTACAGAGGAGAGACGCTCGGGGTGCTGGGAAGAAGCGGTACCGGCAAGAGCGTGCTCCTTAAACTTTTGGTCGGACTCCTCCGACCCGACCGCGGTCGTATCCTGCTCGAAGGCAAGGATATCACCCGGATGACTGAGGCCGAGCTCCTTGAGGTGCGCAAAGAGGTCTCCTACGTTTTTCAGGGGGGAGCTATCTTCGATTTCCTCAACGTCGGGGAGAACATCGCTTACCCGCTTAGGGAACAAGGTTGGACCGACGAGGAGCAGATCCGGCAGCGGGTGGAATATCTATTGGACGCGGTCGAGCTGGAAGGCTGGGGGTCGGCCGCCTACACCGAGTTGAGCGTCGGCGCCAAGAAACAGGTGGCGATCGCTCGGGCCATTGCCAACAATCCGGAAGCCATTCTTTACGACGAGCCCACTACCGGCGTCGACCCGATCATCGGGAAATCGCTCAGCCGCCTGATCCGCAAATTGAACAAGCGCGAACATCTCACCTCGATCGTTGTTACGCACGATCTGCGTTGCATCGACATTGTGGCCGATCGAATTCTGATGCTTAAGAGTGGCCTGATCCGCTTCCAGGGGACCAAGGAGGAGTTTCACGCCTCCGAAGATCCATTTATTCAAGCCTTTATAGCAGGCAAGCGGTACGAGGAGGAAGAGCCGGAAGCCGAGCGGCTAGCCGGGTGAGTGACGGCGCTCGAGCTCGGTCACGACGTCCCCCAGAGAGATTCCGCGCTGTTCCAGGAAGACCAACACGTGGTACAGCAGATCGGCCGTCTCCTCTACCGACCTCTGCCTGTCTTCACCGGCCGACACCACAACCTCCACGGCCTCCTCTCCAACTTTCTGCGCAATTCGACTGAGCCCGCCTTTGAACAGGCTGGTCGTGTACGATCCGTCGGGCATCTGTTCCTTGCGCTTCTTGATGAGATCGGAGAGGTAGGCCAGGAACTCGACTCCGGAGAAAAAATTGTCCGGCAGGAAGCACGAAGTGGTCCCGAGGTGACAGGCCGGTCCTCGCGGTTCGACGAGAAGGAGGAGCGAATCTTTGTCGCAATCGGTGTGGATGGACTTCACCTCAAGGTAGTTGCCCGATGTTTCTCCTTTACACCATAGCTTTTGCCGGCTCCGGCTCCAGAAGGTAGCGAGTTTCGTCTCAAGCGTCTTCTCGAGCGCCTCGCGGTTCATGAACGCGAGCATCAAGAGCCTGCCGCTTCGTTGATCCTGAATCATCGCTGGCAGCAGTCCACCGAGCTTCGACCAGTCAAGTGTGTTCGGGTCCAAACTATCCTCCTTCGAGCTGTAACGGACGGAAAGGACCTCAAGGACCTCAACGACCTCAAGGACATGAGGTTGGTTGTCTCCTTGAGGTCCTTTTAGCTCACGCCCCCATGCGCATCGGCACGCCGTGGGCGGCCAGATATTTCTTTACTTCGGAAATCGAGTATTGGTCGTAATGAAAGATGCTCGCCGCGAGCACCGCGTCGGCGCCGCCTTCTTGAAGCCCGGCCAGCAGATGCTCCGGCTTTCCTGCTCCGCCTGAAGCGATGAGCGGAATGCGAGTGCTGTCCGATACGCGTCTCAGCAACTCCAGATCATAGCCTGCCAGCGTTCCATCCCGGTCCATTGACGTGAGCAGGATCTCGCCCGCTCCCAGGCTTTCCCCTCGGCGTATCCACTCCAGAGCGTCGATTCCGGTGGGATACCGGCCACCGCCCACGAAAACCTCCCAGCTGTCCGCTTTGCGCCTTGCATCGACGGCGAGGACAATGCATTGCGACCCAAACGCCAAGGCCGCCTTGTTGATCAGCTGGGGATCTTTGACCGCGGCGCTGTTGAGCGACACCTTGTCCGCTCCGGCCCGGAGCAACTCCTGTATCTGATCCAGGCTCCCGATTCCGCCCCCGACGGTGAAAGGAATGAAAATGCAGTCGGCGACCCGCCGGACCCACTCAAGAACCGTCTTGCGCTCTTCGACTGTCGCGGTAATATCGAGGAATACGAGCTCGTCGGCGCCCTCCTGGTAATATCGACTCCCCAGCTCCACCGGGTCCCCCGCGTCGCGCAAATCGACGAAGTGGATACCTTTAACCACGCGGCCACCGGTGACGTCCAGGCACGGGATGATTCTTTTAGCAAGCACTGACGAGTTCCTCCAGGCTGACTTGTCCCTCGTAAATAGCTTTCCCGACGATCGCTCCCCCGACTCCGATCCGCTTCAGATGGTTGATCTGCTCCACATTGCAGACACCGCCTGCGGCAATGAGCGTCCGGTCGGGACCCAGCAGGCTGAGAAGCTGAGAATAAGTCTGGTAGTTGGGATGGTCGAGAGTGCCGTCTTGTTCGATGTCCGTACAGATGACTTGCGTAACATCCCAATCCGAAATCCTTCGAGCCATTTCCTGGAGTGAAACCCGGCTCTCCTCGAGCCACCCCTCGCTTCGCAGCCGCCCGCCTCTCAAATCGAGGCTCACAATAAACGGTTTTCCCCCCCAGCGCTTGGTCCACTGAGTGACCGTTTCGGGCTGTTTGAGCGCCGCCGTGCCGAGAATCAGATACCGGGCGCCCCATGAGAGGAGCTGTTCGGCGTCCCGTTCGGTCCTGATGCCTCCTCCTATCTGGACGGGTATCTTGACGGCCAGAAGTATCCTGCGAATAGCCTCCCGGTTCTTGCCCAGCCCGTCTTTTGCCCCTTCCAGGTCGACGATGTGCAATCGCTGGAACCGTGTTGCCTGAAACTTGAGGGCCTGCTCAACCGGCTCCTGTTGGTAGGTCGTCTGGGCGTCGTAATCCCCTTTCAAGAGCCGAACGCACTTACCTCCGATGAGATCGATGGCGGGAATAATCAACATGCTATCGCCTCCAGGAAGTTCCGCAGAACCTGCAACCCCAATTCCCCTGATCTCTCTGGATGAAACTGAACGCCGCAGTAGTTGTTCTTTGCCGCAACCGAGGAAAAGCGGTCTCCGTAGTCGGTCGTGCCTTTTGTCAATCCACTTGACAGCGGTGCGTAATAACTGTGCACAAAATAGAAATTGCTGCTGTCCGGAATCTGCTGAAGCAGAACTGTGGGAGACTCGCAGGTGACTTGGTTCCAACCAATATGCGGCACTTTAAAGTGCGTGCTGTCGAAGCGTTTTACGACTCCCGGGAAAACGCCAAGACAAGCGGTTTGCTCCTCGTCGGAGCGCTCAAAAAGCAACTGAAGTCCCAGGCAAATTCCGAGAAAGGGGACGGACAAGTTTCTCAGGACAGGCACCAGCCCCAATTCGTCAAGCGACTCCATGGCCGGTTTGGCTGAACCGACCCCCGGTAGAATGACTCGGCTCGCCTTCTCGACAACACTCCGATCCCCTGAAAAGACGAACTCCACGCCCAGGTGGTGTAAGGCGTTGCCGACGTTATAGAGATTGCCTGCCTTATAGTCGATAACGACGATCATTTGAGCTCCCGGAAAAGGACCTCAAGGATCTCAACGACCACAAGGACAGTCAGGCTTAGTCCTTGCGATCGTTGAGGTCCTTGAGGTCCTTGAGGTCTTTTTACCGCCCCTACAATACCCCCTTCGTCGACGGCACTTGCCCGGCCATCTTCTCGTCAAACCGGACGGCGTTACGAAGGGCGCGGGCGAAGCCTTTGAACATGGCTTCTACGCGATGGTGCTCGTTCTCCCCAGGGTTCAGGAATTTGAAATGGAGGTTCGCACGAAGCTCGAACGCAAGCGAGCGGAAGAAATGGGCCACCAGCTCGGTCGGCAGATCGCCTATTTCCGCCCGCTGCGGACAGTAATCGGACACAAAGGCGAACCTTCCGCTCAGATCTATCGCCGCCACAACCAGGACCTCATCCATGGGGATAATCGCCGAGCCGTACCGCTCGATCCCGGTCTTGCTCCCAAGCGCCTGGGAAAGCGCCTGCCCGAGGACAATCCCGACATCCTCGACCAGATGGTGCTCGTCCACGTGCAGATCGCCCGCACCCTTCACCGTGAGATCGATACCGGAATGCCGGGCCAGCAATTCAAGCATATGGTCCAAAAAGCCCACACCGGTGTCGACTTTGGCATCTCCCTTGCCGTCCAGATCGACCCTGACCTTGATCCGTGTCTCCCTGGTTTCCCTTTCGAGGGTGGTTTGCCGTTCGCTCATTTTCAGTTTCCTCCGAGCAATCTAGCCAGTTCTGTAAGAAAGAGCGTGTTTTCCTCCGGCAGCCCGATGCTGACTCGAATGCAGTCGGCGAGACCTGGCACGGAGCTTCTGTCGCGGACCACAATCCCCTTGTCAAACAAGCGATTGACGATCGCCGATGCTTCCCGGCAGCGGAACAGGATGAAGTTCGCGTCTGAGGGGTAGACCAGAAAAACGCCATCCAGCCGGGTCAGCTCCGACCTGACCCGCTCCCGCTCCCGCCGCAGAGAACTGATGTTAGCGTCGCGCGATTCCCGATCCGCGAGGGCCATGCAGCCAAGCTGCATCGTCAGGGCGCTCAGGTTGTACGGCGTCTTAACCTTCAGGAAAAACGAAATAATTTCAGGAGACGCGATCGCGTAGCCCAAGCGGACGGCCGCCCGCCCGTATCCCTTGGAGAACGTACGCAGGATGACCAGATTCGGAAAAAGGTCGAGATCGCCCAGCATCGATCCACTTTCTGCGAAATCGATGTAGGCTTCATCCACAACCACGATTCGGCCCCAGTTCCGGCACACCATCCGAATCTGTTCCTGATTCAGGAGGTTCCCCGTCGGGTTGTTAGGCGAGCACAGAAAAAGAACTTTGGCAGAAGCAGGAACAGCCGACAGGAATCCCTGAGCATCAAAGTCAAAACTTTCGCTTAACGGGAAACAATGACAATCGACGCCAAAAACGCCCGCGGTGACCTGGTACATGCCGTAAGTTGGTTCGGCGGTCACGACCGAATCACGGCCCGGCTGGCAGAAGACTTTGAAGACCCATTCCAACACCTCATCTGAGCCGACCCCTGCGGCAATGGACTCCGGCCCAACCCCGAGGCAATCGGCAAGAGCACGCCGAAGCTTCCGTTGAAACGGGTCCGGGTAACGGTTGAGGCAAACCCCTTCCCATTCCTCCTGGTAGGGGTTTTCGTTCGCGTCCAGGAGAACTCCTTCCAGCACCTTCTCCCTGGCCGAATGGTACGGCTCGAGATTCAGGACATTGGGCCGTACCAAGGTCTTGATATCAAAACCACTGCCCATGCTCATCATTCTCTCCTCAAGAGTAGAAAACCCGGGCGATCCCGTCCCGAAGGCTCGCTAACGCTCGCGGCCCGCCTTCTCGAATCTCATCTCTACCGCTCTGCGGTGGCCTTCCAGTCCTTCGACTGATGCCAGCGTCTCCAAAACCGGGCGTAAGCCACTCAATCCTTCTTGACTCAGCTCTTGCACCGTCATCTTCTTCAGAAAGCTATCCACCGACACCCCGGAGAATGAGCGGGCGAGACCCGATGTCGGAAGGGTGTGGTTCGTCCCCGATGCATAATCACCCGCGACCTCCGGTGACCAGGGGCCGAGGAAAACCGAGCCCGCACTTCGAATCTGGCCAAGATGCCGCCGGGGCTCGGACAAGTGGAGGATCAGATGTTCCGGGGCGTAGCTGTTGCTGAATTCGAACGCCTGGTCCAGATTCTCGGTCAAAATGGCGTAACTCGCGTTGAGGGCGTGACCCGCGTATTCCCGCCTGGGGAGGTCCGCGAGCTGCCGTTCCACTTCTCGGAGAGTCTCCGTGATCGTGGCTTCAGACGTAGAGACAAGAATCGCCTGGCTGTCACTCCCGTGCTCCGCCTGGGCAATGAGGTCGGAGGCCACCAACCGCGGGTCGGCGGCGGCATCCGCCACCACCAGCACTTCACTTGGGCCCGCCACCATGTCGATAGCGACTCCGTGGAACATCCCCAGCAACTTGGCCGTCTGCACCCATCGATTCCCGGGCCCCAGGATCTTTGCGACGGCGGGGACAGTCTCGGTCCCGAGGGCCATGGCGGCAACTGCCTGGGCTCCTCCGATCTTGAAGACGCGGCCTACCCCGGCGATTGCGGCCGCCACGAGAACTTCGGGCGCGACCGAACCGTCACTTCGCGGCGGGACGCAAAGCAAAACCGTTTCGCAGCCCGCCAATTTCGCTGGAATCCCCAACATCAGGACGCTGGACGGCAGCACGGCATTTCCACCTGGAATGTAAAGGCCGACCGGGTCGATCGGCCGGCGCTCCCGCCAGCACAACACGCCTTCCTGGACCTGAACCTCCTCGCTTTTCCCCAGTTGCTCGGCGTGAAATTTCGAGATGTTGGAAGCCGCCTTTTCCAGAGAGCAGACAACCGAGGGGTCAAGCGACTGCTCTGCCGATTGCCATTCCTCCGGGGTCACTTCAAACTGACTCAGTTCAACCCGATCAAACCGGGCGGTATACTCCCGAACCGCCTGATCACCTCGGGACCTGACATCCTTAAACACGAGGCGGCAAGTCTCGAGAATAGACTCGTCTTCCAAGGGATTACGTTGGCACAGCTTCCTGACGTCCGGAGCGGTTAGATCGGCCAGTCTGTACTGTTCCATCACACCACCATTTTTTCGACAGGAACGACGAGAATATCCGACGCCCCCGCCTGCTTGAGTTTCTCTATCACGTCCCAGAAAAACTCCTCGGGCACAGCCGCGTGCACGGCAATCATCCCCGGCTCGGCAAGCTGGACAATGGTTGGGCTTTTCATTCCGGGGAGAATCTGCCTGATCTGAGCGAGCGCACTCTCGGGCGCATTCATCATGACGTACTTCGTCTTGCGGGCCCGGATATTTCCCTGGAAACGGATGCGGAGGCGATCAATGAGCTGCTTCTTGCGCGGGTCTTTAAGCGACGACGGGTTGGCGATCAAGACGGCTTCGGACTTCAGAACCAGCTCGATCGGCTCCAAGTCGTTCATCCGCAGAGTGCTGCCCGTAGACACCAGATCACAGATCGCATCGGCCACATCCAGGCTGGGGGCAATTTCGACCGAGCCGGAGATTGGGATGATCTTCGCCCTGACTCCCTTCTCATCCAGGAAGCGGGCCAGGATTGCCGCATGTGAAGTCGCGATTCTTTTCCCCTCCAGGTCAAAGACGGTCTTGAAAGGACCTTTGCGCGGGACGGCAATCGAGAGAGAACACGAACCGAACTCCAGGCAATCAAGCTGGGCCACGGCCGCTCCGCGTTCCTGCACGATGTTGAGTCCGGCGATGCCGAGATCTGTGACTCCGTCCTGCACGTATTCGGGTATATCGTCGTCGCGCAGGAACAGGAGGTCGAGCGGAAAGCTCCGGCAGGGAGCGAATAACTTCCCCTCATGGTAATCAAAGTCCATCCCGACAGATTTCAGAAGCTGCAGGGAGGGTTCGGCCAGACGCCCTTTTCTCTGGAGAGCGATCTTCAGGTTGTCGCCGTTTAGTTTCTTCATCCTTCCGCCTTCATCCTTGATCCTTCTGCCGCCGTCCCTCGTCGTTCGCCTTGGCCATTCGTTCCAGCATCATCCGGTACCCCCCTTCGCCGTGGTGAAGCCAGTGGGCAATGCGGGTGATGGTGGCAGTGCTGCAGCCTGTCTGCTCCGCGATCTGGCGGTAGGGCACTTGTTCGGCAAGCAGCTGCGCGACCTCCCACCGTTCTGCCATCGCCTGAAGCTCGGCCAACGTGCAAAGGTCGCGTAAGAACTTCGCGCATTCATCGATGTCATTGAGATGGACAATGGCATCAAAAAGACCCCAAAGGGCCTTATTCTTCCGCAGTTCTCTCTCCATGGCAGTGTTTTACCATATTACAACGTGATGACGCAAGAGGGAGTGCGGGAAGGGACACAAGGGACACAAGAGACACAAGGGACACAAGAGACACAAGGGACACAAGAGACGCTTACGTCAGAAAGGACCCTTGTGTCCCTTGTGTCTCTTGTGTCCCTTCGCTTCTGGCGCGTTTACATGTACTCTCGCATGATCTGCTCAAGCACTTCGGGCTTCGGGCGAAGCCTGTCTTCCTGGAGCGTCGACAACGGCTCATCAACCAGGTCAAGCAGCTCGACAAAATCCTTGGAGTCGGGGTTCACGTAAAGAAGGCCGGTCAAAAACTCGTTGGACTCCCGGGCCTCGTGCAGCAGTCGCACGGCCGCCTGTTTGTCAGTCGGGTCAAACCCCCGCTCCGTCTTATGCAGCCGGATGTGCGAGCCGTCCCTCATCTCGACATCGACAACCTGTCCCTCGGCGTAATCGACAGTCTGAATTGGCTCGAAGTGCGGGATGAAGTCGATCTGGTGGAGCAACTCCTCGTGTTCCTTCGCCCACTTGTAGCTCTTCAGAGAAGCATCGTGGTTGTTGAAGGTGACGCATGGGCTGATGACATCGAGCAAGGCCGTGCCCTTGTGGCTGATAGCGCCCTTCAGAAGGGCCACTAATTGTTTGGGGTCACCCGCAAAAGACCTGGCTACGTAGTTGCACCCCAACTCGATCGCCAGAGAACAGAGGTCCATGGCGGGCAAGTCATTCACGATTCCGCTTTTCTGCTGCGTCCCGAGATCGGCCGTCGGAGAGAACTGTCCCTTGGTTAGTCCGTAAACCCCATTGTTCTCTACAACATAAATCATAGGGACGTTCCGCCGGAGCAAATGGCAAAACTGCCCCAAGCCAATCGCCGCAGTGTCGCCGTCGCCACTCACGCCGATACACATGAGCCGCCGATTGGCGAGGACCGCCCCGGTGGCGGTTGCGGGCATTCTTCCATGGACTCCGTTGAATCCAAACGCGGTGCTCAGGAAATACGCCGGAGATTTGCTGGAGCATCCGATCCCGCTCATCTTCGCGACCTGGCTCGGATCGACTCCCATTTCGTAGAAGGCCTTGATAATCTGGCTGGTTACAGCGTCATGCCCACAACCTGAGCACAGTGTCGACGGCGCTCCCTTGTAATCAGCCATCGCCAGACCGAGCCGGTTAAGGTTCTTCGGTTTTGGGGCCGGCGTTGTTGTTGATGATGACATTCTCGTTGCCTCTTTAATCTGCGATGTTCCTTTGTCAGTCTTGTCAGCTTGTCAGTCTTGTCAGCTTGTCAGCTTATCAGCTTGTCAGTTTGGTCAGCTTGTCAGCTTATCAGCTTGTCAGTTTGGTCAGCTTGTCAGCTTGTCAGTTTGTCAGTTTGTCAGCTTGTCAGTTTGTCAGCTTGTCAGCTTGTCAGTTTGTCAGCTTGTCAGCTTGTCAGTTTGTCAGCTTGTCAGCTTGTCAGTT
>Ga0105092_10000391_pt1 | contig 22381 bp, 20 predicted proteins | sample PPLLak2March2015_FD_87021 | JGI IMG/M metagenome (GOLD analysis project Ga0105092, IMG submission 87021) | Freshwater sediment microbial communities from Prairie Pothole Lake near Jamestown, North Dakota, USA - PPLs Lake P7 Core (1) Depth... | ecosystem: Environmental > Aquatic > Freshwater >... | reverse complement strand
GCGGGGATAAGGTCGTCATCGCCGCCGATGAGGAGATCAATGACGATTTGTATGTTACGGCAACGGAATTCACTCTCGATGGCACGGTCAACGGAGATGTGATCGCCTTCGGACAGATCAGCACCATCAACGGCACGATCGAGGGCGATCTGATATCAGCCGGGCAGACAGTGATCGTCAACGGCACCGTGACCGGCGCGATCCGTATCGCCGGGTCCGTGCTGCTCGTCGGTGAGAATGCCAGTATCGGAGGAGACATTATTGGAGCCGGGTACAGCCTTGAGGTCAAGGAAGGCAGCGTGATCGGTCAGGATATCGTCTTCGCAGGCGGTCAACTGCTGCTGGCTGGCGATGTAGCTCGCAATGTAAAGGTTGGGACCAACGCGTTCGAGCTGCGCGGCACAGTCGGCGGAAACGTGGAAACGGAGGTGGGCGAATCAAGTCAGGCTGGTCCCCCACCGAACATGTTTATGCCGCCATCCCCGGTCTCCGCGCCGGCCGTCAAACCAGGTCTCACGTTCGGTTCGTCTGCCAAAATCGAGGGCGACCTGGATTACACGCAAGCCAGGGATATTACGGTCCCATCGGGAGTCGTTGCAGGCGAGATTACACGTAATGAGCCTGCCACCGATCAAGCCGCGGCACCACGCCAGGAAACGACCAGTGAAAAGGTCGCCAAATGGGGCATTAACCTGCTGCGCTCCGCGATCACTCTGATCCTGATCGGCTTGTTCCTGCTCTGGCTGTTCCCGTTCTTTATGCAAGGCTGGAGTGGAAAATTGCAATCCGTACCCTGGCCCAGCCTTGGATGGGGCGTCGTGGCATATGTAGTCTTTTTCTTCCTGGTGCTTGTGATGATTGCCGGGACGATTGCAGGCGGTTTGCTCTTCGGGGTACTGACATTGGGAGGATTGTCTGGTACGGTCGTTGGGCTCGGGATCCTATCCTTGTTCGCCCTGGTCGTGGGCTTCGTGCTGGTCACCTCGTTTGTAGCCAAGATCGTATTTGGTCAGGCGCTCGGAAGATGGATTCTCGCCCGCACCAACCCATCTCTCGCCGAACACAGATTCTGGCCCATGGTCATCGGTGTGGTCATCACGGTCGCGATCATTGCGCTGTTATCCTTCCCCCTGATCCCCACGTTTCTAGGCTGGCTTCTGAACTTTGCAGTCATCCTCTTTGGTCTCGGGGCTCTCTGGCTCTGGGGACGCGAACGCATGGCGGTCAGGCCAGCAGGTTAACAACAAATGACACAGTAGCAAATAGAAACGACCGGGAGCAAGTATTGTTCCCGGTCGTCTGTGTTTGGAAGTCTTGCCCTACGGGCAATCGAACGTGTAACTCACCTGTCTCTCTATCTTCTCACTGCGACCGACTACACCGGTCACATTATATCCAACGAACTGGTAATCTAACCAGGCATTCGGTTTGCGGAAATTGGCGTTGACCTTCTCTCCTGAAAAAGTGAGCGTATAGCCGCCGGTATTGTCAGGGATCATTTTGCCGGCATTCACCCAGTCAAAGATCGCACCCGTGGACCGATCTTCGATCCGATACCACAGATCGACCATGGTAATGTCATCGCTGGTCGCCTTGACACTAAAGGTGATTTCCTTGTTGAGCTGGCAGCGCAGGGAAAGGTCATTCCGGTTGCGCGTCATACTGAGAAACCAGCCTTTGCCCAGCGCATCGTCTACCGTGATCACACCGGGATCGGCAGCCGGGGCAGCGGCTTCCGTAGGAGCCGCTGCGACTGCTTCCGTGGGAGCGGCAGCAGCTGGCGCATCGGTGGGCGGAGGAGGTGCCGTGTAAGTCGGGAGCGCCGTATAAGTGGGGAGCGGCTCGAGAGTGGCAGCCTCGGCCGGGGCACTTGTTGCGGTGATAACGACGACAACAGGTGTTTGAGAAGCCTCAGGCTGCAGGGCAGCCGGCGATTCTGTTGCAGGAGCACCACCAGTACAGGCAGCCAGGATCAGGGCGAGGAAAATAATAAGGATTCGTTTCATATTGCTCTCCTTTGAAATTTAGCAGTTTTATTCATTTTAGTCAGCATTTTGCATTGTGTCATCCCCTGCTATCCTTGCAACTCTGCAAGGAGGACATATTTACCATTATTTGTACCCTATTGCCTGTGTCACCACGGTTTCTCTCATCGAGTACTAAACTTCCTGGAATGAGTTGTGGACTAAAATTCAGGCTTCCGGTCAGAGATTGATGGCTTTCTCAAATTCTTAACGACCGTCAGTCTTATCCGCTAATCTGCACGAATTTGCGCGAATTTTCAAACAGTTCGCGGAGACATCGTGCCCGTAGGGGATTAGCTTAAATTCATGGACTCATTTTCGACTTTGAGAAAACCATGGGTCAGAGGTTGACAGGACACTCTCTAATCTGATAATCTCGGTTATAATTTTTTCTTATGCTTACTCCTGAGCAAATCGAGTCCAAACTGGACCGTATCCTCTTAAAGGTACAAAAACCCGGGCGCTATGTGGGCGGAGAACTCAACAGTACCATCAAAGATTGGGACAGGGTCGCCACCAGGGTCGCTTTTGTGTTTCCCGATATCTATGATATCGGCGTGTCGAATGTCGGATTGAAGATCCTTTACGATCAGGTGAATCAGCGGGAGGATGCGCTCGCAGAGCGTGCCTATGCACCGTGGCTCGACATGGAAGCTCTGATGCGCGCGCACGAAGTCCCGCTATACACACTCGAATCAAAACACCCTTTGGCTTGCTTCGACCTCATTGGCTTTTCCCTCCCCTACGAGACACTCTACACCAACGCCCTCAATGTGCTTGACCTGGCTGGAATCCCCGTCCGCTCCGAAGACCGCGACGAGACGCATCCTTTCATCATCGCGGGCGGGCACTCGACAATGAACCCCGAGCCCATGCACGCCTTCATCGACGCGTTCGTGATCGGGGAGGGGGAAGAAGTCATTCACGATATCATCAGTGCAGTTCAAGAGTTCAAAAGAAAGAGGCAGGAAGAAAAAGGCGATCTCTTTCCTCTTTCTTCTTTGGACGCTCGCACAAAAACTCTCCACAGCCTTGCACAGATCCCGGGCGTCTACGTCCCGCGTTTTTATGAAGCCTATTACCTGGACGATGGCACCGTCTCACACACCGAACCGATTGTTCCAGATGTTCCCAAGGTCGTTACCAAGCGTATTGTGCCCGTCCTGCCTCCCCCACCGACGAAGTTCATCGTCCCGAACATCGATATCGTCCACAACCGTGTGTCCGTTGAGATCATGCGTGGCTGCACGCGCGGCTGTCGCTTCTGTCATGCGGGCATGATCACGCGTCCCGTCCGCGAACGAAGCGTGGAGGAAGTCCTGCAGGCAGCGGAAGATGCGATCAAAAGCACTGGTTTTGAAGAGCTGGCATTGTTGTCACTGTCGTCCTCCGATTACTCCAATGTGCTCGAACTGGTGACAAAGGTTGGTGAAAAATTCGGCGGCACCCATCTCAAAATCGGCTTGCCGTCCTTACGCATCGAATCGGTTTCGATCGACCTGATGGAGAAACTGAAAGATAGCCGCTCGGGCGGGTTTACGCTCGCGCCCGAAGCCGCCACTGAACGGATGCGCCGCATCATCAACAAATTCATTCCCGATGAAGATCTCATCAACACCACGCGCGAAATCTACCGCCGCGGCTGGACGACGATCAAGCTGTATTTCATGATCGGACATCCCAGTGAAACGCTGGAAGACGTGCAGGCAATTGCCGATCTGTGCAAAAGGGTCCTGGCGGAGGGCCGCAAAGTGATCGGCATGAAAGCTAAATTAAATGCGGGTGTCAGCACGTTCGTGCCGAAATCGCAGACACCCTTCCAGTGGGTCTCATGCGATACGCCCGAACAGATCAAAGCCAAGCAGGCGTTGCTGCGCCGCGAGCTGGGACGCGACCGCAATATCAAGCTGAGCTTGACAAAGGCAGAGGATTCGTTCCTGGAAGCCTGGCTCTCGCGCGGCGATCGTCGCATGGCCGAAGTGGTGTATTTGGCCTGGAAAAAAGGCTCGAAGTTTGATGCTTGGGATGAGGGCAAAAAATATGATGCCTGGCTCCAGGCGTTTGAAGAGCACGGGCTCGACCCGCTCTTTTACACGCACCGCCAGCGCCGCACGGACGAAGTCTTTCCGTGGGAGCATATTACCGCCGCGGTCCGCAAGAACTTCTTGTTCCAGGATTTCAGGCAATCGCTCGAGGGCCAGATCCGTGTGGACTGCCGCTTGAACTGTTTCGCCTGCGGCATCCTGCCGACCTTTGCAAACATGCGCCGCGAGAATCCCGGCGACGTCTGGAAATGCCCCGACGTAAAATCACCTGCCAGGAAAGCGCCCAATCCATCGGTGATCGACAATCAATTGCCGGTAGTGGGAGATTAAGGACTCAATGCCAAAAACTAACAAAGAAGTTTTTCTCGCGCGTCTCATGTATGAACGCGACAAATTTGAATTGCTATTAAATCGTGTCGGTTACACGCGCCGTATGGCTTTGAAAGGCGTCTCCGGGAAGTGGTCCATCAAGGACATGCTTGCCCATATTCTCGCCTACGAGCTATACATTGCCGATCGTATGAACGAGATCCTGCACGGTGAGCCGTATGTGCCCTGCAGAACACAGAACGCCCTCGATGCTTTTCTCGATGAGTTTGGTTATCCGGACTTCGGTTCTTTCCTGCTCGACGATGACGGTCCGAACGAATGGGTCACCGAAAAATATAAAAACGTCTCTCTTGAAGATGTGGTCGTGCAGGAGCTCCAGGCATTCGCATCGATCATCGCCTCCCTGGAAAAATTGCCGGAGGAAACGATCACACAGCACAACCTGTTCGACCGGGTTGCCAACAATACCTACCGGCACTATCGTGAACATAGCGCGGATATAAAACGCTGGCTGAAGTCCAATACTGCATATAATAGACGGTAATGCGCATCCGGATCACGTTTGTAAAACAAGGCGCTTTGCGTTACACAGGGCATCTCGACCTGCACAAGCTGTGGGAACGCGCTGCCCGCCGCGCGGAATTGCCGCTTGCCTATTCACAGGGCTTCCACCCGCAGCCAAAGATGAATATGGCAGCCGCTCTGCCGCTGGGCTTTTCGTCGCGCTGTGAAGTGCTGGACCTGAAGCTCGAACACGACATCCCCCTCGATAGTCTGGCTACACGCTTAAACGAGACTCTCCCTTCCGGCATCCAGGTCCTGGATATCGAACAGGTAGATGAACGCGCCCCCGCGCTGCAGACCCAGGTCGCGGCGGCGGAGTACGAGGTCACTCTAACGGAAGCCGTGGACGGGGCCGAGCTGAAGCGGAAGGTGGATTCTATTATCGAATCCACATCCATCCTCCGCGAACGGCGCAGCAAAACATACGACCTGCGTCCACTCATTGAAGCTCTGGATCTTCTTCCGGATGATAAAATCTTCATGCGTCTCATGGCACGTGAAGGCGCAACGGGTCGTCCGGAGGAAGTGTTGGATGCACTGGGGATCGCGTTCGAAGGAACCCGTATTGAAAGGACTCGTTTGATCTTTTTGTAATAACCCGCAAAGGTTTGCACGGAGGCAAGATGGCATTTCTGGGAGCATTGTTCTTTGGGTTTGTGCCGATGTTTTTGTTCGCGGCATTCATCAACTGGCTGGATCGCTACGAGAAGGAGCCCAAGCTTTTGCTCGGCGCGGCGTTCGTCTGGGGTGTGGTTATCGCAGGCGGCGGAGCGTATATCATAAACACCGTACTGGGCATGGGTATCTATGCAATGACTGGCTCGGTGAGCATGGCTGAGTTTGGGACGACATCCTTTGTCGCACCGATTATCGAAGAGGGATTGAAAGGGCTTGCCGTTCTCGTTATTTTTCTTATGTTCCGAAGAGAGTTCGACTCTGTCCTCGATGGAATTGTTTACGGTGCCGTCACTGCCATGGGCTTTGCCGCCATCGAGAACGTTCTTTACATTTATCGAAACGGATACCTCGAAAACGGCTGGGAAGGCTTCTGGGTCATGGTGTTCATCCGGTCGGTGCTTGTCGTCTGGATGCACCCGTTCTTTACTGCCTTCACCGGGATCGGGCTCGCCATCGCGCGCATGAGCCGCAGCGTTCTTGCAAGGGTGATCGCTGTCCCGACAGGATATGCCCTGGCGGTGGCAACGCATGCCTTCCACAACACGTTCAGCGGCTTGATCGGCGACCTGGAGGGATTTGTAGCCGGCACCCTGGTGGACTACATGGGCTATGCTGTGATGCTCATCTTTATCATTTGGATGGTTGTCTATGAGCGCAATATTCTCAAAAAACACCTGCATGAGGAAGTAGCGAAGGGCATGATCTCTCCCAGGCAATACAGCACTGCCATGTCTTTTTTCCAGGCGAATGCGCATCTCTCCGCTTTGACGTCAGGGACGTTTGGTCCCACCTCCCGCTTTTACCAGGTCTGTGGCGAACTCGCCCACAAGAAGGAACAGCTTGCCAGGCTGGGTGATGAAAGCGGGAACACAGTGATCATCGAGCAGTTGCGCGCCGAATTGGCTCAACTCGCCCCCCGGGCACAGGTGTAAATTTCGTCATTGCTGCGCTCACTGCTTTGCGGAGTTTACACTGACTAGCGAAGCTGTGTCGAAGTGCTCGCAATGACGGCAAAATAAATATGATAAAATCTGCTCGCCCGCCCCTGTAGCTCAGTGGACAGAGCGTCGGCCTCCGGAGCCGGAGAGCACAGTTCGAGTCTGTGCAGGGGCGCACTTTGATCGTAGTTCCACCCAAACACATAGGACGATGGTCGCTGTTTCGAGATTTTGAAGAAATGGAGATCATCGTCCTGTGTGCTTAAGCATGGGCGATTATAATCAACTTGTTATTTCCCTATGGCTATCCAAAAGACATCGAACGATCATACAAGCAAACAGAGGGAATCGTTTTCACTGCGCGCCCTCTTTGAACATCTTTTCCTGCGCGAGAAGGAGCCTTTCTATATGCTTCTGATCCTGGGGGTGATCACGCTCATTGGTTTCATTTTAAGAGTACTCATTATCAACCAGCCCATCGCCTATGATGAGGCCTACACCTTCCTGAATTTTGCTTCCCGGCCGTTCAAACACATCCTGGCGGATTACAGCGCGCCCAACAATCATATCTTTCACACCATCCTGGTCGGCATTGCCTATCATTTATTCGGTGCACAGCCCTGGGTACTTAGATTGCCGGCATTTATCGCCGGAACATTAATGGCGCCTGTCATGTACATCACTGCCCATCGATTCTTCCCCCGCCTGCAAGCCCTGGGGGCTGCCGCACTCATGGCAGTTGTACCTGTGTTTATCGATTACTCGGTCAACGGGCGCGGCTATACCATGGTATTCCTGTTCGCGTTCCTGCTGGCAAATTTCGCGGGGATCCTGGTGGAACGGCAAAGCAAGTCTGCATTGATCGCTTTTGGGGTAACAGCGGCGCTTGGGTTTTATACCATCCCGATCTTTCTTTATCCCATGGCTGGAATTTCCCTCTGGGTGGTGGTGACTTATTTATTCGCCAAAGAACCCTGGCAAAGTAAATGGCGTCGGCTGGCTGTTTTCCTGGGTACCTGCCTGCTGGCCGGCCTGCTCACGCTCGTTCTTTACTCACCCGTCATCATCTTCGGCAGCGGGCTGGACTCCATTACCGGCAATGAGTTTGTACAATCGATGGATTGGCAGGCATTTTTGACAAACCTCGGCCCCCGCTTGATCAATGTCTGGGATAAATGGATGATCGGTCTCGATCCAATCCTTGAATATTTGTTTTTGGGCGGTTTTTTGCTCTCCCTGTTCTTTTATCGCAAGCTCTCTAGCCAGAAACTGCCGATGCAGGTTTTTTTGGTTCTCGCCCTGGCGATCCTGCTGGTGCTGCAACGGGTCACGCCCACGCCAAGGATCTGGCTCTATCTGGAGGCGTTTTATTTGATGTTCGCGGCGGCAGGCCTGGTATGGCTCCTGGATTTAATTGTCCGCAGGCTGGCTGAGCCGCAACGGACGGAGAGGATCCTGGCATTTGGTATTTTGCTGCTCTTCAGCGGCGTGTTTGCATCCACACTGATCGCCCGGGCACAGGACCCGGCGCTCCTCCGGCGCGACCGCTCCCCGGAAGAATACGCAGCTGATTACCTGGCAGATCATCTCCAGCCGGAAGATACACTCGTGGCAACGGGACCGGTGGATATCGAGACGGCTTATTACTTAAGCCTGCAGGGAATTTCGTTCGATCGGTTTTACAAGAGGGATCATCCAACAGAAATCCAGAATGCCCTGGTGCTGGTGCGAAAAAACTCGAAATACAAAACACCGGAGAGTGTCATTGATTTCTTCAAACTGGATCAAACGCTGGACCTAGGCGCGGCGGAACTGGTCTTTGAATATGCAAACGTTCAAATTTACTCTGTTCCTGCCCAATAAATTCAAATCAGACGGACATTTGTTTTCGATTAGAATCCTGCCGTGCCTACTAAAACCTTCAGCGTCGCTTTTATCGTGCTTGCCTTTTTGAGCACCGGTTGCGATATTCAGGTTGGCAGACTCACGACACCGACCGCGACTCCTTTATCCCTGCCCTCGACCTTACCGGCGACTCTCGCCCAGGCTGCCTCGCAGACTCCGTTGCCTCCTCCCCAGCTGACAGTGGCTCCCGTGGAAGGAATGACTTCCACCCAGATCAATGTGCGCGCCGAACCATCGACTGCCGGGGAAGTGCTGGGGATCATCCCTGCCAACACAAAAGTGGAGATCACCGGCAAAGACCCGGGTGAAAGCTGGTGGCAGATCAATTACCCGCAGGGAGCGGATGGAAAAGGCTGGGTCACCGCGCAATTCGTCACAACGGCGACCGGACCCGAGGTCCCGACGATCGGAGGCGCTGAGGCTGATCCAAATAATGGGAATGTCGCGGTCATCCAACAACAACTCAACGTTCGCAGCGGGCCCGGGACCGACTTCAGTTCCCTTGGTACGCTGAACCCACAGGACGTCGTCAGGCTGACCGGCAAAGATCCAAACGGCGCCTGGCTGCAGATCGAGTTTGCCGCGGGGCCCGATGGCAAAGGTTGGGTGAACGCAGCATTTGTCCAGGCGCAGGGAGCCGGGAATCTGCCGATCATCACCGAAGCAGGCCTGGTCGTTTGAACCGGAACGCCGACTATCATCCCGTTTACCCCCACCGCGACCCTCCTGCCCGCCATGGACGACGGCGACTCCGCTCAATCGCCGTCGGTAAATGTCACCCTTTTATCCACGGGAACCCACAGCCTGCAGTATTCGAGCGACGTCTCAGCGCCCAACGGAGATGCGGAAGACTGGATCCAATTCCTGCCGTTCACCAAATCCGTCCTGCTGGAGGTCTCCTGCAAAGGCAGTGATGTGCAAATCGAAGTTATCCAGTCTGGACAAAGGCTCGAACAGGCAGCTTGCGGGACTCAGAAGCTGGTCTCTGTGGAGCCTGGTAATTCGGTACAATTGCATGTCAGCGCTCTTGCAGAAAGCTCGCAAAACTATTCGTTCTACACTCTGAGGGTTACAACACCATGAAACCTATTTTGCATCAAGATATCCGGCAACGACCAGAGGTCATCCGCCTGAAGCGGCGCATCGGGATCTCATACGGGATGATGGTCGGACTGTCTTTTGCCGCCTTTACCTGGGGAATCGACGGACTCATGCTTAGTCGAGCGCATGCCTACTATCCCTGGCTGAAATTCATCATTGGGGCAGTTCTTTGCATGATCACGGCAGGCATCGCCGGTTGGCTGGTCGCCCGCCTCGACAAAGTCATCTTCGCACCCCTCGTTTATCTTGGTACAGGCTTTGTGTTTTCCTGGCTGATCCTGGCAATCCCTTTCCAGATCTTCCCCGCGGTGGTGACATGGCTGGAACCTGAAACGGGGAATTTGCTGAACTACGGGTTCTACGAAAATTTTGGTTCGCGCTTTGGGATCGCGATCGCCTGGGTATCCCTGTTTATGGCACTTGTCGGCGTTCTGCAACTCCCGCTCACGGAACCGGCTGCGTTTTCGATTTCCACCTTTGGAAAGGTTGTACCTTTGATTGTATGCTCCGTGATCATGGCGATCAGCGGGGTCATTGTCGACACCCTCAATAATGAACCACTGCGTACAGCGGTTGTTTACATGAACAACACGATCCAATTCTCGATAGACAACCAGGGCAAGGAAGTGGACCGCGCCGTGGCTCGCAGCATGCATGTGGGAGCGCTTCGGGCTGTGGAGGAGGTGGTCAGCCAGCAGCGGCAACTGATCGTAGGGAGCTATGACCAATACCTCGATCAGATCCATGTTCTCGTCCGATTCGGGGATACGTGGGTGGATTGTATAGTGGTCTATAACCAGCCAAGCCTCTGTAAATATGTCACTCCAGCCTCCCCCTAGGGCTTTGTTGTCAACAAACCATGGCGCTTGTGCCTGTTTGTACGAAACATCCTTTTATGGTAGAGTTAATGCAAATTTTCACGGTGGACGAGGGCAAATCCCATGAATACTAACAGAATTCCCGATATTATCATTGGCCGCCTGCCGGTTTATTTACGTGCGCTACAGCAGCTGTCGGAAAAAGGAATTCTCACCACGTCGTCACAGGAGCTGGGTGAGATTATCGGTATCTCCGCGGCGCAAATCCGCAAGGATATTTCGCAGTTCGGCGAGTTTGGAAAGCAGGGGACGGGCTATTCGGTTCCCTTTCTCGTCGAGCGGCTACGCGACATCCTGAAAGTGGACCAGGTTTGGGAGGTGGTGATCGTTGGCATGGGTGATATCGGCCATGCCCTCGCTCGCTACAATGGTTTTACCAATCGCGGCTTCCACATCAACATGGTTTTCGACAATGATCCGCAAAAGATCGGGCAAAAAGTGGGAGAGTATGAGATCCAGGATACAGCCACTCTGGCTGAAAAACTGAAGCAGCACAAGATCAAAGTTGCCATGCTCACCGTCCCTGCGCCGGTCGCGCAGGAAATGGCCGATCAGCTGGTTAAGGCTGGCGTAAAAGCGATCCTGAACTACGCACCGACCAGTTTGAACGTGCCCGGCAATGTACGTGTCCAGTACATTGATCCTGCCACCCACCTGCAACGGATGACGTATTACCTGGATTAGAGCGCTCCAGCAGCACCCACAGCCAGCTGGAAACGGTCACTGACGGACTTCGAAGCACATTCACGGTTCATATTCCAAGGAGAACATCATGGCAAATTCAACCATCATCACAATTATTATTGCCTTAGCAGTGATTATGCTGGTGATCTGGGGCCTGACAGTGCTCAGTGCACGGCGAGTGAACCTCACTCGGAGAGCGGACGGTCAAAAACCGAATTGGATTCGTACAGACCCCCCTCCGGAAACGGTTGCCGCCACACAGACGGATGGAGAGGGTGTGACGTTATATGATCACGATCCGGGAGAACTTGTGGCAGCCCCCTTCGCGGAGCAGATCGAGGATATTTTGCGGGCACAAATGAGCAGTGACCCGTACTTACAATCGTATGAGATCGATTTCGGGACGGGGCCGGATGGCGGACTGGAGATCATCGTCGGGGATAAGCGCTACACCAGCATCGAGCAAATCCCGGATGGACGTTTGCGCGCTGCGATCAGTCAGGCGGTTGCAACGTATAACCAGGGTGGGGATAGTAAAAGATAGCAGATAAGATCATTCAAAAAAGGCGCCCATGCATGGGCGCCTTTTATTTTCGATTAGACCTGCGGCAGACTGCGCCGCAGAATGTTATACATGGGAATGGCTTTGACAGCCCCTTCCACAACACAGGTGGCAGGGTTATCCACCAAATAAGCGGGAATTCCCAGTGACTTGGTGAGCAGTTTATCAACACCGCGCAGCAGTGCCCCACTCCCACATAAAGCGACACCGCGATCGATAATGTCCGCCACCAGTTCGGGAGGCGTCTTTTCCAGCACGCGGCGTCCCGTCTCCACGACTGCCTTCAGCGGATCCTGCAACGCTTCGACGATCTCACCCGTGGTCAGCGTGACCGGGCGCGGGAGACCTGTGACCTGATCCTGTCCCTGCACCTCCATGCTGTTTTCGGTATCCTGGGGAACCGCGGCACCGATCCGGACCTTGAGATGTTCAGCCGTCACCTGGCCGATCACGATCCCATACTTTCTGCGAACATAATTGACGATGGCATCATCCAGATCGGTCCCACCGGCACGCAGGGTTTCCGCAGAGACGATCCCATACATTGCCATCACCGCGGCTTCGGTACATCCCCCGCCCAGACAAATGACCATATTACCGGAAGGCGAGTTGATCGGCAGGTCGACGCCGAGGGCAGCGGCAAGCGGCTGCTGGATCAGATACGCTTCGCGGCTTCCCGCTTCGAGCACCGCCTCATAGACCGCGCGGCGCTCCACGCTGGTCACGCCATAGGGAACCGTGATCATCACCCGGGGCCGGAAGATACGCATGGATCCACTTACGCGTTGAAGCAGATAGGAGAGCAGGGTCTCTGTGATCTCATAGTCAGCGATCACCCCATTTTTGAGCGGCCGCGCCACCTCGATGCTTTCAGGGACGCGCCCATACATGTCGAGCGCTTCCCGCCCGACTGCCACCATTTTTTGATCGATAACTTCAATGGCGACAATGGTTGGCTCTTCTGAAAGGACTTGTGTGCTGTCAGCGAGACGAGTGAACATGGTGCCCAGGTCGATACCCAGGTCTTTCGAAAACATTGCCACGGTGCCTACAATTCTGAGAAAAAAATTCTCTTGATGGAACAGTTATCAACTACATGGAAGCGTCGTGCTCACTCAACCCACCCCTCACCTGATGATAACGTCGAACCACATCCAGCCGCAGGTTGGAACGCCGCAACGCCGCTTCCATTCGGAGATAGGCGTCATGATCTTCGGGTTTGAGGCCGGCAAGCGCGTCCTCTGCACGTTTTTTGGCAGCCTGAGCGCGGGTCACATCGATATCCTTCACATTCTCCGCGGCATCGGCCAGGATCGTCACAATATTGGGCTGGACTTCCGCCATCCCTCCCGCAACTGTAAACAACTCCTCTTTGCCAGCCTGGCGGACCTTGATCACTCCATACTTGAGGATGGTCAGTACTGGAGCGTGGTGAGGCAGAATGCCCATTTCACCAGCCGCACCCGGCAAAACGACGATATCCACATCGCCCTGGAAGACAGTACGATCCTGGGAAACAATTTCACAACGAATAGTCATAGAAAATTCTCCAGCGTCATGTGTCACCGACACCTGACACCGAAACACCTGACACGTTTTTACGCACCCTTTGCGATTTTATCCGCCTTCTCGCGGACATCCTCAATTGTACCTGCCATCATGAAAGCCTGTTCGGGCAGGTCATCGCATTTTCCATCGAGGATCTCACGAAAGCCGCGGACCGTTTCCTTGAGAGGCACGTAGCGTCCTTCGATGCCTGTAAAGCGTTCCGCCACATAGAACGGCTGAGAGAAGAAACGTTCGATCTTGCGGGCGCGTGCCACCACAAGTTTATCATCCTCGCTTAACTCATCGATGCCGAGAATGGCAATGATATCCTGTAAGTCTTTGTAGCGTTGCAGTACGCGCTGGACTTCGCGCGCTGTCTGGTAGTGCTCCTCACCCACGATATTGGGATCAAGGATGCGGGAGGTGGAGCCGAGCGGATCCACAGCCGGATAAATGCCCTTTTCCACGATGGAACGCTCGAGGGCGATCGTCGCGTCGAGGTGGGTGAACGTCGCCACCGGCGCGGGATCGGAGTAGTCATCCGCTGGGACATAGACAGCCTGCATCGACGTGATCGAGCCGGTCCGGGTCGAGGTGATCCGTTCCTGCAGTTCACCCATTTCGGTGGCGAGGGTCGGCTGATAGCCTACCGCGGAGGGCATGCGCCCCAGCAGGGCGGACACTTCCGAACCGGACATGGAGAAGCGGAAAATATTATCGATAAAGAGCAGTACGTCCCGGCCTTGATCGCGGAAGTATTCCGCCATGGAAAGAGCTGTGAGCGCCACGCGTAAACGCACGCCGGAGGGCTCATTCATCTGACCATAGACCATGACCGTGTCTTTCATCACGCCGGATTCGAGCATTTCACGATACAGCTGTGTGCCTTCACGGGTCCGTTCGCCCACGCCTGCGAACACTGAATTGCCTTCATGTTCCGTAGCCACAGAGCGGATCAATTCCATGATGATCACGGTTTTGCCGGTACCTGCGCCGCCGAAGATGCCCGTCTTGCCACCTTTGGTAAAGGGCGCGATCAAGTCGACCACTTTAATGCCTGTTTCGAACACATCCACCCGGGTGGACTGCTCAGAGAACAGAGGTGCGGCGCGATGGATCGGATAATAAGTGGCAGCCTCCACGTTTCCTTTCCCATCCACCGGCTTGCCCAGCACATTGAAAATGCGCCCAAGTGTGGATTCACCCACAGGAACAAGGATCGAGGCACCGGTCGCTCTGGCAGGCATGCCGCGCTGCAGACCATCCGTTGCATCCATCGCGACAGTGCGGACCCAGTTATGACCGATATGACTTTGCACCTCAAGAACGATCGGTTCCTTCCCGGGACGTTCGACCTCGATCGCGTCGAAAAGATCGGGGATATCACCCTCGGGAAATTCTACATCCACCACACCACCTAAAATTTGTACAACACGGCCGGTTGCATTTGCCATGACTCTTCCTCCAGTTATTTCGCGGCTTGCGCTTCCGCGCCGCCCACAATATCTAAAATATCGCTCGTGATCCCCTGCTGGCGAACCTTGTTATATGCCAGCTGTAAGGCAGTTACAAGTTCCTTGGCATTATCGGTGGCGTTGCGCATGGCGATCATGCGCGCCGCGTGTTCACTGGCTTGTGATTCCAGTACCGCCTGATAGACCTGCAAGGCTGTAAAACGCGGGATCATCTCATCCAGGATTTGATTTTGGTCGGGCTCGAATTCATACGCCGCGGCAGGCCCGGTATGATCTGGAGCATAATCCTTGACACGCCCTTCCCCGCTCCCGATTTCAAGCGGCAGGAGCTTTTTTACACTGGTTACCTGACGAGCCATATTGACGAATTCCGTATAGACCAGAAAGACTTCATCCACTTCGCCCTGGATGAAGTCGTCGACCACCAGTCTTCCAATGGAGGAAAGCGCGCTGAATTTCGGAGCAGACGCCAGGTTACTAAAATCTGCAAGCACAGATTTTCGCATGCGCAGGAGCAGGTCGCGCCCCTTGCGGCCCACCGTGATGTATTTCACCGGGAGATGATATTTGTCAAAGCGCTGCAGGGCGTAGCGAATGACATTGGTGTTGTACGCGCCGGCCAGGCCGCGGTCGGCTGTCATTACGATCACGACGGCATTCTTGGGGTTGATCCGCGCCGTCAATAACGGATGCAGGTTCACGGTCCCGGGCTGGTTCGTGATGTGCGTCAACACCTGCCAGGCTTTGGTCGCATACGAACGGGTCGCCGTCAATGCCTGGATGGCTTTGCGAACCTTTGCCGCGCTGACCGCCTCCAGGGCACGCGTGACCTGGGAGATATTCTTGACACTTTTGATGCGCAGCCGCATCTCTCGTGCAGATGCCATCGCTTACGCCGCCTGCCAGGAGTGACGGAAAGCGTCGAGGGCTTTGGTCATGTTTGTGCGGATGCTGTCTGTGATCGCCTTCTTTTCGGTAATATCCCGGCCAATTTCAGGATGGGAAGCTTCCATAAATTTGAGCAGGTCCGTTTGCCATTGTGCCATGCTTGCCACCGGAACCTGATCGGCATAGCCGTTGGTCCCCGCAAACATCACGATCACCTGGTCAGGCAGAGACATGGGAGAATACTGCGGCTGTTTGAGGATCTCCTGCATGCGCTGGCCGCGACCCAGCTGCTGCTGTGTGGCTTTATCGAGATCGGATGCCATTAATGCAAATGCAGCCAGCTCGCGGTAGGAAGCCATATCGAGGCGCAGGCGCCCTGCCACCTGTTTCATGGCTTTGGTCTGCGCATCGCCGCCTACCCGCGAGACCGAGATGCCGACGTTCACCGCCGGACGGATACCGGCATTGAACAGGTTGGTCTCCAGATAGATCTGGCCATCTGTAATGGAGATCACGTTCGTGGGGACGTAGGCGGAAACATCACCCAGCAGTGTTTCGATGATCGGCAAGGCCGTGAGCGAGCCGCCCGTGCCTTTTACTTTGACGATCTTATACTCATCAGGGTTGCTCATCTGCTTGTGGGCTTCTACGGCTTCATCTTTGGAGATGGGACCGGTATAGACTTTCCCATCGACAGCATCACTTTCAGAAGCCAGCGAGCCACTGAAATCTTTTTTCACGATTACGTATTTATTTGCAAGCCGGACCGCGCGCTCGAGCAAGCGTGAGTGAAGGTAGAACACATCACCGGGATAAGCTTCCCGTCCGGGCGGGCGGCGCAGCAGCAGCGAGACCTGGCGGTATGCCCAGGCATGCTTGGAAAGATCATCGTAAATGATGAGGGCATCGCGGCCGGTTTCCAGGAATTCTTCACCAATGGCACAGCCGGAATAAGGCACGATATATTGCAGGGCAGCAGATTCATCCGCGGCAGCCACCACGACAATCGTATGATCCATGGCACCATTTCGCTCAAGAATACCCACTGTACGAGCAATGGCGGCTTTTTTCTGACCGATCGCGACGTAGATACAAATGAGGTCCTGGCCCTTTTGATTGATGATCGTATCGATCGCAATGGCTGTTTTCCCCGTCTGGCGGTCGCCAATGATCAGTTCACGTTGACCGCGTCCGACCAGGATCATGGCATCGATGGATTTGATCCCCGTCTGGACCGGAGTATCCACGTCCTGACGCTGGACCACACCGGGGGCAATGCGCTCGATGGGCCGAAAGCCTGTTGAAGCAATCGGACCTTTCCCGTCGATCGGCTCGCCCAGAGCATTGACCACGCGCCCGATCATTGCATCGCCAACAGGCACGGAGGCGATCCGTCCTGTGCCACGCACCGACATGCCTTCGATGATTCCCCCATAATCACCCATGATAATCACACCCACGCTGTCTTTTTCAAGGTTAAAGGCTGTCCCCATCACACCGTTGGCAAACTGGACAAGCTCCTGCGCTTTTACGTTCGCCAATCCATGCACACGAGCAATCCCATCACCCGCCTCGGTCACCGTACCAATGTCACTAACGTTAAGTTCAGGCTCGAATCCCTGGATCTGCTTCTGCAAATCTTCCGTGATTTGCTTGATCAAGTCGGTCATCAATTCCTCCACACTAAATTCGTATTACGTACAACAGCCCGGATAAGGCAATTATCCGGGCGGACAGGTTATTTTCCATTTCGACTCCTTTGGACAAACCTTCGTGAGGAGCCGCACAATCAAACTAATGATACCTGAAAGAACCTTCATTGTCTAGTTATAAATGTTTTACCATACCATTTTTAAGCCTTGCAAAGGTTATTTTCGACCACAGCAACCTTCGCAAGGCTTTGAATGAATATTTTAACCCTGTAAACCTTGTCAGCAGCACAGCTTGGACTATACTAGCCACGAAATTTTACTTGCTTAAAGGAGAAAAATGTTTTCTCATGAAGAAGATAAACCTCCCAGTCGTCGCCTGAAAAGGTACTGGAAAGTTGCCGTCCTTGCCAACATCAAGGACGATGCCATGCCCAAGCCCGATGGGGTTCCACCGGACGCTTTTGCTGATTTCGACCATATCGAGACGGTCGACTCGATCCGAGCCGCCCTCGAAACAGATGGCCATCAAACAGCCTTTATCCAGGCTGACGCAAATCTGCCCTACGCGCTGCGAGACGAAAAGCCCGATATCTGCTTCAACATCGCCGAAGGACTTGGCGGCGAAGCGCGCGAAGCGCAGATCCCGGCACTGTTGGAATTATTGCAGATTCCCTACACGGGCTCGCGGGTACTCGCCAACGGCATCTCCCTCGACAAAACCCTGACCAAACGGATCTGGCGCGACCGGCGCCTGCCGGTGGCTCCCTTTCAGGAATTCAATACCGGTGAAGAACCTCTGCGTACCGACCTGGAGTTCCCACTGTTCGTCAAACCGGCCCGCGAAGGGACAGGCATGGGCGTGGATATGAACGCAATCGTCCACAATGAAAAGGAATTGCGTGAGCGTGCCCTATACATCGTCAATACGTACCAACAGCCGGCTCTGGTCGAAACGTTTTTACCGGGTCGTGAATTCACCATTGGCATCCTGGGTCGCGCAGACGCAAAACTATATTCGCGCCATCCGGAATGGTATGAAAAGGATGGTTTTCACCGCTTCCCCATCCTCGAACTGGATATGACCCGCTCTGTCACGCCGATGGTCTACAGCCAGGAGGCGAAGTCCAAGGATGTGGGAGAGGAAGGGGCGCCGGGATATTTCTGTCCAGCCAAGATCGAGCCTGAGCTTGAGAAGAAGTTAAAGCACCTGGCGCTACGCGCTCACGTTCTCCTGAACGCGCTCGACGTCTCGCGCACAGATATACGTCTCGACAAGAGTGGCAGTCCGCGTGTGATGGAGATCAATACACTCCCCGGCTTGACCCCCGATTACAGCGACCTGTGCCTGCAGAGCAAAGCCGAGGGGATTCGCTACGAAGACCTGATCCTGGAAATTCTTTACCTCGGTGCCTCCCGCTGGGGCATGGTGGAACCGCGCGAGATCAAATCCGAAAATCACCGAAAAAGCAGGTAACCTGCGAAAGTAGGTCCGGCTTTTAGCCGGACAGTCCTATCGAATACAAGTTGTGGCGGGTTGCTCTTTCAGGGGCTGCGCAGCAAACCCGCCCTGCTTGTTTATCAGGACGTCACAACCTTAATGTTGAATCTTTGGGAGGAGATCGCGTTTCTCAAATTGTGCCAGAGCAGCACATACATTTCCACGCCGCGTGACGTTTCGATGCCGCCCAGATCGATGATCTCCCTCCAGCCGAACCAATCGCGCAGGATGCGGACAACGGTTGCCTTGGCTTCGATATCATCCCCGCTGACGAACACATGTGTCCGTTCAAGCAGCTTGGCAGGGTCGACCATTACATTGGCGTTGACCGTGTTGAGCGTCTTGATCACTTTCGCCTCAGGAAATGCCCGCTGGATCTGCTCTCCCAAAGAATCGTCGTTACAGATGGTCAAGGTCCACATATCCGTGGAACGGTCAAGCGGATTCGAGGTGTCGATCAGGATCTTGCCGTTGAGATTCTCCGCGCCCGCCTGTTGGAGAGCCTCCAGGGAAGCTGCACCCAATGTGCAATTAAAAATGATTTCACCGAATGCGGCGGCGTTCATAAACGTCCCGTATAAGGCATGCTGCCCCCCCTCCTTCGCCCAGACAACAGCAGCAGGATTGGCTTCATCGCGCGAGCCCATCATCACTTCATGTCCAAGTTCCAACAGCTTGGAAGCAATCGTTTGCCCAGTCACTCCCGACCCCAATACGCCGATTTGCATATGAACTCCTTATTGAAAGGATGAAGGATGAATTGTGAAGGATGAAGAGTGCAAAGGCTGTGTCGCTTACCTTTTATCCCTCATCCTTCTGCCTTCATCCTTATTGATTAGCCGGCCGTTTTTGCCATCTTGGTCTTCAGCCACTTCAAACGGAAGGTCTCTTCGCGTTCCCGTTCTTCGAGCGAACTGACGATAAATATAACCGTCTCTTCATAGGCTGGGATGAAGATATGCTGCAACGCATTGACCCGCCGCTGGGTCTTGCGCAGCTCACCCGCCAGACGCCACACAGTGGTCACCAGCATGGATAACTGCGGCGTCTTGATCAGCACCTCGCGGAACGCCGCGCTCGCTTCATCCAGGGCCGCATTCGTTCCGCTTAGACTATACAGCATCTTTTCCGGCTCGCCGCGCGCCTCGATCACCGGGATGGCAACCCCCATGATACCGCGCAACTTCAGGTGAACGTCCACGGTTTTGTTGGCGGCCAGCGCCGCCCACTCGACGTGATCGCTCCCGAGGGTCAGTTGTGCCTTTTCGAGGGCGCGGTAGGCGGTTTCGAGGATCTTCCAGACTTCCTTTTGCAACACGTCCGCTTCATGCGCCACACGGACCAGTTCCGTGGTCAGCACCTCGCGTTTGCGGTCCAGGATCTCATAGCCTTCCCGCGCGAACTGCAGTTCCTTTTTGATGCGGATCAGGTTCGAGCGGGTCGGAGCGACGTTAAGAACTGCCATCTTCGCCTTTGTAATATTTTTTAATTTCGTCCAGGCTGACGCGGGTCAGCTCTTCCTTCGGCAGCATGGACAGCAGCCGCCAGCCGATATCCAACGTCTGCTCGATCGTGCGGTTCTCCGTCAACGCCTGGTTGACAAATTCCCGTTCGAAGGCGCGCCCGAACTGCAGGTACCTCTGATCCACGTCGCCCAGCTCTTCCTCGCCGATGACGGATGCCAGCGCCCGCACATCCTGCATGTGAGCATAGGCCGCATAGAGCTGCGCGCCCCAGTGCGAATGATCCTCACGCGTTCGGCCTTTGCCGATGCCATCCTTCATCAAACGCGAGAGACTCGGCAGAACGGCAATCGGCGGGTAAATGCCCTTTTGATCGAGGTCACGCCCCAGGGTGATCTGCCCCTCGGTAATGTAGCCGGTCAGGTCCGGGACGGGATGGGTGATGTCGTCACTGGGCATGGTCAGGATCGGGATCTGAGTGATCGAGCCCTCGCTCGTGCTGATGCGGCCGGTGCGTTCGTACAATGCAGCCAGGTCACTGTATAGGTAACCGGGATAGCCCTTGCGGCTCGGCACTTCACCGCGGATGTTCGAGATCTGGCGCAGCGCTTCGCAGTAGTTGGTCATGTCCGTCAGGATGACCAGCACATGCATCTGGCACTCATAGGCAAGGTATTCTGCCAGCGTCAAGGCCGCCCGCGGCGTCACCAACCGCTCGACCGGGGGATCATCCGCCAGGTTCAGGAACATGGCAACGCGCGTCAGGGCGCCGCTCTCGGTAAAGGAGCGCTGGAAGAAATCCGCCACATCATGCTTCACGCCCATCGCTGCAAACACGACCGCGAACTGTTCGGATTGTGACGACTGCTGACCCGCTTCAGCGCCCAGGGTTGCCTGACGTACGATCTGCGCCGCGAGCTGGTCGTGCGGCAAGCCTGCGCCGGAGAAGATCGGCAATTTCTGGCCGCGCAGGAGCGTGTTCAATCCGTCGATGGCTGAAATACCGGTCTGGATGTAATCACGCGGATACACGCGCGCCGTCGGGTTGATCGGTGCGCCGTTCACATCCGCGTATTTGTCGGTTAAAGGCTGGGGACCGCCATCCCTCGGATTGCCCAGGCCGCCGAAGACGCGCCCGAGCATTTCCTCCGCAACCGGGATGCGCAAGGTATCTCCCAAAAATCGGACGCTCGTGCCATCGATCGAGAGGCCCGTGGAACCGGCAAACACCTGGACCACGCAAACTTTCTCGCCGACTTCCAGCACACGCCCCAGGCGCATGCGGCCCTGGGCATCGCGGATCTCCACCACCTCGTCATAGCTGACGTTGGCAGCCCCTTCGACGATCATGATCGGGCCCGCAATACTCTTTACACCGATAACTTCCTGTCCACTTTGTGCGATCACACTGCTCATCTGTACTCCAAATCTAGTTTGTCGCAGGTGACAGTCACCTTACCTGTCCAGCTTAGGTGACTGTCACCTCTCGAACTATCTGTACTCCGAATCTAATTGACTCATCTGCTCGTCAATTTGCTTTCGAATCTCATCCAGCTTTTCCAATTCTTCGTTGGGCACCATGCTCTTCATACGGATCAGGGTATCTACCACCGGGAGGTTATGGATCACGGAAACGGGCGCGCGGCGCTTGACAATTCGCAGAGCGCGCTCATGGAAATGCAGGATCAATTCGAGCATCCGAATCTGTTTTTCCACCGGAGAATAGGCATCCACCGCATCCATGGCGTTTTGCTGGAGGAAACCCTCCCGCAAGAGACGTGCCGTTTCCAGGATCAGACGCTCCTCGTCCGGCAACGCATCCGGACCAACGAGCTTGACGATCTGTGACAGACGCGCCTCCTCGCTCAGGATCTCCATGGCATGGTTGCGCATCCGCAGCCAGTCCACGCCGACCTTCTCCCGCCACCAGCCTGCCACGTCTTCCAGGTATTCGCTGTAACTGTCCAGCCAGTGGATGGCTGGGAAATGACGGGCGGATGCCAGGGACTTATCCAGCGCCCAGAAGCAGCGGATGAAACGCTTGGTGTGCTGGGTCACCGGCTCCGAGAAGTCACCGCCCGGAGGCGAAACCGCCCCCACGATACTGACCGAACCAAAATCGCCGTTGACCGTTTCCACGTATCCGGC
>Ga0105092_10000390_pt1 | contig 22393 bp, 21 predicted proteins | sample PPLLak2March2015_FD_87021 | JGI IMG/M metagenome (GOLD analysis project Ga0105092, IMG submission 87021) | Freshwater sediment microbial communities from Prairie Pothole Lake near Jamestown, North Dakota, USA - PPLs Lake P7 Core (1) Depth... | ecosystem: Environmental > Aquatic > Freshwater >... | reverse complement strand
TTGACGGAATGTCTTTGCGAGCTTCGGACTCTGGTTCCAAGAGGGCGGCGGTTTGAGAATAAATCGGCAGAAAGAGTTTGAAGGTGGTTCCGCGTCCTGTGGCACTCTCAACATCGATAAAACCGTGGTGCGCTTGAACGATTCCATAAACGACCGATAGACCTAGACCGGTGCCGCCTTTCTCACTCTTGGTCGTAAAGAAGGGCTCGAAAACTCGCTGGCGGATGTCATCGTCCATTCCTGCGCCGGTATCCGATACGTCGATGCGGATATAAGTCTCGTTGGCTTCAATAAAGCGGTCCCGTATCTCAGCCGCGGAGGTCCGCGAGGTGCGGATCGACAGCGTTCCGCCCTCGGGCATCGCATCCTTGGCGTTGAGACAGATATTGATAAGCGCCTGCTGTAGCTGGTTAGGGTCACCTTCGATGACTGGAAGAATCGGATCGAGTTCGAGTCCGAAGTTGATGGTCTTGGGAAATATTTCTCCGAGAATGTCCAGCGTGTCCCGAACGAGACTGTTGACATCGAGCGGTTTGTGCTCCGTACCGGTTTTGCGTGCAAACGTTAGCAGCTGCTTCACGACCTTCGCCCCGCGCTCGGCGGCGCCGAAGATCACCTCAATGTTACGGGGACGCTGCGCCGGATCTTCTTCCTCTTTGTCTAGCAGCTCTTGCGCATAGCCCAGAATGATTCCGAGGATGTTGTTAAAATCGTGGGCGATGCCGCCGGCGAGAGTGCCGATCGCTTCCATCTTTTGCGCCTGGCGAAGTTGGTCCTGAAGCTTCTCGCGTTCGGTGAAGCTCTGCAGCAGCTCGGAGTTTGATTTAACCAGCTCACCTGTTCGAGCCGCTACCAGCTTTTCCAAATCCTCGGTAAAGCTTTTGAGCGCCGCCTCCGTCTCTTTCTGCGCGGTCACGTCCTGGGAGTGTCCGATGATCCGGCACACGCGACCATCGTCGGTCCGGTCAAAAACCGTCGCGCGGACGTGGAACCAGCGATACGGGCCGTCGGCATGACGCAAGCGCAACTCCCATTCCAGCACCTCGCCATCGGGCACCGTGTCAAAGCGACGATACTGCGCGCGCACCAAAACGAGGTCGTCGGGGTGGACGAGCGCGTCCATCGAGTCGCCGGCGAGAAGTTTGAGTTGAGCGCCGGTATAGCCGAGATGTTCCTCCATCCGCTTGTTTTCATAAACGTTGCGGCCTTTGATCAGGTCGTAGATAAATAGGAAGTCCGGCGTGGTGGCCGCCATGCGCTCGAACTGGTCGCGACTGCGGGCCAGCGCTTGTTCCGCCCGCTTGCGCTCGGTAATGTCGATATTGACACCGAGCAGACGGCGCGGGTTGCCCCGTTCGTCGACAAACACCCGCGCCTGACTGGCGATCCAACGCACCGCTCCGTCGGGCCGGATAATACGAAATTCAAGATTGAGCGAACTCCTGTTTCGGGCGGCATGACCTACGGCGGTTTCGATGGCGGCGAGATCATCAGGATGAACTCTGCCGGCCCAGTCCACGTGCTTGCCGCCGAAGCTTCCCGGGGCTAGGCCATAAAGCTTCTCCTGGGAAGACGACCAAGCAAGCTCGTTGGTAACCAGGTCTCGTTCAAAAGCTCCTATGTGCGCCGCTTGTTGCGCCAACTCGAGACGCTCGCTTACTTGGCGCAAGGCCGTTTCAACTCGTTTGCGCTCACTCAATTCTTTCGATAGCTCATGAAAGAGCCACGCGTTGTCCAGGGCGACGGATGCGCGGCGGCTGACTTCTTCGGCGAACTGCACGTCGGCCATCGTATATTTGCGTCTGGAATAGCGCGAGGTGAGCAGCGAGAACGTCCCAACTATCCGGCTTTGTACGCGTAGCGGCACGATAATGACGCTGCTGACTTGCAGTTGCTCGAGCAAGAAGCGGTGACGGTCGTCTCGGGCGCGCGGCCCCACCCACGAGTCATCGGCTTCGAGCGTATAATCGGATTGGCCGGTTTCTATGGCCTTGAGGATCGGGTGCGGCCGGTTCAGGTCCGGCGCATAATGGCGCAGAAATTCATCAGCGAACGATTCCATCTCTTTTCTGCTGGTGCGCACGGCAACCCGGCGGCAGATGCTCGAGCCTTCTTGCAGCAGATCGATAACGCACCAGTCCGCATGATCGGGCACCATCAATTCCGCCAACCGGTTCAGTGTTTTTTCATAATCGATAGATTCGGCGAGGGCAGCGCCTACTTCGGCAAGATGCCGCATGCGTTGCTCGACGAGACGGCCTTCGCGCTCGGCGGCGGCCACGCGAGTGGCCTCTCCCGCGCTCACCAGCGCGGACTGAAGCTCGGTCACCTCTTGGACTCCCGAGGCATGCAGCTCAACCGGCTCGCCGCGTTGGATCGCCGCGGCCGATTCCGCGAGCGCTGCAATGGGAGTTGAGATGCGCTTGCCGAGGATCACCGCAGCGGCAAGGCCGAGAAGAAATAGCACGACTGCGCCGATTCCCCATGCGGCGACGGAGCGATTAATCGGCGCATTGATCACGGCTTGCGGCACAGCTACCCGTGTCACCCATCCCGTGAGATCCGATCTTACAAAAGCGTGGTAGACTGGAATGCCTTCGAAGGTCCGTTCGGTGCCCCAGCCCTCCTGCGATCTTGCGACCTGGCTCAACAGCTCTGCGGTGGCAGACCGGCCGACAAATCTCTCCGGCTCCCTGGTGCGAGCAATAAAGAGGCCCTTTTTGTCTACCAGGCCCGCGACCCAGTCGTTGGGTAAGCGCTCCTCGAGCAGCAGCTGGGTTAAGGCTCGGGGATGAAAGGCCAGCTCGAGCGCATACAGGACTTTGCCGTTCCGAACGACAGGAACGTTAACCCCAATCGTCGGCCGCCTTGAATCGAGAGCGAGAAACAAGTCCGACACAGCCAGCTCGCCGTTCTCGATTGTCTTCTTGACGGGTTCCGGTCCCCCCAAGGGCACCTCACGATAACTCTCGATGGTTTGCGGCGGCTTTGCATCCAGGAACGGATTTGGCAGAGGAGAACCGTACGGACGAGATGTGTTCATCAGCTGCTGGCCCGATCGGTCAAATAGAATGAGCCGCGACTCTCGTCGATTCGCCAGAGCGCGTCTACAGATCTCGTAGAAGCTCCTTAAATCGCCAGTGTCGAGGTCGGGTGATTCTGCAAGCGTCTCCAGGATCGCTTGGACGGCGCCGATCTCCCGGTCAACCGCCAGTGACAGCGCCCGAACCGTATCGCGCATGCCCCGCTCGACGGCCTCGTGTTGAAGCCGGGCTTTTTGGCGGAACATCGCGAATGTAAAAATTAACAGCGGCAGCAATGCGGCGAGAACCAGGGCGATCAGATGGAAGCGAAGTTCTATCGGCCTTCGAAAGGAAAGTCTAGAACCCCGCCACGAAATGTTCAACTCGTTCCCCCCTCAACTTCTGATCGAAGGCAAAACAGCTCCCCGCTTCCCGACGATGCGTGCAGCGCCTGGGCCCAGACCGTAGCGAGCCCGGATATTGAGGCTCAGTCAGGCGGCGGGCCCGAAGGAGGCGTGCCGTCTGGGATCATGCGGCAACTATCCGTTGATAGGTGTGAATAACCAGAACACTAATAATGTAGTTGTTGTCTGTCAACATAAATTCTTGGTTAGAGATTGTCTTTTAGCCAAAATTTTAAAATCCTTTAGATAAGTCAATTAATTAACCAACCGATGTATAAGTATTATGGAACGATTGGATAGTTGTTGGTACTAGCAGTGTCTTTGATAAGCGCGCAAGACCTGTGGCGCCTTGGTTCAGTCCGCGCAAGCCGCAGCAGGAACAGGCTCACCTAGGGTCAATCTGCGTATGGCGGGCTATTGCAATTCCATTGCTCATTTGGCGGCGACGGATCCAAGGGTGGCCTTCACCGAAAGATGATGGCTCTTTCAGGTCGTGCATCTACGGAATGCGCCGAGGTTTCGACCGAACTCGGAAGGTCTCTATCCGGGCTTGAGAAACACAAGGGCGCCGGGGTCGGTTTTAATATCGATGGCCATCGACAGGATCTTTTGAGCGTCCTTATCTTCGGGCCATGTCATGTCGTCAATGTGAACCTGAGAGGTTTTCCACTCAACCTGCAAATGCCGTCCCTGGCGCGCCGTTAGGTTTACGCGCGAGCGTTTTTTCGCCAAAAGTTCAGAAATGTACCGGCGCAACTTGGCTTGTTCACCTTTCGCCACCAAAACGACGTCAAGAAGTCCATCGTTTGTTTCCGCGCGCGGGACGAGCTCCAGGTTAGGACCAAGGTAACGAACATTCAATGCTTCCAGCATGTAATACTCGCCTGACAGGTCTTGGCCGTCGAGCCGAACCGTCAACTCCTTCGCCGGATAGCTGGACAGTTGCTTTTTTAAGACTTTCAGAGCTTCGCTAATTTCTTCCTCAGGATCCTCTGCACGTAACACACGAGGGTGTTGGCCGTTATCGATCCGGAACATCGTCTCTGCAAACAGGCCCACTCCGAAACCTTCGATGAAGTACTCTGTTCCCCACGGACCTTTCGCGACACCGGCGTCAAAGTTCACACAGTGTGCGGTATTCCAGCCAGCGATCAAATCCTGAAACGTCCTACCCGTTACGCCGATCGTATTGGCGATGTTATTGGCGGTTCCCATTGGCAGCACTGCGATAGGAATGCGGCTGTCGACCAGACGTCTGGCGACGCTGCCGACGGTACCATCCCCTCCTGCCACGGCGATGATATCGCAGGGCTTTTTAAGTGCCTTTTTCCACTTTTTATCTTTCGACGAAAAATACTTGGTCTTGTGTCCCGCTTTGCGAATCAGCTGCATGATCTCATCGGCTGAAGGCTGCGTGTCATCACCGGCACCCGGATTATGTACAAGGGTTACTTTCATAGGTTCTTCCTAGCAAAGGCTATATTTGATCATCGATGGCAATCCCTTTGGCAGCAGAGGACCTATGCTCCGCTTGCAAGATTTCATAAAAACGCTCCTGAAAACGGAGACCGGGCAGGTCCTTATTTGACCTTCTAACATAATTACCGTCCGGCTGCATCCACCACCCCTTTACCGTGTCGGTTAGCTGAAGTTCTAAAAAGTCTTTCAACTTTGCCTGCAAACGTGGGTCGAGCACGGGAAAGGCAATCTCGATGCGGCGATCGAAATTGCGCGGCATCCAATCGGCCGATGCCAGCAGCAAAGTGTCGTTACCGCCGTTTTGAAAATAAAAGATTCGCGCATGTTCAAGATAGCGATCGACGATTGAAACCACGCGAATCCCGTCGGACCCTCCATCGAGGCTGGGACGCAGGCTGCACATGCCACGGACGATAAGATCGATCTCTACGCCGGCCTGTCGGGCGGCATAGAGTTCTTCGATCACGGCGGGATCGATAAGGCTGTTCACTTTCGCAATAATGCGGGCGGGTTGGCCGGCACGGGCCTGTTCGGCTTCCCTCCGGATCAGACCGAGGAAGTGTTCCCTCAGGCCGCTCGGCGCCAATATCAGGTGATGAAATTTTTGTGGCCGGGCATAGCCCGTCAACAGGTTAAAAAGTTCGGTGAGGTCCTCGCCAAAGCTTTCCCGGCAAGTAAAGAGCCCGATATCGCTGTAAATGCCGGTCGTGCGAACGTTATAGTTACCGGTCGAGAGATGACAGTAACGGCGAATCGCGTCGGCTTCCTGCCGGACTATAAGGCACGCCTTACAATGCGTCTTATAGCCGACCAATCCATAGACGACGTGAACCCCCACTTCTTCGAGTGCTCTCGCCCAGGTGATGTTCGCTTCTTCATCGAAGCGGGCCTGAAGCTCGACCAAGACCGAGACCTCTTTGCCGGCTTCGGCCGCGCGCAAAAGCGCCTGGGCGATCGGTGAATTCGAGCTTACGCGATAAAGGGTCATTTTGATCGCCAAGACCTTGGGGTCTTTGGCCCCCTCTTCGACGAAGTGAATGACCGGATCAAATGACTGGTAGGGATGGACGAGCATGACATCGCCGCTTCTGATGGTATGCCAGATATCGGGACCGCGCTCGAATGAAGGAAGCGATAACGGCGGCTGAGGCCGGTCTTTCAGTCGGGGAACGTTTGCCGCCGTGTAGAGCTGAAACAAGTCAGTAAAGGCGGTGAAACCTTTGGCGGGGTAGAGATCCTCTCCGCTCAATTCGAGTTCCTCCATGAGCTGGGTTAATAGTTCTTTCGGGAGATCGGGATCATATTGCAAACGGACGGCATCGCCCATGCGGCGCTCTCGGACTCCCTGTTCGATGGTCGCCAGCAAATCCTCATTCCGCCGCCGTACCAGGGCGAATTCGGCGTCTCGGGTAACCCGAATCGCGTGTGTCGAGAGAAGGTCATAGCCATGATAGAGCCGCGGCAGATACTCGCGAAGGACATCTTCCAGTAACACGAATGCGTATTGCCCTTCCGGGCTCGGAAGCTGAATGAACCTTCGGACAACCTGGGCCGGAATATGGACGATCGAAAGCTCGGTGTGAGGCAAGGTTGAGATGTCCTTTGCTTGCAGAGATACCACCAAACAAAGCGAGCGGTTGGCAAGATAGGGAAACGGATGACCCGGATCGATGGCCAACGGAGTCACTATCGGGTAAAGCGTTTTTCGAAAGTAGTCTTCGAGAAATTGTTCTTGCTCGCGGCTTATTTTGTCCAGGCGAAGCAAATGAATGCCTTCGGCTGTAAGCTGCGGCAAAATCGTATCGAGAAAGCAGAGATGTTGTTCTTCGACAAGCTCATGGACTTTTTGGGAAATGGCCGTCAAGGCCGAGCCCTTAGTGACGCGGTCCAAGGTTGTCCCGCCGTTGTTGGCGCGGCGCTTCAAATGGGCCACCCGAACCATAAAAAATTCATCCAGATTGCAACTGAAGATGGCGAGAAACTTTACGCGCTCAAGAAGCGGAACAGACGGGTCCTTGGCTTCCTCCAAAACACGACGATTGAATTCAAGCCATGAGAGATCGCGATCAATCAGCAAGCCTTGTGTATTCTCCCTTTGCGGTTATCCATAGGACACGCGCTGGTTTAGTTCCACGTGACTTCTCTGTGGATCACGCGTAGATCTCCATCTTCGTTGAATTCAACGATCGGATCACACCAACAGCAATCAGAGTCGATATGAGCTAGCGGGTTAGAGATGTTCAGACTCTCTAGGCGTCCATATTTACTCCGTAAGATTGTTTTTCGTTGTGGCTTCATTGTTCGCGCTCCGTAGTTGGCAGCTTCGCAAAGTATGTACCAGTGGACTAGAGCGAGCTTATGCGTAGAGTTAGCCGGAGCTGTATAGTAAAGACGTACAGATCGTGACTCAAGTGTAAGCAAACGACGTATTCCAGAGTCGCACGAGGAGTAACAACAGAAAAGCCCAGAAGGAGTTCGCAACGAAATGACTCGTTGACTGCGCAAAATCGCTTTGCGTCTTATCCTTTTCCGTCCTGGCACCTTACTTGCGGTGGCGAGATATCTTATGCGAAAACAGACAATCAATTTGGTTTCTGAAACCGTCTCGCCTGATGCATGGTTGGATCTTGAGCGTTTAGCTCAGGTCGAGATCACCTCGGAAAGCGCAGAACAACCCATCGAGGCGGCCCTAATACCCGGTCGCGGGGAGGGATGGCGGGCGGCCCAACCGGGGAAACAGGTGATTCGCATCATCTTTGAACAACCCGTTGATATCGGCCGTATCTTTCTCCGGTTCGAGGAAAAGGCCCATGAGCGCACGCAGGAATTCGTGCTGCGCTGGTTGGCCGAAGGCGAGCCGTCGCCTCGAGAGATCGTGCGTCAACAGTATGTCTTCAGTCCGCCTGCTGCCAACCAAGAGATTGAAGACTATTCTGTTACGCTCAACCGAGTAATCGCGCTTGAGCTACAGATCATTCCGGATATCAGCGGAGGCGATGTCTACGCATCTTTGGCGCAGATGCGACTCGCATAATAGCGCGAGGATGCTATCGGCCCTCGGTGGAAATTCTTCGCATGCTTGGTTCGGCATGACGTGTTAAAACCATTGTCAAAGCTTAATCTTACCGAGTCCTAAGTCACCGAATTGGTAGAATTCGGCCGAGACAATCAAGGTGGCAAAGCATTCAACCGTGCGCGTCGTGGGCCGAAACGTTAGCCTCTCCAATCTCCACAAGGTGATGTACCCCGAAGTTGGTTTCACCAAAGGCCAGGTCATCGACTACTATACCCGAGTCGCCCGGCATATTTTGCCTCATCTGAAAAATCGCCCAATTACAATGAAGCGATTCCCGGATGGAATCACCGGCGAGTATTTTTACGAAAAGGACGCCTCTCGGTTTACTCCTTGAGAGCAAAAGGCGGGAGACCCCTGGTAGCCATGCCGGTCACTTGGAGAGAGCTCAAAAGGGCCGTCAAGAAAAACGACGCCTCAATCCTGTTCTTTGAACCTGAGGCTGCTTTAAAAAGGATTGAAAAGATCGGCGATCTATTCGCTCCCACATTGAAACTAAGGTAAAAACTGCCAAATCCCTTCTGGAATTCGAGCCCGAAACCAGAGGCGAGACCGGTTCCGATTCCAACGCGCTGCAGACATACCGCCAAAAACGTAATCTCAGCCAATGGGCATGACGCGAGAGGAAATGAAACTGAGAGATGATAAAGTTGCTGTAGCTTGTCCTGCCTGTTTTCGCTCGAAACGCCGGCAGAGGCCAATGCGGCGTCAGGTAAGTAGTCGAATTTCGAACAGCTTGTCCTTTAATTCGCGACAGATTTATAAACTTAGGTTTGTATTGCTTGGTTTTTGATTATTGTTTCGCTCTGGCACGCTTTCTGCGGGAAAAACTCTGCGAGTGGAGATTTTGTATTGGAACTGTAACCATGTTGAGACAATCTATCGTTGATTCCTATCGCCTGGCAAATGACGAGCTAACCGCGATTGATCCTGCGGACAGCGGAGCCATCGAGGGTCTTTTTAAGCGAACCGTTCGCGAAGGCGAACAAGAGTTGATGCTCGCGGTACTGGAAGACGCTATCAACAGCTTTCAAAGCTATCTCGTTGCCGGGAACGAAAAGGACAAAAAACAATTTCAAGAAGTACAACAGTGGATCCAGGGAAAAAACGAGGATTGGCTTTTCTCTTTTGACAATATCTGTGAAACCTTGGGTCTCGATCCGAGCTATGTACGCCGGGGCTTAATGGCATGGGCCAAGCGCAATGGCCATTCGATAGAGCTTGGGCGACGTTAGCGCGGCATCGATATTCTGAGAAAACTTTCTCGTGGACTCAGGACAAGACCAGGATCAGTTTTAGCTGACGAGCTGTCGTAAATTCGTTATCTGGTCGCGTGCTTCAAGTAAGCTAATCGCAACCCTATCTGCTCCCTGAGACAGCAGAGAGTTTCGAATCTCACCTGTGTCGTCTTTGGAACCCCAACTCCCAATTACGATCTTAGGCTTGGGCAATGCGCCGTGAAGCCGCTTGCAGAGATGACGACTTTTGGCCACACCGGTTGCTGACAGCGCACCGATGCAGACAAGCGCGGTTTTCTTCTCGACAGCCATGGCCACGACTTCTGATGTAAGCTTTTCTACCCCTACCACCTCAATCTCGTATAGCTTTGAACCGAGCAACTGCCGAAACATCAAAAGAGCGACTTCATCCGCTTGGTCCTTAGCCGGGCATGCAAGAATCCTCAACTTTGGCAATGGAGGGGAGTTGACAGGAGGTGCTGCTACGTCCGGTAAGAGCGGTGTTTCCTCTTTAGCGTCAAGCTCCGTCACGATTTCCCGGATCATTCGCACGATGAAGCGCTCATCAGCATCCGTCAAGGTACCCCGTTCGCGGTCTAGCCTGGCATAATTTAATGCAGGAATCAGCACCTCATCGTATAGCCGCTCTTGCGGATGGCTTTTTAGGTACTGTGCGACGATATGAACCGCTTCATCTTTGTCCGTCGCCAACAATCGTTGATAAAAAATGATTTTATCGTCGGCTGTATCCTCATCACTCATCAGCACAGTGATGAACTCCAGCTGTGGAACGTATTTGCCGAGCACAACCAGGCAGACCGTCAAAGGTGTCGCCAGCAGGAGGCCTATGGGACCCCACAGCCAGGTCCAGAAAGCGATCATCATCAGCAGAGGGAATGGGGAAACGCCGGCACTCTTACCGTACAGCAACGGCTCAACAACCATATTGATAATCGTTTTTAAGCCTAAAAAAAGACCGATCACAACCAGCGGCCAACGCCAATGTGTAAATACTCCCAAACTCAGGATCGTCGGCAAGGCGGCTGCCGTCCAGAATCCAATCAGCGGTATGAATAGCAAGGGGACCGACAAGAACCCCCAGAGAAAAGCGTACGGAAGACCAATCGTAAAAAGCGCCCCTCCAATAACCAGCCCAAAACAGCCATTGATGGTTATCTGCATCAGCAAATAACGACTGATGCGCTGGCCCGCTTCCTCCAGAGCTTTGGTCGTGATCGTTAAATGGCCGTAGCCGACAAGACGGATAAGACGATTACGCAGCTCTTCGCGCTGAACGAGCATGAAAATCAGAAGCCCCAAGACTAGAATGCCACTGGCGATCGGTTGCAGTAAAGGTCCCAGATATAGTGAACCGAGAGACGCCGCAGGTTTAGTTTGAATGACTTGAGAACCCTCCTCCGGTTCGATCTCGTTTCTAACCTCCACAACGGCTTCTTGAACCTTTTCCAGCACGCCGCCTTTGCCAATATCGCGAAGATCGCGGATTTTTTGCCTGATATTCTGACGATATTTCGGAACCTCTTCGGCTAGGCTCGTTATCTGAGACATGGTGACCCAGCCAATTGCTGTAAAAAGCGCAAGAGTAAACAAGATAACGACGGCGACTGATGGTAGACGTCCGAGACCGACGTGTTGCAGCGCATTGATCATCGGGCTTAATAAGAAAGATAAGAGGACCGCCAAGGCAAAAGGGATCAGCACCGCTTGGGCCCAATAAAGAGAAGCGACGACGATCACAATAATGGCAGCGGTCACAAGTGATTTTACTCGCCCGCCTTCGCGGGTAGTGTCGACGTTGAAGGCACCTCGACGACTCATGATGCGCCCCAGGTACAGGAGGAAAATTCAAACCCGGCATGCGTTTCAAGCTTACGCCCCAAAATTCCTCACTGAATGATAGAAGAAAGATTCGACGACCAGCTCACGCCGCAAACTATATACCATAGCTAAGAAACTCTCGACCCCCTCACGTGACTTCATATCAACTTGGAGAAGCAGAATAGCTCGTTACTGTTGACACGCTTTAGTCGGCTAATCAAAGGATGAGCGGCGTGCGCCCTTTTCGAACCTGTACCAGAAAAGACTATTGTTTGTATGTATTCATGGGAAAGGGAGCACCGATCTTATGACCAATAGTCCGAGAACGCCAAAAAATTTCTTATTGGAATAATTTTTGCTCAAATTCCATGAAACAAACGGACTTGCTAGCATTGATCGAAGAACGCTGAAACAAAAAGCCAAGGAGGAACCATGGAAACTATCCAGAAGTCGATCGAAGTCGAGTGCCCGTTGAAGATTGTCTATAATCAATGGACCCAATTCGAAGAGTTTCCCCGCTTTATGAAAGGCGTCAAGAAAGTGACTCAACTGGATGATCAACGACTTCATTGGGAAGCGGAAATAGCCGGTAAAGACAAGGAATGGGACGCGCGCATCACCGATCAGATTCCCGATCAGCTCATCGCCTGGCAAAGCGAGGGAGGGGAATACACCTCCGGTTCAATAACTTTTGCTCCTGCCGGTGAGAATCGGACTCGCGTCAATCTCCAGGTGGTCTACGATCCGAAAGGATTTGTGGAATCAACGGGCGATGCCCTTGGAGTTGTTTCCAATCGAATTGAGAACGATCTGGAACGATTTAAGGAATTCATCGAAAATCGCGGTCAAGAGACCGGTGCCTGGCGGGGAACCATCCGAGAATAACGGTTTCGCGTAAAGTTTGTTGTTAATCCGGACGACACCAGTCAGGCGCAAGCGCGGGGTCGTTGACGGATATTTTCTTGCCCGTTGCCGAGGACTCTCTTAGTCAGATTGAGCGCTCTCAGCTTTCCCAGCCGGCTTAAAGCCGGAGCCGTACTGACTCGCGTAAACCTGAGTGAACTCCGCGCCCAAGTAAAATATCAGCGCCGAATAGTAAACCCAAAGTAAAATCGTGATCAACGACCCGGCGGCTCCGTAGATCGAAGTTACGCCGCTGTTACCCAAATAAAAACCGATAAAAAATTTCCCGACCGTGAACAAAAGTGAAGTTAGCGCGGCGCCGATCCAGACGTCCTTCCAATGAATCTCGACGTCGGGCAAGAACTTGTAGATCATTGCGAAGAGGAACGTAACAAACCCAAAAGAGACTACCACATCTAACAAGTGGGCGATAACGGCGGCCTCTCCAACTAAACCACCGATAAATCGGGTGAGGCCAGTGATGAAAGCACTGACGGCAAGGGAGACCAAAAGCAGGAAACCGACCCCTAAAACCATAGCGAAAGAAATAAAGCGCTTTCGAATGAAGTCGTGTAGGCCGCTATGAGATTCCCCTTGCACCTCCCAGATTTTATTGAGCGATGTCTGCAATTGACCGACCACACCGCCGGCGCCAAAGAGTAAGAAAATCCCTCCCAGCAAAGTGGAAACCACTCCCGTTTCAGGCTTGTTGCCGGCATACAGGATCATTGATTGCACGGTTTCGGCGCTCTCCCGGCCGATCAATCCCTGAATTGTCTGGACAATTTGATTCTGGGCGGCTTCGCGCTCAAAGACGAAACCGGCGACGGCTATCGAAATAATTAAAAGGGGCGATAGCGAGAACAGCGTGTAGTAGGACAAGGCGGCCGCCAACTGGAAAGGATCATCGTCGAGCCACTTGGTGAAAATGGTTTTGAGGAATTGCCATGAAGTCTTGAAACTCATAGATCGAACCCCAATGGTCTATAGCTTTATCATGGTGTCGATCCGTTTTTTAGCGGCTTCAATAATATCTTGTTCGGCCGCTTCTCTGGTTGTGAATTTACTGCGAGGCCCGTCCAATGGGAAAAAACGCAGCCCCTTGCGGTCGTGAAAACGAATATCGGCCCGGGAGACCCAATAGTTGGTGCCCGGTGTTTCAGTGGCAACGACTCGGATAAGTTGACCCCGATATTGGTGCTCTTTCATTTTGGGCTTCCCTCTTCGGTCTCACGATAACCCGGCTGTCAGCATTTTCTCTCGGCCACGGTAAATTTAGTGGTAATGTCCTGAGGCGGGAGCTGCGGGGCAGGGGTGCTTTTTTGCTGATCCTACGTTAACAAAGGGGGCTTTGTATGAGGACCAATTCCCTGCCCCGCAGCGGCGGGTGTCGACGGTACGGGGTAACTCCTGCGGCTGCGTTAAACGGCTTCGCGATGTTGTACGCCCTTGACTGATTCCAGCTCTTTGCCCAATTGTTCCAGTTCGTCTTCGTCGAAAAGCTCGCGAATTTTCGGAAACATCTCGCCTTCCTCTTCCTGCACATGGTGTTCGACGGCTTCGATCAATTGCTGCAATTTTGAGCCAAAATCATGACTCTCGGCGCCGAGTTGTTCCAACTCATCGAGAAGTTTTTTCGCTTCCTGATGCTCCTCGAGGGCTTCGGCAACCATGTCCTTGAACTCTTCATGTTCTTCAAGCGCCGGATAAAAAACCGTCTCCTCGATATGGGCGTGAATTTCTAACTCCGTATCAATTTTGTCAAAGATTTGTTTGAGATGTCTTCGATCCGTGGTGTTCTGCGCCTCCTGAAACAACCCTTTTACCTTATTGTGATCTTGTTCGAGAATTTGTAAAGCGTTCATTAATCGCTCCTCCATTCTGGCTCTTGCACTATAATCCGAGCAACTGCCGCGCTAGGGAAATCCTATTTTTTCATGAGCGGTGGTTCCCCCTCTCCTTGGAATTGTCCAATCCGACGCTTTGAATCTTGTTCGTAAGGCTGGTTGGTTTGACTGGACGGATTGTCAGATTTCCGACGGCGTTTTGAGGGTTTCTTTTTGGGCTGTTTTCGCCTGCCGGTCTTTTTGGTTTTGGCCATGAGCTCTCCTTAGATTAGATTTACAACTGGCGCATAAACGCCACGAGATCCCGTTTTTCTTGGTCGTTCATCGGTGCGAGATCATAGCGCGCTCCAACAGCTGGTTTCGAATGCCGGCGATGCCGGTGGTGCACTGGTCGCACTGAAAATATCAGACTGGTCATGCGGGGTCGGCTGTTGCTCCGGGCGTGTTATCTGGACCGGACGAAGGGTTTGAGCGTCTTGCACCGCATCGGGTGCGGTTGGCGTCCGTTGCTGGCTGATTCCTATGGGGGAATAGAGCAACACGGAGAGTCCAGTAAAACCAACCAAGACGAATAACAGATAGCGTCGATTCACGTATGTTCTTCGCCTCCTTCCAGCGACGCCAATGCTGTGTGTGCAAGGTTGATGCCCAGAGGGAAGAGTACGCCACGTCCCAGGCTTCATTCGTTTAGCAAGCCAAGCAAGCGATTTTTTTCTTACGGCACTTTGAGGAGTGTTCAAGCAAGGCGACAATTCACCACAAGCATTGTCAGAAATATGCTGAGTCTCGTATGTGATCCCATAACAAACTTTTCATTGACCCCTAGACATTTTTCGTGCACGGGTTAAATTAGAGGACGGGAGATCAAGCGAGGGGTCACCGAGCTTTCTAAACCATTTCCGTGAGGAGTATTTCGGCCGTAAAGACGACTAACAAAAGGGAGGGGGTTATATGCAGGTCACACCCAAGACCGAAACGCCTCGGCTAAAGGTATTGATTGAGATGTCTAATGATCACCACCACGCCTTATTGAAACGGGCCAGTGAGGCCTCGCCGCTGTACTTCCGGTTAAAAAATGCCGTGAAAACTGAATCCAATACCATCCTCGTTCCGTGTGACGACGGGGAAGCCGAAATGCTGCTGCAAGTGGCCAAGCATTTTTGCCCTGACGCCATTTCCCAGATACAGGCAGCAATCAAAGCCGCCCAGCCAAACTAGGCCCCCGCCAAGATCTAGAGTGAGTGTATGGAAGGTGTGCCGGTGGAGAATTGTCTGCTGGCGGCAAAACTTATCCGTGCCGGTGACTGGCCGCGCCGGCCAGTCACTGAGATTTTACCGCTTCCAAATTCACTGACTCTTTTTTTGAGTACAGATCTTCAAGTGATTCTGAAGCTGATCCTGTGAGTCGAACTTCGCCCCGCATACCGCGCACTTGTAAGGCTGGCGCGCTTCGTGTTCTTCTGCCATCGTTGCACCTCCTTTCGAAAATGCTGAATGATCGCTCTGCCTGTCGGATAAAACCTTGTCATCGCTGAATCGATTAGCTTTCGTGGTCATTGGGTACGTTTCATTCGGTTTCAGCACCACCTTTACGCAATCATCTGTTTTGTTAAGGAAGATTTCGTATCCCTGGGCCGCGTCTTCCAAGCGCATCCGGTGCGTGATGACGAAGCTTGGATCGATCTCTCCGTTTTGAATTCTTTCGAGTAGGGGCCGCATGTAATGCTGAACATGTGTCTGGCCGGTTTTAATAGTCAGCCCCTTGTTCATGAGCGAGCCGAGCGGAATCTTATCGTCAAACCCGCCGTAAACGCCCGGAACCGACACCGTGCCACCCTTGCGGCAAGCTAGGACCGCCTGGCGAAACACGTGGGGCCGATCACTTTCCAACATCAGCGCCTGCTTTACGCGATCGTAAGCACCGATCAGCCCCGGGACGTGGGCCTCCAGGCCGACGGCATCGATACATGAATCCGGCCCTAGCCCACTAGTTTTCTCCATGAGAATGTCGTAGACGTCCGCTTCCTCATAGTTGATCGCCTCCGCTCCGCCGTCTTCAGCCATACGCAGCCGCTCCGGGAAACGATCGATGCCAAAGACTCGTTCCGCTCCCAACAGCAGGGCACTGCGGACCGCGAACTGCCCGACCGGCCCGCAACCCCAGACCGCAACCGTATCGCCGGGTTCAATATTGCAATTTTCCGCCGCCATGTAGCCGGTAGGAAAAATGTCGGAGAGAAACACGACCTGGTCGTCCGCGAGGCCGTTCGGGATCTTTATCGCGCCGACGTCGGCGAACGGCACGCGCGCGTACTCCGCCTGACCCCCGGCGAATCCGCCTAGCATGTGAGTATATCCATACAGACCAGCCGGCGACTGCCCGAAAAGCTTTTGCGCCATCCAGGGATTCGGGTTCGAATTTTCACAAAGGGAAAACAATTCTTTTTGACAGAAAAAGCACTTGCCACAAGATATCGGAAAAGCAACCACCACGCGGTCGCCTTGTTTCAGGTTCCGCACGTCGGGTCCGATTTCAACGACTTCACCCATGAACTCGTGCCCGAGTATGTCCCCTTTCTGCATGGTGGGAACGAAACCATTGTACAAGTGCAAATCGGAGCCGCAGATGGCAGTGGTTGTGATTTTCACGATCGCATCGCGTCGATTGAGAATCCGTGGCTCGGCCACATCCTCCACACGCACGTCACGTTTGCCGTACCAACAATTAGCCTTCATTTCGTTATCCTTTGAATTAGCTCCAAGCCGAAGCGCGTCGTACGGTTTGATCGTATTTCCACGACGTGCTGCTACGCCCGGCCGGCTGGCCGTGGGTGGTAATTATTTCGCCGGTTTCCATCATTTGCTTGAAGCGGCGCAGATCCTCCTCCACCTCCTGCTCAGGTGCTCGGCCGAAAAGCTTGGCGACTGTCGCACCGACCACGCCAGCCGGCGGACTGTATTGCATCTCGACGCTTACTGAGGTGCCTCGCCCCCCTGGCGCCGTCTCGAAGCGCACCGAACCGGAGTTTTCGACGTCCGCGCCGTCGAGCGAACGCCACGCGATTAATTCGTTAGGGCGGTCTTCGGTGATTTCGGCGTCCCACTTGACTCTCTTACCGGCTGGCCCTTTCGCGACCCAGTGCGAGCGCTTGTCCGTAATAGGTTCCACCGATTCGAGATTTTTCATGAACCGCGGCAAATTTTGAAAATCGCCCCAATGGCGGTAGAGATCTTCGTGCGAACGGTTGATCAGAATCGTCTTCTTCACCTTAACCGTGTGATCCGTGGCCTGTGCGCCGTCGCTGAGTTCCTGAGCGCAGCGGACGTCTAAAACAGTTACTCCGGCAACAGCGGCGGTTGCGATGGCGATGTTGATAGGCTTTACGGTTTCGGATTTCGCAACCTTTCCCAAGGCCAGGAGATCTATGATGTCGCCACCGACCCGTGCCCATAGCCATCCGGTGCGCTGGCGTTGTGAGAGAATCCCGACGCCGCTAGCGATCTCGCGCAATCCCATAATCCGGAATAGAACCCCGTGGTTCCTCACGCCCAGAAATCTCGCAAGCCTTCGAGGCGCGACTATTTCAACGAGCCCAAGGCCGATACTGAACCAGCCCAGGCCACGGGCAAGCCGCTCTTTGTCCAAGCTTTCAGCGTTTGATTTTATTGAACCTGACCTTTCTTCCTCATAGCCGGGCGTAAAATTCATGTATCTCTCCCTGACTTGAATGCTCATTTTCTCAGTTTCCGAGAGTTCCATTTAAATTATGAGCGCTACATTAGATTGTTCGGGCGTGAGCTCTATGCGTCAATTTGATGACGAATCACGCGCTAGAAATCGTTGCTGTGATGCTTCGATAAGAGGAGCAAAGCGAATGCCAAGTGAGAAGGAGCAGAGATAGGCCCAGAGACACGGGATATCAATGCACATCCGTGTGAGAGAAACGCTCCTAACAAGTCAACGACAGTACTGAATATAGGACAAAGCGGTGTCAACTTAAGCTGTCGGCGTCGAGTCTTTTCAGCCACTGCTAGGCTAGTCTTCGGTTTGGTTGCGGATCTTCCCTGTGATCGCTGGCGGCGCGGTCGGCTGGCCCTGTAAGAAAAGAGGGAGCAACCATAGACTGGCTCTCCCAGCCACGGCTCAACTTATCACCTTCGGCGCCCGTTGGCCCGGGCAGCACTCGGCAAACAAGGCTAAGAGTTTCTGTGACAAATGAGGGAAACATCCCGTTTACCAGGCGGAGCAACCGCGCCTGGGGAGTGATCACAAGCTGGCTCGCGCCATAGCGACAGGCTTCGATGATCTGGCGCGCTGCCCGCGCTGAGCTTGTGGAGAGCCAAGCGTTCGTCGCGCTGAAAAGGGCGAACTCTTTTCGCTTCTGGCCCTTGAACAGGGCATTAAAATGCGATCCGGTACGCATCAAGCCCGGACAAACCGTTGTGACATAGATACCGTCTTTGGCAAGCTCCGTGCGCATTCCCTCGGACAGACCCACAAGAGCAAATTTGCTGGCTCCATAAGGCAACAGGTGTGGAATAGCTACCTTACCGCCAATGGAAGCAATGTTGACGATGCGTCCCTGGCCTTCACGTTTCATGTGGGGGATAACCTCCCGCATCAAGTAAAGCGGTCCCCAAAAGTGGACTGCCATGGCTTCAGCAAAATCGTCGAGCTGCATATGCTCAGAGGGACCAACCTGAATGATCCCGGCAACATTGATCAAAACGTCGATTCTTTTAAAGTCGCGAATGAGGGACGCTATACTGACGCGGACCTCGTCCTGCTTGGTTACGTCACATCCCAGAACCGAAACCGTGGCTCCAACAGCCTCAAGCTCGCGCGCCGCCTCCGCAAGCAAATGAAGGTTACGAGCAAGCAGGACAACCTTTGCGCCCTCATTCGCGAAGCCGCGCGCAAGGTCGAGGCCGAGGCCGCGCGATGCGCCGGCGATCACCACGGTCTTGCCTTCGAAGTCCATCCGGCGACGCTGTCGCACTGCATAAGCCACGGCGGTCGCAGCGGCGGCGGCAAAGCCGAGCTTAACGGAAAAAGAAATCCTATCGCGGTAAAAACCATTTCGCATAGAGTTGTTCCTTTCTTCCTTCCCACTCGAACGTGCTTCCTTTGTGGGTTCAAATTAGATGCCAGCGTATTTAGGCAGATGAGGGCGACCAAGTGCGCGACACGTCAGTGTCTTTGGCTACTTTCCGCGGCAGCACTTTCGTTTCCCTGAAGGAGCATGCTTACGTGTCCGCGAAAGCCGGACAAGAAAAAATTAGGTGGATTGTTTTTTAAGACAAAGCATTGGTGTGAGATGTGAATTTGAGAAGAACTATAGCGTTTTAAACTTGGCATCAAGGTTGCGCATGTATCGCTCAGAAAATAGACCCAGTAAAGGAGAAGGAATTATGAAAAAACAAATAATATTGTTAGCGGCGGCTGCGATCGCTTTGAATGGCGCGCCGCTTTGGGCACAATCGGTCGGAGGCAGCCAGAGCGAACGAAGCGGAGAATCTAAAACGCCGGTTTCGCCGGACGGCACTTCGGCAAGATCGGAGGATCCGAGCAAGACTCAGCAGTCGCCCAGGACGGGTAAGGACAGTTCTGTTGGGGGAACCCAGAGCAAACGCTCCGGCGAGTCTGCTACGCCGGTCGGCGAGGGCCGCTTTGGGGATCCAGGCAAGGCCGGCAAAAGTCCTGGAACCGCTAGCCAAACCCCGGGACAAAGTAAAAGCAATAGAGATACCTCGATTGGAGGAACCCAAAGCAAACGCTCTGGTGAGTCGGATACTCCCGTCGGTCAAGGTCGCTTTGGCGATCCAAGCAAGGCCGAGCAAGGATCGAGAGATATTTCTCAAGGTTCCGGAACTTCCGGTCAACAGGACATCCGGCAAGCCCAGGAAGCGTTAAAAAACCAGGGACATGATCCGGGACCGCTCGACGGTGTCATGGGACCACAAACCCGTCAGGCGCTCAGAGCTTTTCAAAGCTCAAACGGCCTTAAACAAACAGGCATGCTCGACGCCGAAACTAAACAAAAACTGAACATCGAAGATTCATCTGCCAAAGGATCGAAACCCATGAGAGGTGAAGGCTCTGCCCCGATGGGAAAATAGGGTTCGAAACATTGCGATGTAAAGAAGGGGGAAGACTTTCCCCCTTCTTATTGTCAAAGAGAAACTTCGAGGGAGGTGTCCATGGCCAGATATGGCAAAAAGGCATCGCAGAAAGTTAGGAAAGCGATGCGCGAACGCAAGCGAGGGACCTTAAGGAGCGGTCGTTCAGGCAAGAAAGTAACGAGTCGAAAACAAGCGATTGCGATTGGGCTATCGGAGGCCCGGCGCGCGGGCGGAAAGGTGCCGGGTAAGAAGTCTAAAAGGAAATAACGATTTTGGGAGCGCCGGATCTCGTGTTCGAGCAGGAGGTAGCTAATCCTGATGCTCTAAAGCACCAGAAAGGTCACCGAAAACCGCCGTTTCCAGGAATGGGCGCAACATGTAGCCGGACTCTTAGAACGGTCTTCGAAGCGGGAGCTATACCATCTTAGTGGCTCTAACTAATAGAGTTCGAAAACCGGCGTCCTCTTAAATAGGTCAGGCATGATGCTGAATCGGTCAAAAGGCGCTGGACCGTTGACCGTAAATCACGAAGCTCAAACGGTTTTGGAAGGATCGCCGCCACATTACCCAACATCGTCTTATCTGAAATGACAGAAAGATAACCGGTTATAAACAGTATCGGAAATCGTGGGTACGTTGAGTGCAACGCCTCGACGAACTTGAGCCCGTTGAGCTTTGGCATCACGAAATCGGTAATTACCAGATCGAAGCTGAACATCTTAACTAGTTCCAGAGCCAGAACTCCATCACTGGCCTCGACAAGTCGATGACCGTCCATGCGCAACGCCTTGGAAATCAATTCTCTGTTCGGAAGATCGTCGTCTACAACCAGGATGTTTGCTCCCATTCGCGTTACAACCCTTCATTCGTCCCTGGAAAGCCAATTCAGCTGTTTTAGTCAGGGCGCAGACCATCCAGCAAACAATATGCCTCGCTGAAAGACCTATTATTTCTCACTATTTCGCAATGCAGCTTCAAGAAAACCATACACTACAAACCGAAATGTCAGCTATGTGGCCACAGTCCCAAGACCAAGGTCGTCGTGCTCCAGGGGGGCACATGAAATGGGCGCGAAAAATGGAGTGATCTTATCAGTCTGTAGGAAGCTATTTGATAGTTTTTAACGGTCAGGCGACAGATTAGCGGAACGATAGGAAGCTACGCAACACTCGGCCAATGCGGCCTCGCTTCTAGTGTCGCGAGGAAAGCTTGAGTGATAAGTTGCGGTCTTTAAATTGCTCGGATGTGGGAGACCTCCTCCAACAGGTGAAGTTTTGGAACTTGCCTTCACCTGACGGTGGACCGCTTGCGCCATTTCCAGGTGTTTTTTCAGCACGGGGATTTGTTTACTGGCGAACTGTTTTATGTCGGGATCGTTGCCCTTATCAGCTTCACGCTGAAACTTTTCGAGATCGTGTTTATGGTCGTCTACCATTAACCGGATATACTGGCGGTCGAACTCGGCGCCTGAAAGTTTAGAGAGACGACTGACAGTGCGCTTGTGCTTTTCCTGCAACGACTGGCGAAGCTCAACGCCCTTATTGCCAGCGATCATTTTCAGCTCCTCGTTGGCTTTCCCGTGATCTTCCTGCATCTGCCGCGCGAACGCCTTAACTTGCTCATGGGTTGCCTTCTCTGCCGCGATCTTCCCTAACTCGACCTCTATCATTGCGCCTTCGGCCGCTTCCCTAACAAATTTTGCATCCGCACGTGACAATTTGCTTTCGTTCTTTTTCGGTTCGCTGTTATCGGTAGCAGCAGCCAGTGTCACTGTGGACCATGATAAGCCCAGTGCGAATGTGCAAAACTTAATCAACGAACGTGTCTGCATAAACCCCTTTCCGAGTTGCTTCGTTGTCGTCGTCGTCGTAATCCGCAGCGCGGTAGCAGCAAAATGTGTTCCAAAAACACATTGGTCAGCTCGTCTCGCAATTGATGCGGGAGCCGCTTCAAATAATCATGAATCAGCGCTCCCACTGTAAGACTTTTGGGCCACGAGTCCGTAGCGACTGACAAACACATTCTTCTTTTAGAATCTCCGACTAACCACCGCCGGAGCGCTATTACGTCCTGAGATCGGCCGCGGACCCTGATGCCTTGTTCATCTTCTGCAATAAAGCCTGGCCTTCTTTGCGCCGTATCCCAGGCATTAAGACGAGCTGCCCGCGCACGAGTGCCGATTGATCTTAGGCAGGGTGAGATTGTGGACAATCATTTGTTCTTCATTAGCATCTTCCGAGAGTGCGGCGTAGACGATCCGCTTGATTCCGGCGATAGAAAGCGCCGCGCTGCACATCAAGCACGGTTCTAGAGTCACATAAAGAGTCAGGTCATGACGATCCGGCTCGTCCATTTCTTGCAGCAACCGACCGACGCCGTGGAGCAAAACCATTTCCGCGTGGTTGGTCAAATCGCCCGTCTCGAGAATGGTGTTGTAGGCAACTGCAATGATCTCATCCGGTGA
>Ga0105092_10000389_pt1 | contig 22412 bp, 19 predicted proteins | sample PPLLak2March2015_FD_87021 | JGI IMG/M metagenome (GOLD analysis project Ga0105092, IMG submission 87021) | Freshwater sediment microbial communities from Prairie Pothole Lake near Jamestown, North Dakota, USA - PPLs Lake P7 Core (1) Depth... | ecosystem: Environmental > Aquatic > Freshwater >... | reverse complement strand
GAGAGCGGCCAGTTTCCACGCGGCGGTTGAGTGACTCGCCGTTTTGTGGCGAGTTGTATCGAAACCCCGCCGTGCCTCTGGAGCACGGCAGTTGCATCCGGTTTGTAACTGCCGTACTCCAGAGGCACGGCGGGGTTTCGATACAACTCGCCACAAAACGGCGAGTCACTCAACCGCCGCGTGGAAACTGGCCGCTCTCACCTTGTCACCCTGTCACCCTGTCACCCTGTCACCTTGTCACCCCGTCACCCTGTCACCCTGTCACCTTGTCACCCCGTCACCCCGTCACCCTGTCACCCTGTCACCCTGTCGCCCTGTCACCCTGTCACCTTGTCACCTTGTCACCCTGTCACCCTGTCACCTTGTCACTTCTGGGGCGGCAAGTAGTTCTTAGCAACCGCACGGAAGCTCGCGACCTGCTGTTCCTCCCAATCGGGGCCGCAGCCCAGTTCCTCGGCCATGATCGCCGCAACGGCCGGCGCGATCTCGATAGCCGCCCGGGCGTCGAGAAAGAGCGCCCTCGTCCGGCGAGCGAGGACATCCTCCACGGTGCACGCCATCTCTTCCTTCACACCGCGCAGCACGTCGTAGCGCGTGTGGGGGAGGGACGGATGAAGCCGTTCGACCTGCTCAGTTCCGTTCCCGGCATCCGCTCCCTGGATTCGCAAGTCAGATGTCCCGGCGCCCCGCCGACGCTCAATCGTGCCCGCCTTCTCCACAGCGTCGACGGTGTCCTCTCCCATCTTCCGATAAATGGTCCACTTCCCTCCCACCAGCGAGACGAGGCCGGAATTCGAGACCAGGATCTGGTGATCGCGCGACAAGGCAGAAGTCGGCCCCTGCTTGCTTGAAACCAAGGGCCGGATACCGGCAAACATGCTCAAGATATCCGAGACTTTCGGAGCCTTGTTCAAATATAGAGCGGCATGCCGGAGCAGGAAGTCGAGTTCCTGGGCGAGTGGGACAGGCTCGAGCGAGACTTCTTTCAGGGGAACGTCGGTAGTTCCGATCAGCACGCGGTTGTGCCACGGAATCGCGAAAAGGACCCGGCCGTCCTCGGTCTTCGGAACCATCAGCGCCGTGCTCGCCGGCAGGAACGACGAATCGAGAACGATGTGCGTTCCCTGGCTGGCGGCCAGTACAGGGCTCTCAGCAGCATCGTCCAGGTGCCGAATCTGATCGGCGAAAACGCCGGTGGCGTTAACCGTTGCCCGTGCGGCCACTTCGTAAACCGCGCCCGAGAAGACGTCCTTGACAGCAGCCCCAACCGTCTTGCGTCCGGCTTTCAACAAAGACACGACTTGGACGTAATTGGCCGCCACACCGCCCAGCGCCGTGATGCTCTGTGCGAGAGAAATAGCCAGCCGAGAGTCATCAAACTGGGCATCGTGGTACAGGACGCCACCCTTCAGACCCGTCGTCCTGATGCTTGGAAGCCGCTGAATCGTCTCGGTGCGCGAGAGTATCCGGGACTTACCCAGGCTGAGGCGCCCGGAGAGAAAGTCGTACAACTTGAGACCGGAGCCATAGAAGCCGATATCGCGCCAGCGGTAAACAGGAACCACAAAGGCCAGGTCATGAACCAGGTGAGGAGCGTTCCGAATCAACCGCCCTCGTTCCCGCAAGGCATCGCGGACCAGTGTGAAATTGCCCTGCCGCAGATAACGCACGCCGCCGTGGATCAGTTTCGTGCTGCGACTCGAAGTCCCTTTCGAAAAATCGTGCTGTTCAACCAGCAACGTCCGGTAGCCACGCGAGACCGCCTCGAGGGCGACTCCCAGTCCGCTGGCTCCGCCACCGATGACAAGCAGGTCCCACTGCCGATGCTCTTCAATCTGACGGAGCGAGTCCTCACGTCTCATGGCGTGAAAGTATACTGCTGACCTACGGAGCCGTGCACGCCGCGGGTAGTTGACAGAGCCGGGAGCGGCCAGCGCCAAAGGCGCAAGCGACCGGTCATTCCGTGCCCGCAGCCACGATCGCTTATTTGGCACGGAATGACCGGTCGCTTGCGCCTTTGGCGCTGGCCGCTCCCGGCTCTGTCAACTACTCGCCTCGTCTCTCCCAGGTCTTCCCAGGCGCTAGATTCTCTGCGACGAAACGGTTCACCGCTTCGACAGTCGGCAAGGCGAGCAGCTGATCGACGTGATGCTGCGCTTCGGCATAGTGGGTGCCGCGGATGACTCGTTTCAGGGAGGACAATTCGCGCAAATGCAGAGACAAGTGCTGAAAGCCGAGTCCGATCAAAATGTAGGCATACAGAGGGTCTGACGCCAGCTCGCCGCAGATATACGCCCTCTTGTTCGCCCGCAAGGAAGCTTCTGCCACTTTCTTCAGGCTGAGCAGAACGGCCGGGTGCAACGGGCTGAACCGGCCGGCCACGACATCGTCCGCCCGACCGGCCGCAAGAGTGTACTGGATCAGATCGTTCGTGCCGACGGCTGCAAAATCGGCATAGTTGAGGATGTTGTCGAGCATCAAGATAGCCGCCGGGACTTCGAGCATCACCCCAATCTCGACCGGCTGTTGGAAGACGATGCCCTCCCGTTGCAGCTCAGCCCGAACCTCTTCGGCCGCCTGCCGGCCTGCGATCATCTCATCGACACTCGCAACCATGGGGAAGACGATTTTCAGATTCCCATATTGGCTCGCGCGCAGGGCGGCACGCAGCTGCAGGCGAAAAATTTCCGGGTGTTTGAGACTGAGGCGGATCCCGCGCAGGCCAAGCGAGGCCTTATCTGTTCCGGCCTGTTCACCCGAGATCAGGCCCGCCTCCCCGGTGTCTAATGTACGGAGGATAACCAGTCTGCCACCGGCGGCGAGAGCGAGCCTCCGGTAAACATCAAAGTGAGCTTCCTCGGTCAGCAGCGCGTTTGGCGTCGTCGCTCGGGTTCGCCGCCGAGAAGCGGTGGGCTTCGCGGCTGTGTTCTTCACGAACATGAACTCGGACCGGAAGAGCCCGACACCTTCCGCTCCCTGGCCCAGTCCCGACGCTACCTCGGATTCCGTCTCGGTGTTCAGGTAAAGATGGACGGGTCTGCCATCGACCGTGGTGGATGGCCCCGCATCATTGTCGTCAACAGTCGTATCGCTTCGCTGCTTCTTCTCCTGGCACGACTGGTAATGTCGCGCTTCCCGGTGGCTCGGGTTTCGGTAGACGATCCCTTCGCAACCGTCAACCAGGACCGTGTCGCCGGTGTGCACCTGTTCGGCCAGGTCCTCGATGCCGGAAACCATCGGTATTTGGTAGGAACGGGCGATAATGGTGACGTGCGAAGCGGTGCCCGCCTTGGTCACTACCAGGCCTTTGATTCGTTCCAACTGATAGTCGGCGAGCACGGACAGCGTCACCTCGGGCGCGACCAGGATCAGGGCGTCGGGGAGATGGCCATTCTTGCCATTCCCATTGACCTCCGTCAGGTTTGCGAGCAATCGATCCTCGACATCTTTCAGCTCTGATCCCCTTTCCTGGAAGAAGGGATCCTGGAGCGACCTGAACAATGAGAGCCACTCCTCCGAAGCTTCCCGAATGGCACGCTCAGGGCTGCACAAATGCCGGACAATTCGGTCCCGAATCTCGGTCCGAAAGCGCTGATCCTCAAGAATAAGCAGCTGAACATCGGCGATGTACGCGCGCTCCTTGCCGACCAGATTCTCGAGTCTCTGTTTAATGCTCTCCAGCTGATTGCGCGACTGCGCGACGGCTTCCTCAAACCGTCGCAGTTCCTGATCCACCTCCTCGTGGGTAATGCGTAAACGATAGAAGGACGGGGCAGACGGCTCCGCCTGGTAGGCCGTGCCCACAATGATGCCAGGCGACAGGGGTATGCCGCAGAGCTTGGATGAGGCCGATTCACGTACTCGTTTCATTTCTGTTCTTGAAAATTCTCCTGGACCAGCTGAACGAGCTCAGCAATCGCTGCTTCCTCGTCCGTGCCTTCAGCCGTGATCTGCAGTTCCGTGCCGCAGGAAGCCGCCAAAAGCATCACTCCCAATATGTCCTTGCCGTCTGTTTCCCTGGCGTTGTTCAGTGAGGTGAGCTTGATCTGCGATTCAAAACGCGAAGCTGTTCTTACGAGCCGGGCTGCCGCGCGAGCATGCAGTCCGAGTTGATTTTCAACGCGAATGACTTTGCGCAACACAAGTTCGACGCTCTGTAACGGCGCCTACTCCCCTAAAAACTCGCTTGCGATCGAGATCTGCTTTTGCCCCTGCTCCTTGACGATGACCGTCAACTCCGAAACTGTTTCCTTCCCGGTCTGTTGAGCGAGTTTGATCACCATGGGAAGGTTGACTCCGGTGACGATCTCGAGCTCACCTTTGCGAAGGAGCGTCAGGGCAATGTTTGAGGGGGTCCCGCCGAACATGTCGGTCAGGATGATCACGCCCTTCCCCTGGTCGACATTCTTGAGCGCCTGCTCAATTTCTTTTTTCGACTCATTGATGTCCACGTGCCATCCGATCGACACAGGGACAATGTGAGTTATTTCTCCGACGATTAACTCCGCGGCGGCGACAAGTTCGTTTGCCAGTTGTCCGTGGGTGACGACCAGGACACCAACCAGCGGTTGGTCGTTTGTCATCTCAAATGCAGATCTCGGTGAATCAGGTTTATCTTGCGGCCTTCGCTTGCCAGGCGTTTTTTCAGCTCATTAGCCAGCATGACAGACCGGTGCCGCCCTCCGGTGCAGCCAATTCCAATTGTCAGGTAGCTTTTCCCTTCTCTCGAGTAGCGGGGGAGAAGATATTCTAGCATATCCTGAATTTTTGCCAAGATTTCGTGTGTCTCTTCGCAACTGACCATGTACTGACAGACTTCGGGGTCGTTCCCGGTAAGCGGCTTTAGCTCTGGAACGAAATTAGGGTTGGGGAGGAAGCGGACGTCGAACACCAGGTCGGAATTGAACGGCAGCCCATGCTTGAAACCGAAACTGATGATTGTCACGTTTAGCTGGTCGGCGGCTTCAGCCTGCTGAAAGTTCTCGTAAATCAGGCGACGAAGATCGTGGACGCTGAAGTCACTCGTATCGATGACCAGGTCAGCCATCGCGCGAATCTCGCTCAGCTTTCGCCGTTCGGCCTGAATGCCCTCGACGAGCGACCCGTGTTGCGCCAATGGGTGGACGCGCCGGGTTTCGCTGTAGCGCCGGGCAATGACGTCGTCGGAAGCGTCAACAAATATGATGGTGGTTCGAAAGGGCTTCTGCTTAAGGTTCGCGAAAAGCGCCTTCATTCCCGCCGTCGACTCTCCGAGCCGCATGTCGATGACAACGGCGAGTTGGCTGATCTTGCCGCCGGAGACGGCCGACATCTGGAGCAGGCGGGGAATCAGCGGGGTAGGCAGGTTGTCAACGCAAAAGTAACCGATGTCCTCGAACGCCTTGTAGACGGTCCGTTTCCCGGAACCGCTCATCCCGGTGATAACCACGAGCGATTTCAGCTCTGGCGTGGTCTTCAACGTGATCCTTCCTCCCGGATGAGCCGGCACGGACGAACACGGACAAACACGGACCAGCACGGACAGGTGAATGTCCGCGCTGGTCCGTGTTTGTCCGTGTTCGTCCGTGCCGGTTCTAGAACAGAACCGTCATCTTCCGCTCACGGGATCCCGGGACGTGCATCTGATCCCGGTACTTGGCAACCGTCCGCCGGGTGATTTGGATGCCCTCCTGGTTCAGGATACGGGCAATCTTCTGATCGGAAAGAGGTTTCGATGAATTCTCGTTGCCGATGATCCGTTTGATTCTTTCCTTTACGTGGACAATCGAGAGATTCTCGCCGTCCGCACTTTCCACCCCGACGGTAAAGAATTTCCTGAGCTCGATCACTCCCTGCGGAGTGTGGGCGTACTTGTTTGCAACCACCCGGCTGATGGTCGATGAGTGCACCCCCAATTCCTCCGCTACATCCTTGATGAGCATTGGTTTGAGGTACATCAGGCCGCGGTCCAGAAAGTCGCGCTGCCGATTGACGATGCACTGGCAGACCCGGAAAATCGTCTGCTGCCTCTGGTCGACGCTCTTCAACAACTCCAGCGCGGACCGAAAACGCTCTTTGATGAAACTCTTCGTGTCTTTCGACACGTTCTGTTCCTTGAGCATCTCCCGGTAAGCGCGGTTGAGCTTGAGCCGCGGCAGACCGTCATCATTGAGCGCAATCTGGTACTCGTCGTTGACCTTGTAGATGTAGACATCCGGCTGGACGTAAACCGGCTTTTCCGAGCCGTATTTCTCACCCGGTTTCGGAGAGAAATGACGAATCGTCTCCAAAGCTTTGGAGATATCCTCGTACTCGCAGCCGAGCTCCTTGCTGATTTCCTTGAACTTCTTCTGCTGAATGAGCGGCAAGTAGCTCTGGACCAGCTTTTCAGCCAGCGAGCCACACAGATCGGCGGCCCGGATCTGAATCAGAAGGCACTCCTGGAGATTGCGAGCGCCGACACCGGTCGGATCAAGACTCTGGACCAGGGACAGCGCCTTCTCCACTTGGGGGATGGGCACCGACAGACTGGCGGCGATCTCGTCGACCGGCACTGTCAGATACCCATCAGCGTTGATATTCCCGATGATAAAGTCGGCTATCGGCCGGATGACCGACGAGACGTCCGACAGATTCAATTGCCAGGTCAGATGATCGCTAAGCGTTGACGGGTTCGCCAGGAACAGGTCAAACGAGGGCCGGTCATCGTCACTCTCACGCTCCCGGTTGCCGGCTGAAGAGCTGTACGAGGAACCGAGATATTGGTCGAAGAAATACTCGTAATCGAAATCGTCGTAGGTGTCGCCCTGTTCCTGCTCAGCCTTCTGCTGCTCGACCGGCTTTTCCGGCGTCTCGAAGTCCGAACTCTCCTGAACCTCCTCAAGAACCGGATTCTCCGCCAGCTCCTGATTAAGCAATTCAGAGAGCTCAAGCCTGCTGAGAGTCAGCAGTTCGATCTTCTGGAGAAGGGACGGCGTCATGGCCAACCTTTGCGTAAGGCGGACGCTTAAAGTTGGTCTCAACTGTCCTCGTCTAACCATCGTAAACTCGCGTACTCCTTAGGTTTTCTAGTATAGTCGGAAATGTTCACCCAGGTAAACTTTCCTCACATCCAGGTCCGACGAGAGCATCTCCGGCGTTCCAGAACGAAAGATTGCTCCTTCCTTAATGATATACGCTCTGTCGGTGATCTTGAGAGTCTCCCGGACGTTATGATCTGTGATAAGGACTCCAATGTTCTTGGCCTTTAACTGCATCACGATCCGCTGGATATCGAGCACGGCGAGCGGGTCGATGCCCGCAAACGGCTCATCCAGAAGCATGAATGACGGGCCGATCACCAGTGACCGTGCTATCTCCAGCCGGCGGCGCTCGCCTCCGGACAAGGTGTAAGCCGGACTTTTACGCAAACCGGCGATCCCGAACTCGTCCAGCAACTCGCTCACCTTTTGATCAGCCATGCCGTGCTTAATCTGGAGGGTCTCGGCGATCGCGTACAGGTTGTCCTCGACAGAGAGCTTCCGGAAGACAGACGGTTCCTGCGGCAGGTAGCCAATGCCTTTTCGGGCACGCACATACATCGGCACGCTGGTGATGTCCTGCCCGTTTAGATAAACCGTGCCGGTTTCAGGAGTCAGGAGCCCCACCACGAGGTAGAACGTCGTCGTCTTGCCCGCGCCGTTGGGTCCGAGCAAACCGACAACTTCGCCCGCGCAGATATCGAGGCTGACGTCCTGAACTACGGTCCGCCCTCGAAACGACTTAAACAGATGCGTGGCTTCGAGTTTCGCTTTGACTTGCTGAAGCATATCTTTTGTCTTTTTGGAGTGCGGCGGCGAGGAGTCCGAGGCTCTATCAGGACTCCTGGCGACGCCGCTTTGGTATGTGCAGAAACTGCCCCGTCGTCTCCTGACGCCGGACATTTTTGCTCGTACCAAAGCGGCGTCGCCAGGAGTCCTGATAAAGCCTCGGACTCCTTCTGCCGCCGCACTCCAAAAAAGCGCTCACCGTTTCGCCGCTTCCTCCGCCGTCATCACGACCTTCTGTGTATCCGGGAAATAAACGGCCCGGGGGCCTTTGGCCTTTCGTTCTCCCTGGACAACCTCCACGCCTCCCCACGCCTGCACTTCGCCCACCTGGTTCCGCTTTTCCCCTTTAAAGATCAGCTCGACGAAGGGAGCTTTAAGGTTCATGTCGGTGCTGGTCACTTCGACCAAACCCTGATACCGCGCTCGCCCTGACTGGCGATCATAAACCAGATGCTGGGAGGTCACACGATATTTCTTGCCCTGCTGATCGGTCATGTCGCTGACTACATCCTCATCAACCTGCACCGTCTGGTCCTGGCTGTTGTAGCGAACCACTCGACCTGCGACCGATCCCGATTTTTGTGTAATTCTTGGAGCGTCGGAATAGACGGCCCACCCTGACTTCCGGTCGCCTTCCATCCGCCCCGCATCCACGACGATCAAGTCCCCGTTCTGGCTGAGAACGGTTTTGACCGATCCCTCAGCTTTAATCTGGTCCGTCTCGCGATACAGCTGGATCTGGCGTGCAGTTGTCTCTGACTCCTGTCCGCCGCCGTTTTCCGAGGCAGTCCAGTAGCGAAGGACAGGAGTCCCGCCTGAGAGGCTTAAGACAGCACCCTTGGCATCGTAGCGGGAAAGGGCTGCGCGGAGCTCGACTCGCGATTTTTCCTGGTCATCCCGGATACGCACCTCGCCGCGCTGGATCAACTCTGTCAGCTGCCCTACGGCGTACAGTGCTTCAGCCGTCTGACTCGTCGATGTTCGTTTAATCCCTTTTTCCTCGGTGGTCAGCGACACTCCTCCCCCGGCCGTTACTCGGCTGATCCGACCGCCTGTATAAAATGCATCCATAGAAGGCGCCGAGACGATTCGGCGACCGGCCCGATCATTTTCACTCAGCTTGGAATTACCCCTGCTCTCCACCCGATCCAACTGACCCTCCCGGTAAAACAGGTGCACGGAATCGCCCGCGGTGAGATCGCGATCAAGCGAAGGCCCCGTCTGCCGCAGTTCGACGTTTCTGAGGGCCAACGCTTCGTCCAGCGTCTGCGTCTGTCCTGCCCTGAATCGAAGGTCCAATTCCTCACTCGTGAGACGTTCAACGGTCTGTTGATTGCCCGGCTTGTCCTCACCCTGCCTGACCACGGATACCGTACCCGTCAAATGGACTCTTTCAATATCTTTGCCTCCGGAAGCCATGAAGCCGAGAAGATGCTCCGCGCGCGATTCCGTGATTCGCATAGGCTGTGAGCGAAACAGGACCTTGCCGTCCGCGCGAAAGTCCTTCAAAACCGTGTTTTTATCCTCTTTCTGCGGGACCGCGACAATCCGCAAAGCTTCGAGGTAGTTTTCTCCACCTGCGCTTTGTTCCTGGTAAACGGCTTTGCCTTCGGATCCTGCAGCTGGAGCGATCTCCAGCCTTGTCAAGCTGTTCGCTGCCGGGTCAAACAGCATGTCGATGTCGTCGCCGGTGAAGGCACGTCCGGGGCCGATCTCGAGCCGCCCGTGCCCCGTGCCCTTAACCTTCCGCACCTTGTTCTGCTCGGTCATGTCTACTTTGATCTGGTCGGCTGATAGACGATTCCCAGCGCCCGCAATCGAGGCAGTGCCGACGAGGTCAATGAGGTGCGTGTTGAGGTTATGGAAAGCCGCTGTCGCCTGGATCTCGGCGGTACCTTCGTCCAGCGGGAACGTCAGCTGGAATTGCCCTCTGATCTCCACCTCTTTCGGTTCTATCCGATATTCCAGTGCCTGGCCGCTGCCCGATGCATCTCCACGTTGGAAGCGAAACGTCTCGGAAATGTTCACGACTTCCTTCTGCAGGTCTGCGTTAATGTTGTTTGAATAGACATCCGTGCCGTCGGCGAGCTTCAGGTGGACATCACGGGAGAACCTGATTTGCTTCCCGTCCTGGTCATAAACGGCTTCCTTCCCGGATACCAGGTTTGACGATTTTCCCTGCTCGTCGAAGCGGGTCAAGTTCACGTCCCTTAGGCTGATGACATTCTTGTCTGTGACTGAGCTCCAATCTGCTCGGACCTCGAACGTCAGCCGTCCGCTTTTCCGTTCCTGGTACACCGCATTCCTCAGGCTACGGCTTTGCTCGGGCGTAAGGAGATCCGCGTGCTTCCCCTTGGGTGGGGGCGACCATCGGGAGATATAGTTGACCGCTATCGCCAGTGCTCCTCCAACAAGCACGAGCACCAGCGCCAAGCGGAAAGACTTCGATCGCAACATCAAACGTTAATTATAGATCCGATTAAAGCTACGCGCCGCCACTGCCCGGAACTGGAGTCGCGTTACAGCGCAGCCCGCGGATAACGCGGACACTGCGCGGATGGCCGCTGATGAAAGGCCCTTTATCCGCGGCGCTCCGCGCGGTATCCGCGTTATCCGCGGTCCTGCCGCAGGTCACACAATCCCAGCAGCAGGTTTTCCCTTCCTTGATACGTATCGCGGCTGAGCGTGTAGGCAATGTCGACGGGTTTCCCTGAACTGATCGTTTCGGCGGCTTTCCCGTTCTTCCACCAGATGGCGTCCAGGCGGGAGCCGTTTTTCCTCAACTGAAGCTTGAGGTGCTTGTCCTTCAGCACCCAGGGTCCGGCAGCAATGTCCACATGTTTAGATGCAAAAACCGGGACAGGGTTACCGAGACCGAAGGGCGCGAGCTGCTCGATCTGCTGGACGAGGGGTAGGGAGAGTTGCTCGATTGGCAGCAGGCATTCGATCTGGAATGATGGGCACAGGTCGTCCGGGCCGAGCATCTGCGAGGCATACGCATTAAGACGCTCCCCGAGGGTGCCGCAAAGGCTCACCGGGACAGTGCATCCGGCCGCTTGCGCGTGTCCGCCATACTGGGTCAGGACGTCTCGGCATTGGTCAAGGGCGTCAAGCAGGTGAAACCCGGGAATGCTGCGTCCTGACCCCTGGCAGCTGGTGCCGTCCGATGAAAGCACAAGGGCCGGGCGATGGAATCTCTCGACGATCCGGGACGCAACGATCCCAATAACCCCGCGATGCCACCCTTCGCCGACGAACAACAGGAAAGAACGGTTCTGCAGCTCCGGGTCTTCACTCAGTTGCCTGTCGATCGTCTCGACTATTCCAGCCTCTTCCTTCTGGCGGGTCGCGTTCATCTCGTTCATGCTGCGGACGATCGCTTCCGCTTCGGCCGGGTCCTTCACGGAGAAGAGGTCGACAACTTCGCGGCCTCCTCCCATGCGCGTCACCGCATTCATGCGCGGGGCCAGCTTGAAGCCGACATCCACCATCCTCACTTCCCTTCCCACTCCCGCTCCTTCCAGCAAAGCCTTGAGTCCCAGGTTGTGAGGATCGGCCAGCTTCTCTAGCCCATAGCGGGCAATGACACGGTTTTCCCCGACCATCGGAACCATGTCTGCGATTGTTCCGATCGCGACAAGCTTCAGAAAATGCTCGAGGACGTGTTCCTTCGAAAAGCGGCGGAAAAGCGCCTGCACCAGTTTGAAGACGACCCCGACACCCGCCAGGTCCTTGTCCGGGTAGGAGCAGTCAGGACGGTGTGGATTCAGGAGGGCGAAAGCCGGAGGAAGAGTCTTATCCGGCAGGTGATGATCGGTCACAATCAACTCGACACCCGCCTCCAGAGCGGCCTGACAAGCCTCAAAGGCCCGGATCCCGCTGTCCACGCTGATAATCAGCTGGTAGCCCTTCTCGGCGGCCTGCTTGATCACTTCCGTCTTCAGGCCGTACCCTTCTTCGAGGCGGCGCGGCAGGTAGAACTCAGGACGACCGCCAAGCATTTCGAGCGCCCGCTTCAGGATGACAATCGCGGTGATCCCATCGACATCGTAATCTCCGTAGATCAGAATCCGTTCCTGCCGCTGAAGGGCCTGGAGCACACGGTCGACGACCCGGTCCATGTCTTTCATCAGGAAGGGATCGTGCAGTTGATTCAACTGCGGGCAAAGGAAGGCGGCGGCTTGATCAGGGGAATCAATACCGCGATTGACCAGCAAGCGTGCCGTCAGCTCCGTAATACCGAGCTCGGTCGTCAATTTGCGCACTCGATCGTCGGGAGCAGCCAACAGGTTCCATCGCGCTTGCACCAGCGGAGTCTATCAACCGCCTCTGTCAAAGGACATGGAATTCTAGCGATGCTCAGAGCCGTATCCATTCCTTGTTGGAGGTCCGTAGACCTCCAAAGAATTGTAAGATTCTCGAGTTTCAAAACAGCGCGTAGATGAAAGGCGCGATCGCGGAAGACTCGGAGAAGATCAGGAGCGCGCCGACCAGGATGAGAAAGACGACGATGGGAAGCAACCACATCTTCTTACGCACCCTCAGAAACTCCCATAATTCGGCGGTGATCCCCAGTTTGCCCATGTCTCTTGAAAATCTACCAGAACCCGCCGAAGTGTTACAATGGCGCGGTTCTTATGCGCTACCTGTCCCTGCTCCAATGTCCGCACTGTCAGGGGCGCCTGGAAGAGGGCGATGCAGGGATCTCGTGTGCCGGGTGCCATCAGAATTTCCCGGTAGAGAACGGTATTCCGCAACTGTACTGTCCGGAAGGCAGCCAGGGGAATGGAACGTCGGTCTCCTCCCGAGTGAGGGCGTTCTACGAAACCAACCCTTTTCCCAATTACGATGATTTCGATGACCTGGCATCCCTGGTCGACAAGGCCCGGCAGGGCATCTTCGCCCGGCTGCTCGACGAGCAAATCCCCTTCAAAACCCGCGTGCTCGATTGCGGCTGCGGCACCGGCCAGCTCACGAATTTCCTGGGGATCGCTCAGCGCTCGGTCTTCGGCACGGACATGTGCGTCAACTCCTTGAAGCTGGCCGAGGATTTCCGAAAGACCCACGAACTGGAGCTCGTCAATTTTCTCCAGATGAATATTTTCCGTCCCGTCTTCAGACCTGGGATCTTTGACGTCGTCATCTGTAACGGGGTTCTTCATCATACCGCCGACCCGGAGAAAGGTCTGGCCACATTGGCCACTCTAGTTAAACCCGGGGGCCACCTGGTGATCGGGCTGTATCACCGCTTTGGCCGCATCTGGACCGATCTGCGCCGGGCAGCCTTCCGGGTGCTGGGTGAAGGCGCTGCCTGGCTCGATCCGAGAATCCGGCAGGCGGGTCTGACGAAAGACCGGCGGAAAGCCTGGTTCGCCGACCAATACCAGAACCCGCACGAGTCGAAGCATACCGTGGGCCAGGTTTTACATTGGCTCCACCGCCACGACCTGAGCTTCGTCAAGAGCCTGCCCAAAACACGTTTCGGCGGAAAATTCGAGAAGAACGAACAGCTGTTCGAACCGGAACCTCCGGGAAACACCATCGAGCGAACGATCGTCGAAGCGGGTCAGATGTTTGGGCAAGTGGCCGAGAACGGCTTCTTCGTCGTCATTGCCCGAAAAAACTAGAGAAATGAGCCATCCATGAAGGAAGCGGAACCCGCCGCCGTCAACTCCGAATCGGGAACGAGCAGTTCTGATCGGCCCCCTAACCGCCCGAAGCTCTATCTTTTGAGCTTTCTCCTTTTCGCCGTTGCGTTCGGCATCATTTTCATAATCGTCGAGCTAAGTCTTCGCTATGTCTATTCGGGGGAGGGCGGTGAAACCCGCGACCACGTCGTGCAGGCGGACTACATGCCGGCGAAGATGAAGCCAAACTACCAGGGGCGGATCTGGGCCGTTCCGTTCCGGACCAATCGCTACGGGCTCAGAGACGAAGACGACTTTCCGGAAAACCCGGCTCCGGGAGAATATCGCCTGCTCTCGCTCGGCGATTCCATTGCCTTCGGCCTGGGGATTCCAATTACCGCTCACTATACGAAACTGCTCGAGCGCCGGCTGACAGAAAGCACCGCCGGGGTCCGCTATCGCGTTATCAACGGTGCCGGGCCGGGCTTTAGTCCGTCGGGGTATTACTTGTATCTGAAAAACGAAGGGCTCCGGCTGAAGCCGCGAATCGTGATGGTTGAAATAGAGCTGTGTAACGACGTCACCGACGAGGCGCTCATCCGGTGGGAAGAGAAACCGGGTCAGCCGGGGAGCTTGGAACGCATCCGCGGTGGCCGCTACATCGTCGGGTGGGACGGTAATTTCCTCGCCACCTACTGCCGCGGACCTTACTTCTTTGAGAGGACTTACACCTACACGGTTTTCGCAAGACGCGTCCTGAATCTGCTCTACCGGCTTTGGCCGCCTGAACCCTTCGCGAGCCAAGCCTGTACCTATTACTCAGTCGGTTTTGACCGCTATCTTCTCGATAATGAGCGGATCGAGGAGGGCTGGACGAGGCTCTTCGGGGCGCTGGAAAAGACGCAGGAGCTTGTGAAGCAGAATCAGGCGCAGTTCCTGCTCGTCATTATGCCAACGCAGTACATGTTCGACCCGGCCACTGGTCCATACGGCCGGTTTGCTGAAGGCCTGGTCAAACGTGCGGTGGCAGAGGCCAAGCGTCGCGGATTGCCCTACATGGACATGACCGAGCCCATGCGCAACGGAGGAGGCAAATCCCTCTATTTCGATTTCGCGCACCCCACCGAACAAGGCAACAAGGTGATTGCGGGGGAGTTGTATAAGACACTCGAGCAGCGGTATTTGCGGTGAACAACCCCGTTCTGGTGTGGCGTTCAAATAAGGGCCTTTGCCCCCGTTAGGGGGCAGATGTTTATAGTAAATTCGATGAGAAAACGGAAGGCGCCCCAGCGGGGCGCGATGTTCCGTGATGCGTCGAAACATCGCGCCCCGCTGGGGCGCCTTCCGTTTTCTGATCGACTACTATAAACATCTGCCCCCTAACGGGGGCAAAGGCCCTTATTTGAGCGCCCATGCCCAAACGGGGAGAAGAATTAGACTCTCTGCCGCCAGAAATCCATCGTGTCGGCGATGGTCTGCTCGAGCGTGTACCGGGGTTGCCAGCCGAGAAGCTTGTGCAGTTTCTGGCTGCTCCCCACCATCGGCTGCCCGGCACCTGGGCGGTACTTCTCGGCCGAGACCTCGACCTGGATTTTGACTTTCGCGAGACTCAGCACGGTGTCCAGGATCGTTTGAATGCTGGTCACTTGTCCCGAGGCTATGTTGTAAATCTCCCCGGCTGTCCCTTTTTCGGCCAGCCCGACATACGCGGCCACCACGTCGCGGACATCAAGAAAATCCCGAGCGGACGCGAGATTCCCCACCTGTATGATCCTGTCGCCTCCCGATTTGTTTTCGAGAAGCACCGCCTGGCGGCAGAAGTCGGACACGACAAAGCTTTCCCTTTGACCTGGCCCAGAATGATTGAAGGGCCGCGCGACGACGACCCGGGAGCCAAAATCCTGGCAGTAGCGAAGCCCGACCAGCTCCGCCAGTATTTTCGAAGCCCCGTAAGGATTCGACGGAATCGGCTGGCATGTTTCGTCGATCGGCGTGGAACACGTCGAACACGCATAGACCTCAGCCGAGCTGACAAGCAGGCATCGCGCCTGGGGGACTGCCTGGCGCATGGCTTCGAGGATGCTGACGGTGCCTTGGACGTTAACGAGGTAGTACTCGCGAGGGATTCGGAGCGACTCCGAAGGCCGTGTGAGACTTGCCAGGTGGTAAATCTGATCCGGCTGAAAATTGCTGACGATTTGCAGGAGGCAGGGGAAATCGAGAATATCGCACTCAATCACTCTCCAGGTGCCGGCGGAGGGCGCAGCGGGAGCACGCTCTATCCCCGTGACAACTGCTCCCCGTTCGGTAAGCTGGCGGGCCAGATACTGACCGACAAACCCGGAGATTCCAGTGATGAGGCATTTCATAAGGCGCAGAACAGGTCCCGTATTACTGCTATGTTGAGTGAGTCCTTGTTTCTAGGGCCAAAGGCCCGATTCAGTTTAGCCTAGGGCGAAGCCCTAGGATCCAGTTCCCGAGCGGTTTCAGCGCTGAAAGCGCGATTCAGCGCGGACGACCCTTGTTATGCAATCGCTCGTTTTGAGTCGCGCTTTCAGCGCTTAAAGCGACGCCCTAACTAATTCCTAGGGCTTCGCCCTAGGCTAAACTGAGTCGGGCCGTTGGCCCTAAAAGCAAGATCTGGGGAACGTAAGTCCCCTTATTTCCGCTCGAGATCCCGCGCGTTCTGGCTGAGGGCTCTCACCGTTCCACTTTCGGTGTTCACCGACCAGACGAACTGGACCTCCTGGCCCGCGCGGGCGGCGACCACATTGATCCAGAAATCGGGAGGGCTGTTCCTCACCGGCTTCCATTCCTTGAACTGAAGATCCGGCAATCCGTTACTCGTCAGCTTCCGAACGACTTCGGAGTTCTTCACCAACAGATCGTACGCTTCCTTGCTTCCGGCGGTCTTTTCCGGCGGGGCCGGCGGCTTCGAGTCATCCGCAGGAGTGCCCGCTCCGGTGTCATCGGATTCGCCCGTCTCGGCAGAATTCTCGGGAGCGGCCGACGCGGCACCGCCGCCGCGGAACACAAATCTCGGCGCTCCTTGCTGGATGACCTTTGGCTCGACGGTCTTGGGCGGCGGAGCCGGCAGTTTGAATACTTCCGCGCTTTCCTGCGTCGAGACTCGGGTCCACCCATGGGCGACGCCCTTTAGCAGCCAGAGACGGCTTCCCCGGGAAACAAGCAGAAAGATGACTGAACCGATGACGAGGACGAGAATCGCAAGATAAACACCCTGAACCCATCGGGACGCCGGCTTGGGCGGCTCTTCCGGCTGCAGGGAGCTCGACTGCCGGATCTCTTCCGCCTGCTGCCGCAGCACTTCAGGGTCAATCGATCTTGCCTTTTCTTCGGAGTTTTGGGTTTCTTCCGACACGGGCTAGCCTCCCTCTCTGCTTTTCTGCTGGCTCTTCTGCTTGAGATAAGTCGTCACAAACGTATCGAGATTCCCGTCGAGTACGGAATCGACGTCGCCCACCTCGAACTTCGTCCGGTGATCTTTGGCGAGGCGATAGGGGTGCAGCACATAGGAGCGGATCTGGCTCCCCCACGCAATGTCCGCCTTGTTGTCCTCAATCGCGTTTAATTCCTTGCGCTTCTCCTCCATCTTGAGCTCCCAGAGCCTGGATTTGAGGATCTTCATCGCCGTGTCTTTATTGCGGTGCTGAGACCGTTCGTTCTGGCACTGCACGACAATATTCGTAGGCAGGTGCGTGATCCGGATGGCAGAATCCGTCACGTTGACGTGCTGGCCGCCTGCTCCGGAGGACCTGTAGGTATCTATTCGAAGATCTTTTTCGTCAATGTCGATCTCGACGTCTTCTTCGATCTCCGGCGTGACGAAAACAGAGGCAAAGGACGTGTGACGGCGGGCATTTGAGTCGAAGGGCGAAATCCGAACGAGCCGGTGCACGCCAATCTCGGCCGACAGATAGCCGTACGCATTCAGACCTTCGACGAGAAAAGTCACCGATTTGAGGCCCGCCTCCTCACCCGGCTGGTAGTCGGTGATTTCCGTCCGGTACCCGTGCCGCTCTGCCCATCGCAGGTACATCCGAAGGAGCATTTCCGCCCAGTCCTGGCTCTCAGTCCCGCCAGCGCCCGGATGGATCGTGACGATCGCATTGTTTTCGTCATGCGGCCCCGAGAGGAGGGTCCGGATTTCAGTCTCGGAGATCTCCTTCTCCAGGCTCCCGAGCGTGCTCTCCAGATCGCCTGTAACTTCTTCGCCTTCCTCATGGAGCTCAATCAGGGTCTCCACGTCCTCGAGCGAGCCGTGAAATCGGTCGGCAAGCGCGATCGTGTCCTCGATCTGTTTGCGCTTTTTTAGAACCTTCTGGGATTCCTCGAGATTGGTCCAGAAATTGGGATCGGAAATGCGTTCCTCGATACTCTTCAATTCCTGTTTTTTGCGTTCTACGTCAAAGATACTCCCAGAGGTGTCCGATTCGCTTTTCCAAGTCGCGATAGCGCTCGTTAAAGTCCTCTACGTTCATCGTCTTCTCTTCGAAACCTTTCCTCGTGAAGCTTTGGCCCCTCTCTTCAGGGCCAGGGGCAGCGTGCCGCCAATCAGTACTATATTAAGCCATTCACCAAGATAAGAGTAAGGCGTCCGGCCATCGTAACCGGCCGCATCTGCAAGAATCAAATCGCTTTCGAACAGGTCGGTCTTTCTGCGGAACCGGCCAAGCGGGTCAATGACTGCCGAATAGCCGCTGTTCCCGGCGCGCAAGATCATACGGCGATTCTCGATCGCACGAAAGGCGTTTATCTCAAGGTGCTGTTCGGGCGCTGCCGTGCGGCCGTACCAGGCGTCATTCGTAATGATCACGAAGATCTCGGCGCCTCGCCTCTCGAACTCACGTGCGATCTCGGGAAAAATCCCCTCGTAGCAAATTAGCGTCGCAAACTTAAGCTCTCCGACCCGTCCGAGCCCATAGTCCTTGCCTGGTGTAAACGAGCTGACCTCGTGTGTTAACGGATCGAAAAAGCCCAGCCATTCTTTAGCGGGCACATACTCGCCGAACGGCACGAGGTGCTGCTTGTCGTAGCGGTAAGCGACCTTCCCGCCCTTGTCCAGCATGTAGGCGCTGTTGAAGTACCGAGTCTCGGATTCCACCGATGTGCTGTTGAAGAGAAGATCAGCGCCCACGGATGAGACGAGGCGCGTCAGGAAGTTCCGGTAGTAAAAATCCTGGGTGAAAAAATACGGATTCTGCGCCTCGGGAAAGATCACCCAGCGGGCACCCGCGTGAACTGCCCGCCTGTAGGCCGCCGGCAGTTCTTCGAAATACTTCGTCGCGTAGTGTTCCTTTCCCGCCGCCAGTTCGATGTTCGGCTGAACAATCGCCGCTGAAACCTGTTTTGCTTTCGCCGGCTTCCAGGAGTAGGCCCGGTACATTCCGTAGAGATTGGCCGCGAGCATCAGGCTGACCGCCAGTGCCACGAACTTGAAGGCGCGGAAACGGAAAAGAGCCAGCAACGCGGCGTTAACCAGGACGAGCAGAACGGAGACCAGGTAGACGCCACCAATGTCGGCGATCTGGATAATCCAAAGATAGGGATATTGCGAGTAGCCGAGGAGCGCCCACGGGAAGCCGTTTACCGCGTAGAAGTTTCTGAGGACTTCCGTAAGCAGCCAGAAACCGGCCGCACAAACCAGTGCCTGCTGCTCCGATCGGGCCGCCACCAGCCTGGTGAGCAAGGTGAAGGGGAACAGGAACACGGCCAACAAAAGCAGAAGGAGCAGGAAAACACCAACTGCAGTCGGCCAGCCAAAGCCGCCGAAAGTGACCATCACCCGGGGTATCCAGTAGAGGACGCCTCCGAAGTAAGGCAGGGCCAGCACAAAGTGGCCAAGCAGCGTCTTTCCCCACCCCGGACGGCGTGTCAGGAAGTGCAGATAGGGAATCAGCCCGACCCAGGCCAAGGCGAAAATCGAAAAAGGCGGGAAAGCGAGCCAGAGCGCGATTCCGGAAATCAGAGGCAGCAGGAGCGATGCGTTGGACATTGAAACCCAGGAGTCAGAAGTCAGGAGTCAGAAGTCAGAATGAAAGAACTGGAGTCCGAAGTCAGGAGTCAGAACAGAGCCACTTTGAAGCTTTTCATTCTGACTTCTGACTCCTGACTTCTGACCTCATTTGACTTTCTTTATGAACGTCAAAAAGCCCTCGTTCTTCAGGACCGCTTCAGCACGCGAGGCCTCCTCTCGCGTGGAGTAACTTCCCACCCGAACCCGATAGAAAGGGTCCTTTCGGGAAACCGGCTTGTCGAGCATCCCGGCGTAGCCCCGAGCCTGCAGACGAACGATCACCTTCCGGGCTTCTTCCTCGGTCTTCAGCGCCCCGACCTGGATACTAAACATCTCTTTTCCGGACGCTGGAACGGAAGCCGCAGGTTTGACAGCCGGCTGGGCACTCGCTGACGGAGTAGTTTCCGGGGGCTTCACTTCATCCGCTGCCGAAGCGGCAGCTGGCGAGGAAGACGAGGGCGGCCGCACAGACGCCTGCTGATCCACAGCAGCCGGACCAGCCTCTCTGTTCGGTAAATCGAGCCGAGTTTCGGCTTGAGTCCGAGGATCCGCCTGGGCGACGGATCCGACCGCCGGCTGAGTGCTTATTTCCTGGCTTAGCCCGGTCGCCTGCCCTTTGCCCCAGTGAAGACCCAACAGGAACAGCGCGAACGCTACGACAATCCAGACGCCGTACAGGACAAATGATTCCTTCGGCGTTAACTTACCTTTCACAATTACTTCCCTCGCTCTTCTACATTTGATTTGCGGATCCAGGCACTTACGATATCAATGGGAACGGGAAATACAATCGTCGAGTTGTGTTCGGTGCCGATCTCGCTGAGAGTCGAGAGGTAGCGAAGCTGCATGGCAGCCGGATCCTGCGACAGCATCTTCGCTGCCTGGAGCAATCGTTCAGACGCCAGAAACTCGCCTTCCGCGTGGATGATCTTCGCCCGCTTCTCCCGCTCCGCCTCCGCCTGACGCGCCATCGCACGCTGCATCTCGACCGGCAAGTCGACAGCTTTCACCTCTACCAGGGTAACCTTTATACCCCAGGGGTCAGTCTGCTCATCGAGGATTTCCTGGAGCCGCCGGTTCAAGGACTCACGCTGGCTGAGCAGGCCGTCCAGCTCGACTTCGCCGAGGACCGATCGGAGGGTCGTTTGCGACAGCTGCGAAGTGGCATACAGAAAATTCTCCACCGAGACAATCGCCCGGTTGGAGTCAACGACCCTGAAGTAGACAATGGCATTCACCTTCACCGACACGTTATCCCGGGTGATGACATCCTGCGCGGGCACGTCCATTGTCACTGTCCGCAGGCTGACCCTCTCCATCCGATCGATCGGCCAAAAGACGAGGATGAGCCCGGGACCCTTCGCGTCAGGTAAAAGCCGGCCCAACCTGAAGATGACTCCCCGCTCGTATTCGCGGAGAACATTAACGACAGAAAGCAGGTACAACACCAGTACGCCGATAACAATGACCCAAGGTGTGATTATCACGCCGCCTCCTCACTCACTCGTGTTTAGCCGGTTCCCCGCGTTTTCCCGAAACCACATCTGCCTGGCTTTGCAAATATGGCTCGACGATAAGATCCAGATTGTGCGCCTCAAGGACCCGCACCCGACTGCCTCCAGGAATCGCGACTCTCGAGGACGCCCGCCACCATTCCCCGTGGACGAAGACTTGGCCCCCCTCCGGCGTAATCTCCGTTCGCGCTTCGCCGATAAGCCCGACCAGCCCTGCTTCCCCGGTTGTAACTCGATTCTTCTGGGCGCGAATGACCAATCGGAGAAGAAAAACGAAAATAATCGCAAAGGGCATGGCTATTCCGAGGGCCAGGCCGAGACCGATAGCTACGCCTGGATAGGGCGTATCAACCAAAAAGAGCATTCCCAGCACCATAGAGATCACCCCCGCAATTCCCAGGAGCCCGAAACCCTGGACCTTCACTTCAGCCACGAACAGACCGAGCGCGACGAGGATCAGAAGAGCTCCCACGATATTGATCGGGATTATTGAGAAACCCAGAAGAGCCAGGATCAAAGCAATCGTCCCTACGACGCCGGGAAGGATCAACCCCGGGTGCGTGAACTCAAGGTAGATGCCCAACAGGCCAAGCAAACCCAGAACAATAGCCAGATTGGGATCGGCGATCGCGCTGAGCAGCTTCTCTCTGAAATTCGGCTCAATCGCGACGATCTGCTGACCCTGGACCTCGATCGTCTGCGTTTCGCCGCTGAAGCGCGTCACCTGGCGGCCTTTCAGCTTCTCGAGCAGTTCCCCCTGGTCGCGTGCGATCAGGTCGATCAACCCGCCGTCGAGCGCCTCCTGGGACGTGTATGACTTGCTCTCCGTCACTGCCTTCTCGGCCATTTCGTAGTTGCGCTTGCGCTGCTTGACAATGCTCCGCAGGCTCGCCAGCGCGTCATTCGTGACCTTCTCCAGCATGATCTTGTTTTCCATGCCGAAGGGGAAAACAGGGTGTGCCGATCCGGTGTTTGTGCCCGGCGCCATCGCCGCAATATCGGCGGACAAGAGTATGAAAAAGCCGGCTGAAGCCGCATGGGAACCCTGCGGCGCGACGTAGCAGACAATCGGGACTTTGGAGTTGAGGATGCCTTGGATGATCTTCTGCATGGAAATGCCCAGGCCGCCTGGTGTGGACAGCTCCATCAGCAGGAATTCCGCCCGGTTCTGTTCGGCTTGTCGTATGGCTTTCCCGATGAATTCGGCGGTGATCGGGTCGATTACGCCATCGATCTTCACCTTGTAGATCGATGCTTGGGCGACAGAACAGGTGAAGACAATCCAGAGGACAAGGAGGCGGATCACGGACGCTATCTTACAACCAAGCGCCGGAGCGGGACAACTTACGTAGGAGTTGCGGGTTGCGGGTTACGAGTTACGAGTTACGAGTTGCGGGTTGCGGGTTGCGGGTTGCGGGTTGCGGGTTGCGAGTTGCGGGTTGGGTTG
>Ga0105092_10000388_pt1 | contig 22425 bp, 41 predicted proteins | sample PPLLak2March2015_FD_87021 | JGI IMG/M metagenome (GOLD analysis project Ga0105092, IMG submission 87021) | Freshwater sediment microbial communities from Prairie Pothole Lake near Jamestown, North Dakota, USA - PPLs Lake P7 Core (1) Depth... | ecosystem: Environmental > Aquatic > Freshwater >... | reverse complement strand
TCATAATCTGGGGGCCAATAGACTGCATTAGTTCCCTGAGTAAAGAACGGAATACAGATAGAATAGTCCGTACTTGGTGAGAGACTCAGACAGTCTATTTCGTTGTTTGTGGTTTCAATGTCAACTGCAATCCGCTTGGATAATTTACAACGTCGGAAGGCATCTTGGACTTGTTGTAAAGTTGGTCCAAGAACAAGGTTTGGCGCGGGTAAACGTAAATCAGGGTATCTTGAGTCGCCACGTATTTTTGCGAAGTCGAACAAGCTCGCAGCATAGAGCGTACCATATATTTCCTTTCCTTTGTCCGGTGCGCGTAGGAGAGCAGCGGGGTGAATTACAGGTATAACTTTTCCAACAGGACTCTCAAGGATACTGCCTCGCCAGACGTTAATTCCCTGTCTGCCAGTAAGTGCATATAATGCTTCATTCCCGACGGCGACAGTGACATTTGGAGCAATAGCTCGGATTTCTGTGATAAGTGCCCCATGAAGGTCAAGAAGTTCTGGGGTCGGAGTTTGACGGTTAAGGTAATATCTCGCTCGGAAATCATTTCCTGGAGGACGTTCTTTTGATACATTTGTCCAGTAACACTCCTCTTCGCCAATACCAGCGCGCCACATGATTTCTTTTTCGAGCTGGCCTGCCGGGCCAACAAAGAAGCGACGTTGGAGTTCTTCTTGTTGGCCAGCAGCTTCACCGCATATAACTATCCTAGCATCCGTGGGACCGTGTGGTTCAATCCTTGAGCCAATCATTTACCGCCCTCATCTCCCAGGCAAAATGCTTCGGTAACATGTGATGCGAGCATATCAGATATGTGCAGGAGAGGCACGAGTGGATGGAGCGCAAATGCTGCGTCCATAGATTTCCACTCGTAACTGTTAGCCGTGTATGCACCCATGTGCCACGTGATGGCCAGAGCTTCTTCGGGCTTGAGTTTAATGAACTGCCCTAGAATGTATGCACTCTTTCCACCATGGCCCATAGGCAGTTCCTCGTTCCAGGACCATTCGACTTGGCGCTCGGGAAATGGTTGACTGGTTTCTTTGGCCCAGTTAATGAGTGCGCTGGCATAATCCTTAGAAATGTTCTCAAGTATAAGTTTGCCATTTGGTGCACAGACCTTTGTGCTCGTGAGTCTGGACAGGTTGGCCATGAAAATCTTACTAACAAGTGTTTGCAGATACGGTGCCTGGGCTGGAGTTATGCCCTCGCCACCGGGTTTGTAACAGTTTATTTTGCATAAGTCGTGGCCAAGGGCACAAACCACAACGGACGATGCAGGAATTTTTAGTTCTGGATAATGCATTTCTACGAGGTCCCGTAGTTCGTCAAACACAATCATACTATGGTACGCCAGTCCACCCTCTATATCCAGATGATGACGAACGCTACAAGGAGCAGTATAATAGTCGGAGGAAGAAAGATAATCAAGTAGTTTGTCAACCCCTTCTAGTTCCGCGCTTTTCCAGAGGAGTTCTGTCCGCTCTTTGTTCTCACGAAGATTAAGCTTAGAGGCCAACGGAATCTCCACCCTTTCTCTCGGTCCCCAGACCAGGAACCTTTTGCTGCCATCCATGATTCAATGACAATCGGTATCCAGTGCCAACGACGCCAGGTGTGGTTACGGTCGTCAATGTAACGATTGGCAAAGACCTTACGATTGTCGCTCTTGAAAGCCAAAAGAATATCGGGAGTGTTCTCGTTGATAAAATCATAAGGGATCTTCATGAAGTCCAGAAAGATTCTCATATCCTCAAGTCTTTGCCCAGACCTACAGGACCAGATGATAATCAAATGCCCGTGACTACGAATTTTCTTTAGTGCCCAAAGAGCTAGAGGATCAGGGTTTCCGATTCCTGGCCAGGAGTTTTCTGTGATAAGCCCATCGAAGTCGGCGGCATATATCCAGCGCATTTCTTTAGTCCCTCCTCTGTACGGGCGACTGCAATCTCGCATGGGACAGTAAGAAGACCCTTGGATTCGAGATACTTGAAGGTTTCTCGGAGTTGTTCGCGTCGTATATCAGCAGGTCGAACAGAAACTGCCTGTTCCTCAGTCCGAGACCTCTCCTGTAACAGGGTGTAGAAACACATGGCTGCTCGACAGATAAAGGCTCCGAAGTGGTCGTCAGATGTATCACCCTTCCGTATGGCTAGGTAATGGATGAACATGTGGTTGAAATGCTCCTCGGCAGGAATGAGCCTCCAGTTATCACGCGCGTACCCACGTTCCTGACCATACTGGAACCGACGCCCGAGGGCAAGATAGACTTCGTCGGGAACGAGATGAAATGCATAAGAGGCTTTGGACTGTTTACCGCCACGTTCGTTTGTGATTACTGGGGCATCTGGGTTTACACCCTCAACCTTCCCTATGTTTTCCGATGTTGTCATCCTTGACACCTCCATTTTCAGGGTAGTTTACCCAGTCACGTTTAGAAACTATTTCCCAAGCATCTGCCACAGCGCCTTTCAGATTATAGCCATTCTTGTGGCAGTAGTGGGCCATGTAGATGGCCAGGTCTCCGAGGGCATCTGCTGCTGCTCGACGATGTTTGTCGACACTTCCACGGATTCCCTGCTCCATTTTCAGATGGGAGTGAGCAAGTTCTCCAAGTTCTTCCATCATACCCAGGAGTGATTGGTGAGGTAAATGGTTTGGAAAGTTATAGTCTGCCCACCTAGCTACGGCAGATTGTAAAACATCTAGGTCCATCCTTTGGCCATCCTCCTTCATGGTTTCACATCCATTATGTACCCTAGGGCTTTGGCGTAAGTCAACTTATCTATCTCACACCCTACACCCTGACATCCAGATTTTTGTGCGGCTTTCAGGACTACGCCACTACCGGCGAAACAATCCAGAACAGTGGCTCCCGGCGCACAGGAATTGTCAAGAAGTTCTGTGATGAGTGCCAGAGGTTTTTGGGCAGTATGGATTCGTTCCGCGTCTGTGGGTCTGGGACATGTATGAGAATTTGCCACGATTTTTGCCAAAGGATTGGGGGAACCTTTCCAGGAATGGAAGTAGCACTCATAGCTATTACTCTCCCTATATGGACTATTCATTGCCCCGCGGGAACCTTTATTCCAGATTCCAGGGATATAGTCTGTCTCGAAACCAGCAAATGACAGGGTCGCTAGCAACCAGTCCTTGTGCTCAATCCCAAAGAACATATACATGTGACTTCCAGATTTAAGGACTCGAAATAACTCCGGTATAGCACGGGACATAACTTCTTTCATGTATTTCTCAGTATCAATGTATTCAACCTTACTGCCAAAGCTTGCAGAGTCGTCTACGTCTATTCCCCATTGCGGGTCGGTGATGATTAAGTCTATGCTGTTGTCCACGAGGGTAGGCAGGAACTCTAAGCAATCTGCCCTCTCAAACTTGACTGGTATGACTCCAATGTGTTCTACGAGTTTGGCTTTGGCTTCCTCGATTTGTTTGTTTTTGTGGCGCTTAAAAGCTGTAGTTTTATTTTCGATTCTAAGTAACTCAGGGTCATCACGGACCGCCTCGGCAAGTTGTATATCCTGGTTAAGATTCCCAAGGCTCTCTCCTATCGTACGGGCGGTGTCTTCTAGGGTCCACCGCTCGCCCCGTTTGATTGCGTCAACGGATTTGAGAAGGTGTAGTTCACGCTTAGCTTCACATTGTTCTGGCCAGGAAAAGTCTTTGCGGCATATGTTCTCTTCGAGTTCCATCTCGCGCAGGGTAATTGGATCAACCTCGTCCGTGAAGTTTACCTCTATGTCTTCCCATCCTAGCTCTGTTGCTGCCCGTAATCTGCGCCCGCCGGCAACGAGTACGTGGTCCCTCGTAAGCACGGGTGGGTGGATAACTTGGTATTTTGTAAGGCTGTCCTTCAGGGCGTCCATGTCCCCATAGTCCACACGGAATCTCTCGGGAATGATTATCTTAGATATTGAGACCCGCAACTGTCCTTCCCTCCTTGATATCATCTGCGCAGGCTTTGCATATCAGCCTACCCCGGAAAGTGACCATTCCTGAACCAGGAAAATAACTTACGTTACAGAATGCACACGATACTGGTGGCTTACGCACTATTAAACGGTCATCATCCATGAGACACTCTACGATAGTGCCAGCCTTGAATCCCAGTTGGTCACGGATTTCATGGGGAAGAGTCACCCTCCCCATATCATCCACTCGACGAGCTATTCCGATCTGACGAGTTGCCATCCTTGGCGACCTCCATTCCGAGATTTTTACGGGCAAGTTTGAGGTAGTATTGTTTGAAACATTCTGCACAATCGCTAGAACTTGCAACTCCGCAACCCTTACCTGGTGGGCAGGAAGTATCACGTACTCCGTCTGACATTAAATTAAATGCTTCCTGATACAACCTCTGGTTCTTTATGGCCCCGCAGTCCACACACTCCGAACTCACGTTCTATCCTCCTCCCTTGCGGTGAATTTTCAATTATTGAAATTATTATGCCAGGGTTACAGGATATTGTTGATTTGTTCCAGAATATTCCGAAGCATATCCAGGCGCTCGTCTATAACATTCAGAGCAGGCATTGTGGGCAGACCCTCTGGAATATCTGGTATACCCTGATCTTCGTTCTTACCACTTAGTTTGTCAAGTATGCTCCCAGAAAACGCTATCATGCTACCGAGGCGAACGTATATTCCTGTGAGTCTATTGATAACCCCTGGACCTTTTGGTTGAGGAACTGAGCCACAATTGTTGTATTCCTTAATCACTTTCTTTTTTCCTCCTTGTTATTGCAGGGGAGGATTTTACCCCTCCCCTGCCCGAGTCATTACTCTTTGGGTTGATTCGGGTCAGACCCCGGAACGCCGATGAAGTATTGGATTTTGTTATAGATTTTTCCGTTGGGTTTTCCATCACCCATTGGCGGGTCGGGATTCTGACCGGGCTGTTGTCCGACCATTGCCCGGCACTGACTGCCAATCAGATCCTCTGTGGCGAACCCACTCGGGTCCATGTACATGTCTGAGGCAATGAGGAACGCCTTCAGACCTGTGGGCATCCCCAGTGCGGTCGACTTCAGGGACATATCATGGAAGATCAGGCGTCCTTGGTAATCCGGGTCGTCGATGATATGGAACCGAACTTTCAGGACCATACCATCTTCCTTCTTGTTGGATTTGATCACCGGGTTCTCTTGGATTTGGAGCGTGTACTCGTTTGCGGGTACGGGGTCCATACCAATTTTGACTTCATCCATGTTCTGTTCCAGTTCAAAACGCGCCACTAATAATCATCCTCCCTGATGTTTGGCTTCGAGCCACATGCTGGGCAAATTGCGTTTTTGTCCGTTGAATAGTATGATAGTAAACAATGGGGACACTCGAAGTCCGTTACGTAGACACTCCCTGGTTCGTCGGGTTTTTTCCGTACCTGTAGACCGGACCCGACTACTTTCCGGCCTTGGGCTTTGGAGAACTGGATGACCCGACAGTGGTTTTCTTGCCCTTGGGTTTGGCAGTGGCCAATGTTATTCACCTCCTTTCCATATAGTTCTGCCATCAGGGCGTGGAGTTCAGCATTCGTGCCCGTCTTGGCAGGACCAATATCTACCAACATTCCGTGCCTGGCGTAGAGTTCTCCGAGGGAGTCGTCCTCGGTTAGGTAACTGCCCTCTTCACTCCTGTACCAGCGCAGCATTGCCGTCACCTACTCTACGTATAGTTCGTTATCATGCACCAGTTCCCAGTGGCCCTTAATCACACAAAGAACCACTTCGTTGTCGGTGGGTAACTCTGATTCCCTTAGTCTGAGTGCGTAGGCCGTTACGTGCTTGTTGGATATTTTCATCCAAGGGCCGTCCCACACGAGTTCCACATAGTCGAACACATGGGCCTTCTGTCTGTGGAGTCGTGGGCACTTAGGATTGTCGAATCTGGCTACCGTGCCCATCAGGGCATGATGTTCACGCTGTTTTCGTCCCACTTGCTTTCCTCCTCGCAGTCTCAAGTTTCTCGACTAGGTGAGAGAAGTTTGGTTCTTCATAGAAGTTCAGAACGGAAACAAGTTCCTGTTTCTCGTTGTCCCAAACGTTCAGCCTGGTCTTTGCGCCCCACTGATAATCTGCTCTGGTCTGGAGTTTGTAGTCTGGTTCTTTTCCCCCACCCTTGGGAATGGTAATCATTTTGTAGACTTCCGAGAAATATCCCGGCAATTGTTGCGGGAACTTAATCCCTTCCATAGCCGGGAGGTACAGGACGTTCTCCAGGTTGCCCGGTAGTTTCTGGGTAGCTACTCTTGCATGGGAGGTCAGGATAAAGTGGCATGGCAGACCCAGGAACCTCTTGACAATATCCTCTTGTAAATCACCAAGGGTTCCATAATCTGACTCCCGCATGGCTCCACCATCGGAGCCCTTAACAACCGGCACGCCATACTTTTCCGCTCGACCTGTAAGCATTTCAATGTAACCCATAAGTATCTGGGATAGAAATGTGAGACTATCAAGTCCAATGGTCTTGTATGGGAAGGATTCCTTTGGAGTCTTTTCAAGATCGCGCAGGATTTTATCCAAAACCATCTTGGACTTTTTACCCTCTACCTGTGCGTTGGCTGTGTACAGGTCTTCTAGTTTAACCCCTGGCGTTCCTTTGATTGTAACCCAGCCCCCTGGGTCGAAGTTTACCAGTAACATGGGCTTAGGAGCGGTGGATGCAAACCTCGTTTTACCACCCCCATATTCCCCATAGATGAGAATCTTCAGATATTCTGGAAGGTCCACACTATCCAGGTCTACTGGCAAGGTTCAAACCTCCTTGTTGTCCGGTTCCACTTTCTTTTCTTCCGCTAGTTTTTTGATAACCTCAAACAGTTCTTTGGCACAGACTTCTACACGTCGAAAGGGGAGGCCGAGGTTTCGGCGCCTCCCCCACTCTCCCCGTGCAATTTTGAGAGCTTCTTCGTGTACATCCTGTAGGGTGATTCCCATGTCTTCGAGCATGACTGTGAATAGTGTTCTGCTTAGGTCTGACGCCATGCCATTGAGGACTACCTCTTCAGGTATCTGCGGCATTCCCAGGTCGGGAATCATTTGTCCATCCCCCTACTCAGCATTCATGAGCTTCCGTGCAAGAGCCTTGTCTCTGGGGTCCCACACCCTGGTCACGAAATTGGTTCGCATGTAGTCGGGATGGAGGTCCTGGATACATGCGTCCTTGTATTGGCACTTGCCATAGTTGTTACAGGCCGTGAAGTTTGGAATGAACAGCTCATCCCGCAGTTCGTCCTTGTTGTCCCTACAGATTGTGTTCCATGCCCAGGTCTTGTTGGTAATGTCTTGCATGAGATTGAGTGTGTGACGCTCGTAGTTGTCAAGCTTGCTGCCACTCCTGCTGGCCAGAACGCGAGAGAACATTTGGGTTTTACCCGTACCCGCGGTTTTGGCCGTAGAAATAGCATTGACCAGCATACCTTGGACTCTTGGTCCATAGAGTTTTCTCAACGCCCAGGTATAGCCAGTCATCTGGGGGTCCAGGTCAAACTTGACCATGAACGAGTCGCCGAGTCTGCTAGTGGTCTTGTGGTCCACGCCATACACGAAGTCCGTGCCCAGCCAATGCACCACTAGGTCAACTGCACCGATGAGATAGTATTCGTGGGTATCGTCTTCGCCAATCTTCTCCTCGATGATGACCTCATTGGCAATGATCTCGAACGGTTCGTGCTCATACTGGACCGCGTACCGATTGAAGATCCGCAGGGCTTGTTCCTGGGTGAGTCTGTCCGCGAACTCTTCCCGGTCCTCATACTTCATGATTGGCTGAATGGCCTGCTTGGGGTCGGAGGTTTGGTACCACACGCTGAGAACTTCGTGGAACATTGCTCCGAACTCCAGCGGCGCAGCCTCTTGGGGTGGACCCAGATGCAGAATCTCCGAGATGAAATACTTACGTGGACAGCCCTGGTAGAGACTCATTTTGGAATAGTCTAGATAGATTTTCTCTTTCATGGTTTCACCTCCTTTTCTATTTGATGGGCACAGCGGATAATAACTTCAACCTCCCCTGGAGGTGTTGGATAACAGTTTAATTCAGCCAGGAACTCCTCTACTTTCCGTTTCAGGTTATTCGAGTACACGCAAACGAGTACGTGTGAACAGTTTTCACAGGACAGTTTTGCTTTCACTTACAAATCCCCCCTTATCTTCCAATCACTGCACGTTGAGCCCTCGTCCTTGATTTGCACATTTGCTCTCGGACAGAATCCATCTGTCCCACAGTTCGTGCAGGTCTGACAAATCCTGTTCGCCAGGCTGGCAATCCAGTGCTCTTCGCAGTAATTATCCCCTGCGATTTTGATTGAGTCGCCAGTCTCCAGGCAATATCCATCTTCGCCAATGTGACGAGAGTCCCCTAACCACATACACGTTAGGCAACTCCGGCCGAATTGCTCGAGGTCGTTGACCATTGTTCAACCTCCCATCTCGTGGCGTTTCCAGTAATCCTCTACTGCCCTGTCCGAGACTGCCCGCAACGCCTGGCTACCAAGTTCTAACTGGTCGCGAAGCCACTGTATACCTGAGGCTGTGCCAAGTAATTGAACCTTTCCATAGGGTGTGGAAATAGAGGAATAATCTATTGTGTGTATCTCTTTATTGTCTCTAGCCAGTGCATCTGTTCTCTCACTCATGATTAGTCCCACCCCCGAAAGTTAGTCCAAATCCACCTAAACCACCGGAATATTTTCCACTTTCTCCTGTACCCCCTGATTCGCATTTCTCGTACCTCCCTGTAATCTCTCCTTGATCGACGCTATTAGTTCTGGACTAACCCCATCTATTTGTTGGAGTTTAGCGAAATGATCCACCAGGGGCTTTGCCGTAGCCCGTTTAGTTGATTTGGGTGTTTTACCCGTGCCCCGCTTTGCTCGGACGCTTTCCAGACTATTAACCATTGCAGAGTTTCTATTACTAAACTGTTCACTTAGAAAGTCTTTCAATTCTTCTGGAGTCATGTTTTCTATGGACTTAGTCAGGCGAGTGGTATAGAGCTGCCGCCGAATGAGTTTGAGTTCACTCAGCTCATATATTTCTCCCCCTACGCCAACCCGGCCATTTAGTACCCACTCTACTTCTTCGACTCTTCCATTTGGAACTCTGACCTTATCACCTTTCTCAAACACTCTATCCCACCACCTTTCGTACACAATTGATATGTTCCAGAGTAACCTTCAAATCTGTTTTACCCTCCGTGGTCGCGAGCTGGCGGGACATGGAGCTAAGGTAAACTGTTAGAACGTGTCTCAGCACGTCGTGATATATGCAGTCTTTCTTAGCTCCGCAGTCCTCGCACAGCAACTTAATGGTGCTGTTCACCATTTCCGCTCCCTCCTTTCGCGGGTTCGCCCCTCGGAGGGAGAATGACAAGTTACTAGGTTTGGTAGAAGAATAAGTATTCTACGTGACCAACTTGTACTTCCAACCAACGCATGTCAGATTCTTCATCGAGTGGTCTGTTTTTCTTGGGTTCTACATCAGGAAACAATCTGTTACAAACTTCCAGTGCGGCTTCTTCAGTCGCTTGGGTGTGTTCCTGAATGTAGATTTTCATGAACGTGTTTCCATAGTAACTTGTCCCGACGAGTTTCTCATTGATTGCCGTCTGTAGGTTCGCCAGGTGCTGGAGATGTTCCATGTTTATCTGATTGCTGCACATTTATTCCACCTCCTCCCAGGCAGCTTCTGAACAATCTTATTTTGACCTTGCTAATTATTCGCGAAACATATGACTTACTTAGTCCGCGTTCCTCCGCAATATCCGTTTCGGTTCTGCCAGATAGCCAATCCAGGAAAACTGTTCTTTGTTTTTCCGGCACTCTCTCAAGAACCTGTCTGACCCTATGGATTAACTCTGTGTCAGCCATCGAGTCCAGTACGCTATCTGCGAAGTCTTCGATGGCTACTTCGTGGTTGTGGAAATCCTCACCCTCGCTATTCACATAGGGTTCGTCTATGTAAACCATATGCTCACTATGCTTCTTCATTCGTCGGTGGTATAACCGGATTTCATTTGACGTGCATACCCCGGCGAATGTGGAGAACTTTACCCTGGTTCCCTTACCTCCAACATAGTTACTATTATACCTAAACGCTGCCTTGAGTAACCCAATGCACCCGACAGAAAACAACTCATCATATCCATAGATTTCTGCCAGATTTCCATGTTTCTTAACTATTGCTCCGACTAGCCGAATGTTCTGCTCTGCTAGTTCTTGTGGGCTAAGTTCCTTCTTTTCGTCCACTGTTCTCACCACCATTCGGCACATAATAAATGCCAGGGGGAGAGGGCATACCCCCTCCTCCCGGCAAAGCCCAGTACGTGTCGCAGCAGGGTGGAGGCAGACCCTCACGTACCGGGCAAGATTGGCCGAGTGGCCGAGTGTTGTCTCGGCCACTCCTCGACCACTACCGAGCTTACGTCGCGGTGTGGCAGCCGCCCTCTCGGGACCGGGAGCTCATCCCCGGCGCTACTGACATACCGGATAACGCGCAGGTTATGGCCAAGCCAGTTCATTCCTGCCCCTTCAGTCTGATTTCCCACACCATGCCCATATATGCTGGGCAGTCGAGTTTGACTAACTCATAGGCTGACTTTAGTGTCAGAGATCCGTTCCGAAAACATTCTGGGTGGTGGGCTCGCAGTTGTCGCAAGGCTCTGGTTCGGGCAGCTCGTTCGGCTTTTCGTTGTTCAATTCGCCATTCTCTGGCCCATCTGTCGATCTGAGAAACCCCCAAATGGAAAAGATTTTCTTGACGAATTCCAGGGCTGCGAGGTATTCATGGGCATAGTCCCCATCCCCGTGTCTGGATTCCAGTGTTTTCAAGAAATCTTCCTCTTCCTGGTTGCAGCATCCGGCGTTGATGAAGACCTTGCCCGCACTGTATATGAACGTCTGGATACTGCCCTCACGTGACCCAATGTTTCCGATGGTGATAATATCCTTGGTATTCATGACTTTCACCCCATGGTGCACAGTTGCGAAAGCCGGAATCCACACATTCGGGCCGATTGTTGTGTCCCTGCGTATCCACACCTCCGGGCCGATGTGCGCAAATTCTCCGATTATCACGTCATGCTGGAGTACTGTCCCAGACTCGATGTTGGCATAGTTCCCAATGACACATCCCTGATGAATCTGGACTCCACTCCGAATACACGCACCTGCACCGATTTTAATATCTTCGGTCAGATGGACTTCACCGTCCACGGAGGCGTCCCCCGCAATCAGGATGTTTCTCATTTGTAGTTGTTCTGGGTCTAGGTCTCGAAAAAACCTAAAACTGTGCAACTTCACGACCCCTTTCTTATCCCCATATATTTGTTGAGCTGTCTACTCTGTGGCGGTGGCCGCAGTGTGGACAAAATACCTCGCCGTACTGGGACACAGAAAACTGTTCTCTACAACGTTTGCATGTGACCCAGAACATTATTACTACCTCCCTTCCCAAGTCTAGTATGGTTGTTGACGGAGCGTTCCACGTTACACCGTCTAAGACAACATCCTTTGGTTCCACACTAAACCCTACTCTTTTCCTTTCTTTACACTTTACTATGCAACCAGAGCAGTATGAATGTGGATAGTTCATTTGTCACACATCCTGTTGGAATACGTGGAATACCAAATCACCGTATTGGAGTTGGAACGTTCCGAGATAGTTTCCGGGATTGTTTGGTATTGTCCAACCCGTACCGATCACGTTGAATAGATAGTCCTTCTTTGGTGCAAGTGGGTCTACCAACATCCAGATATGAGGGGTTTCGTGTTGAACCTGGACCGTTAGGACCTTTGCTCCATCTGGGGCTTGGACCACTGAGTCTAGTTTGAACTTCCAGATTTCCACGTCTGGTTCTTACCTCCTTCCTCGTTTTAGCACAGTCACTCTGTCGAGTCTCGTAAGAGTGGTGCGCTTTTTGTTTTTGGGATTGAGAACGCGCAGGGTAGGCGTTGGGTGGTTACGCCAATCCGGCACCATGATTATTTCTTCCACGATTGCCTGCTTCATCCACAGGGACGAACCGTGGCGGCCTGGGTAAACAATCGTATCTCCGGGTTTTATTTCCTTTCCGAGGAAATCCTTTACCAAGTTTTCCCCTCCTATTTTATCGTTCCCAGAAACCACTCGAATTCTGCCAGTTGGGACAGAAGGTATGAGATAGAGAGTAGTACCAGAATCAACCCAATTAGGATTCCTTTTGTTCTGGACATCTGTCTCCCTCCAGGTAGGATTTGAGAGTATTAACATTCTTACGGGTCTCCGCGCAGCCGTTACAGTCGCAATCTTGAACCAGGTTTAGTTGTATTATGTCCTTTAGGGCTTTCAGGGCCTCCTCTTTTGTGGGCATTAGTTCACCTCCCTTTCTATTTGTTAAACCACATAACATGGGTGAAACTCCTATCTATCACTCCTTTCTCTATGTCCGAGGGACGTGCAGGTTTGTCGGACATTCCAGTCTCAGTAGCATACATTCCTGTTCCATCATAATCTATGAACCACCCATCAGTAACAGCAGCAATGAAATCCTCTAGGGTCATATGATCACCATACTCAGGAATTGGTTGCATTGTTTTTCTCTGCCCCCGTAAAGATTTTCGTCAGTCTCCTCTTGTTGCAAAACTTTACCAGATGAGCCAAACCCTCTATTGCATCTTCTGGGTTTGGTCCATTAGCACTCATGCTGCCCAGTTTGGCTGTCCAGGATTGACTATTTTGTGTTAGCTCGATTGTAAACCTCACTGGGCTCAACGCGTACCCTCACTTCCACACGGAGCATCGGGTGTAATCCTGCAAGCATGATACGAGTAGCTTCTATAAGAGCACTGGAGATAAACTTGCAGGCATCAGAACTTTTACATTCTGCACAATCATGGGTTTTCCTGAACTCCAAACATTCCTGGTTGGTCAGTTCTGTCTTGATACCTACACTTGCGAGTTTTTCCTTGTATCCTGCAACAAGATTCCCATTTTCCTGGCTTATTTTCGTAATAGTGAACATTTTTTCGTACCCCATGTGAACCTCCAGATTCAAAAATTGAATTATTTCTTCTCTTTGCATATCAAATTGTATTCTTTGCCTATACTAATGGCCGGGCAAACCTGATGAAAACCTCTCGCAGATTCTTGGCCAAATCCTCGAGTTTCGCCTTCTCCTCTACGAGTGGCTTCATTTCGTCTATGATTCGTCTCAACTCATCTGTTAGTCTCTCCAGTTCTTTCTCTACGGCTTCTCGCCTGTCTGCGGTCATGATGACCACATCTTGCACTGGGTCGACAATCTTGATTTTCCGAACATTATCCTGACTGTCCACTTGGACTACCCGCTTACGGGGATGGTTGAGGGGACTTTCTGACGGAAGTTCGTTCAGATACATCTCGAAGATTTCCGCCATCTCTTGTGCTCGGTCCTCGGTCATAACGTTTAGAGTACCCTTCGCCAGTTGATAAAACGCACTGGTTGCCAGACCAAGGGACCTGCAAATACTGGATATTGTTATCCCCTGTGGCAGGTTGGTCAAAAGTTCTCGGAATTTTTCCCTTTGTCTTGTTTCATTCACCACATTTCCTCCTCTTCCTTGGAACCAAATAGTCCGAAGAATCTTCCTCCATCTGCTTGACCATTGTCACATTCGCCAATCTTTCCACAGACCTTTTTGCATGTGGACAGATTTACGCAGTCCCTACAACAGATTGTTTTGTCCTTGCATGGTGGGCAATCCTTTGCCACGTCTATCACCTCCTTTCACTGCCAAAGGCCAGAGAGGGGTCTACTCTGGCCCGTGACAGTGAGTTGACAGCCATCGGCTGTCTGTGCGGTAATCCGAGCGGTCGGCGCCCGGAAGGGTTATGTCTTCATTATCCTGCGTACAAGTTTCAAGAAGAAAGCCCTAAAACTTCCGCATAGTTCTTTTTCTTGTCCTTGCCACTCACAGTCCGTGCAGTTGTACTTGTCATTGCCCATAAAGGCCGGGTTCTCGTAGTAGACTTCCCACGACCCACACGACGGACAATGATTCTTTTTCATGGTTTCCCTCCTCCGCCGTCATAGGATTCTCTCCTGGGCGGGACTAATCATCAAAGCATCCTGCTTCGTCCGGGATTCCCAGACTCCTGCGCTCGTCGCACTCGTCAATATACTCTATCGACGAGACTACTCCTTCCAGTATTGCCACGGCTTTCTCGCAAACGGGCACGTGACTTTCCCCCGTCACGTCTCCGTCTATGATTTTGTTCAATTCCCCTATGGCCTCGTAAATCCTAGTTGTGAGGTTCATCTTCTCACCTCGCTGGTAGATCGTCTTCCGGTATTACGCCACACCCTGGACACGGGCTGTCCGGTGTTCCCGTGTATGCTACTCCACAGTTTGCACAGGTCCAGTCACAATAATTATCCTCGGGTGGGGGAATGTCTCGGGTAACTTCGTCTAGTGCGGGAAGTTCACCCTCAGCTTTCTTCTGGGCACCGCAAAGCGGGCACGTGTCAGTTTTTTCCGCCCAGTATATCGCCCCACAGTTCACACATGTCCACCAGCGCTCACTTACCATTGTCTAACCTCTCCTCCTTCTCGTGCCCGTAAAGCTTGTGGGCTTTACGCGCAGGTTAGAATCTGTACAGGCTCAGGGCTTCTTCGTCACATGGTACGAGTTTCTGGATATGCTCCTTGAACGATACCTTATCTCCCTCACGTGCTACTTCCCAGTCATCGAATATTGCCTCGTGAATGTATATTGTCCAGTCCCAGTATCCCTCTCCTCGTACCGCTACCCACCGTAGCATCTTGTCCGTATTGGCCATATTCACTCCACTGGGATTATCGATTGTTAGGCCCTGCCGAAAGTACTCTCCTGGGTTCATATCCATTAGTGCTTGCTTTGTTAGCATTCGTTTTCACCTCCTTCTTTGAGAGAGCCTGAGCGTTTTGCAGGGCAAAACGGGCACGTTAATGTTTCCAGCAACCTGGGCAAATGGGTCTCTGACCAAACAGGAAAACTACCTTTTCAAACTTCTGGGTAAAACTCTCGTTACATTGGGAGCATGTGAGTGTTACCAGTTCTTTCCCTGTCCCGAAAATGACTATTGGGGCGCTCCGCCTATCCACTTGACCACTACCTCCATCAGACTGTGTGCGATTGGCCCGAGCATCAGACCCAGCAAAAACGCGCTGGCTACTGTCCACCAGCAAACCTCTACGTGTATTTCCCACGTCCAGTTTCTCACTTTCCCCCGGCCTTTCTGCTCATATTTTTCAATTTTTGAATCTGGGATTTCTTGGTCTCCTGGCTCCACTTACTCCCTTTCTTCTTCCCCATTCGATTCACCTCTTTTCTCTCTGCGGGTAAAACTGCCCTGAATGGGCCAACAACCTGAGGGTTCTTCCGCGAAGAACGGGCACGTAGTTCATACTCCCAACCTTGTCAGCGTATTTACCTTCTCAAAACACTCCTTGCACGACGGCAAACCATCCACATAATATGGCCAACTTAGCGGATACTCTCTCCTGTTGCACTCCTTGCCGCACTCCACACACGTAAACATCATCGGCTTCGGTGCGCTTTGCATTTCTTTCTCCCCTCCAGTCTTTCTGAGTATTGTCCATAACCTGAGGGTTTGCTCCGCAAAACGGTCACGCGACCATCAACATTAGTATTGCCATAATCTTTTCTACTGGTGCCCCTTCCAACCTCTTATCCAGCTCCCGTATCAGCTCCTCCCGACTCATCTCCAGCTCCCCAGCCTCGATTACCTTACTAGAGATAAACTTACTGAAACTCCCATATTGCTGGGCAATCTTTTCACACATTTCATCCAATTCCGTATTCACATATATACACTTATTACTCACATTTCTCACCTTCCTTCCTTCACATTTCCGTACCTTCCCGTGTGCATAGTATGCCCCCGCCTGGTATAGTATATGCCTTTGGGCTGGTATTGTTGCCAATTATTTTTCCCCGCGTATTTGCCCAGCTAGAGGGCCTGTTGCTTGGTATGTTTTACCATATGCCTGGGAATTGCTGGATTCCAAATCCTCCCATGATAAGTGCCCTACTGGAAAACCCTACTCTCCCAAGGGTTTGCACCCTCTCCCCATGCCATTTCCCCACTTCCCCTAGACGACCCCCCTGGACAGACATTATTCTGACTATTCTAACATTCCAACTTCTCCCAATTCTCTCTATATACTATGTATAATATATATTCTGATAATTTTGGACCGAAGGGGTTGGGGGAATTCTGATAATTCGGAATTGTTCGCGTCCAGGGGGGTGCCCTAGGGGAAACGGGGAATTGGCAGGTCGAATGCCTGCAAACCCTACTCCCATGCGGGTTTTCCAGCTCCCCACTTCTCTTGTAAGATTTTGTATATCCAAATCCTTCCATCCTTGCCAGGACCGCCCGTTGTCAATTGTCCACGCCTTTCCACGAAAAAAGGGAAGCACTTCTGCTTCCCTATTCTCGGGGATAATGGAACCTTTTTCCTACCTACTTCAGCAAACCAAGCAGGAACTCCTTGTCTGCGCGATTCTCGGCACTCAGGGACTTCGTGTCCACTTTGAGCATTTCCAAGGTCGAGAGAATGGTCAAGCACTCCGGGCTGGGCTTCAGCTCAATTGCCGCGACCATCTTGGGCCTTTCCGTTGCGCGTACGTCCAGAATCCTCTGCGCATCTGCCCAAGCCAAGACCTTTTCCTCGCCGAACCGAGCCACCATTTCCTCGACAGTTTTGGCGGGGGCTTCCACTTCAACCTTGGCGAACGCATACAGGTTCGTCCCGGTGTCAGTCACATCATACCCCAGAGCCCGTGCCCTTTGCTCCTGATCCTTTCGTATGCCGGCACGAACCGTAATATACGGGATACCGTTCGCCCACTCATACGTTCTGCCCTCTTCAAGCACCTTTGCCATTTCCAATTGCCTCCATTTTGCGGGTAGGAAAGTTCCCTTCCCTCTCTCCCGCTGTTCAATTTTCAAGGTCCCTTATCCCAATACTAGTATATTCCCACCCGCCTAGAATATCCCTCGGTATTCCCCTAATCTGCCCGGTATGTTTTGGATGGTTTTCCGGTTTTACCATGTAAGTTCTTTCCAATTTTAGGCTAACAGGGCCTGTCACATTCTGTCCAGGAAATTTTCACCTCCCAAATATTATTCTATGACCCACTAGCATTTGCACCAAGGAGAAGGATTATTCCTCGGGGAGGATATTCAAAAAATGAATTTTTCATCCCTCATTCCCGTGCCCGGTTTGGCCGCTTTCTCCCTTTTCCGCTATTTTACACTTTTTCTGGTATTCCCAGCCAACAGGATAGTTTGTCCCAGAGTATGCCTCGGGATACCCGCAAAGTGCTGGGCGTTTTTCCATCTATCTCGTACCATACTGGGTAGGGTATGCCCGAGGGCTGGAGGCACCGAGACCGTGCAGGTTTCCCTTGGCCCTTACCCTACGCGTTCCTGCGCGTGCCCGTGGGCATGTCCCTTCCAGGGCCAAGCCCCATACCTGGGGAACCATACCCCGTGGGGTACCCCCGTACCCACCCCCCAGGCCGCCCCCTCGCGCTATAGACCCATTCACATTCTGCCGAATAACTGTGAGAGGTACTGGGGAAAAATGGAGAGGTGGGAGCAGGAACCAAAATAGTTTCCAATTGGAACGCGGGGGCGTAAAATACAATATGGAGACATGGGAGGATGGGGCAGGATGGGATATAATCTGAAGAAGCTAAACCCGAGTCATAGGATTGTGATGAGGATATATATGCAAGGAAAGAGTAGGGGAGAGATAGCGGAAGCAACAGGGTTTACGGAAAATTATGTGAGTATGGTAGTGGGAGACCCAACGTTCCAGGAAGTTTATAGGGCAATGCAGGAGGAATTGGACAGGGAGTTTATAAGTGGGGAAAGGGATAAGTTGGTGGAGGACCCCGTACGGGAAAGGATGCGGGAAAACGCGCTGGCGGCGGTGGAGAAGGTAATAGAGTTGCTGAATGCAAAGAGTGAGACGGTTGCACAAAAGAGTGCATTTGATATATTGGATAGGGCAGGATATAAGGCAGAGGAGAAATTGAAGACGGAACTGGAGGTGAATCTGAGTAAGAAAACGGAAAGCGCGCTGGAAATGGCCCTGTCGGAAATGGGTGTGGACATGAGTCCAAAGGAGTTTATAATCCAAGCAGTGAAGGAGAATAATCTCATTGGCGACGGTAGCGCAGAATAGGGAGAAACTCAAGAGACTTGGCCAGGAGGATTTGTATTTCTTCTCCAAGGCCATACTAGGGTTTGATTTAATGGTGCCGCACGTGCAGGGGAGATTGTGTAGGTTTTTACAATATAATCCTGCAACGAAGAAGCAAGTAACACTGTCACGGGGATTTCTGAAAACTACGACAGGGAGTATAGCTGACCCAGTATGGAGGATATTACCTGCGCGGGAAGAGTATGAGAAGGCAGGCAAACCCGACCCCTGGCACAACCCCAATGAGAGAATGCTAATCGTACAGAATATTATTGACAACGCCATGACCAGGATAAATACCATTAAGGGTGTGTTCGAGAAGAACGAGGTGTTCAGGGCACTGTACCCGGAGATTATACCGGACGTGTTTACGCGCAGGTGGAGTGATGAACAAGCACAGATAAAACGGACAGAGATTCACCCAGAAGCAACATTTGAAGCTGCTGGGGTTAATACGAGTGTGGTCAGTAGGCATTACACACGGATAATTGAAGATGACATAATCGCAGCAAAGAAAGATGACCTGAGTGTGGAAAACGCCATCCCCAGCGAGGAGGACATTGCCAAGGCAATAGGGTTTCATAGGGGAGTAGTAACGCTCCTGGTGGACCAACGCACAGGAGTGGTGCTGAATATTGGAACCCGGTGGGCAAAGAATGATGTAATACAGTACATACGGGATAATCAGATGCCACCGTATGTGTGCTTTGAAATGAGTGCAAGAGGGAAGGATGGTCAGCCAACATATCCTGAGCGGTTTCCAGAGGACGTGCTGATTGGCCTGAAGCACGAACTGGGTCTGTACCTGTATATGAGCCAATATGAGAATGAGCCAATGAGTTCAGAGGATATGGTGTTCAACCCGGATTGGATGAAAGAGTACGAGACCGCGCCCAAAAATCCCCTGGTACTCATGTCAGTGGACCCGGCATGTCGCAAGAACAGGCGCAGTGACTATACGGTTATTATGGTCGTGGGCGTAACGTGGGACCATAAGGTATATGTGCTGGAATATGTGCATAAGAAACTCAGTCCAAGCGAGACAGTTGAAGAAATCTTCGGGGTAGCAAACAGATGGAACCCCGAAACAATATGGATTGAGACTGTGGGATACCAGTATATGCTGAAGGAAACCTTTCAGAATGAAATGGTCGCGCGTGGAGACCAATGGATGGTAGAGGAGTATAACCCTGAAAACGAGAAAAAGGAGGCAAGGATACGGGGACTGCAGCCAATTGCCTTCAGGGGAGAATTGTACATGAGGCCACATCATAAGGAGTTGCGGCAGCAATTGTTGAATTTCCCGGACCCAACTATGAAGGATGACATCATGGATGCGCTGGCAATCTTGGGAAAGAAAATAAGATACCCGACCAAACCTGTGGAGGAGCAAACACCCGACCCGGAATACTTGTTCGAGAATATCCTGCAGGAACTTAGGAGAAAAAGTGGTAGGCTGAGGTTGGGTGTAGAGAATCACATTCTAACCAGGCAAATGGTCAAGGACTTGATGGGAGTGAGATAGGATGGCCGTAAGTGCAAAGTTGTTTGGTAATTTTGCGGGAAGTCTGGGGAAGAAAGAACAGCAGTTGTTGAATGATACTATTAAGGTTATGCTCTGTACGAATCTGTATACCCCCGACCAGGATGCACATGATTACAAGAATGATGTAACAAATGAGGTTGCTGCAGGAAATGGGTATACTGCAGGCGGGGCAACACTGGGTGGGAAGACACTCACATACGATGGGCCATCTAATACGTGGAAGTTTGACGCAAATGATGTGGTGTGGAGTGCAAGTACGATAACCGCTAGGTATGCGGTGTTGTATGATGATACTCCTGCCACGGACGCGACCAAGCCGTTGATTGGTTATCTGGACTTTGGTCAGGATTTATCCAGTAGCGCAGGGAATTTCACGATTACGTGGGCAACAGAAGGAATATTCACAATCGATACGCCGTAAGTGGGAGGGAATAAAGTATGGCAGTCTCGGATGTGGTATCTGAATTGGCAAGTGTGGCAAATCTGGACTATGTGACCATCCAACCTGGAGCAGGTGTGGAGTGGTTAATCCATAATATCTATCATGAGGATGCAATAGAGTTGTATTTCTACGATGGCACGAACTCCCTGAAATTTGAAGCAGACAGTAGTTTTGGGGCGTATTTTGGTATGGCGATACATGTGACGAATACACATTACCTGCGCGTAAAGAACACAGCTGCATCAGGGTCAAAACTCATAGGTTATGATGGCGTGCAGACAAAGTAGGTGAAACCGTGGGTAATTTGTTTAGACGAACTTGTGCGAATCTGGGGAGTAGGAATAGGGTATTGTGCACACCAAGTGTCCAGGCCGTAGATGGAGTAGGGACGACTCTCCCAACAACTGAGCCGGGCACGCCCCAAGTGGCAATGACCCTCGCAGAATCAGATTTTAATCGAGAATATCACGCTGGCCCGTTCTCAATTGTTAGGTTCACAACGATGTTTCTGGTATGGGGTCAAGCACAAACCGCTGCGACGATAACGGCAAAGTTTACTCGGAATGGGGCACAACAGGGTGTAAATACGCCAGTTAGTCCGACGGCAAACCAATACTGGTCGTTTCAGGCGATGATTCCGAATATTGCCCCGGGGGATACACTCGAAGGATATTTTTGGTCTAACCAGGCGAATTCAACTTGGAGAGGACGATCGTTGTCAATAATACCTGCAAGGATACAATGCGTACAACATTGGTTGGGGTCGAATGTGCTGGTAACATTTGCTGGGGTAGGAGTAAGCCAGAGTACTGGTTATCCCGCAGGGTCTAGTACGGACAATAATATGCACAGGTTTTATGATAGAGAAAGTATAGTAAATGGTGGGACATTCTATCCACATTGCTGGTACTTGATTCCCAACACACCATTTTTCTGGTTGGAAAATGGAGAATCATCGGTGTCTATTAGGGGGCTGACGTCGGCAGTTTATTACCCATATTACTATGCGAGCAGGTTTCCTACGGAACTATCTTGGGTGAGTGTCCAGACAGAGAGAAAGTGATATGATGGCTAGTAGGAAAATAAATATGCTGGCGGGGGATACGAGAAAGTTAAACTCCGTTCAGGCGGGGGGATATAAGAAAACCGAAGAGGTTTTGGGGGAAGCAATAGAACTGCCAACAAGTGCTCCAGGAACAAATACTATCGAGTGGACATTGGATAGCACAAATATGCCAGATTTGTGGCCAATGTTCACGGGGAATATGATTGCACTTTTGTATGGTTGCGGTCGAAACCTGGGTGGGGCGTCCAGAACGGTTTATGGACGAGGGTTTGTGAATGGTGTAGCTAAGGGAACAGGGTATGACTCTGCATCAGTTGCAAATAATTATTATTGGACTCATCAATGTTTCAATCTTGGTACAGTCCTGCCGGGGGATGTTATAGGGTTAAGGTTTTATGCAAACGGCACAGGTGTACAAGTTACGTGGAAAGGTTTGCTTGCACAGTATTCTAGGGTAACTTTCAGATTTGTGGGATACCCAATACTGACACAAAAAAAGTTCTCTGAACGAACTCCATCTGCGCCCTTTACTCTGGGCGGTAATCCGTCATGTGTCGCAACGCAGTGGTGGGAAAACTCTGCGGGAGACATGCAACCAGCTGGGGCGGATGCAAATGCTGTTCCTGTGGTTGGTGCTTTATCGCCATATGGGTTGTGGAGATGCTGGTATGGAGATAAGACAACTGCTAGTTCGATTAAGACTAGCTCAACGTACAGGCCGTATTATGATTGTAATCTAACTCCAGCAACTGTTAGTGGATTGCTAATATTGACTTGAGGTGGTCTAAATGGCTTTAACCGAACTTGGCCATGTGGCCACCACGACCCTGGCAGATATGGGCCAGAGGGTATTCGAGAATCTGACAGATAGAGGGCAAAGAGTTTTTCAGTCCTCGACGGGTGGGGATGCAGTAGTAAATGCTGTTGTAATGACAGCAAGTATTACAGCCCATACGCCGGAGATTTCGGGGATAATCCAGGTAAATGTATCAGTCACAGCAGTTCCCATGGGAGCAACGATTACTGCGCAGGTTCCAACGATTAGTGCCCTGTCGGATGCAACAGTAGTTGCGCCTGTAATGCGGGCAACGGTCGAAATGTCCGTACCGATGATT
>Ga0105092_10000387_pt1 | contig 22444 bp, 13 predicted proteins | sample PPLLak2March2015_FD_87021 | JGI IMG/M metagenome (GOLD analysis project Ga0105092, IMG submission 87021) | Freshwater sediment microbial communities from Prairie Pothole Lake near Jamestown, North Dakota, USA - PPLs Lake P7 Core (1) Depth... | ecosystem: Environmental > Aquatic > Freshwater >... | reverse complement strand
TATGAACTGCCTTACGAAGGCAGTTACTATGCATCGGCCACGGTTAAATCCAAAGACGGGAAGATGATCTTGCGCAATTCCGATTTCTGGTTTACAATCGAACAAAACCGGAAAAAAATCAATTCGCTGAAAGAAAGGCTCGGTGAATGTCTTGCTTCCCTCACACAGGTCTCGAACCCTGTCGCAGACCGGCTCCGTACTGAAATCTCAGGGGTGGAGCAATCCCTTCAGGATCTGGAATCTTCCGTCGAAACAGCCTGGAAGTCAGCAAAATGGATTGAACTTACCGGAAAAGTAAACCAAATGGACATTGAAATTGCACAACTGCTGCACAAGGTCAATTGGACCGGCCTTCACAACTGGCAGGGAGAGGATGATTTTGGAATATCATGCACACATTCAGTGATCAAGCTTCGGAGAGATGCACCATTTCCGGTGCCAATAACCCAAAAGGCGGAAATATCAATGGCACGCAATGAATATGAATCCTTCCAGCTGGCCATTTTGCCTTTCGGCAAAGATCTCAATGAACTCACGGTCGAAGTAAGTGATTTGCACGGAAATAACGGCGGCATTATCCCCAAAGACAATATTGAATTGTCGCTGGTGGATTATAATAAAATTGACTGGCAAGCCGAGTATGTGACTGCCTTCAAAGGCTGGCATCCCGATCCCCTGATTCCGTTGAAGGCGTCAGTAAACATCACCGGGAAGGAAGTCTGTCGGCCGGTATGGATCACTGTTTATGCTCCTTCCGGGACTTCCGCGGGTGAATATACCGGTACGGTCACTGTCAGTGCCGGAATGAAAAAAGTAACGGCCTCCGTGAGTTGCAGGGTATGGGATTTTGAACTTCCGGTTTCAGGTCACCTGAAGACCCATACCTGGGATGATCTGGACCACCTGGGAGATTTTTACAATCTGAAGGATTTTCCAGTTGAATGGTATTTGCGATTTTGCGGTTTGTTATTGAAAAACCGGTTGAATCCGGGCTTTGCCGGGGTAAACTATGTCAGCCAATTGCCGGATAAATCAGGTAAATATGATTTCAGCAAGGTGGAAAAAGTGTTGGGTTATTGCATTGACCATGGGCTGAACCGTTTTTCGATCATACAGATGAAAAAAGGAGCATACACTCCCGCAGAAGCAGAAACAGCCTATAAATTTACAACCGCCTATGCCCGGTTCCTGCGTGACAAAGGCTGGCTTGACAAGGCGCTTGTTGAACTGTGGGATGAGCCGACTGACCTGGAATGGCCAGGCATCAAGGAGCGTGCGGAACGGTTGAAAAAAATCGAGCCGGGATTGCGGCTTCAATTGTTTGCTGAAGGTGGACCCTATAATTTCTGGGACAGGAGCACAGACAAATATGGTTTGAATGGCCTGGTGGATATCTGGGCACCGATAAATCCCGTTGAATCACCTGAAACACAGGCAAAAGGAGGTGAGATTTGGGCGTATTTCTGTACATTGACCCGGGAAAATGCACCGAATTTCTTCATCGACTGCCCGGCCATTTACCAGCGAAGCATAGCCTGGTACTGCTGGATGTATGGACTGGACGGTTTTGAACACTGGAGCACAACCTATTTCTGGAGAAATACCCTGCCCGGCAAACCGATGGATCAAAAGTGGCCGAATGTGCCCTGGGATTCACGTACCTATCATTACTTCAACGGAGAAGGACAGCTGGTTTACCCGGGTGTGGACGGATTTCCCTATTCCTCAATACGACTGGAAAATTTCCGCGACGGAATGGAAGATTACGAATATCTCCACAGGCTCAGGGAATTGCTGTCAGCCTATAAGGAAACAGATGACCCCGGGATCAATGCATACAGGCAACTTCTTAATCCGGAGAACTATCTGTTGCTTAAATATCCGAGAAGTCTGAAAGAAACGCTGGAAAATACATTGCGTTTCCCGGATCAGCCTGAGAAGATACTGGAGACACGCATGAAAATTGGAGCCGCAATTGAGGAATTGCAGAAGGGATTGTAATCTTAGCCCCCTGTACCCCGCTAAGCGAAGTTTACTCGCTGGCGCCCCCGCTAAGCGAAGTTTGCAACTTCGCTTTTTTAAATCGTAGTCTCCGAGGCTATGTTATACAACTGTTTTGATTGTGCATCATATAACAATACAGGTCACCACTACGTGGTTCCAATATTCTCCGCTAAGCGAAGTTTGCTACTTCGCTTTTCTAAATCGTAGTCTCCCAGCTAAGCGAAGTTTACTCGCTGAAGCCCCCGCTAAGCGAAGTTTGCAACTTCGCTTTTTTAAATCGTAGTCTCCGACTACCATTCATATTGTTATCCACGGCAAACCAATATCCACAATATCAATTTTGTAATCCAACCCGGCATAGTTTCTTGCGCTTGAATAAAGATAATCCTCCGGCTTTTCCACAATACCTGATCTTACAGGATTTTTATGTATGTATTCGATTTTTTCCCGAATAAATCCGGGACTGTATAAATACACAGCATGGTTTTCATGCGTCCACACCTGATATGTTTTGTTTCTGGAATGCTGTCGGGCATGAAATTCAAATAAATTCAGCATCCAGTTGCATCGGCTTTCATTTGTGATTTGAATTGTTTCAATAATTTTCTTGCTTGTATATTTTTTAATGTCCCGTATGGTATTACTTAAATTACCAGTCATGCTTTGGGCTATCAAATGTACATGATTGGACATAATCACATATGCAAATAACTGAAAATCTTTATGCTCAATGGAATACTTAAGACTTTCAATAATAATATCCCTGTATGCCTGCCTAGTAAAAATATCTATCCAGTCTACCACCTGGAACGTTAAAAAATGCACCCCCTCCTGATCATGGATCTGATAACCGGTTGACATAATTTTTAAATTCCCAATAACATGCGATGAATAAAATTACGAATAATTGCGATTAATCAGCACTTAAATATGTAAAATAATACTGCTTATAATAGCTTAAAAAAAATATATGAATGGCAGTCACAGACTGCATTTTAAAGACAGCGAAGTTTACAACTTCGCTGAGCGGAGGTGAGGTATGCCTATTCCTCACTGAATTCCTTCCATTCCTTCTCAATCTCTGCCCTTGTGAACTCCATTCCGGATTTTATAAACAGCCTGTGCCTGAATGTAACCGAATCCCCTTTTTTCAATTTGAAGTTCAATTCCTTCTTTCCCTCCGTGAAATCCTTTTCGCCGAAAGGATTTGCAGAAAACAACCCGTAATCGCGGGCATGCCAGTAAGTGGGATAATTGAGATTGGAAGGATGGTCCATAAACACGATGGATACTGTATCCCCCCCGGATATGCCATACAGTTCCATCCACCTTGCCCTGGTGCCCCATACCCCTGCTCCCTCAACCCCTTCACTGCTTAGGTAATTGCCGTTCACGCCTTCATTGTTCATGACAGGGACCTTGGTGGCTATTCCATGAGCATCTGTGAATATCTTTGGTTCTTTTGCGGGGAATTCCAGAAATCTTGCCACACGGATGGCAAATGCACCTTCTTTTGTGTCGGCGAAAGCAACTTCCGGCAATTGCGCGGTAAGCGTTGTTAAATGGTCAATGATCCGACAATCCTTTCCCGCACGGAAGGTATAGGTGGCATGCTCAGTGATCATAACAGTACCGTCCGGCCCCTCCCATTCCTGATTGACTGCAAGGATCCCTTTATCGGAATCACTAGATATGCTGTCAATATTCTTAAACCTGATATTTCCGCACTTTTTTCTTGCTTCAGCAGGCAGCCATTTGCTGTTTCCCCAGAAATCAACTCCATTCACATTGCCATAATTAAACCAGTAACCGGTATGATGCGGGTGGTCAGCTGTCTCACCTTCCCTGGATGCTATGGGGTATCCTCTGGTTACGGTTATCCCATTTGCCGCAACAACAGGAAACAGGAATGGCTTTTCAAAAGTATCAGCATAATGGAATGAAGAAAATAATTTGCCATCAACCCTAATATCCACCCGTTTCATATCATGCTTATCTTCCACTTTAACAGGAATTTGCGCAGACTGATCCGTTTGTTGCTTACCTGCTGATTTGCATGATAGCATAAGAAATACAATAACTGTGATGAAAGGAAATTTTTTCATAATTCAGTAATTATTTAATTATATATAAGCTTCAACCTGTGACTTTTAGTCTGCGATTCAACATCCCGGGCAAAACGTGAAACATCGCAGCCACGGCCTGTATTTTTTGCCTGCATTTTATGGCAGGATTTTACCCAGGAGTAAATCGGTCAGATTTTCCGCAGCCTTTTTATTCTGAAAACTCCCAGGCAATACGGCATGATCAATATATTCGTTGTAAATCCACGGATCGCCGATTGCAAAAACATAGCCTTTGCCATATTTGCATTCTGCAATAAGGACTTTGCCGTTTTCAGTGAGTATGGCTTTTGCATTCCCTTTCAAATCAATAGAAGAAACTTCTTTAATATAGATTTTGGAAACCCCTTTAAATAAAGGATGATCAGGAAGGTTTTTGCAGGCTCCCATTTCCCAGTTTGTCCCTGTGACCGGATGCAGTGTAACATAATTGAATGTCATCCCGAACCGGGAAACAAGCTGGTTTAAATGTGTAAACTCACAATTTGTTGCATTATTTGCCAGGACAGCAAGATGGCCTCCTGTTTTTACCCACTGTACTATTGAATTTATTTCTTCAGGTTGAATATAATTTGGCGACTTGTTTTCAGTGATCGTATCTGGATCAACTATTATATAAATATCCAGTTTATCGAGGGTGGAGTCATCGGGTTTGTCAATCGTGACAATGTTTGCGCCCTTTGCGGTAAAGATCTCACCCCATTGTGAATAACCACTGAATTCCGTATCCGTCCACAAGTAATGAAAAGGCTTGCCCGTTGTTGCATTGGTTTCGTGGTTGTACCAGTTATCGAGGCCGACCAAAGCCTGTGCGGCAGCGTTCTGATATAATAATCCGCTCAAAGCCAGGAACAGGGCAATGAAAGATTTTTTTGCAACTTTCTCCTTCATGTATTTCATGATATTTTTTTTCGTGAGTTATAATTTTCCATTCTCAATAGACTGATAATGACTTTGCCGTTGTTATCATGGCTTTCATATTTTCAGCAGGTACATCTCCCGGATTCATTTCCCCTGTATTGAAAATATATCCTCCGTTTTGTTTACAGCTGTTAATTATTCTTGCGGTTTCACGCCTGACCAGTTCCGGTGTACCTTCCCACAAAACCCTTAAAGGATCCAGATTTCCGCTGATGGCGGCTTTCCCCTTTAAGGCAGCAGATATTTCATCTATATCAGCAGCCGGGCCTATGTTCTCAAAACTCAATCCAAGCGGAAGATGGGATAAAACATTCTCCAGGTTTGTCTCGCTGTTATGCATCCATATCATAATATCCACTTCATTTTCACAATATTCGACCAGCTTTTTTGTTACAGGCAAAATATGTTCAATGTAAAGAGGAACCGGTACCATTTTACCAAAAGCATTGCAATCTCCCAGCCATATGGCGTCAGCTCCGGCATCCCTTTGCGCCCTGATATATCTCTTATAAAATCCGAGCCAGTAATCCATTGCATCATGCAACAATTCCGGATCCGTGAGCAAAAGCAACATGGATTCCTGTATACTCCACATCAATCCGACTGCTGAAAATGGTGCTGCACACGATCCGCAGATCAGCAGGGAATCTTTATATCTTTCTTTCAGTTTTCGGATAGCCTTAAGTTTTTCAGGCATTCTTCCATCCCTCCAGGGATCCATTGTTGCCAGGTTTTTCAGGGTATCTGCATTAGCCGGAAGGTATCCGTATGTTGCCCTTAGTATGTTCCCCTCGCCTTTTACGGCAACACCTATCGGTTCAAATTCAAAGCAGTCATCAATCTGCACCCACGCCCAATCATAGTCGAATTCATCAATGGCAGCCTTATACACTTCAAAGATTTTATCACCATCCTGGCAAAATTCTTCATACATGTATTTTCCATGCCACTTAACATCGAATTCCTCACTGCAGGCTACACAAGGAATTCTTTTTGGTCTCTTCAGTTCCCTGATCGCTTTAAAATCGTCAATTACTCCATTGTAGGCCATTTTTTACCTCCGGCTTATAAATGATGATCCGGCATTTAATCTCCCAGGCGGAACGCGGGTTTCTGCTCGCTTCCGCAATTGAAGAGCAGGAGAATTAAAACAAGGCAAAATAAATAGTGTTTCATCGTCATCGTTTTTATATTAATTCATCTCTTATAGTTGTGTTTCCGGCCGGAATATTTACTTGTTTTTATAAAATTCCTCAGCCTTCTGCTGTGCATCTTTGGTGATCTGGTCAATCTCATATCCAAGCTCCTCGTTCAAAGAGACCTTCTTTTTGGCCCTTACCAGTGCATCCCTGAATCCATCAGGCACCTTTTCGCCGGTCCACCAGTTCATATCTTCCGTATACAGCCATGCATATTTATCGGAAGTGCGCAGTGCATAATAAGCATTATGTTCAAACCATCGGGTTCTGTCCTCGGGTGTCATCATGAGTCCCTGACCTTTTAAGCGGTATGGAAAAGCGGATATCCCGAGCCAGTTCCCGGCAATATAGTCAGCAGAAATGGCATGACCGATCCGGCTAAAACAAGAATGTTTTGTCCACAGTTCGGGAGGAACCAGTGCCTTTGCCTCAACTGTCAGTGTGGTGCGGATACTGTAATAATCAATTGCAGATGTGTAATAATAGGCTTCCTCGTTGCCATCGATCAAAACAGTGCCGGGTTCAATTGCATCGAGCATGCCGGTATAAAATGCAATATGAAGCCCCCACCAGGCATCTTTAAGCGAATTGATGGCTTTTTCACGGTCAGTTACCGGCAATAATGGCGTTGAAAAAGGAGAACCGTGCTGCCAGTCAGACAATTCACGCAGTGAATAAATTATAATTCCCGGAAATTCCTTCTGTATGGTTTCCATAAATTGCGCCCCGCGCTTCCGCACCTGTTTGTTGTACTGTTCAAACGAATACTGCGAAGTTTTATCCTGTTCATTATATCTCCAGGGGTTTTTCCCGGGTTTATAAGGCTCGGCATCCCATAAAATTCCTTTGAAATGGGCTGCTTTTGCCATCTGGACTGCAAATTTAAGGTGATCGGATACTTTCATCCAGTCTTCATCAGAAAACCAATCCATCTGCGATGCCCCGTACATTACAAGGAAATTATCCGTAAGAACCTTACTGGCATGAAGGGATGATATAAGTTCCCATTCAAGATCCTTTGCCTCTTTGGAAATATTCGCCCAGTTATCAACCATAAAAACATTCCCGTTGCCCGCTTCTTTGGACAACTTAATACCAAGTCCATCAAACGGTCCGTTCTCATAAAATTTCTTATTGTCTTTATATTCCCTTACAAAAGGGGAATGCCAGCCAAAATCTATTAACTTCTTTTGAGGTGGTTCAAAAACAATTTGCGCAGAAACGACAACCACCTGCGATAATATGATGATCAGCAATACTGCTTTATTAAGATTCCTTTTCATCCTGATCATTTTTTGACGGTTATTTGGGCATAAAGGGTTCGCGTTTTTTAACTTTGCTTATCCCTGCTAACAAAATTGCATTGCTTTGCATCGGTTCTGTTACCACTTTTCCATAGTCCTGCTGCAAAGCCTGATATTGCATGGATCCATGCAGATTTACCTCCTTAATTACTTTTCCAAAGCGGGTATTGACCCACTCAAATGCAAAGAATGTCACAGGGTCCTTTTGCCCGTCCGGAGAGCATATAACCGGGTCGGACATATAACAATATGCGCTCTGGGGTGAACCGGTATCTCCTTCCCGTGTATCCAGGCTCTTTTCCCCTCCCGGATTCCACTCCAGTATATTAACACCATATTGAACGGGAACGATTTCCTTATACCCGTCCTCGTACACGATTTCGTACCAGCCCAGCAGGTCGGCTGAATCAAAGAAATTGGGTATGTTGAAATAAGACTTTTGATTTGCGGATGGCCTGGCACAGGCATGAAGAAATATCAGGCTGCTGACATCCTCGCCGATCGAAATTCCGTTTACACTCCCCGGGATCCGGATCCCGTCCTTGCCTTCCGAACCTACCACGATCAATGAATTTCCGGAGGTTTTTGCGGGATTGACCAGGTTGAACAGCAGTGACCTGCTTTTGACCTCACCCGTCTTTAATAACCCCGGGTTCATGTTGAAAACACCGGTACCTGCCTTGAAGTTTACATTTGGCGATATGTCCACCGGTACTACGGGATCACCGTCCCCACTGGGTATTCTCCCGCCATGTAAAGCTGCACGCACATTGTGGAGGGATTCCCTGACAATCTCTCCCAGGTCAAGCTGGCCGATCGTATGCTTTGACCATAGCAAATTGGCACACCCCAGATAATCCAGTATCATGTCTTTACCAAAGGTATATTCGTTGGTGGATGCCCATGCCGAAGGAGCACCGCCGGTAATGTTGACCTTCGTGATACGCTCGTCCCAGTTGCTGATTGTCGGGGTAAAGTTCCCGTATATCTGTGTAAATCCTAATTTATGCAGATCGGTTTCCTTTGTCTCATCGTTCCAAAACCAGTTAAAAATCAGTATATCCTTGGGTATTGAATCCCTGACTACCTCAGGACGCACAGCTCCGGGTGTCTGATATTTCATTCCAAGGGAAGAGACCCTGTTTTGAACAAGTGTATCACGCACGCTTTCAAGCAAATAATCGCCCCACATGGCTATTTTGATACCCTTGTCAGCAAAGTACCGGTGTATTTTGTTCACATCACCGGCAAACAAAAGTGAATGATCCCTGCCTTTGCAGCGCGGACATACACCCAATGGCGCACCCCACCATTCATCATGCCCGATGTGCACCATTTTGGGTTGCATGACTTCCATATACTCATCATAAACATCAAACATCAGGTCATATGATTCAGGATTTGACGGACAATAAGTATCCGGCCACATATCCCCCGGATATTCGGCCAATTCCGGATGCCGGGTCAGTAAATAATATCCGTGTGTCAGGGAAGGGATTTCAGGAATAACTTCGATGAAGTTCTGGCCTGCATATTTCACAATATCCCGTATATCTTCCTTTTCGATGATATAGCCATCGCCGGCATCATAATGACTTGAATTCTTTTCCTCTCCATGGAGTCCCAAAGTTGAATTGGACCGGGTATACTGCATGTATTTTGAAAATTCAATCCAGCCGGCATTGACCTCCGGATGCCTGTCGAGACGCATGCAGTTGACCTCCATGATCACCTTGTTATACTTATATAGAGCCATAAAATCCTTCAGGAACCGTTTGAAGAAGGCAAAATTTTCCGGACCCGGGACATAGAGCCTTATTCCCCGGTAGGGCATACTAGGCCAGTCCCTCACCTTTACCCCCTGCACGGACCTGCCATTTCCATGCTGGATAAGTTGCCGGAGGCTCTGCAACCCGAAGAAAGCTCCGGGATCGTCCCATCCGCCAACAATAATCATGTTGCTGCTGACTTGCAAGATATATCCCTCGGGACCCGGATCTTTTGAAGTAATTTCGAGGTTATTATCTGAACAGAACTTGCTGACAAGGGGATTGGTGATTCTTCCCATCACAATGACTTTCTGGTTTCCCGGAATAACCGTTCCCTTTTCGATCTTTAAGGCCAGGCTGTATTTTGCGCTTAGCTCACCTACCAGAAAACGGGCAAGGGATATATCCTTTTCAGACACATTTTCAGGTACCAGGATCACCACTTTCTCATCAAGGATAAATGCATCGTTCGTGCGCTGCATTTCCTGGGGAATGGGGAATATCAGCGGAATTTCAGCGGCTGTGATCCTGAATGAGCAGACCGTTAAAACCAGTCCGGTTGCGATCAGTAACAATGAAGAGTTCAGGTCTTTTTTGGTTTTCATATTACCTTGATTTTGATTTTCCAATTCTCAGCCTTGTTTATCTGTCATTTTTCTATACCAGGGTAACCTTTCCAGCGGTACGTCAATTTTCAGCTTAACAGGGCCCGTAACAATGCTGCCATCCTCCCCCGTCCATTTTCCTTCCGGAAGGATCACATCCCTGGATCTTTGACCCTTTTCAACAACCGGGGCAACCAGGATATTCCTTCCCAACATAAACTGATCCCTGATCAGCTCATAACCCTTACCCGGAAATTCATATTCCAGGTTCCGCACCATAGGTTCACCCGAAACCGCGCATTCTCTGGCCAATTCCATAATTTCACTTCCCATTTTAAAATGAAGCTTCGCCATTTCCCTGCAAATTGCAAGGTTTTCACTGCCTAACACCCGCCAGGGGGCTACTGAAAACTGCATCATGGGCATTAACGCACTCACTTCCGCAAACCGCACAATTAATTCCTCGTCGAGTATGGAGGAATCCTGGAATGATGTCCATTCACCGCCTCCGATCAGGTCCGGACATCCAAACTGGTGACCAATCAGACCTAACCCGATCATATCCGGCATCAGAACCCGGAGATCGTCCCAGGAGTGGCGTTTATCTCTCAACCGCTGTACCAGGGGCTGGCCCGCCATTTTCCAGCATGCACGCAGTTCGTTCAGCTGAAAATCAAGCCCGATTCTGGCATAGGATTCACAATGCTCATTGGGATCAAAATCCTTGTAAGAATAAGTACCTGCGTAGCTTTCCGGATCTCCGGCATCCAGTTTAAAACCATCAACTCCATATTCCCTGACAAGGTGGTTAAGTTGTTCCTTGAACCACTTTTCCCCTTCGGGATTGGATAGATCCAATACGGCACTCATTCCGTTCCACCAGTCAATATTTGCCGGTGTTGTTTTTGCACTGTCTGAAAAGATCAGCAGCTTCTTTGCGGCAAGATCGCGGAAGACGGGTGAATCTGAACTGATAAACGGACATACCCATAACATGACCTTGAATCCCATTTTATGCAGTTTATCTATCATTCCTTTCGGATCCGTAAATTTTTCACAGTCAAAATTCCATGTACCATAGCGATCCTGCCAATTGTCATCAATCATGATAACCCCTGCGGGAAAGTCATTTCCAATGATATTTTCAGCGTACTTCAGAATATCGGTTTCATTCTGGTCATATTGCAGTTCGATCCATGTATTATACTGGGGACTGGTGAACAATAATGGATCGGGGGTTTTTCCCGAGGGAGGGAAAAAATGACTGCTTGCAAACAAAAAGGCATCCTTCAACGTTTCACCGGCATTGCTGAATATAATTTCACCCTTTGTGGATATGGCAGAAATTTTTCCATCGAGGATCTCAATTTTCATAGGGTTTTCGCACCATATCAACCGTCCTTTGCTGGATATGAACAATGGCGCTGCCTGATTCCCCTTGCAATTGCCATGCTGGTCATAGGAGAAATTCTCGGCAAGCGGAGAATTGCGCCCATCAAGCACGGCTCCGCCCCACCATTTTTCATTTTCAAGGATGGCAATTACCTTACCTTCATTCTTTTCCTTTTTTAAGGTGCATCCTCCAGAAATAACCATGCAGGTTATGCAAAAAATAAACAAAGGGGAAACAGTTCTTTTCATTATTAAAATTTAAATATTATCATTCAAATCCATATGCGTTCACCGGCTTTGTAATTCCGACAATTCAACCACCCCATTCTTTGGGAAATCAATAGTAATTTTATCTCCCTTCTCTTCCATTGACCCGTTCCAGTTGTATATAGCATGAACCCTGCCTGGCAAAAACGGATTTTCCAATGTACAGGCACCACCGTGTTCAGATACAATCCTCACTTTTTCTATTCTGCCATCATTTTGCACCGCCGAAACCAGAAATGCGCCCCGGGCTCTGAGAGAATTAAATGAAACATCCTTCCACCCTTTGGGAATGGCAGGCATGATCCGGATAATTCCCGTATGGCTTTGGATCAGCATTTCCTGAATGCCGGCTGCAAAGGCGAAATTTCCTTCGAGCGTGAAAGGGCGGTATTTGAATTTGGAATATCCTTTGTTGAATTGCTCGCCATTGACATGAAAACTATTGGAAAGACAGAAATTATCAGTAAAGATCCGCAATGTTTCAGCGGCTTTTTCACCCATGAAGGCCCTGGCATACAGGTTACCCATCCAGCTGTAAGAATAGCCGCACCACCAGTCGGGTCCTGTCTTTTCAAGATTTCCGATTGTTGACCTGATTATTTCCCTGTCTTTTCCATCCTGTGACCAATCAATCATTCCCAATGGGTGCCAGCCAACCAGGTGCGAAAAATGGCGGTGCGATTCACTATAAGGATGTCCCGGTGCAAATGCCAGACCGCCCGCTTCATCCAGGGCTAAGGTAGGCCATTCCTGCAGTATTGATTTCCATCTGGCAGCTTCTCCGGTTTTTCCCAAATGATCTGCCAGCTCTGCTGCCTTCTCAAAAGTCCACCGGATAAAAGCCAGATCGTAATTTGTGGTTTGCAGAAACCAGGCTTTAATGCTGTTGTCGTGTATCTCGGGGCTGGAACTCAGCGGGAGCCTCCGCATACCGCCGGCATCCCTGACTGAGATCCTTTCAATAAACACCGCCACATCTTTTAACCATGGATAAGCCATTTCTCGCACGAAATTCTCATCACCTGAATATATCCAGTGGAGATAGAAGTGCTGTGCAAGCCAGCATCCGACAGTCGGTCCAAGCGAATACTGAATCCAGCCACCCATTGGTTCACCGGTGAGGGTTGTTACCCCGGGAACATTCATTCCCTCAACACCGAAATAGGTCTTCGTATATTTCGTAAAAACTTCACGGTTTGCCCATAGCCAGTTCAGAAAGCCTTCTTCCAGATCGAGGTGGTTGCCTGAGTAGGCTGGCCAGTAGCTTAACTGGGTGTTCAGATCATGGTGAAAATCACCCTTCCACGGTGGTAATTTGCCGTTATCGGCGGTCCATACAGCCTGCAGGGAAATAGGCGGGGCATCCGAGCGTGCAGCTGATCCGAATTTGTATTGTTCCAGGTACCACTGCTTTTCAAGTACCGTATCGGGCAAAATTATCGCCGATCTGCTCCAAAAATCCTTCCACCATGCTTTATGTGCTTTTATTGCCGTTTCAAAACCAGGCGTGTTCAATTTTTCCGGTCCGGGTGATCCAGTCATTTCTTTGACGCTTTTACCCGGAAAATATGAAGTGATTGTCCAAAGTCCTGTCAAAGAATTCCCTGAATGTTTCCATATCACAACTACTTCATATTCAAATCCATTCCATCCCTTTTGCCGGTAAACAAGCCTGTTTGGGCTACTGACCACCCTGCCCTGTTCATATCCGAGTTGTTGCAAATCCTGGCCGGTAACAGCATTTTCCATTACGCTCACTCCATCCCCACCATATAACGGAGGCAGGAGCACAGGAACAAAATCCCCGGGTACACCTTCAAATCTGAACCAACCCTCAGGCAACACACCATGAACAAATGTCTCCAGGGAAGCTCCGCTTTGCCATTTTATTTTGCAAAGGGCACTTTCCAGGGTCAGTCTTACCTCGTTAACGTCACCGAAGTTTTTGATATTAAACTCAATGGCGGCTCCGGGAATCTTTGAAGGAGCAGGAGACTGGTCGTAGGGCACATCGAACAAATCCTGGACGGCTTTGTAGTCTTTTGTCCTGACTTTCTCCTGTACCCATTTATAGCTGAACTCTGGTCTTGCCAGGTTTTTCATAGGGCGTAGATCCCACAAATCAGCACGGTCCAGTGAAAAGCGGAGATTTTCCCCTTTTTGCCATACCAATGCGCCCAGCATCCCGTTTCCCAATGGTATGGCCTCATCCCAGACAGATGCAAGATGTGAGAATACGAGATTGTTTTTGGATACTTCCGTTTCAATATTTTCGGATTCCCTGTTGCAGGTATTCATGCAGGCCCCGGAAAGAAAATACAATCCTGCGCCAAGGGCAATGATAAAATTCAACCGGTTTGGCGAATTGCTGCGCATACTAATCCAGATGAAATACTTCTTCCATGTCAGCCCACCATTCACCTTCTTTTCTGTTTGAAACCGGCTCCTGCATGGGCATCATGATATCCCACCACTCCTGAGTTTTTTTATCGGCAGCCATTTTTGCCATATCGGCCTTAAAGTCCTTTCCCGTATATTCAAAATAGGCAAACAACCTTCCATCGTGATGAAAAATGGAATAGTTCTGAATGCTGCACTTTTTGATCATTTCCAGAACGCCCGGCCATACAGCAGCATGATATGCCTTGTATTTTTCAAAGTTTTCTGGTTTCACCCCGATTATCTGTCCGTATCTCTTCATGGCTTAAGTTGTAAGGTGTGGTTCAAAACAGTTTATAAAAATAGTAATAAAGTGCAAAGTATGAAAGATAAATTCCATTTCAGGGCATCGCCTGATTATAATCTTTCGTATATTATCGCACGAAAACTGAATGTTAAATCCGCCATAGAATGAAAACAATTTCTTTATATCTCTGCGTTCTGATTCTTGCCGCTTCATGCAGTAAACCCGCTGATAATGATTCCATCGATCTTTCGGGGGAGTGGGCTTTCAAACTTGACCCTGAAAGTCAGGGTATTACAGACAACTGGTTTAGCAGTGAATTACCCGGAAAAGTGAATCTTCCGGGTTCCCTTGCGGAAAATAACATTGGAGAGGACGTAAGTGTCAATACACGGTGGACCGGGACAATTGTTGACAGTTCCTGGTTCTTCAGCAAGCTGACAAGGCAGTACAGGAAACCGGGCCACGTAAAAATACCATTCTGGCTTCAACCGGATAAGTATTATGCCGGAATGGCGTGGTACCAAAAGAAGGTGAATATTCCCGATTCATGGAACAAAAAAAACATCAGGCTTTTCCTGGAAAGGTGTCATTGGGAAACCCGTGTTTGGGTCGATGATCAGGAGGCAGGTGTAGGGAATTCGCTCGGAACGCCTCACATATTTGACCTCACAAAATGGCTTGTTCCGGGTAACCACACCATCACAATTTGTGTGGACAACAGGGTTAAGGACATTAACGTGGGAGAAAATTCACACAGCATTTCAGATCATACTCAGTCCAACTGGAATGGCATTGTCGGTAAATTGGCGTTGCAGTCCCGACCAACCGTCTTTATCGAAAATGTCGAACTGGTTCCTGATCTGACGAACAAACTGGTTAAAGCAAAACTTGATATACAGAATTCATCCGGATCGGGAGGAAAAGTCACCATATCCCTGGCAGGTTCATCAGAGCAAAGAAAGCGCTTTAATATAGAAGGCTTGACGGTAGACCAAATAGTCAGCCCGGGTATGAACCATGTTGAAATCAAGTGCCCGATGGGGGATTCAATTCTCCTGTGGGACGAGTTTCATCCCGACCTGTACAGGATGCATATTGAGATTGCTGATGCTGAAGGCAGAAAGGACAGTAAGGAGCTTACATTCGGAATGCGCGAATTCAGGACCCGGGGGACACAATTTACCATTAACGGCAGTCCGCTTTTTCTGCGCGGAACTTTGGAATGTGCAATATTCCCGAAAACAGGTTATCCTCCTGCTGATACGGCCTCGTGGATGCGGATTTTCAGGATTGCACGTGCTCACGGGCTGAATCATATGCGTTTTCATTCATGGTGCCCGCCGGAGGCTGCATTTGATGCGGCTGACCGTTCCGGTTTTTACCTCCATGTGGAATGTTCATCATGGGCAAATTCAAATTCAGCGATCGGCGATGGTAAACCCGTGGACAAATTCATTTATGAAGAAAGCGAGAGAATGGTGAAGGAATACGGCAATCATCCCTCATTCTGCATCATGCTGTATGGAAACGAGCCGGGCGGCGCTAACCATGAAAAATGGCTGGCGGACTTTGTCAAATACTGGAAAAATAAAGATTCCCGCCGGTTGTATTCCAGTGGTGCCGGATGGCCGGATCTCCCTGAAACCGATTTCAATAGTACACCCAATCCACGTATCCAGAGATGGGGAGAAGGCATGGCCAGCATTATCAATTCGCAGCCTCCGAAAAATGACTATGACTGGACACCTGTAATTGCCGGTTATGATAAACCGGCACTCAGTCATGAGATCGGCCAATGGTGCGTATATCCTGATTTCAAGGAGATCAGGCAATATACCGGGGTACTGAAGGCAAAGAATTTTGAAATATTTCAGGAATCCCTGCGCAGAAACAACATGCGACATCTGGCTGACAGTTTTTTAAGAGCATCAGGCAGGCTTCAGGTACTCTGTTACAAAGCTGACATTGAAGCTGCTTTGCGGACACCCGGGTTCGGCGGATTCCAGCTCCTCGACCTTCATGATTTCCCCGGACAGGGAACAGCCCTGGTAGGAGTTTTAAATCCATTCTGGAACAGCAAGGGATATGTAACGCCAACTGAGTTCAGGGAGTTTTGCAGCGAGACTGTTCCCCTGATCCGTCTGCCCAAAATGATCTATAATTCGGATGAAATATTAAAGATCAAAGCTGAAATAGCTCACTTTGGCACAGGTGAAATAAAAGATGCCACCCCTTCGTGGACGATCACGGATGCAAATGGCCGGATGCTTTTCCGGGGAAGCCTTCCTAAAATTACTATTCCTGTTGGGAACGGCATCTCACTCGGAGAGATAATCCAGCCGCTCAACGGCCTGAAGAAGCCTGAAAAACTGATCATTACCCTTGAAGTGGCCGGATATCAAAATCACTGGGATATATGGGTTTACCCGGTCACTTTGCCTGATGCCGGAAAGGATATCCTGGTTGCCCAAAAAATGGATGCGCGTGTATTGGACGTATTGAGCAAAGGCGGCAAAGTATTGCTTATACCAGTAAAGGGTTCCGTAAGACCTGATAATGGAGGGACCATTGCCGTCGGGTTCTCAAGCATATTCTGGAATACGGCATGGACGGCCAAACAACCTCCGCATACACTGGGTATACTGTGCAATCCCGATCACCCTGCCCTGGCTGAATTCCCCACTGAATTCCACAGCAACTGGCAATGGTGGGATGCGATGAGCCATTCAAATGCCATTATGCTTGCTGATCTGACCCCCGGTTTGGAACCTATTGTGAGGATTATAGATGACTGGTTTACAAACCGTTCCCTTGCACTTGTTTTTGAAGTGAATACAGGAAAAGGCAAGATGGTGATTTGCGGCGCTGACCTGCTAACCGGAAATGTCAACAGACCCGAGGCCAGGCAATTGCTTTACAGCCTTAAAAGCTATATGTCCGGAAATGAATTCAATCCCCAAACCTTTGTAGATGCTGAAAAAATAGCAGGGTTATTCAACAACTGAAGGGAAATCCCGGGTAAATAAGTAACGACGCCAGGCTTTAAGGCCAGTTAAGGTGTTTATGGAGGAATGCAAAAGTTCCGACACACCGCATGGCATGTCCCCCATTGAATACTTCAATGGTTGTTGCATCTCCCCGGCCGAATTTATCATATAAATACCTGACTTTCCCGTACTCATACATGACCCATTCATCAGGTTGCACAAGGTCATCATGACCTCTTTCAACCATGAATGGACGAGGGAAAATGAGGTATGCCATTTCTGCATAGCTGAAGGTAGTCCCCATGTTAAAATAGGGCATTTCCCATTCAATTGTATTCATGAAGCTTGCGGAATAGTATGTGTCTGTTACTTTCCGGGTCCAATCGCCAAAATCACCTGAACAAATTGAAAGGCTGTAGCCTTCCAGAACGGAAGGGATCCGCATGGCACTTTCACCCCCATAGCTCAGTCCGTAAAATCCAATCCTGTCCTTATCCACAAACCTAAGTGTACCAAGCCAGCGGAGCATCTGGTCATGCTGCGAAACTATGAAGGAAAACAAGGTTTTCTTCACAGTGTTTGCCTTACGGTTAAGCCACCGGTAGCGGTCTTCACCCCGGTATAAATTGTGCGGCACATAGACAATAAAACCCTGGTCGGCCAGTCTTGCAGCCACATCATTATACCCTGTGGAATTTCCTTCAATCAGTTTCATGGGCAAGCCACCCCGACCATGCTGACAAACCACAACAGGTCTCCTTTCTCCGCTTTTTATATCCTTGGGGATCAACAATATTCCCCAGGCAAACAGATCGGGATAAACATCCAGTACAACTTCGTATCCTGTCCATCTTTGCATGTCATACTTCTTTCGGGTACAGGGATTCGGCGCCAACAGGGGTTCTTCAAATTTTCCAAGAATTTCCTCATAAAAATTCTCCCGGTATTCTTTTGCTTCTGATATGAATTTATCAGGTGAACTAAAACGATGGTAGGACATTGTGCTCCATTCCCTTTGCGCCCATTCAGGCATAATCTTATTCAGGAAGAACCTGTTCCGCTCCTGATCGGAAGTACGCATCAGCCATTGAACATGATCCTCCATCTCCTTTGCCTGATGAAATTGCCGGACTTCCGGATCAAAAGAATTTCGCCTGTCCAAAGGTATCTCGTCCGAAATACTCACAAGTGTTGACTTTCCCAGGTACCGTCCAAATTGAATCAGGGCTCTTTCAGATCCAAAATTGACAGGATCAGTACCTGGACCATGGATCAATTCCCTGGACTGAAATCCGGTTTTTATTAACTCCCCGATCCGGTTGAATTCATTATGTACATCTTCGTACCGGGAAGATGATATTCTTCCTTTGTATCCCGTATAAGGTACGCCATCTGCTTCCATGGACTTTGCAGCTTCTTTATCAATTTCGTCAATAATTTCGGGAATATGACTGTATTCAATAACAAGCGACCTTGGCGCAATAAGCGATGCAATTTCAGCATCTCCAAATTCGCGAAGAAGGCCCCATACATTACGATAAATGGGTTCATCCCATACTTTCTGACGATCGCTAAAGTAACCGCTTACCAAAACAGCATCAATTCTTGTATCCGAGGCGGCAGCATAAAATGCCAGGAGACCACCCTCGCAATAACCCGCCACCCCGATTTTTATCTCAGGTCCTTTTGCTTGTTTAACCCAGTCGATGGCTGAAATTACTTTTTGCACTTCGTATCCGATTATGTGTCTTCCCATATGATAGGCCTGCCTGTATATTCTTTCACGAAATGACTGCTGCTCCGGTTTTCCGGGAAAAAGCCAGGTTCTGCCGGTGATCACAGGAATTATAACAAGGAATCCATTCTCAGCCAGATGACGCGCAAATTGTGACCCGGGATCCAATCCCGGTGCCAGTCCGACCAGTTGTTCGGGGGTTTGATCAGCATCCGGCAATATGATAACCGCAGCCGTCGGTTTTATTTTAGGCTGAAGCAGCAGGCCTTCTCCGTTAACACGGTTCAAAACCGGCCATCTTACCTGGTACACACTGAATTTGTCTGTGGCGGCCACGATCAAAGAGTCCTCATTGTCTGAATATCGCTGCATTAATACCTCCGGATGCTTATCCCCGAACCCGGTATTGTAATTGAACAAGGGCAGGCTTTTATCCTCAACGCCAATGCAGTGCATAAACCGGGACCGGTTTGGCTCAACCGACTTTTCATATGCTTCATGGGAACTAAAATCGCGATGCCAGAATCGGGACCTTTTTGCCAAAGATCCTGCGATTTCATGCTCTATCAGTTTATGGGCACCATCCATCATCCTCTCCGAAAGGTCACCATTCCATGTCAGCAGCCTGGTCCCGGGAAGAAAGGAGGTGGTATCAATACCGGTCCGCCTTACGGATTCCCTGCCGGTTGTTGAATTTTGCTCCGGAACAGCTGCCAGACATACCAGGAGGATACAAACGAAACCAATGTTCCTTGTCATTTTATTTTGATTTAAACAGATCAATGCAGTGTAATTATAATGCCTTCGTAAGCCCCAACATGTGGCAAAAGGATCTCCAGGATGTTTGTCCCGGAATTGTTCATTGTAAATTCAGAACCGGTTATGCTTTTTACGGATTCTATTTTCCGGCCGGAGGGGATTGTAAATTTGATGGACACATTGTGAGCTTCCGCAATATAATCTTCGATCATGTGGTTTTTTTCAAATTTGTTCCCTGTCCAGTTCGTTAAATGAAATACAAAATTGTTGCCTGATGAGGTAAGATTTGTAATTAGCGTTGAAGGAGCCTTAATGATATAAGGAAAAGGAACAGGAGAAACCAGGGTAATAAAATCCGAAATCAGATTTCCCAATTCAGGATTCCCGTTGCTGCCATACAAGCTTTCCAGCGATGAGGCTGAATATAAAACCTTTCCCTTGCCCAGCTGCGACAAAACCACCCCCGGCATGACAGGTCGCCTGTCATCTCCAGTAATCATATCCATGATAACCGTACCGCCCTCCAATACTTCAACAGGTTCATAATACCACACAGGAACCAGCCTGTCACGCCATTGGGTTAACCGGCCTCCTGCATCATTTCGGGCAAGCAGGTACAGATCGTTTGGTCCGCCTATCATGGCCTGATAGGTTTCCAATGCTGCCGGTAATTGCACTGACCTTACCCGGAGCAGATCTTCCATGGCAAAAGTACTGTTTCGATCCCCTGGTTTATTAAACAGCGAAGTGGAATAACAGGCGATAAGTCCGCCCCCGTCCATGACAAACCGTCTTATATTTTGTATTTGCTGTTCAGTAATATAAACATTATCAGCAAGATATATGACCTTGAATTTCGACATCAGGTCCGGACTATCCAGCAACGACGGCATAGCCGAGGTTACCTGTATATGCCCGTATAAGCAGGCAGCAAATGCCCCGAGCGTTGCCGTTCTTGCATCAGCCTTCCACCACCATCCCTCTTTTGCGTGGCCTTCCGGGTCAAATGTGCTGTAAATTACCGCGACATAAGGTTCATTCCCAAGGGTGGCAAATAGCTTTTCATTATCCTGAATGATCCGGAAAGGATAGCTTACAAATTCCCTGTTAATATTACTGTAAATGTATGGATAGGGTTGGGAGATTATCGGGGCTCCACCAAACATTACCGTTGTAAATATCTGTTGCTGAATATCCAGCTTATTGTGAACGATCCTGGGCCAGTTATCATATCCCCCTATGTATGGCATTACCTTAATACCTAATGTTTTAGCCAGACTGACACCTTCTGCACGTTCAAGGATCGATTCTCCACGTTCATACAAAAAAGCATCCATGGAAGCTATAACCCGGGGATCTTCGCGTGTGATATTGATGGGATTGTTGATATTGTTGATCAGGGGAATATCCTTATATGACTTTACCGTTCTCCGAACTTCCCGGAGTATGCCAATGAGCTGTTCACGGTACCAGGCATGGTATTTTTCGATTGCATCCAGGTCACTGCCGGTATAGTCCGCATCATTCCGGTGCCATGGCAGCTCCAGTCCCGATGCTTTACGGAATCCTTCGGTACAGCCGTTACAATAACAAACCTTCTTCCCGGTCCAGAAATAAAACGGGAACCAGGAATCAAAATAAATTCCATCGATATCATAGTCCTTCACGACATGCGTGATCAGATCCATATATGCCTGTCGGTAGGAAGTGCTCCAGCAAACTGCGCCCATATTCTCTCCCACATACATGTGATCCGTTTCAGGACCTCCTCCTGGTGTTGAGCGATGGGCATAATCGGGATAATCCCTTGTTACCATCGACCAGGCCAGCTTATGCCCGGTTGAAATATAGGGGATTACCCTGATGCCACGAGGCTTGCATGCAGCGATCATTTCTGCAAGCAAATCCCGGCTTCCCTGGTCAGGATGCCTGGAAAACCTCACGCCTGGTATGGTGGCATATTTTCCCAGCGTGGCCATCCGCACAACAGTTACATGCATTTCCTGCATGGTGCGGGCCAGTTTGTCCGCATCAAACTCAAGTTTGGGTGCAAATGGCGGTTGGTAGGCGTCTATCAGGAAGATACGGGCGGTGTTCAGCCAATCGTACTGCTGGGTGTATGCAGGCACGGCCTGATACCCAAAAAGGACCGGTATAATAAAAATCCACCGGATTTGCCACCTGTAATACCTCTTACAATGTAAAATCATGATTTATATATTACTTATGAAAAATAAGTGCCACCATTAATATCAATATTTGCCCCGGTTATGAATGATGATTCATCCGAGGCCAGGAAACAGACCAGGTCAGCTACTTCTAAAGCCTCTCCTTCTCTACGAAGCGGTGTGGCGCCGGCTACCATTGTTCTTATTTCCGGTTTTGTAAACCGGTCGTGAAAACTGGTATCGATCAGGCCCGGACAAACGGCATTGACCCGGATACCACGTGGCCCCAATTCCTTGGCCATTGACCGGGTATATGTGCTGACTGCACCCTTTGAAGCCGCATAAAGCGAAGACCCTCCCCCGCCCCCATCTCTTGCCGCCAGGGAGGACAGGTTAATAATTGAGGCGCCCTTCCCCATATATTCAAGACAGGCTTTCGTTGTAAAAAAGACACTTTTCATATTTGTATCCATTACCATATCATACCATTGCTCGTCCTGATCTTCAATAAGTTTTCGTCCGAAC
>Ga0105092_10000386_pt1 | contig 22454 bp, 19 predicted proteins | sample PPLLak2March2015_FD_87021 | JGI IMG/M metagenome (GOLD analysis project Ga0105092, IMG submission 87021) | Freshwater sediment microbial communities from Prairie Pothole Lake near Jamestown, North Dakota, USA - PPLs Lake P7 Core (1) Depth... | ecosystem: Environmental > Aquatic > Freshwater >... | reverse complement strand
CCATCATCTCGCGTTCTTCCAGGTCTACCATCTCAGCAAACCCATCAAACGAAATCGTCATAAAAGAACCATCTACTTTATAAAAATCCCGGCTCTCCGTCTCGTCAGAGATGCGTAGGGTAGCAGGATGCAGGCCCCTGCGCATGATTTTCCGGCAGGCTTCGATCGCGGAATGAAGGCTTTCGAAGGCGAAGCTCCGGAACCGGCGTACTTCAGGCATGGGGTGGATGCCGAGTGTGGCTTCGGTGATCACACCCAGGGTGCCCTCGGATCCGATAAACAGGTGGTTGAGGCTGGGTCCGGCGGCTGATTGCGGGACGGCACGGGTACGAATAACTTTTCCGGAGGGGAGTACGACTTCCATCCCAAGCACCATATTTGCGATTTTGCCGTATTTTGTAGAAAGGACGCCCGCGGAATGACCTGCAAGAAAACCACCAATCCCGGAACAGTAGCTGGACTGTGGAATATGCGCATAGGTATAACCGAGTGCATTCAGTTCCCATTCCAGGTTTTGCCCGATAATGCCAGTCTGGCAGGTAACCGTCAGGTTGGTCTCGTCGATGGCTAAGACTTTATCAAGTTTCTTTACATCAAGGATGATCCCCCCATATAGCGGTACAGCAGCCCCCTGGACTCCTGCACCTCCACAGTAGGGCGTGAGAGGAGTTTTATGGGCGTTCGCGACCTGCAGAACACCGCTGACCTGCTCGGTGCTGGTGGGCCAAACAATGAAATCAGGGTGATCGATGTGCAAGTTATGGGTGGGCATCACCTTGCCCATAAAAGAGACATCGCCAACATATGCCTGGCGTTCGATCGGGTCCCTGGAGATATTCTCCTCTCCCAGGACGTTGACGAGATCGTTGTATAGAATAGCGTTGCGTAATGTTTCTGTCATAATATTCCTCTGATCCATGAAGATGATGGTTAATTATTTCTATCAGGAAGCCAGGAATGTAAGCGACCAGGAAAAAAAGAAGAAAAATATTTTAGTCTTATTCCTTTGACGCGTTTCTCTTCTTTTTTATTCATGGTTTCCTGTCCTTCATGGTTTCCTTATAATAAGTGTCTCACATAATAAGTGTCTCACCTAATCCTGTTTACTCTTCGAATCTCATTGGAGAAAATCTCTTAAGAATATAGTTCTCTTCAGCCGCTTCGCCTGAAACCAGGCAGCCTGCAAAGGCTTCAGCCAGCAGGGGGATGGTGGGTACTGCCAGGTGAAAGCCGGCGGCACAATATAGATTTTCCAGACCTGGCATCCTGCCAAGGGCAGGCTGGTAATCGGGCAGAAACGGGCTCGGGGAGGCCCATGTCCGTACGAGCCGGATATTCCTGAGTGCTGGGAAAAAGTGGACGACAGCCTTTGCCAGCGCCGGCATTCCCCAATGAGTGCTGTTCCGGTCGATCTCCTCCGTCTGCTGGATAGCGTTCGAGATTACCAGTGATCCGTTGCGGTGCTGCCCCACACCCAGGGTCACTGTTTGCTGCTGCCCGTGGACCGCTTCGTAGAAACCGCTCATCCCAATGTGATGGTGGATGAACCTGGGCAAAGGCTCACTGACGACTGCTTCGGCATGGGTGAAGTGCATGGGAAGGTTGCTCCTTGCCATCCTTGCCAGCTCGCCAGTCCAGACTCCGGCTGCCAGCACCACGATCCCTGCCGAGATCCGGTGCTCTTCCGTGCGGACGAGGATTATCCTGCCTGCCTGCTGTTCGAACCCAGTTACCTTTGTATGTGTCAGCAGCTTTGCACCAAACCGCCGCGCGGCTCGAACATACCCCTGACAGAAACGGAATGGATTTAGATGCCCTTCTTGTGAATATGCTGCCCCGACACATCCGTCCAACCGCAGATTCGGCTCGGCTTTTAACAAGTCTGACAGGTCCAGCATGCCTGCCTCGACCCCATGCCGGTGCAGCCTCTCGATGAGTCCTGAATAGCAGTGCTGTTGTTCTTCATTAAAGAGAAGCGTAAGGTGTCCAGGCAGATCCCATTCCAGATCCTGTCCGAGCTCTTCTCCCAGACTATCCAACTTAGAAATGCCTTCCAGGACCAGGTCCAGGTATTCTTCCGTCTCGCTCTCGATGATCTGCGCACGCCCGGCACAAGCAGCGGATGTACCGCTGCCAATTTCACCGGCTTCAACCAATACGACCTGAACACCTTGCCTGGCAGCAGAATATGCCAGCGCAGTCCCGGCGAAACCGCCGCCGATGATCAGCATATCACATGTTATGTCTGTCATTTAAAGTACATGTTCTAGAGCAGCTCTTTGGATTACGTCAGGAAGGATCGCTTCATTGCCGCCGACCATCATGTGAATTCCGGAAATGCCGTTGAACTTGCGCAGTTTCTGGATAATTTCAACTGCGATTGATACACCTTTCACCTGTTGGTGTGTTTTATGGCCGGTTCCTTTATCTTTTTCAGCAGCCCGGTCCATGCGCTCCAGGTACTCTTTGGGGATAGAAATACCCGGCTCACCTGCAAGAGAGTGAACGTCGTCTGTGCTGCTCGGCGGGCAGACTCCTGCCAGGATATGAACTTTGCCCAAAAGCGACCGTTTCTCGAGGGCTTCGAGCCAATCTCCAAACCGCTCAGTATCAAAGACCATCTGGGTCTGTATAAACTGGGCTCCTGCATTGATCTTCTTCTCGGTCCGGATGGCGTTATAAGCGGGTTTCAAGGTGAATGGAGAACCGGCGGCGCCCAGGAAGTATTTTGGACGGACTTCCAACTCGCGCCCGTCGATATGTTTGCCCTCATCGCGCAGCCTGCGCAGCATCCACAGCATTTGGATCGAGTCGATATCGAACTGTTCTGGTTGGTAAGGTCGGGGTGAAGGGCCTTTATTGTGGTAATCACCGCCCAGGCAGAGGATATTGCGTATCCCGAGCGCGGAGGCGCCCATCACATCGGATAGGATCCCGTTCCTGCTGCGGTCCCGGCACTGAATCTGCAGCACAGGCTCTAGCCCGGCTTCCAGGGATAACTTACTACAAGCGAGGCTGCTCATCCGGCTTGTGGCAAAGGCGTTATCTGAAAAGTTCGAAGATAACACATACTGCTTGAGAAGGTTTACCTTCGAAAGCAGCATGGTTGTGCTGCAATCGTCCGGCGGCGCGATTTCACCTGTGATCACAAAAGGATTTGTTCCGAGCTCTGCCTCAAGTGTCGAAACTGGCTGGTTACAGCCTGCCGGGTGATACTCGCTGTCTGCCTGCCACCAAGCCGGTTGGCGGATCTCACGGCAGATTTGTTCCCATTCACGTCCGAACATTTGCGGGTTGGTGATCAAGTCGGGAAGATGAGGCTGTTTGCGAGCGGCCCAATATTGAAACAGTGGAATCCAGGTAGAATGCCCGGCTTGTGCGCCGTCGACCGGAGCGTTTATCTCCAATAATCTTTCCAACCGTCCCAGGCGCTCAGCGCGTTTGAAGATAAGCAGCCATGTGCATGGACGGGAAGAATCTACCACGCAGCGCTCCTCTGAAGCTTCTCCACAAAATCCGTTGCGCAGTCCTTTAGCGCAGGTCATCGGGCAGACAAAGGCTGTCTCCTGCAAGATGCAGTTACCGCACATACGGCAGGAGAAGAGAGCACCCTTAACCGAACGTTCCAGCGCAGTCAAAACCCGCACCAGCCAATTCCTGTCGGGTTCTACTGGTAGATATGCTCGCTGAAATCGCTTTGGTGATAACGGAAACAAATTCCTATCCTTCTAATTAATCGTCTTTTTGTCTCAAAACCTGTGCTGCCATTTCCTTACATCCCTGGTCGCCCAGCCACCTAAGTGCACGAGACCTGATCTTCCTAATAACTAAGTAACTTTGACCTAAGCCCTGTTCTTCCTGATTGCCTAAGTGCCTAAGACCTGTTTTTTCCCAATTGCCTTTGTTTTTAGTCAAAAAACGGCTTCTCCGGAGCATCTACCGGGGGGCAGGGATTATTACCGAGGATTTCTTCGATGCTGGCAAGTACATCCGGTGTTAGCTTATTCTTGACCTCGATTGCTTTCAAATTTTCCTTTAGCTGGTTCACCTTTGAGGCGCCCAGGATTACGCTTGTCATTTCTGGCAGGCGCAGCAGCCAGGCAATTGCGAGCTGCGGCATTGAGGCACCCAGGTCATTTGCCAGTTTGCTCAGCTTCCTCACCTTTTCAATCCGCTCCAGGGTGACTTCTTTATCGAAACCAAGCCAGGTGAAGCGGGGGTTTGCCAGGCGGCTGTCTTCCGGGATGCCGTTGTTGTATTTACCGGTCAGGATACCGTTATAGAGCGGGCTCCAGGTAATCAGGCCGAATCCAAGCTTTCGAGCTGCGGGCAAAAGATCTTTTTCAACGTCCTGGCGGAAGAACATGTTGTACTGGGGCTGCTCTACGGACGGCTTATACAAATTAAGCTCTTTGCAGAGACCATAAGCCTGCGAAAGTTGAAATGCGTTCCAGCAGCTTGTGCCCCAGTAGAATATCTTTCCCTGGTGGATCAGATCGTCCATCGTCCGGACAACCTCTTCCAGGTTGGGGTCCACCTGGCCGATCACCTCTGCTTCATAGCGGTGGCAGTAGAAAAAGTCCAGGTACTCCACGTTCATGTTTTTTAAGGAGGCGTTCACGGTTTCGACAATATGTTTTCGAGAAAGGCCTCGATCGTTCGGGCCAGGACCCACATCCCAGAAGACCTTGGAGGAGATGATGATATCAGACCGCTTCATCTCCTTAATGATTTTACCCATCTGTTCTTCAGCATTCCCGAGTCCACTGTACTCATCGGCATTGTCAAAGTGATTGACACCGGCCTCATAAGCTGTCAGCATGAGCTCTCGGGACGTCTCGAAATCCAGGCGGCCGACCGTCTCCCAGGCTCCGAAGGACAGCTCGCTCACTTTCAGAATGGCAGTTCCCAATCGTCTGTAATCCATTGATTTGCTCCTCAAGTCTCACCCTAAGAAAAGAACAGCCAGATCTTCTCCTCCACGGTTCATTCACGTTTTGGAAGGCCAATTATTTCGGCCCTTGGGAAGATCCGGCTGTTACTTCTTTTTTACCTGTACTGCCGGGTCTACTCGCCGGTTTCACATCTTTCTACTGTACTTCCTGGTTACACTTCTTCACGCTTATATGGGGTGCCAGAGGAGGCCGGCCAGCTTGCTCGCCCTACAACCGCCATCAAGGCGATCAACGTGACGATGTAGGGGAATGCAATCAGGGCCTGATAGGGAATGCGTGGATCAATGGCCTGGATGCGCAGTTGGAGAGCATCGGCAGCACCGAATAGCAGTGTTCCCAGGGCTACTCCGATCGGCTGCCACTTGCCGAAAACGATGGCCGTGTAAGCGATAAAGCCGCGTCCGGCGGTCATATTTTCCTGAAACGATCCAAGCAAACCAATGGAAAGGAATGCTCCTGCCAGACCACTCATCATTCCGGAAAAGATAATCGTCAGATAGCGCACTTTGGCGACGCTGATCCCGACTGTCTCGGCGGCATGCGGGTGCTCACCAACAGCCCGGATCTTCAATCCCCAGGTGGTACGGTAAAGGATATACCAGATCAGCGGGATGAGAAGATAACCCAGATATACCAGTGGCAGTTGGTTGAAGAAAACCTGGCCGATGAAAGGGATATCTCCGAGCAAAGGCACTTTCCAGGCGGCAAGTTTTGGGACAGTGATGACATTTTCGATAACCTCTGCCCCACGGGTGAATACCAGAGCGTAAAGAATGCTCGTGAGCCCGAGTGCTCCTAAATTAAGAGCAGTGCTGGTGACGATCTGGTGAGCACCGATGGTAACCGCCCAGACCGCATACATCAAACCGATCAAAGCTCCGAAAATGATCGCCAGCAGCAAGCCAACCCAGACGTTGTTTGTCAGACCGCTGCCAATAATCCCACCCAGAGTTCCCACCAGCATCATAGACTCCATGCTGAAGGTGACGACACCCGCTCGCTCTGCCAATAAACTCCCCATAGCAGCTATTAGCAGCGGAGCGGTCATCCGGACGATTGCCATGTAGAACTCGACGTTTGAAAAAACCTGACCCAAATCATCCAGCATAGGTTTCTCCTTCTGCAACTTTTGCTGCGTTTTTCTGATTGATGCCCTTCGACATTCGGCGTTTCTTGATGATCGCCTGGATATTGACGGTTGTCCCTGCAATAGCAAACATGATAGCGAGGGCTTGAATGATATAAACGACAGCTACTGGCACAGATGTAATCACCTGCATCTTGTTGGATCCGGCACGCAGTGCGCCGAAGAAGATCGCGCTCAGCAGGCCTCCAAAGGGATGAAGCTGCCCGATCAAGGCTACAGGAATGCCGTCAAAGCCGGCGTTAACCAGAAAGCTGGGTATGATCCGGTGCTGGGTTCCAAGGACTTCCATACCACCGGCAAGTCCAGCTAAGGTACCGCTGATCAAAGCAGAGATAAAGATCGTCCGAGGTACATTTACACCGATAAATTTGGCTGCTTCCGGGTTCGTACCCACCGAGCGAGCCCGGTAGCCGGTCACTGTCTTGAACATCACGAAGTAGATGAGAACCACCGCCAGGACAGCTAGAACCGGGGCGAGAGTCATACGTCCTAAAGCTGGAATCTTGATCACCTCCTGGTACCAGGTGGTGTCTCCCAACAGGCTCGTAACTAGATTCGTTTCAAGGATCGACTTCAAAGAAGGCATGAAGGATGCATCGACCAGGAACGGGCTCTTCGGGTAAGGTTGGGTTGGATCTTTGAGTGTGAAGTAGTTCAACCAGGTCCAGACTGGCTTTTCCCCTCCAAACAGGGTGATACCTTCCTGAATGTGATCGACCCGGATGACCCACTCGTGATACTGTATGGCAACATAGTTCAGCAGTAGTGTCGTCAATACTTCATTGATCCCGCGTTTAGCCTTGAGGAACGCAGGTAAAAGGATCCACACCAACCCCATCAAACCTGAAGCAATCACGCAGGCTGGAAGCAGAAGCCAGGCAGGCCAACCGGGGAAGGTTACCGCCACCCAAACAGCGGCGATAGCACCCATATAGAGCTGCCCCTCAGCGCCGATGTTGAAAAAACCACTCCGGTAGCCGTAGATCACAGCCAAACCGGTAAAAATCAACGGAGTCATACGTTCCAGGGTGGTCGCAATAGCATTCGGGCTGCCAAATGCGCCGCTGAAGAGTGAGACGTAGGCCTCAATCGGGTTCGCACCCCAGGCCAGGATAAGAACTCCACTGACGAGGAATGCTGCCAGGATTGCCAGGACCGGCACAAGCAAGCTGAATGAGCGTTCCGTATATTTTCGCCATAAAATGTTGACTTTTGATTCCGTTTTCATCCTGCTGACTCGACCTCCTTGCCATTAGAAATCTCCCCCGTACTGCGAACACCAGCCATCATTTCGCCAATCTCATGTACATCAGCGCCTTTACCGGGAATGATGCCTATGATCTCACCCTCGAACATAACCGCTATACGGTCAGAGAGGGAGAGGATTTCTTCCAGCTCAGTGGAGATCAGAAGGATAGCAGCGCCGCGGTTGCGAGCATCTACCATTCGCCGGTGTACGTATTCTGTTGCGCCAACGTCCAGACCGCGGGTTGGCTGAGATGCAATGACAAGCTCTGGGTCGCCGCTCAATTCTCGAGCCAGTACCATTTTCTGCTGGTTGCCGCCAGAAAGCATCCTTGCTTTTAATTCAGGTCCTGGTGTGCGAACATCATACTCGCGGATCGCGGTTTCGGTAAATTCTTTTATCTCTTCTTGTTGGAAAACCCCGCGCTTCGAGAAAGGTGTACGGAAATAGCTCTTACCGATCAAATTTTCAGTTAGTGTAAAGTCCAGGAACAAACCGGTGTGCTGCCGGTCGGGTGGAATATAGGCAACGCCCATATTCATAATATCGAGGGGCGTGCAGTTGGTAGCATCTTTTCCGAGCACTTCCACTTTTCCAGACGCTGCTTTACGCAATCCTGCAACAACATCTGCCAGCTCGGTCTGCCCATTGCCATCCACGCCGGCAATACCTAATATTTCGTTCCTGCAAATCTCAAAACTGACATCCTTTAATGCAGGCAGGTTGCGGCTGTCCTTCGCAGATAGGTGTTCTACGTTCAAGACAGTTTCGCCTGTTTTCAATACCGGTTTATCGATGTTGAGGAATACTTCTCGCCCGACCATCATCCGGGCCAGCTCTTTGGTATTTGTATCCTCAGTATTGACCGTGCTTACCACCCGCCCGTCTCTTAATACTGTGACTTGATCGCAGACCGCCATAACCTCTTCCAGTTTATGGGTGATGAAGATGATAGACAGCCCATCTTTGGTCAAGTTCTTCAACACCACAAACATCTCCTCCACCTCACCAGGTGTGAGAACCGCTGTCGGCTCGTCCAAAATCAACAGCTCTGCTTTGCGATATAACGCCTTTAAGATCTCGACCCTTTGCTGCGTTCCAACCGGAAGCTGCCAGATCTGTGCTTTGGGATCGATATCAAACCCATATTGTTTGGCTGTCTCGTAGACTTCCTTTTCAACCTTCTTCAAATCCAGGAACGGCTCACGTTTTTGAGGCAGCCCAAGCACGACATTCTCGGCAACTGTGAGTGGGGGAACAAGCTTGAAGTGCTGGTGGACCATGCCGATGCCAAGAGCTATCGAATCCCGCGCCTGGTTGATCTCGACCAACTTGCCCTTCCAGAATATTTTGCCGCCGTCGGGCTTGTAAACACCGTAGACACAGTTCATCAACGTTGTCTTACCAGCTCCGTTCTCGCCCAGCAGCGCATGGATTTCACCCCGCTGGATCTTCAGGTCCACGTCGTAATTTGCCAGGACCCCAGGGAAGGTCTTGCGGATTTTTTCAAGACGGAGGATAGGTTCTGTCATTCCATCTCCCATACAATCATCCTCTAAAAACAAGCTGTAAGATATTGTCTATAAGTTCTTTCATGGTTCGCAGTGTACGGATCACAGTTTACGGTTTTTTACTTCGTAGTTGCGAAGTAAACCCCAGCCCTGATGATCTCCGCTCTGGTCATACCTGGGTAGGGGCTGCCAGTGAACCTGTTTGGCAGCCCCCTTCCTATTATTTTATTTGTTCACTGGCGGTTGCAGGATTAACGGAATGCAAGAGGCAACCAGCAGTGAATCCAGCTTATTCTACAGGTCGTCACGAACGACGAGATTCGGGATACTGGTAGGATCTTCAACATACTGCTTGAAAAGATTGAATACATCCTCTTCAATCTCTGTAGATACCAGCCCGTAGGTCGGGTTCAAAGCAACGACACCATCAGATATGCCCAGAGGGAAGCCAACGCCTACCGGTGCACCGTTGAGTGCATATTGGACTGCGGCATATTCCATCTGCTTGTAGGATTTTTCTTCCCAACCACCAAGGATGAAATCGCGGCCCAGGTAGTTCTTATCCTTCACCCACGAAATGCCCCAGACTTCCTTTCCGGCATCGCGAGCTTCTTTGATAGCTTCGATGGTACCGGTGTCACCGGAGTCAGCCAGGAGGACGATGACATCGAAGTCCTGTTCGATCAGGGCTTTAGCAAGCTCTTTGGCTTTCGCAGGGTCATCCCAGGATCCGACCTCGTGTTCTTCAACAACATAGTCCAGGCCCATGTCCGTGACTGCCTGCTGAGCCATGTGAGGCTGCCAGTCCATGTTGGGGTACTTCTGACCAACGATGAAAGCGATCTTTCCAGTCTTTGTCATTTGGGCTGCCAGGCGGCCAATGAAGTAACCACCTTCGCCGGTCGAATAGCACAAGCCTACAACATTGGGTTCCTGTCCCTGGCAGCGGCTGAGCTGCATGAATTGGACGTCGGGGTACTCAAGTGCGACCTGGTTGATCTGGTCTGAGTATTCGCTGCCGTGCGCCTGGATGATGTTGCAGCCAGACTCGGCGTATTCACGCATCAATGCAGCCGCTTCTTCAGCCTTGGTTCGTTCACGGTAAGCCATCTCCATACCGAAGTTGTCGCGCAGATTGACGAGACCAGAATAGGCCATGGAATTCCAACCGCCATCGTTAACGGGGCCGGGCAGGACAGCACATATCTTCTTGCCAGCCAGGAATTCCTTCGCAACAGCTGCATCATCCACTACCTCTTTTTCAACCTCAACGATTTGGGTCGTGATGACCTCTTTCTCTACTTCAACGGTCTTGATAACTTCTTTTTCGACTTCAACAATCTGAGTCTCGACGATTCTCTCAGGTGTGGGGGTGGCACAGGATGCCAGGATCATCGATGTAGCTATGATCAGGGCCAGTACAATTAGAATATTCTTTTTCATGGTTCTTCTCCTACGGTTCAAACAAAATAGGTGAGATTTTTTGTTCTGTATTTCTGGTAGTCTTCGGATATTTTATATATTTGTCTTGTCCAACGCCTCCTTTCATCTAATAAAAAACCATACCGCCGTCTATGTTAATCGCTTGCCCATTAATAAAGCTTGCTTCGTCGGATGCTAGAAAGGCTGCCAGGTGAGCTACATCTTCCGGTCTTCCAAAACGACCGACAGGGATCGTGCTCAGGACGCTGGCATCCCATTCAGCCAGAGTTACGCCGTGCCCGGCTGCGAGCGATTGATGTGTGCTGCGAAGCATCTCCGTTTGGATTGGCCCGGGGCAAATAGCGTTCGATGTTATACCGCTGCCACCGTGCTCGATCGCCAGGGCTCTTGTCAGGCCTAGTACTGCAGCTTTGGACGAGCAATAAGCAATTTCTTTGGGATAAGCCATCTTTCCAGCCATCGAAGAAAGATTGACAAACCTTCCCCAGCCTTCTTTCAACATATAGGGGATCACAGCCTGAGCACACCAGTACATGGACGTATAGTTCGTGTTATTGACGTCATTCCAGAGCTCTTCGCTTAGTTCCACTGTGGGCGTATTGTCGAAGATGCCTGCATTATTTACCCAGATGTCGAGCCGCCCAAAATCCGAGGCGATCACCTCAACCGTTTTTGAGATTAATTCTTTCTTCCGTACATCCATGGAATAACCTTTGACCTTAGCCCCTGCCTGCTGGCAAAGAACCACTGTCCTGGATGTATCCGTGATATCTGTTACCGCTACAGATACACCTTCTTGCGCTAATCGAATACTAATAGCCTGTCCTATCCCGCGTGCTGCTCCGGTTACACAGGCAACTTTTCCTGCCAGTCCCTTCATGAAAGGTTCCCCTTCCACGAGCGCTTCACTTTCGAGTTCGAGCCGCACCGTTCTGCCAGGGCAACTCCCATCTGCTGGCAGCGCCGAATCGTTTCTGGCTCATCGATATGCTGGATAATCCGGTCACGCATCAGGATTTTGCCATCAGCGATCGTCATGACAACATTTTCTTCTCCACAGGAATAGACCAACGAGGCGACTGGATCGTGGATGGGAACCACTTTTGAGGTATTTGGAGCGACGACAAACAAGTCCGCCCGCTTCCCAGGTTCTAGCGAGCCGATCTCATCTTCCAGACCCAGGACGCGTGCTCCTCCACGGGTTGCCCAATCTAATATCTGCTGCGCATCGACAACTGAGGCATCCCTTGCTCCGACCTTTTGCAGCAGCGCCCCGGCTTTGAGGGTTTCGATCATGTCCTGAGAATTATTGCTGCCAGCACCATCAACCCCTATTCCGATAGTCAATCCTGCTTTCTGCATCTTCATCATATGGGGGATACCTGAGCCCAGATACTGGTTGCTGACGGGGTTATACGAGACCTTGACATCGTGCCGGGATAGGATATCGATGTCATCGTCGTCCAGGTCTACACAATGAATGGCGAGTAGTTCGGGGCGTAGAAAGCCTTCACCGGCAAGGAATGGTATATTTTTCTTACCGAAACGCTCGAGACTGCACAGGTTATCCAGAAAATTCTCGTTGATATGCATCACATTCCGGGTACCGGTTTGCTGGGAGAAGTCCAGCAGCCGCTTCAAGCCCTCACCCGTTATCGTATAGATAGCACCAATAGAAGCCCAAATACCAATCCGGTCGTTCGAAGAGTATTTTTCAAGCAGTCTCTCATACTCGTTGATATACCAATCAATCGGTTTAATCAGCTCGGGCAGAATGCCGTATTCTAGCCCAAAATCACTTATGGTTGTGGTATATCGCCCTCGCAGGCCGCTCTCGCAGATCGCGCGAATATTCTCGTCGTGCAGTCCGAATGTATGCGCTGTATAGCTCATGTCTACCAGGCTGGTAACACCGCTGTGGATCAGCTCGAGGCAGCCGGTCAGGCAGAAGATATACATCTCTTCAGGAGTGATTTTTGCCGCAGTTGGAGCGGTAACCACTGTGACCCAATCTTGAACGTACATATCTTCACCCAGCCCCTTCGTAGCAACCTGGAAGAGGTGGTCGTGGGTGTTGATCATTCCGGGGAAGATGATCTTGCCACTCAGATCGATCGTTTCCTTCGCTTGATAGACCGGTATAAGTTCTTCTGTGGGTCCCAAAGCCACGATTCGTCCTGCATTTATGGCAATCGCCGCATTGGGCAAAATCGTTCTACGATCATCCTGGGTAACGATCAATGCATTAACGAGCAGCAGATCAACTGAGTTCATTTATCTTCCTGTGCCAACAGCTTATGGGGATCACAAACAAGCCTGTACAGATCGTCGAGGAATGCTGCTGCGCATGCCCCATCGATAAAGCGGTGATCGTAGGTGAGGGATGCCCAACATGTTTCACACATCTGGAGCTGACCGGAGACGATTGCCGGGCGAGGACGGACTGCACCTAACAGGAGGATGGCGCTTTCAGGGGGGCGCGGCAAAGCAAAACCACTGTCAACACCGAACATACCCAGGTTGCTAAGGGTAAAGGTGCCGCCCTCAATGTCAGCAAGCTCAAGCTTGCCAGAACGAGCACGTTCTGCCAGGATACCTGTTTTCTGCCCTAATTCTTCTAAAGAGAGCCTGTCTGCATGCGGTATAACCGTTACGATCAATCCCAGTGGTGTTGCCACCGCCATACCCAGGTTGACAGGTTCGTACACGATGATCTCGTTCTCAACCAACTCAGCATTCAGGAGCGGATGGTTGGGAAGCGTTCGTGCTACAGCTGCCATCATCAGCATATTCAAAGTGATCTTCGGACCACTGGTAACTTGCTCTCGCCGCAGAGATTGCAAAGAAGTCAGGTCCAACTCACGGCTGAGCTGGCTCAAAGCCAGTGTTTCGACACTGGCTTTCATACCTTTCGCCATTGCTTTCCCGACCCGGTTAAGGTTGATTTTCTGTTTTACTGGCAGGCCACGCCTTATCTCGTCCATAGAAATCTATAAAAATTCTCTTCTAAAGTGATTACCCTTGCATGACTTTCCGTGCAGCTGCTTTGACCTTTTCTTTGTCAGGCAGGATCAACTTTTCGAGCGGTAGAGAAAATGGAATTGGCACATCCATACCACAAACACGCTGAATGGGGGCTTTTAGATCATGGAAAGCCTCTTCAGAAATCACCGCAGAAACATCTGCAGCCAAACCACCGATCTTCGGAGCCTCGTTGACCACGAGGACTCTGCCAGTTTTCTTTACAGACTCCAACACAGTCTCATGATCCCATGGACGGAGTGTTCGGAGATCGATCACTTCAACCGAGATTCCCTCTTTCGAAAGTTCCTCTGCTGCAGTGACCGAATCGTATACCATCTTCATACAGGTCACGATGGTGATGTCTGCTCCTTCTCGAAGGATGTTCGCTTTTCGTAGAGGGACGGAATATCTGCCTTCTGGTACCTCACCTTTCTTTGAGTAAAGCGCTTTGTGCTCGAGAAAGATGATCGGGTTGTCATCTTCAATGCAGGAGATCAACAAACCCTTAGCGTCATATGGGGTGGTAGGAGCAACCATCACGATCCCCGGAACATTCATGAACCAGCCTTCCACCTGTTGTGAGTGGTGCGGACCGCCGCCGAACCCAGCTCCGCAGGCTGTGCGTATGACGATGGGAGCTTTAAACTGCCCATCGAACATGTAGTGCATCTTGGCGGCATTATTGACCATCTGGTCGTAGCATTCACCAATAAAATCCGCGAACATAATCTCTGCTACTGGGCGCATCCCGACCAGGGCAGCGCCAACTGCTGTTCCGATGATAGCTGCTTCCGAAAGCGGTGTATCCCGCACGCGCTCACCGCCAAACTCATCAAAGAGACCGCGAGTGACACCAAAGTCGCCGCCCATCCAGCCGACGTCTTCACCAAGGACAAAAACGCGTGGGTCTTCCGCCATCTTTAAGCCGAGAGCATCGTTGATCGCCTGTACAGTCGTCATGATTGTCATGGCTGCTCAACCTCCCAACCAACGTAAACATTTACCGCTGCCTTGGCCGGATCGGGGGCGGGGCTATGTTTTGCAAATTCGACCCACCTATTGATTTCTGATTCCACCGAATTTTCGATTTCCGCCAGTCTCTCCTCAGCAACACCGCGACTCAGTAGCTCTATGCGTGCCAGTTTGATTGGCTCATGGTCTTCTTTCCAGTACTTGACTTCTTCGGGTGGTCGAAACTCTCCACTGAAAAGACCTTGCCAACGCCAGGTTTGATACTCGATGAAATACGGGCCTTTCCCCGAGTGTATATAATCCACCGCATCCTGGGTTGCCTTAAAAGCTGCTGCCAGGTCATTTCCATCGACCTGGCAAGCCGGGATATGGTACCCACGAGCAAAATCGACCAGATCGGGAGTGGCATGGCTGAAACCAACCGGCGTGGAGATGGCGTACCCATTATTGACACAGCAGTAAAGGATGGGAAGATTCCATACTTTCGCCATATTCAAACTCTCGTGCCATTCACCACGGCCAGAAGTACCATCACCAACCATGACCGCCACCAGGCTGTTCTTACCCTGCATTTTCCATCCTAAAGCCACGCCAAGGGCGGTTACCATGAATGAGCCTTCGATTGAATTATCTCCAAAGTTATTGACGGCCGCATCTGCAGAGTGGAGAGAACCGCCTTTCCCACTGCAAATTCCCGTCCCTTTTCCAAAGAGCTCAGCCATGATTTTTTCGCCAGGTGTACCCTTTAAGAAGAGCAAACCGTGGCAGCGGTGATCGGGGAAGAGGCCGTCCTCTAACTGCAATGAATGAGCGATAGCTGCCAGGGTGGCTTCTTGACCGAGACCTATATGGAGCATTCCAGGTACATTTCCGCGTTTGAATTCCCGCTCCAGTGCAGTCTCAAACTTTCGGATGCGCTGCATATCCCGATACATATCGAGGTACTTCTCAGTGGAAATCTCAACGCCCATAAAAAAATATCCTTGTTTGCATCTATGAATATTGTGTGATTACGCCTGCGCGTTGAAAAAGCTTTTTACAGACTGAGCGTGCTTCTTCTAATAAGGCTTTTTCATCCAGGATCAAGACCTTTTTATCTCTCATCAAGATCTGACCGTCTACCAGCACAGTATCCACGGCTCCGCAGCTCAGGTTATAGACAATTGCAGAAAGTGGATTGTGGACCGGCATAGCAAACGGAGAATCCAGATCGATCAGGACAAGGTCTGCTTTCTTCCCAATTTCCAGGGACCCTATCGATTCCGGTTGGCCAAAGGCGCAAGCACCACCCCGGCATGCCATCCTGAGGACTGTCTCGGGATATAAGGCCATTGCATCTAACGTCGAAACTTTTGCCAGCAGCGCAGTGGTTTTCAGCACTTCCATCATGTCCTGGTTGTTATTGCTGCCGGGTCCGTCGCTTGCCAGGGCGACTGGAATTCCGCGATTAACCATTTCTTTTATGCGGGCTGCCCCAGAGGCAAGGTACATATTGCTGACCGGACAGTGCACGACGACGGCTCCGCTTTTCGCGATGAGGTCCAGCTCAGCGTCATCCAGCCACACACTGTGAACGAGCTGTACATCTGGTCCGAGGACGCCCAAGTCTCCCAGCCACTCGACATGGCGTTTACCGCGTGATTCCAGGTTCATATCCACTTCTTCCCTGGTTTCAGCCACATGGATATGGGTACCCACACCCCACTGCCGGGCGAGATCATATGTTTTCATCATCATCTCATCCGAGCATCCCCAGGGAATTAAAGGGCCGAATTCAATACGAACTCGGCCATTTTCTTTTCCATGATATGTTTCATAAAGACGGGTTGTTTCTGAAATAATGCGTTCGGGCGTCTCCATCAATGTGTGGTGATAATTCATATCCGCCCAGCCGCGTGCCAGGAGCAGGCGGATACCGGTTTCTTTCGCGGCACGGACAACACCATCATCATTCATTGGATCTGCGTGGATATATTGGTGGTCGATCACAGAGGTCGCGCCGCTTCGCAGGTTTTCGATCATGCCGACCATACCTGCAATCTCGCACTCTTTACTGGTCATGTGTTGTGAAACTAACCAGATGCAGCTTTTCAACCAGTCTAATAGAGGCTTATCGTCTGCCAATCCCCGGATAAATGTTTGAAAAAGGTGAGTATGACTGTTAACCATACCAGGGATGACAGCCATCCGACTGGCATCGATGATAGTATCGCTGGATGCCCGGATCTCAGCGGGTGCTGCTCCCTCTCCAATCGCTCCAATGCGGTCCCCTTTTACTAGAAGGTAGCCTGGATGGAAAATATTTCCATCATTACTCATCGTAATGATGGTACCCTTCTCCACAAGAATCGTTTGGTCGTTGGTCATTCCGGACTCAGGATATGCATTTATATTTTGATTTGCAGAAATTGTTGTGAATTTTAAGACTAACAAAGGATACAAAATAAACAACAGAATGTCAAGTGTTATTTGACATATATGTTTAGTGTTACTTATGAAATCATCCGGTAATTCAAAAAGTTGTGCATTCTCGTCTTAATGAGCTGATTTATTCCCAATCGTATTGCTTTTGAGAAAATTTTCATAAATTCTTATCGAAGCCGGCGGATAATGTGAGAAATGTCACTTACATTCCAGTAAAGTAGGGATATAATTAAGTAGTACTTAACGCCTTCAAAAATTCTTCAAAATCTAAAAAGAGGTGAAAAAGATGGGATCTACCTTTCACTTTCCAACCCGTTTGGTTTTTTCGAATTCTGCTGCTGCTGATTTATTACAGGAATTGCATCATTTTGAATCGCCAAAGGTAATCTTTCTGACGGATACCGGAATCGTCCATGCTGGGCTGATCGATCCTTTCATTCAGGCTATTCGAGCAGACGGGATTCCCGTGGAAACATTTTGCGATATCCCTGGTAATCCGAACGTTCAAGATGTGCTGCCTGCCTTTGATGCTGCAAAACAAATGGGAGCCTCGGTCGTCGTCGGATTAGGCGGTGGTTCGGTCATTGATACAGCGAAGGCAGTCGGAATTTTGCTGGCTCATCCGGATATTGATTGGGAGGATCTTCAGTGGGGTCGAGTTAAGCTGCAGCGGCCCTCCGTGCCTGTAATTGCGATACCAACCACTGCCGGTACGGGTAGTGAAGTAACGAAAGTCACTGTGATTGGAGATCGTACAGGATTCAAAAAGGGCGTACTGCATCCCTTCGTTTTCACCCGCACAGCAATCATTGACGGCTCGCTGACCATCTCCCTGCCTCCAAAACTAACTGCCGCTACCGGTATGGATGCCCTGGTACATGCAATCGAGGCGTATACCGGCAAGCGTGCCTCAGCAATGACAGATATTTTCGCATTATCCGCTATTCGTTCGATTGTCAGGTGGCTGCCAGAAGCCACTTTCAATGGGACGAATCTTCGTGCACGCCAGGCGATGAGTGAAGCTGCGGCGATTGCTGGTATCGCCTTCGATCAATCCGGGTTAGCACTGGCGCATGCAATTGGTGGTCCACTCACAGCGAAGTATCATCTTCACCACGGTCTCGGAGTCTCTGTTCTCTTGCCAGCAACACTTGCTTTCAATTGTTCTGCGATCCCTGAAGATCGCTGGGAGCCCCTGCGTCAGGCACTATCACTGCCTGCCGGTGCAGAACCCACAAGCCTGCCTGAATGGTCAAAAGCCTTCATCACAGCTCTTAACATGCCTGTAAAGCTTTCGGAAGTCGGGTTGCAAGAAGAAGATATTAAGGAAATCGCGGAAGGAACTACTCGAATGGCAATGTTCGCCAACAACTGCCGCCCAGCAGCAGTAGAAGAGCTGGTCGCGTTGTTGGAAGAGAATCTATAAGTTATCAGCTGTAGTTGCTAAAACGCAGGTGGTGTAATCACGGAGAGCCAGACCGTCTCTTCAGTATCTGAACCACTTGCCAGGCCTGTTAGCTGTGTGCCATCAAAGTAAATAGCATCTCCCTGCTCGAGTGTGTACATTTGCTCGTTGATCCCAACAATTAGTGACCCGGATAGACAAAAGATAAACTCTTCTGTTGGGATACTCAAACGACCAGCAACATTTCCTGTACCCGGGTCGATCCGTCCAATAAAGGCTTCCATCTTATGATCGAGCCGGCTGGTAAGGAGTTCATAAGTGACACCCGAATCAGGGAGGAATATCCTTGGGCGCATATTGCTCTTGATTAAGGGAGAAGAGCGATCAAATAACCGTCCCAAACCGTTCGATCCCTCAACCGCCTCTTGTGGTGGTTCCTGGATGAGGACTTCTGGTTTCTCGGCAAGGTCAGAAAGGAAGTACAGCATCTGAACACCTAAGGCGTTTGAAATCCTGCGCAGCGAATCGAGAGAAGCGTTGGCTTTCTCATTCTCCACCTGGCTGATAAATGATGCGGTTAGATCTGTTCGCCTGGCTAATTCTCGGATGCTCAAGCCCTCTTCCTGACGTTTTTCTTTTATCCGCGAACCCACCGTCGGCCAAACAACTTTTTGACTTGCCATAATTGATTATCCTCTCTTTGCCTTCCCAAAAATCTTATTAATATTATATATCGCGTTTCAAATTGACGATATTGATTGAGCCCAAATCTTTCATCAAATAGGCAAGCTGCATAAATGAAGGAGACAACTGCTGCTCAAAACGACAATAGATATCAAAATAACGATCGTAAACAGGTACCGATCCAGGATCTGGAACGGTGATTTGGGGATCTCGAAGCCAACTCTTCTTGATGTCTTCAAAATCCTGGATCAAGCCAACAGCATAACCGGCGAGGAAAGCGATGCCTAACGAACCACTGGAAGCCGGATAGTATTCAATTTGTGTATTCAAGATATCGGTCACAATCTGACGCCACAGTACACTACGAGCGCCTCCAGCCGTCGCGACGACCCGGCTGATGCTTGTGCTTGCCGAAGCATATGTCTGGCGAAGATTGTAAGCAAAGGATTCCAGGATCGCCCGGTAAATATGCACGGGTGTGTGGCTTGGGGTAAAGCCTATCATCGCACCACGAATGTGTGGATCGGGTGTCGGGGTTCGCCGGCCCAGCCAATGAGGCAGAACGATCAATCCCTCGGCTCCTGGGGGCAGCTTACTTGCTTTGGCATCCAATATACTAAGAATGCTGGAGCCCATCTTATTGGCAGCAGTTTTTTCAACCGTGCCAAACTGTTCACAGTACCAGTGCACAAGATGCCCGGCGGAAAGGACATTGGCAATCCAGGCAACCGAGGCATGACCACTCCCATCATCAAAGTGTGGTCCATCTGCAGACTCTACTAACGGTTTCTGGGTCAGGGTGAGTAATCCTGTCGTTCCAAACGAGACCATCGCATCCCCAGGATCTACAACACCGCAGCCTATCATCGTTGGGAAGGTATCACCGCTGCCGGCAATGACCGGAATCCCTGCTGGCAGATCCGTTTGTTTGGCTGCTGCTTCACTGACTGAACCAACTATAGAAGTAGCAGGTTTCGGCGGGGGAAACAGCGACAGGGGAATGTGAAGTCGCTGTAATATTTCCCCCGCCCATGATTTCTTTTGAATATCAAAGATACCACCCAGGATAGCGGCGGTATCGTAGTCGATGCAGCGCTCTCCGGTCAGGCGAAAAACAACGTAATTGTGTGCAGAGAAGACAGTCTTTATCCGATCGAAACGTTCCGGCTCTCGATCTCGGATCCAGATAAGTTTTGGAATGACAGCTTCTGCGGTCAGGCGCAGCCCTGAAGCTTCCTCTACCCACGCTAGCTCATCAATCGCCCGGTTATCTGAATACAGGATCATTTCCCCAACTGGGCTTCCATGTTCGTCGATTGGACACAGGCACGGCACTAACCCGCTGACACCAATCACTGCCACTTTATTTGGGGAAGCAGATGTAGATGCAAAAAGCTTCTTGATCACTTTCACGCAAGCACCCCATATGTCCTTTTCAGGGTTCATCTCTACCCAACCCGGGTGCGGGTTTTTGGGTCCGCGTTCTAAAGCAGCCTGGGCATAGTTATGACCTTCAAGGTCCACCAGAATGCCTTTGACCGCCTGAGTGCCTATGTCGATCCCGAGAAGCAGTTTGCTTGTCTGCAAGCTTTTCATCCTTTGCTGGTTAAAACTCTACGACAACTCGATAGGTATCGGGTGAAATCGCACGTTCGAATGCATATTTCACGTTTGGGAACTGGACTCGCTCACTGATAAAAGGCGCAGTATCAATCTGCCCTTGAGATAGCAGCGTTACTGACTGGCGGAAGCTGGCTTTGGTATGCGAAAAGGTACCTGTCAGCACCAGCTCGTTATAGTGAACCAGGTTCGGGTCTAAACTGAGCATTCCTTTCGGATGGATCGAGCCGTACAGGCACATCCACCCGCCTTTGGCGAGCAAAGGAATCCCAGATTCAATGGCAGGAACGCCACCTGCGGTAAAGAATACAGCTCGTGCACCCTTCCCACCAGTCAGACTTTTCAACATTTCAAGACCATTGTTTTCGAGTGGGTCGAACCCTCCAATAGCTCCATACAATAATGCTTTTTCTCTGCGCTTCGCGTCCGGTTCACTAACAATCACCCGTACACCCCGCATCTGTAAGAGCATGACATGCAGCAGGCCCATGACGCCAACTCCCTGGACCACTACCGTATCGCCCTTTTGAAGCGGCGGATTATCAACACTGCGGATCACACATGCGACCGGTTCTGAAAGCGCCAGTGCCGGAAAGTTATAAGTGAGCGCAGCTTTGTTCACCTGGTAGTCTTCTACGATAACATATTCGCTCAAGCCTCCCGGCCCCCAGGTTTGACCTGGCAGATGACGGTTATCATCATTTTCACAGAAGTTATCCATCCCTCGCCGGCAGTTCTCGCAAGAGCCGCAGCGGGTCATGATTCCTAACGCGACACCATCTCCAGGCCGAGCATCTGTCTTGGCCTCCGGTCCCAGCGCGACCACTTCCCCAGAGACCTCGTGACCGCCGCGAAATGGGTAATCGTCCGGTGACGAGCCCTTGAAGAAGCGCTGCTCCCAGGTGCAGAGTGCACAGGCTTTTACCTTTACCAATACCTGCCGGTCGCCCAGAGGCGGAAGGTCGATCTCGCATATTTCGATCTGCCCGGGACCTGGAAATATCGCAGTTTTTGTCTTTGTCATTTTGTTCACCATTACTGCCCCTAACTCATGATCATGCCGCCGTCCACTTCGATGGATTGACCGGTAATATAGCGGGCGTCATCGGAAGCCAGGAAAGCTGCCACCCCGCCCATCTCCCACGGCTCGGCAATACGCTTCAACGGGCAGTCTTGAGCGCGAAGCTTGATCCATTCATCCGGTGCTACACCGTCTCGCCCGCCCACCGTTGGGGCCACATCATGTCGAACCATGTCGGTGAGGGTGTTGCCCGGGCAAATGGCATTAACGGTTACTGAATAAGCTGCCAGATCCATTGCAACTGCGCGTGTAAGGCCGATCACACCACTTTTTGCAGATGAATATTCAGCCGAAGACGGCCAGCTTGTCTTTCCTGCCATTGAGGATATGTTGATAATGCTGCCTGACCTCTGTTTCATCATTGTGGGTGCAACGGCCTGGTTGCAGAGAAACACTCCTGTCAGATCGATATCGATCAACCGCTGCCATTGCTGGAAGGGTAATTCTGTTAATGGAGAGCCGGTATAGATGCCCGCAGCCGCTACCAGGATGTCGATCCGTCCATAGCGTTGAAGGACGGTCTCGACTGCTGCCTTTACACTTTCCGGATCTGCGACATTGCAGTGCAGCGCAACGGCATCATAACCCTGGCTGCATAACTCGGCTGCGTGCTGCTCGTTGGCTTCATCGACAACATCCAGCAAGGCAACGCTTGCGCCTTCCTGCGCAAACCGATCTGCACATGCCCCGCCGATCCCCTTTGCCCCGCCGGTCACGACGGCGACTTTACCTACAAACCGTTTCATTTCAATGTTCATATGGTCTCCTGATTGCATTTGGATGGTTTCTTTATCTTCCTAGAATACTCATTGCCTCATCCACGCTCGCATTGCGGTGCAGAATTGAAGCAACGGCAGAGGTCATCGCTGTAGGATCTTCAGACTGCCAGATATTCCGTCCGATCGCGACACCGGATACGCCGGAATCCATTGCCTTCTTGAT